>ERZ772920.480-NODE-480-length-22738-cov-4.415818_pt1 | contig 22738 bp, 18 predicted proteins | sample MGYA00511469_ERZ772920 | MGnify/ENA primary metagenome ERZ772920 (study PRJEB29015, sample SAMEA2738069) | human oral metagenome | biome: human oral; feature: human-associated habitat; material: saliva | place: China | collected 2216 ... | reverse complement strand
ATGATGCCGACGACGATCGCGGTGCCGACTCGGCGCCGCGCAGGGTCGGTCCTCTTCAGCAGAGTGGACAGCATGGGTGTCTCCAGGTTGAGAGAACAAACACGGAGACCGGGCCGGTGGACGGCTTGCAGATCGAACGGTGTCTTAGTCGTCCGTTGTCCACCGGCCCGGCCTCCCGGAAGCCTGGCACGGGAGGCGGCCGGGCCGCAACGTCGTCATGATCCCCTCGCTCGCCTCCGTTGCGCCGTGGTACGACCGACGTCGAACCGTGGAGAAAAGCCGGCGAGGGCCTCGCCGCAGCCATTGCTGCCACGAGGCCCTCGCCAGACGGATAACGCAGGTCTACCGGCTCAGTTGCCGCCGCCCTGCTGGCCCCCCTGCTGGGCACCGGCGCTGCTGTCCGCACCACCCTGCTGGCCGGGCTGCTGTCCACCCTGCTGCTGACCGGGCTGCTGGCCGCCGGGCTGGTTGTCGCCCTGAAGGGAACCGCCCTGCTGCTGTCCACCCTGCTGGTTGTCGCCGCCCTGCTGCTGTCCACCCTGCTGGCTATCACCGCCGGGCTGCTGGCCACCCTGCTGGGTGCCGGCGCTGCTGTCCGCACCACCCTGCTGACCGGGCTGCTGACCACCCTGCTGGTTGTCACCGCCGGGCTGCTGACCCTGGGGAGCAGTGGGCTGGGCGCTTCCACCGGTGGCGCCACCGGTCATCTTGCTGTCAGCGCTGGGCGTGGCAACACCACCGTCGCTGGTCTTGCCCGCGGTCTGCTTGGTGGCGGGAGTGGTCGAGTCACTCGAGCTGGAACCCGAGCAGGCCGCCAGACCGAGGCCGGCGGTCACGATGAGGAGCGAGGTAGCGAGGGTCTTGGCACGTGTAGCGGTGAATCGCATGAGTTCTCCTATGCGGTTGCTGGTGCAGTGTCAGAGCGGGATGGCCCGCTCTTGCGGGTCCGGAACGCCGTCGTCCATGGAGCTCGAGGAAGAACCCGACGACGCCCGTCACGAGTGATGATCGTCATAGACGGCTATGTGGTTGTTCGACAATCCCCGTTGCCGATGGCTCCGAACCTCTTTCGAGACTAGCAACAAGAAACTGACCGAAAGGGTGAAGTATCGTGACAACCGTCTCGAGTCTGGTGGCCATCGGGCTGCTGGGAGGGCTCATCACGGGTATCTCCCCGTGCGTTCTTCCCGTGCTCCCCGTCATCCTCCTCTCCGCAGGAGCACAGGGCGCACGCGGTGATGGCGGCGATGACAAAGGGGGCGACGGCGGCTTCGCCTCCCGCTTCCACCCCTACCTCGTGGTAACCGGCCTTGTGGTCAGTTTCACGGTCTTCACGCTCCTCGGATCGACCGTGCTGAGCCTGCTCCACCTGCCGCAGGACCTCATCCGCTGGATCGGCATCGTCATGCTCGCCCTGATCGGCCTGGGCATGATGGTCCCGAAGGTCATGGAGATCCTCGAGCGCCCCTTCGCGCGCTTCCAGCGCTTCGGCGGCTCGAAGAACCCCTCCAACGGCTTCCTTCTGGGCCTGGTCCTGGGGGCTGCGTACGTGCCCTGCGCGGGCCCGGTCCTGGCGGCCGTCGCTGTTGCGGGAGCCACCGGGAGGATTGGCGCCGACACCGTCGCCCTGGCCGTGTCCTTCGCCGTTGGCACAGCGATCCCGCTGCTGGCCTTCGCCCTGGCCGGACGCGGTATCACGGAGAGGATTCAGGCCTTCCGCACCCGCCAGCGCGCCATCCGCGTCACCGCCGGCGTCGTCATGCTCGGGCTGGCCGTGGCCCTGGTCCTGGACGCCCCGGCCGCGCTCCAGCGTCGCCTGCCCGACTACACCGCCTCCCTCCAGGCCCGCACTGATGACCTCCTCCACGGTGACTCCTCCTCCGGTCCCTGCCGCCCCGGAGCCGCCACTCTCGGTGACTGCGGCCCCCTGCCCGCCATTGACGGCGCAGTGGCCTGGATCAACACGCCCGGCGACCAGCCCCTGACCCAGCAGAGTCGCGCCGGCAAGGTCACCCTGGTCGACTTCTTCGCCTACTCGTGCATCAACTGCCAGCGCTCGGTCCCCGGCATCGAGAAGCTCTACGAGACCTATGCCGCCTCCGGCCTGCAGGTGATCGGCGTCCACTCCCCGGAGTACGCCTTCGAGAAGGAGGTGGACAACGTGCGTGGCGGCGTCAAGCGCCTCGGCATCACCTACCCCGTGGCCGTCGACTCCAACCTGACCACCTGGACCAACTTCGACAACCACTACTGGCCCGCCCACTACCTGGCCGATGCCCAGGGCAACGTCCGCCAGACCCATGTCGGAGAGGGTGGGGAGGCGGCCACGGAGAAGCTCGTCCGCGAGCTGCTCATGCAGGCCAACCCGAAGGTGACCCTCCCCGCCCCCGTCTTCTCCGAGGCGAAGGACGACGCCGGCACGAACAGCCCCCGCACCCCCGAGACCTACCTGGGCTCGGACCGGGCCTCCGGCTTCGCCCAGGGAACCCTCGACAAGGGACAGCACACCTTCTCCTTCCCCTCCCGGCTCCAGGCCGACACCTTCGCCCTGGACGGCATGTGGACAGTGGAGCCGCAGTCCATCACGCCGACCGAGGGCAAGGGCCGCCTGCGCCTGTCCTACCGCGGTAAGCAGGTCAACCTCGTCGTCTCCGGCGAGGGGGACCTGACCTGGACGGTCAACGGGAAGACCCGCACCACCCACGTCTCCGGTGTGCCCAACGGGATGGAGCTGGTCCACAGCGAGGAGGTGGGATCGGGCGAGCTCGAGCTGGAGGCCTCGCCCGGACTGCAGCTCTACTCCTTCACCTTCGGGTGACCCGGCGGTGGGCGCAGACATGATTCAGGAGACGGTGCGATGAGCCTGGCGACGCTGGAGGCGCGGACCGGGACGCGCACCGTCTCCACCCGCGGTCTGGCCTACCATTCCCCTGTGACACGTAGCAGTTGCGCCGGCTCGGAGGGAGAGTGGATCGCGCAGGTGGCCGACGGTGACGCCGACGCCTTCGCCCGCCTCTACGACGCCTGGTCCTCTCGGCTGTTCGCCCTGATCCTCCAGATCGTCGTCGATCGCGCCCAGAGCGAGGAGGTCCTCCAGGAGGTCTTCCTCGAGGTGTGGCGCACGGCCGGCTCCTACTCCCCGGCGCGGGGCAGCGTCCGGGCCTGGCTGGTGACCATGGCCAGGCGCCGGGCCATCGACCGGGTCCGCTCCTCCCAGTCCTCCCGGGAGCGGGAGAGCCGCTGGCGTGACTACATGCCCGACGTCGACCAGACGGTCCAGCAGGTCGAGGACAGACTCGTGGGCGAGCAGGTGCACCGGGCGCTCGAGGCGGTGGGGGAGCCCTACCGCTCCACCATTGAGCTCGCCTACTTCACGGGCCTGACCCACCGCGAGATCGCCCGCCGCACGGGCACGCCGCTGGGAACGGTCAAAACCCGCATCAGGGATGGAATGGCACGGTTACGACGAGAGCTGGGGGTGCAGTCATGAGCGACCGCGACGACACTCACGAGGACGCCGTCAACGGCGAGGCCGATCTGCAGGGCACCAAGGGTCTCGATGACACGCAGAGTGGAGACGATCTCGAGCGCTTCGACGACGAGCTCGACTCGGAGACGGCCGCCCTCCTGGGGGCCTCACTGCAGCCCGTGGACCCGCCGACAGCGATCCGCGCCTCCCTTCTGGAGGCCATTGCGCGCGAGCCTCAGACGGAACGCGTCGACCAGACCGACGGCACCGCGGAGGAGGAAGCCGGCGACCGCGACGCTGGCGGCGGCAGCAACAGTGGCAGTGGTGGCGACGGTGACGGCGACACGGCGGGCTCTGAGGTCCTCAGTCTCGATGCGCACCGCCGTCGCCGCTCGGCCTGGCGCACCGGCCTGCTGCGGGCGGCCGCGGCCGTGGTCCTGCTCGGTGTCGGTATCGGTGTGGGGCGCTGGAGCGTGCGGGGCGCGGTCGATGAGGCCATGGACTCCATGGCGAGCTCCATGGCGTCGACCCAGCACTACGCCCACCTCAACCAGGCCCAGGACGTCCAGCGGGTCACCGACACGATGCCCGACGGGCACGTCGCGACCCTCACCTGGTCCCGGGACATGAGCATGACCGCGCTGACCCTGCCGGCCGCCATGAAGGAGTCCGCCGGTGGGCGCAGCCTCCAGGTCTGGCTCAAGGAGGGGGAGACGACCACCTCACTGGGCGTCTACGACCCCCGTGACGGGGCCGGCTTCTCCTTCCTGGACGTCATGCCCAAGCCCGGTCAGCAGATCGTCATCACCATGGAGCCGGCCGGAGGGTCGGCCCAGCCGACGACGCCGCCCCTGGTCACCCTGCGAGTGAGTGAGGACGCCGGCCGGTCCGGCGCCGCCACCGGCTCGCCCAGTCCTGCGTCCTCGGCCGCTCCCACCGGAGACTCCGCCTAGCGGTGGACCGGGGTGGGGCGCGGTGCGCCGGGGCGACACGAGCACCTGAATCGTGATGTATGTAACAGCAAAGTCACTCTCGAGACACTGAGCCCAATGCTGATGGACGTCAGTACCTCTCGGGTGATTTCCCGTCATTCCGCGGTTTCCTGAGGTCGGGCGGATGTGGCGGGCGACGAGGTCGGTCATCGCCGCGATGAGCGGACAACAATGCGCACTTCTATTTCCGAATCCGGCGGGAATCAGTGGAGAATCTCGAAGGCGCGATCCCCATTGAGATCGTTTTCTTCATTTCGATACTCGCCACAGTTCTCACCGCAATTCTGAATGCCCTCGATATATCGCGCCTGATCCCTCATATGCGGTCGCTATGGCGGCTCCGGGTCAGAAGTAGTACGGGAAGGGCGACCAGTCGGGAGTGCGGCGCTGGAGGAATGCATCGCGCCCCTCCACGGCCTCGTCGGTCATATAGGCCAGACGAGTGGCCTCACCGGCGAAGACCTGCTGGCCGGCCAGGCCGTCGTCGGCCAGGTTGAAGGCGAGCTTGAGCATGCGGATGGCCTGCGGGGACTTGCCCGCCACGGTGGCCGCGTACTCCAGGGCCCGTTCCTCGAGCTCAGCGTGGGGGACCGCCTCATTGACGACGCCCCAGCGCTCGGCGGTGACGGCGTCGTAGGTGCGGGCCAGGAAGAAGATCTCGCGGGCCCGCTTGTCCCCGACCTGCCGGGCCAGGAGCGCGGAGCCGTAGCCGGCGTCGAAGCTGCCGACATCGGCGTCGGTCTGCTTGAAGCGCGCGTGCTCGATCGAGGCCAGCGACAGGTCGCACACGACGTTGAGGCTGTGACCGCCGCCGGCGGCCCAGCCCGGGACAGCGGCGATGACGGCCTTGGGCATGGTGCGGATGAGGCGCTGAACCTCCAGGATGTGGAGTCGGCCGGCCCGTGCGGTGTCGAGGCGGGCCTGGGCGGCGGCGACGTCGGCCTCGTGGCTGTAGGCGCGGTCCTCAGGCTCGCCGGCGGCCGTCGGGGACTGCGGTGAGGCCTCCCGCTCGTAGCGGTAGCCGTCCCGGCCGCGGATGCGCTGGTCGCCGCCGGAGCAGAAGGCCCAGCCGCCGTCGCGCGGGGAGGGGCCGTTGCCGGTGAGGATGACGGCGCCGACGTCGCCGCTCATGCGCGCGTGGTCCAGGACCCGGTAGAGCTCATCGACGGTGCGGGGGCGGAAGGCGTTACGGACCTCGGGCCGGTTGAAGGCCACCCGGACCACCGGCAGGTCCCGGAGCCAGCTGCCGTCCTCGTCCCGGACGCAGCCCCTGTGGTAGGTGATGTCCGTCAGGGCCTGCGCCTGCTGCTGGGAGGGCTCCGTGCCGGCTTCGGCGTGGGGGAAGCCGGACACCTCCCGCCAGCGGTCGGGGGAGAAGATCTCTGAGACTCGGCGCGGCAGCGGGTGGGCGGTGGTGGCGTTCATGGCCTCAGCGTAGGGCCGGCGAGGCTCGTCCCGCCCCAGGGTGCCGGTGCGGTCGTCGCAGCCCCCTTAGTTCCCCAGGGCCGCGGCGATGAGCTCGGTGCGCGAGGTGTGGCCGAGGCGGTGGAGGACCTCGGAGACGTAGATGCGCACGGTGTTCTCAGAGATGCCGAGCTTGCGGGCGATACGCCGGTTGGTCAGCCCCTCCAGGAGACAGGTGTAGATATCGCGCAGACGGGGCGGCAGCTCGTTGACCAGCTCCTGGATGCGGGCCTCCGCAGTGGCGCGTTTCTGCTCGGACTGGTAGGCGCTGACGAGCATCTTCGTGGGGCGCGAGGACATGACGGGCTCGCCGCGGCTGGCGCGCAGCAGCGCCGCAGCGACGTTCTCGGTGCTCTCGTCCTTGGTGATGAAGCCGTTGACGCCCTCGGCCAGGGCCTCGGCGAGCATCTCGTCCCGACTGAAGACGGTGAACATGACAATGGGCATCCGGGGGAAGCGCTCATAGATCGCTCTCGCGGTCTGGGCACCATCCATATCCGGCATGTCGCTGTCCAGCAGGACGACGTCAATGGGCTGCTGCCCGGTCATGAGCAGGCTGATGGCCTGGCGTCCGCCGGAGGCGGCGGCGACGACGGTAATGGCCCGCTGCGAGTCGAGCTGTTCGGCGAAGGTGGTGCGAATGAGCGGGTCGTCATCGACGATGAGGACTCGCAGGGAACGCAGGGTGTGGCTAGGCATAAGCGGCTCCATCCGGTGGCGACATGAGGGATCTCGCAGTAGTGGTTGGTGTGGCGATCTCGTTCCAGGGAAGACTGGCGAGAACGGTCCAGGAGGCTCCGATCCGGTTTGAGCTCAAAGAGCCTCCGGCATTCTCGAACCGGTCCTGGAGGGCCCATAAACCGTACCCCCCGTGCATCTCCTCAGGCACCTTCTGATCATGCCAGGGTGAGCTGAAGCTGATGAAAAGGGTGTCCTGCTCCTGCTCCACGACGAGGGAGACAAGATCGTGGGGGAAGTTGTACTTGAGGGCATTGAGGGTGTTCTCGCGGATGAAGGCGACTAGCAGCCGGCCGAGTTCGGAGCGGTGCAGCGCCGGAATCCTCTCGATACCGTCGAGGTCGGCGTCCAGAACGATCTCGCGCTGCGCCAGCGTGGAGGCGCTGGAGTCGATGATCTCCTGAAGGGTGGGCTCCTCCTTGGGTGGCCCCTGGGAGACGGCGAGGTTGTGAATGAGCAGGCGCAGGTGGGCGAGGGCCTGCTGAGTCCGGTCCTGCAGGTCGAGGACGCGGTCGCGGTCATCGCCATGGGGGAGCCTGATGGAGCGGGAGATGATGAGCATGCGCGTGAGGTCGGCGGCCAGGTCGTCATGGAGGCTGTCGGCGATGTCGCGGCGCAGCTGCTGAATGAGCTCGGCGGCGATCTCCTTGGAACGCTCCGCCTCCCGCTGCATCTCCTCCAAGCGGTCTTTGGTGCTGCGGATCAGGACCCCGAAAGAGGCGGATAGGGTTCCCCAGAATAGTGTCCAGACTGTCACGGGAAGGAGGGGGAGCCCAGATATGAGCTGCGCCAGAAAGAATGTAGAGAGTGAAATAAGAGTAAGCTTGAATTTTCTGGCCACCGTGAGGTCGGCGACTATGATGTACACAAGAATCCATGCCCATGCCAGGCGTGATCCTGCAACAGAAAAGATGGTGAGGAGTGCGGTAGAGAAAGTGGCTACTCCGACTCGCCGGTCTTTTGCGTAGACGTACGGAAGGAATGAGAGTATCTGAAATAGTTCTCCGAGAAAAATCGGGCCTATATTTTCTCTAGTTGTGAGATAAGTGTAGGTGTCTAGGAGAATTAGGGGGATAATGAATGAAATGAGCGTGGCTCGCCTCAGGTGCGGCAAATACCTCTGGTGTCGTATCCAGAGTCGCGAGAGAAAACTGCCGTTCTGCATGGTCCTTGAGGTGAGTGCTGAAACTGTGGTCGGAATCTGTTCTATCTCAGATGCTCGGCATTGGAAAAAGCTGCCACCTCTAAGGGATGGGCTTAGGGGTGGCAGCGGAGATGTTTCTCAGGAGAACCAGCGGTTGTTCTTTCGGTCGCACCAGAGGGAGGGTGGGAAGACGCACCAGTCGTAGTAGGGCTTCCCGAAGACGCTCGCTGAGTCGTCGTGGCGGGCGGGGGCGGTGGCCGGCGCGGCGCTGGCCGGCGCCGCGAAGCCTGCCATGAGGAGGGCGACAAGGGAGATGCGGACAACAGATTTCATGAAGGGAACTCCTGTCTCAGGGGGCGTTATGAACAATTTATCTTACCATTCCTGTGGTTTGTGCCAACTGCGTTCTTCGCCGTCCCAGTTGATTCTTCGCTCAACAAAACCAGCCGATGGTGGGTGACGGCGGTGGCGCGGACCATTCCTCGCGACCGGGCGGAGACGCCCCTGACCTCCGACTACTCTGGGCACATGACACAGACCGGTGCGACCGCCAGCCGTCCCTTCGTTCCCGTGGCCGAGGGCGGAGGGAGAATCGACTCCGAGACCGGCGCCCTGCGCGAGGTGATCGTCCACCGTCCCGGCGGGGAGATCGCCCGCCTGACCCCCATCAACGCCGACTCCCTGCTCTTCGACGACGCCCTCAACATCCCCCGGGCCCAGGCCGAGCACGACGCCTTCACCGCGATCCTGCGCTCCGAGGGCGTCATCGTCCACGACTTCCGCGAGCTGTTCACCGAGGTCCTGGCCGTCCCCGAGGCCCGCCGGCTGGTCCTGGACGAGGCCGTCGGTCCCGACGTCGTCGGCGTCTCCGCCTCCGAGCTGCTCATTGACTACTTCCAGTCCCTGCCCGACGCCGACCTCGCCGAGGTGCTCCTGAGCGGCATCACCCGCACCGAGCTGCGCGAGCGCCTCAGCTCCTCCGAGGGGCGCGACCTGTTCTCCTCCACCTACCTGTCCACCCTGGAGGGGCCGTTCGTCGTCACCCCCCTGCCCAACCTGCTCTTCACCCGCGACGCGTCGGCCTGGCTCTACGGCGGGGTCTCGGTCAACTCCATGGCCCTGGAGCCGCGCCGTCGTGAGGCCATCGGCTATGAGGCCGTCTACCGCTACCACCCGGCCTTCGGCCCGCGCCTGGCCGAGCTCGCCGGCTCCGATGACCCGAATGCCCGCCTGTGGCGCGAGGTGGGGCGGGTCTCGGCCGCCTCGACCATCGAGGGCGGCGACTTCCAGATCCTGGGCAACCGGACCCTCGTCATGGGCCTGACCCACCGCTCCACCGCCGCCGGCGTGGAGCGCCTGGCCTCCCAGCTCTTCGCCTCCGGCGTGGCCGACCGGGTCATCGGCGTCCACATGCCCGACGCCGCCTTCTACACCCAGCTCGAGGCCGTCATGCACCTGGACACCCTCATGACGATGGTCAGCCCCGACACCTACCTGCGCTTCCCCGGCTTCACCGAGGTCACCACTGTGGAGATCGAGCCCGCAGCGGCTGGACGCTCCCTCCAGGTGACGGTCCATGACGGCTCGCAGATGGATGCGGTCCTCGCCCGCGCCGCCGGCATCGACTCCTTCCGCGTCATCAGCCCCGGCGCCTCCGACGAGGCCGAGGCCCTGCGCGAGCTCGCCCGGGACTCCTGCAACGTCGTGGCCCTGGCCCCCGGGCGCGTCATCGGCTACGCCCACAACCAGCGCGCCAATGACGCCCTGCGCAAGGCCGGCATCGAGGTCGTCGAGACCCCCGGCGTCGAGCTCGTGCGCGGCCGCGGCGGCTCGCACTGCATGACCTGCCCCGTCACCCGCGACGCGGTGTGAGCCCGGCCGGTCAGGGCGCTCAGAGCAGCCGGCAGGCCCCCGGCCCCGGCCTGGTGACGATCACCGCGGCCTGCTCCGCGCCCGGCTCGCGGTTCCGGTAGGCCCTGAGCCACTGCGAGGCGAAGGTCTCGGCCTCATCGGCCCGCACCAGGGCGTACACCGACCCGCCCCACCCGGCGCCGAAGGAGGAGGCGCCAATGGCGCCCGCCTGGCGGGCCAACGACACCATGAGCCGGGTCTGCGGCACCTGGTTGCCCAGGCCGCGGTCGGCCAGCTCCTGGGAGCGCCGGAGGACCTCACCCACGTCCGGGTCGGCCGCGGCGATCATCCGGGCACCGGCGGGAACCAGGACGAGGGACTCGGTCAGGAACTGCTCGATGCGCTGCCTCTCGTAGCCGGGCTCGCACAGCCCCAGCAGCTCCTTCAGGGCCGGGTTGCCGGCCGCCTGCTCGCCGGTGGCCTCCCCGACCAGGTGCCTGACCGCACCGGCCAGGGAGGCGTCAGTGCGTCCGGTGGTCTCATTCCACCTGGCCAGCACCGTCTGGACGGTGCTCGGCCCGCGGTTGTAGTCCTCCAGGGCCGCACCGGTCTTGTGGGCCAGCACCCCGCTCACACCGACGACGAGTGCCCACTGGGCGGGGAAGGAAATGGTCTGATCGATGCGCATCGGGTCGAATCCGGCCAGGAGCAGCCGGTCCTGGGCGCCGCACAGCATGCCGGTGTGGTCCTCGCTCCCGCCACGGGTACCGACTCCGCTGGTACCCGGCAGGTCCCGCCACGCCCGTCCTCCCTCCACGGCGGCGAGGTAGCCGGCCAGGGACAGCCGGTCGGGCATCGACTCGACCCACCGGGGATCCTCGTCCCAGCCGTTGAGGGAGGCCAGGGCCAGGGCCGTGGCGCACACCAGTGCGGAGGACGAGCTCATCCCGGAGGCCGGCGGCAGGTCGGAGGAGAGGGACAGGTGGGCCGCGGTGCCCGCCCCGAAGTTGAGGGTGAGGCGGTCCAGCACCGTCTGAAGGTAGCGACCCCAGTGGCCCGGCTCCAGACCCGGGTCCACCCCGGCGCGCAGGGTGACCGGATCGCCGCAGTCCGTGGTGGCGGTCAGGGACCCTGGCGGCCCCGCCACGCGACGCGCCCGCGCCGTGATCGCCCGGTCGACGGCGCCGACCAGGACCGAGCCGCCGGCGTAGTCGGTGTGCTTGCCCAGCACCTCCACGCGCCCGGGCACCCGCCAGGCGGTCTCCTCGGGTGCCTCACTCTTCGCCCCCTGCGTCTCCCGGCTCACAGCGACACCTCCGTCCCGGACAGGCGGGCCTCGACCTCGGCGATGTCCTCACGCCGCGACAGGTCCAGGACCCCGCCGGTCGCAGGGAGGACCGAGACCGGACCGGGCAGGGCGCGCACGGCGTCGACGATCTCCAGCTCGCCGCGCGGCGAGGGGGTGATGCGGCGGCAGGCGGCGAAGATCTCCGGGGTGAACCGGAAGGCGTTCATTGACACCGGGGCGTGGGGCCCGGCGGCCCGGACCACCTCCGCTGAGGGCTTCTCCACGATCTCCTCCAGCGCCCCGTTACGGGCGCGCACGAGGGCGAAGGCGGCGATCCGCTCGGCGGGGATGTTGGACTCGGCCACCAGGGCGGCACGGTCGAAACCGGCCAGGGCGTTGCCCCGGTGGCGGGCCAGGTCGCGCAGCACCTGACGGGGGTAGTAGTTGTCCCCGTTGACCATGAGGAAGGGCTCCCCGCCCACGGCGGCCTCGGCGGACAGGACGGCGTCGGCCGTCCCCAAGGGGTTGACCTGGACGGCCAGGTCGATCGTGAGTCGGGTGAGCTCCAGGGAGTCGATGTGGCGGCGGAAGTCCTCGTGCTCGGGCCCCACGACCAGGACGGCCCGCTCGATCCCGGCGTCGACCAGGGCCGAGAGGCTGTAGTCGATGAGCCGGTGCTCGCCGATGGGCATGAGGGCCTTGTAGCCGCTGGCCGCGGCCGTGGCCTGCTGGGAGGTCAGGCCGGAGCCGGCCGGGCTGCTCGCCCGCATGCGTGTGCCCAGGCCCCTGGCCAGGACGACGGCGACACGGGTGCGCTCCGCCGCGCCGTCCACCGTCTCAGTGATCGCGTCTGTCATGGGTTCCTTCCTCCTACCCGTCTCAGGCATCCAGGCCGTAGTGGCTCGCGACGGCGGCCGCGGTCGCCCGGGCCTCGTCACCGGTGGGCATCTCGGCGAAGACCCGCAGGAGCGGCTCGGTGCCCGAGAAGCGGATCGTCACCCAGCCGCCGCAGGTGAAGTAGACCTTGCAGCCGTCCTCCCACGAGACGCGCTCGACATCGTGGGTGAAGTCGGGCAGGTCGTGAGCCCCGAAGATGCGCTCCTCAAGCTCGGTGCGCCGCTCGGAGGTGAAGCCGTAGGCGTTCTCCACCATGACGAGCTCACCGTACCGGGCCACGATGTCGGCGTAGAGCTCGGAGAGCCGCTTGCCCGAGGCCGCCACCGCCTCCACCAGTAGCGAGCCGGCGTAGACCCCGTCCTTGCCGGGGATGTGACCGCGCACGGTCAGGCCCCCGGAGGACTCGCCCCCGATGACGGCCCCGGTCTCGGCCATCTTGGCGCTGATCCACTTGAAGCCCACGGGCACCTCGTAGCAGACCTGCCCGTGGGCGGCCGCGACCCGGTCCAGCAGGTGAGTGGTGGACATGTTGCGCACGGCCGGACCACTCCACCCCTTGCGGGTCAGCAGGTAGTCGTAGAGCAGGACCAGGACCTGGTTGGGGGTGAGGTAGGCGCCGGTGTCGTCGATGATGCCCAGGCGGTCCGCGTCCCCGTCGGTGGCGATGCCCAGGTCCGCGCCGGACTCGACGACGGCGTTGCGCAGGGTGGTGACGGTCCCCTCAGTGGGTGAGGGCATGCGGCCCCCGAACAGGGGGTCGTGGCGGTCGTGGATGACGTCCACCTGGCAGCGGGCGGTCAGCAGGATCGTCTGCAGGCTTGTCTCGGAGACCCCGAACATTGGGTCCAGCACGATGTGCATGTGGGCGTGGCGGATGGTCTCGGTGTCGAGCTTGTCGATGATGGCGTCCAGGTACCAGTTGATGGAGCGCTGGATGGTGACGAGCTCGCTGGAGCGGGCCTCATGGGGCTCGACGCTGCGCACGTCCGCATCCGTCAGGCCCTGCAGGGAGGCGGTGAGCTCGTCGGTGACCGCCTGGTCGGCGTCGCGGCCACCGGGAAGGAAGATCTTGATGCCGTTGTACAGGGCCGGGTTGTGGGAGGCGGTCACGGCCATCCCGTAGGCGGCCCCCAGGCGGCGCACCGTCCACATGGTGGTGGGGGTCGGGGAGGGGCGGTCGATGAGGGTGACCCGGATGCCGTTGCCGACGAGCACCTCAATGGTCCACCAGGCGGCGGTATCGGACAGGAAGCGCCGGTCGTAGCCGATGACGACGCCCTGTTCGGCCGTGCCCTCCTTCAGGATGCGGTTGGCCAGCCCCTGGGTCAGGAGCCTGACATTGGCGCGGGTGAACTCATCGCCGATCACGGCTCTCCAGCCGCCGGTGCCGAAGTGGATCATGGGGGTTCCTCTGCGGAGGTGCCGTTGCCCGGGACGGGGCGGCGAGGTGGATAGGGGTGGTGAGGGAGGGCGCTGGGGGAGGGGCTCAGCCCTTGACGGCGCCGGCGGCCAGACCGGACTGCCAGAAGCGCTGCAGGCCCAGGAACAGCACGATCAGGGGGATGACGCCCAGGAGGGCACCCTGGAGGAGCGCCCCGTACTGGGGGTTGAAGTAGGTCGACATGCCGTAGAGCCCCAGGGTGACGGGCTTGAGCTCGGCGGAGTTGATGGTCATTAGCGGCAGGAAGAAGTTGTTCCAGGTGGCCACGAAGATGAACAGGAAGATGGTCACCATCGCCGGTGCGAGCAGCCGCAGCACGATGGTGAAGAAGATGCGGATCTCGCTGGCCCCGTCGATGCGGGCGGAGTCGATGATCTCGTTGGGCACCGAGGAGTCGGCGTAGACGCGGCCCAGGAAGACCCCGAAGGGGCTGACCGAGCACGGCAGGATGATCGACCAGACGGTGTTGGTCAGGTGCACGGCGTCGAGGACCAGGTACAGCGGGATGGTCAGCAGTGCGATGGGCATGAGCAGGCCGGAGAGGATGACGACCTGGACGGCGCCCCGGCCCGCGAACTCGAACTTCGCCAGGCCGTAGCCGGCGGCCACCGACAGCAGCGTGCCCAGCACCCCGGCGACGCTCGAGTAGAGCAGGGAGTTGAGGATCCAGCGCCAGAAGAGCCCCTGGGTCCAGCTCATGAGCGCGCTGTAGTTGGTGGAGAAGCTGTTGCGTCCGGAGAACCACCACCCGGAGGTGGTCAGCAGGTCGGAGTTGGACTTGGTGGAGGAGACGATGAGCCAGTAGACCGGGCCGAGCATGTAGGCCAGGACGATGACCAGGACCGCGATGGTCACGGCCCGTGCGGGCACCGACGGGCGCAGCGAGCGAGGAGTGTCGGTGGGCTTCACTTGTCGATCCTGTTCTGCACGAGGGCGTAGAGGGCGGCCAGGACGCCGGCCACCAGGGCGATGAGGACGGAGATCGCCGAGGCCGGCCCCGAGCCGGACGGTGAGAGCGCACCGGTCATCGAGTTGTAGGCCATCATCATCGGCGTGTAGTCCAGCCCCATCCACTGGTTCTGGCTGTAGAGAACAGTGGGCTCGTTGAACAGCTGCACCGTCCCGATGATGGAGAGCAGGACCGCCAGCAGCGAGGCGGAACGAACCATGGGGATCTTGATGCGCCGGACGATCTGCCAGCCGGTGGCCCCGTCGATGCGGGCGGCCTCGTAGAGCTCGCGGGGCACGGACTGCAGCGCCGCCAGGAAGATGAGCATGTTGTACCCGGTGAAGGTCCACGTCGTGATGTTGGCCATCGACCACAGGATGATGCTGCGACCGAAGAAGTCCACCTTGAGACCCACCAGTCCCAGCAGCTCATTGATGGGGGAGAAGCTGGGGTTGTACATGTAGAGCCACATGATCGCGGCCACGATCCCGGGGATCGCGTAGGGCAGGAAGAAGCCCAGGCGGAAGACCGTCACCCGCTTGACCAGGAGGGAGTCGAGCACCAGCGCCAGGGCGAGGGCCGCCAGGATCATGACCGGGACCTGGACCACGCCGAACAGCAGGACCCGCCCCAGCCCCTTCCAGAAGGCGGGCTGTCCCGCCGCCTGGACGTAGTTGTCCAGGCCCACGAAGGTGCTCACCTTCTCCCCGCCGCCGTAGAGGTCCGAGCCGGAGGCGACGTCGCGGAAGAAGGACCGGTAGACCGACACCACGATCGGAATGAGGAAGACGACGGCGAACATGGCCAGGAACGGGGCCACGAACCCGATGCCCGCCCGGGCCTCCCTGCGCTTTCGCAGCGAGGTGGTGCGGATGGCGGATGCGCCCGTGGTCGTTGTCGTCGTGCTCATGATGCTCTCACTTCGATCGTGGTGCCGGTGTCTGCCGGTGGGCTGTGCTCGATCGCCTACTCGGCGACGGGCAGGTTGGCGTCCTTCAGGGAGCTGACCGAGGTCTTCTGGGCCGCCTGGAAGATCTCATCGACCTTGCCGGTCCCCTTCCCGGCCGCCTCGGCGGCCTTGGTCATGGGGTCGGCCAGGGAGGGCCAGGTCGGCATGAAGCCGAACTTGGAGTTCACGGCCGCGTTGGCCTTGGTGAACTCGGCGTAGACGTCCTGGCCTCCGAAGAAGGTGGAGATGGTCTGCGGGGTCTTCACCGGGGCCTTCGCGGTCAGGACCAGTCCCTGGGTGGCCAGGTCGTCGACCTGGGTGTTGAACCAGTCGTTGAAGGCCATGGCCCCCTCGGGGTTGGAGCAGCCCTTGAGGACGGCCACGCCCGAGCCGCCGTCGGGACCGGACATGGCCTTGTCACCGAAGGCGGGCAGCTGGGCGACCGCCCAGGACCCGGCATTGGGGGAGTCCTTCATGGTGTCGGCCAGGAGCGCGCCCTCCCAGGCGGCTCCGATGGTGCCGATGAGCTGCTGGTCGACCAGCGCCTTGCCGAAGGAGTCGTCCCAGCGGTTGGCCACGAGGGCCGACTTGGAGTCCAGGACCCCCTGCCAGAAGGAGGAGACCTTGGCGGTCTCGGGGCTGGAGACGTTGACCTTCCACTTGTCGTTCTCAGCGCTGAACCACTGGGCGCCGGCCGCGGCCGCCTGGCCCGCCAGGGTGTTGGGGGCCTCGTCGGGCTCGAAGGCCAGGGCGTACTTGCCCTGCTCCGCCGCCTTCTTGGCGACCTCGGCCAGTTCGGCGCTCGTCGTGGGCACCTTCAGCCCGAGCTGGTCGAAGGCGGCCTTGTTGTAGAAGTAGACCAGCGGGCCGGAGTCCTGCGGCAGGCCGACGACGGTCTTGCCCACGGTCATCAGCGACATCGACCCCTCGGAGAAGTGCTCCTTGTACTTCTCGGCCTGGGAGGAGACGTCGGTGAGCAGGCCGGAGGTGTAGAGCTTGGGGATCTCGGCGTAGCCGACCTGGGCCAGGCAGGGGCCGGTCCCGGCCTTGACGTCGTTCTCCAGCTTGACGTTCATGTCCGCGGCCTTGCCGTCGAACTTGGTGGCCTCGACCTTCATGTCGGGGTGCGCGGCGTTCCAGCGGGCCACGATGTCGTTGACCTTCGTCATCCCCTCGCCGTCGGGCAGGCGGTGCAGGTAGCGGATGACACCGCCGGAGGAGGCCGATCCGGAGGCGCCGGTCGTGGCCGAGCAGCCGGCGGTGAGCATCGCGAAGGCGAGCAGCGAGGCGGCCAGTGCGTGTTTCTTCATGGGAGTTTCCTTCTTCGTCATTGAAAAGGCCCGGCGTCTGCCGGAAGGAGCGGGGGCGCGGCGGGGCGGTGACAGGGAGCTGTCGGTGCTGTCGGTGTTGCGGGTGCGCGCCCGTGAGTGGAGCGTGGATATGGAACGGGGGTGCTCACTGCGAGGCAGCGGTGAGCCACTGGTGCCCTCCTTCCTCCAGACGGACCGTCCGGGGGCCCTGGGGCGTCGGCACCGTCGTGGTGACGGGCTCCAGGGAGTTGTTGATGACGAGGGTGGTGCGGCCATCGGGGTAGGCGGCCACCTCCACCCTGGGGTCGAGGGCCGCCCAGGCGGAGAACTCCTCCTGGCACCCCGCGGCCCAGAAGATGGCCCGGTGCAGCAGCCGGGAGTTCTGGGCGCTGTAGGGCAGTCCCGTGGCGTACACCGCCCGGCCCCTCCCCAGCTCGTGGACCGCGAGGCGGACCTGGCCGTCCGCGGCGTCGAGCACCCGGGTGGCGGGACTGGTGACGACGATGTCGGGGGTGCCCTCGCCGTCGTCGAGGCCGCCGGTCAGGTCCCGGGTGATGAAGTGCTCCTCCACCTCGGGCGGACGACGGCGCGTGCTCAGGCCCCAGCCGATCTCCCGGTCGACGCCCAGGACGTCGGCGAGCTGGAAGGTGACCCCGTGGGCGGGGTGGGCGCTGGGCGCTCCCACCCCGATGAGGCCGCCGCCGGTGGCCACGAAGGAGCTGACCTGGGCCACCAGCTCCGCATCCGCCCACTGCTCGCCCCCGGAGAAGGCGGTGCCCTCGGCGCCGGCGCAGATAAGAACCTTCACGTCCGGGGCCAGGCCTGCGCGCACGTCGTCGAAGGACAGGAACTCCACGTCCACCGGCAGTCCCGACAGCGCCTCGAGGACCCCCAGGTAGGTGTAGGTCTGGCGGTACCACAGGGCGTGCGCGACCATATGCGTCATCCAGGAGCGCAGGCGGCCCCAGGAGTTGACGACCGCGACCTTGAAGCCGGGGGTCAGCGGACGCAGCCCCGCGGAGCGCTCGTGGATGGAGCGGAACTCCGCGACGATCTGCTCGACGCGGTCGATGAAATCCGGGTGCTCGACGGCCAGGGACAGGTAGCCGCCGTAGCCGATCCGGTCCAGGGGGGAGCGCACGATGGCGCGCCGGGCCTCCAGCCAGCTGCGGTTGGCCTCGGAGACGGGATCGCCCCCCGGGTGGAAGACATCGGGGAAGAAGTACGGCAGGAACCGGCCCTCGGTGTAGCGCACGTGCGGGATGTCGGCGATCATCCGGCAGGTCGCCCCCGATCCGACCGAGCCGACGACGGCGTCCAGGCCGGTGGTGGCGAAGTGCTCGCCGTAGGGCTCGGTGCCGATCCAGTTGTCGCCCAGGAACATCATCGCCTCCTTGCCCTGGGCGTGGACGGCGTCGGTCAGCTCGCGCACCCGGGAGCACACGAAGCGCTGCTGGAAGTCGATCCAGTCGCGGAAGGCGCGGGTGGGGACCCGGAAGGGGGAGTTGTAGTAGCCGGCGTCGACGAAGTCCTCGGCGGTCAGGCGGTAGCCGTACTCCTCCTCGAAGGCCTCCAGGGCGGGGACGCTCACCGAGGCGGAGTAGCCGAACCAGTCGACGAAGCGCTCGGTGGCGTCGGCGCCGTAGACGAGGGTGAAGTGGTAGAAGAAGGTGGTGAAGCGGACCACGTCCACCTCGGGGTGCTCCGTGAGCCAGGCGCTCAGGTGGGTGCGCACGTGGGACCACGTGGCCTCGTGGCGCACGTCGAAGGGCTTCTCCTTGACGCGCGTGGGGTCCTCGTCCCAGCCGTTGGTGAGGTAGTTGTACATCTGGGTCGGGTCCCAGGTCTGGACCGCCAGGAAGCTGACGGTGTAGACGTGCCCGGCGAGGGCCTCGTGCACGGTGACCGTGCGCCCGTCGGCCTCGATGCTCCACGCGGAGGCGGGCAGCTCCTGACCGGTGGTGCGGTCGTGGGCCTGCCACCAGCGCGTCACGTCGCAGCCGGTGTCGGGGCGGACCTGATCGGCGAACCAGGAGGCCAGCAGGTCGATGCTCACGGGGCCGTCGGCAGTGGCGGCGACCCTGTCGGACATGAGGAAGATGCGCGTGGCCTCATCGGGGTGGGCGTCGGCCCAGGCGTTGTCGCCGCGGCCCACGAAGTAGGTGGAGTAGACCTTGGTGGCCAGCTCCGAGACGATGCCGGGCAGCTCGGTGCCGTCGGAGTTCCGCACGGCGTCGGCGCCCAGGCGGGCGATGAGGCGGCGGACCTCCTCATCCATGCCGGTCTGGATCGGCAGGGTGAGGCGTCCCCCCGCCTGAGAGGGGAGCGGCGCCGCGGGCTGGGTCTGGAGAGACATCAGCACTCCTTCGGGCTGAATAGTCTGAACTCCGAACAAACTACAGCATGCGGCGCCCGTCCGCTACTGGCGAGGCGGTCGATATGCCTGGTGGTGGCTAGGAGGCGGGCCTGAGATCGACCAGGGTGGGGTTGTCGAGCACGGACTCCAGCGCCACCAGGGCCGCCCCGTACGACGAGGCCCATTGGCCCAGGTGGGAGGTCTCCAGCCTCACGGCGGCGCGCTGGTCCAACAGCCGGTCCTGCAGGGCGGAGGCAGTGGGGGAGATGAACACGTCGGCGAAGGCGGCCAGGTACCCCGACAGTACGATCACCTCGGGGTTGAGGACGTCCGTCAGGATCGCCAGGGCGCGCGCGAGCGCCCGCTGGGAGAGCTTCAGCCTCCGGGTGAGCTCGGCGTCCCCGGCGTCGAAGCGCCGGCGCAGGAGCTCGATGCGCTCATCCAGGGAGGTGGTCTCATCGCGCACCGCGTCGCCCGGCGGGTAGATCGAGGTCAGGGCCTGCAGTCCGGAGCGGGTCTCCCAGCAGCCGCGCCGCCCGCAGCGGCACGCCAGGCCCTCGGGCTCCACGGGCATGTGGCCGACCTCGCCGGTCAGACCCAGCCAGCCGCGCAGGAGGTGGCCGTCGGAGATGATGCCGGCGCCGATCCCCTCACCGCCCGACAGGTAAAGCAGGTTGCGCACCCCGTCCTGCGCGTAGCGCTCGTAGGTGGCCAGTGCGGCGAGCTTGGCGTCGTTCTCCAGCGTGATGGTGGGGACGCTCCTTCCCGGGCCCAGGCGGCGGGCGACTGCGTCGCGGACCTGGTCCGCCACGGCGACGTCGTGCCACTCCAGCGTGGAGGAGTAGCGCACGGTGTTGTCGGTGTAGTCGATGATCCCGGGCTGGGCCAGGACGATTCCCGGAACCGTCGTCCCCTGCTGCGTCAGCTGCTCCAGGGCCTGGGACAGCATGGCTGCGACGTGCTCGATCATCGTCTCGGGGCGGTGTCCGGCGTCGTCGACGAGCTCGCAGCGGCGCGCGACGACCTCTCCGGTCAGGTCCGTGACGGACAGGAGCAGCGAGGCCCCGCTGATCTCCAGGCCGATGCCGGCCGCTGTACGTGGAGCCGTGCGCAGGCCCGTGCTCGGTCTGCCGACGTTGCCCGACAGGTCCGGCTCCTCCTCGATGAGCAGCCCCCGGGAGCACAGCTCGGCCACGAGGGTCGAGACCGTCGCCTTGGACAGCCCCGTTTCGCGCGCCAGGCGCGTGCGCGACAGAGCGGGACTCGTCTGGAGGTGCCGCAGGATGAGGGACATGTTCGAGATGCGCACGTCGGCGTGGGCCTTGGGCCTGTGCGTGCCCGGGCCTCCGAGGGGTCCCCAGAGATCCGGTCCGTCCGCCGGGATCCATCCTGCAGCCGGCACGGCAGTCTCCTCCTCCTCCTCCATCGGTGCCCGGTTGGTCCTGCGGACCGCGGGCGTGCCCCTCAGCGTAGTGATTCCAGGTGAGCGGGGAGCGGGATTCGGCGGGCGTCCTGCTTGCTCTCTTGTGGCGCGGAACGGGCTGCGACGTAAATGAGACTATCACCACATTCTGCGGCCCTGAGGAGTTCCGGTTGCACATACGGACGTTGTTGGTTATGTGTCACGTTTGTGTGCGTGCGGTGCGAGGCTGCAGGGGAGTCGCGATGATCGTGATGATTTCAAGCATTCTCGATGCTTATGGGCGTTCATGCCCGACCGTGCGCGCCGGGTGGGTTCCGCCCTGTTCTGCGAACGTGGCTCCGGACACGCCCACGGGCGTGTCAAGGCCTGAAGTCCTCTGAATTCGCGGGATTCTGTGCCTGCTCAAATTGACCACTCGAACACTGCGCAGGACTATAAAACTGGCTTGCCGTCGTTGTTGGGTCCGGACACGGCTCTCACAACTCGTCTTCCGGACTCTCGCGGCCAGGCCAGGAGCTAGATCGTGAGGAGTGCAGTGAAAGTCATTGAGGCCAACCATGTCTACAAGGTCTTCGGGCGGCGACCGTCCGACGGCGTCAAGAAGCTCAAGGCCGGCAGGACGCGGGACCAGCTGAGGAAGTCAGGGCAGACCGCCGCCGTCATCGACACCTCCTTCGACGTCGACAAGGGCGAGATCTTCGTGGTCATGGGCCTGTCGGGCTCCGGGAAGTCCACCCTCATCCGCATGGTCAACGGCCTGCTGCCCATCACGGCCGGCAGCATGACCCTCTACGGGGAGGACCTGGCGCACGTCTCGAAGTCGAAGCTGCGCGAGCTGCGCCGCGAGCGCGTCTCCATGGTCTTCCAGAACTTCGCCCTCCTGCCGCACCGGACGGTGGGGGAGAACGCCGCCTACGGCCTGGAGATCCAGGGTGTGAATCGCTCCGAGCGCGAGCGCCGGGCCGAGGAGGCCCTGTCCATGGTGGGCCTGGAGGGCTGGGGCGGCTACAAGCCCGGCGAGCTCTCCGGAGGGATGCGCCAGCGCGTGGGCCTGGCCCGGGCCCTGGCCGCCGAGACCGACATCCTGCTCATGGACGAGGCCTTCTCCGCGCTCGACCCGCTCATCCGCCGGGAGATGCAGGACCAGCTCATCGACCTGCAGGGCAAGCTCGGCAAGACGATCCTGTTCATCACCCACGACCTCAACGAGGCCATGCGCCTGGGGGACCGCATCGCCATGATGCGCGACGGGCGCGTCGAGCAGGTCGGCACCGCCGAGGAGATCCTGCGCGACCCGGCCTCCGACTACGTCTCCCGGTTCGTGGCCGACGTCGACCGCACCCGGGTCCTGACGGCCGGCTCCATCGCGGAGCCCCCGTACGCGGTCCTGGGTTCGGACCGCAGCCCCCGCGCCGCCCACAAGCTCCTGCGGGAGAACCAGCCGCCGTGGCTGCTCGTCCAGAACCGCGACCGCACGCCCTTCGGCTATGTCTGGGAGGACGATGTCGCCCGGGCGGTCAAGGAGGGCTCCGACGCGCTGCCGCTGTCCACGATCCACGAGATGCCGGTCGTGTCGCACTCGACCCCTGTCAACGAGCTGTTCGCCCACGCCGCGCAGCACGCCGCCCCCATCGTCGTCGTCGACGACGACGGACGGGTCTCCGGCGTCATCCCGCGCGTCACGCTGCTGGCGGCCATCAGTGAGCAGGCCGTCGAGGCCAGTGAGACCAACGAGTCCGAAGGAGCCGACGCCTGATGATTCCCTCACAGACCCCTCTTCCCAAGATCCCTCTGGGCTCCTGGGTCGAGACCCTTATCAACTGGATCCAGACGCATCTGCACGGCTTCTTGGGTCTGATCTCCCAGAGTGGGACCTCGGTCAATGACGCCCTCGTCGACGTCCTGCTGGCCATCCCACCGCTCGTCATGGTGGTGGTCTTCGTACTGATCGCCTGGCTGGCGAAGTCCTGGAGGCTGGCCGTGGGGACCGCCGTCACCTTCCTGCTCATTATCTCGATGGGCCAGTGGACCAACGCAATGGAGACTCTGGTCCTCGTCACCCTGGCCACGGTCACCGCCCTCATCTTCGCCATCCCCTTGGGGATCTGGGCCGCCCGGAACAAGTACGTCAGCGCGCTGGTCCGCCCGGTCCTTGACCTCATGCAGACCATGCCGGCCTTCGTCTACCTCATTCCCTCGGTGCTGTTCTTCTCCATCGGCGTGGTTCCCGGCATGTTCGCCACGCTCATCTTCGCGATGCCCCCCGGGGTGCGCATGACCGAGCTGGGCATCAAGCAGGTGGACAAGGAGACCGTGGAGGCGGGGCGTTCCTTCGGAGCGACAGACTGGCAGATCCTGCGGGGCATTCAGCTGCCCCTGGCCGTCCCCACCATCATGGCGGGCGTCAACCAGGTCATCATGCTGGCCCTGTCGATGGCCGTCATCGCGGGCATGGTCGGTGCTGACG
>ERZ772920.479-NODE-479-length-22752-cov-6.479887_pt1 | contig 22752 bp, 6 predicted proteins | sample MGYA00511469_ERZ772920 | MGnify/ENA primary metagenome ERZ772920 (study PRJEB29015, sample SAMEA2738069) | human oral metagenome | biome: human oral; feature: human-associated habitat; material: saliva | place: China | collected 2216 ... | reverse complement strand
TCTATGACATTCTTGTCAAAATCACCAAACTCTTGACACCAATCCTTCCTCACACAGCAGAGGAAATCTGGTCATATCTTGAGTTTGAAGCTGAAGACTTCGTTCAATTGTCTGAATTACCAGAAGCTGAAACTTTTGCCAACCAAGAAGAAATCTTGGATACATGGTCAGCCTTCATGGATTTCCGTGGACAAGCTCAAAAAGCCTTGGAAGAAGCACGTAATGCCAAAGTTATCGGGAAATCACTCGAAGCCCACTTGACAGTTTATCCAAACGAAGTGGTGAAAACTCTTCTTGGAGCAGTGGATAGCAATGTAGCTCAACTTTTGATCGTGTCAGAATTGACCATCGCTGAAGGTACAGCTCCAGAAGGCGCAGTTAGCTTTGAGGATGTTGCCTTTACAGTTGAACGCGCTGCAGGTGAAGTTTGTGACCGTTGCCGTCGTATCGACCCAACAACAGCAGAACGCAGCTACCATGCAGTCATCTGTGATCACTGTGCAAGCATCGTAGAAGAAAACTTTGCAGATGCAGTTGCAGAAGGATTTGAAGCCAAATAATCAGATTAGAAATATGTCTTCTCATAGTTTAAGGTGAGAGGAAAGGTAAAAGAGAGAAAGTCATTTCTCTCTTTTTTTGCTGGTAAAAGCTTAGGACAAAGATGTAGAAATTCAACATTTTTAAGGAAAGTTTTAAGTTGATTTTTTGAGATTTTTTAAAAAGAGGAGTCGTTTTTCGGTACTTTTAAAAAGCATGTGTTGCTTCTAAAAATCGCGACAAATAATTTGAATAATCAAGTGAAATCAGGTAGAATAGAAAGGATTGAATAATATATTGAAAAGGAAATCTTTAGAATGACACATCAGTTTTATGGAGAAAAACGACAGCGCTTTTCTTTCCGGAAGTTGTCCGTTGGGCTCGTTTCGGCGACTATTGGAAGCTTCTTTTTGAGTGGGCAAATAACTGGGGACTTGACTTCTGTAAAGGCAGCAGAAATTCAAAGTCAGCAGTCTGCTCATGTCAAATACCACTACGTAGTGGAGTCTGAATTGACGGAGGCAGAGAAGAGTGCCTTGATAAGGGAGATTCCAAAGCATGTTGAGGATGCTTCAGAGACCTATTACTTAGTTTATCGTCCGACTACTCAAGGGGATTCATCTGGAGTATTGCCTAAGACAGGTCACTCCGGCCTTTGGGAATCAACTTTTACAGCGATGGGTCTTGCATTACTAGTGCTTGTAGTAGTTAGAGGCAGGAATGGGAAGAGGTATTTATCTTCTATCTTGTTGGTAACTGGAATGGGATCCATACTGCTATCTCCAACAGTCTTAGCAGTGACGAATATCGAGCTCGCTGCATATAATCAAAGTCTTAACTTGGGTCTTGGAGATGCACTGCCAGCGCCATTGAAAATTGATGGTTACGACTATATCGGTTACTTAAAGAATGAAGAACAAAATGATAGTCATTTAGCTCATTCTGTTCAGAAGGAAAATCCGACACTTGACTTGGAGAAAGAGAAGGGAAGTGAACTTAAACCGAGTGAAACAAATCTTGATATGAAAGAGATTGTTTCAGATAAGGGGGATGCTTTAACTGAGGAAGAAAGAGAAGCTATAGCTGCTAAGGAGATAGAGTTCACACGCTCAACTCCTATTTATGACTTACCAGAACTAAAAATTAGTGAGCAAAAGTCAGTCCAAGAACTTCCTTATCAGACAAAATACCAATATACCGATGAATTGGCTCAAGGTCAATCAAAAGTTATACAATCAGGTATTCGAGGTCAACGTACAGTAGTGACTCGTCATTATCGCAAGGATCAAGAAATCGCGAAAAGCGAAATGATTTCTGATCAAGTGACGCTTGAACCTGTTTCTGAAATTATTTTAGTTGGAACAGCTCCAACTAACTCGATACCAAAAGAAAATCCAGTTCATGAAGTTCCAGAATTGGCAGAATATGGCACAACTCCTGAGACAGCGCCAGTTCACGAAATTCCAGAATTGACAGAATATGGTACAACTCCTGAAATAGCGCCAGTTCACGAAGTTCCAGAATTGACAGAATATGGCACCAGTCCAGAAACAGCGCCAGTTCACGAAGTTTCAGAATTGGCAGAATATGGCACAAACCCTGATACAGCCCCAGTTCATGAAGTTCCAGAATTGAAGGAATATGGGACTAGTCCTGAGACGTCTCCAGTTCGTGAAGTTCCAGAATTGACGGAATATGGGACTAGTCCTGAGACGTCTCCAGTTCATGAAGTTCCAGAATTGACAGAATACGGAACCAGTCCCGAGACATCTCCAGTTCACGAAGTTCCAGAATTGACGGAATATGGGACAAATCTTGATACAGCTCCTATTCATGAGAATTCTGAGTTGGAATTGACTACAAATGATGAGGTTAGAATAGAAAAGATTGATTTTTCTATTGACGAGCAATATACAGATGAGATTCCAGAAGGAAGTCGTCAGATTGCAACTCCAGGTGTCCAAGGTGAGCGTACCATTAAGACTCGTGTCTACAGTTCTAACGGTCAGGAAATTGATCGCCAAGAACTTTCGAATGAAGAAACCTTGGCTCCAGTAACACAAATTGTCAAAGTCGGCACAGCTAAGCCAACTATGGTACCAAGCGATGCGCCAAAAGCAGACGCTTTGCCAGAGTATCCACTAACTTATACCGATGAAACTCGGGTTGAAAAAATCAACTTTAGCATTCGTGAAGAAGAAACGGATGAGCTTGTTCGAGATGCCCGCCAAATCACAACTCCGGGAGTCCAAGGTGAACGCACGATTAAGACCCGTGTCTACAGTTCTAACGGTCAAGAGGTTGACCGTCAAGAACTTTCGAATGAAGAAACCTTGGCTCCGGTAACACAAATTGTCAAAGTCGGAACTGCTAAACCAACCATGGTACCAAATGATGCACCGAAAGCAGATGCTTTGCCAGAATATCCGTTGACATATACTGACGAAACGCGCGTAGAGAAAATCAACTTTAGCATTCGTGAAGAAGAAACGGATGAGCTTGTTCAAGATGCTCGTCAAATCATAACTCCAGGTGTCCAAGGCGAACGAACCATCAAGACTCGTGTCTATAGTTCCAACGGTCAAGTTGTTGACCGTCAAGAGTTAGCTAATGAAGAAACCTTGGCTCCAGTAACACAAATTGTCAAAGTTGGAACTGCTAAACCAACCATGGTGCCGAGCGAGGCGCCAAAAGCAGAGACTCTGCCAGAGTATCCGTTGACATATACTGACGAAACGCGCGTAGAGAAAATAGCCTTCAACATCGAGGAGCAACATACGGACGAATTGGTTCAAGATGCTCGTCAAATCACAACTCCGGGAGTCCAAGGTGAACGAACTATCAAGACTCGCATTTACAGTTCTAACGGTCAGGAAATCGACCGTCAAGAACTTTCGAATGAAGAAACCCTAGCTCCAGTAACTCAAATCGTCAAAGTTGGAACGGCTAAACCAAGCATGGTACCAAGCGATGCGCCAAAAGCAGACGCTTTGCCAGAGTATCCACTAACTTATACCGATGAAACTCGGGTTGAAAAAATCAACTTTAGCATTCGTGAAGAAGAAACGGATGAGCTTGTTCGAGATGCCCGCCAAATCACAACTCCGGGAGTCCAAGGTGAACGCACGATTAAGACCCGTGTCTACAGTTCTAACGGTCAAGAGGTTGACCGTCAAGAACTTTCGAATGAAGAAACCTTGGCTCCGGTAACACAAATTGTCAAAGTCGGAACTGCTAAACCAACCATGGTACCAAATGATGCACCGAAAGCAGACGCTTTGCCGAAATACCCACTGACTTATACCGATGAAACTCGGGTTGAGAAAATTAACTTCACAATTCGTGAAGAAGAAACGGATGAATTGGTTCGAGATGCTCGTCAAATCACAACTCCGGGTGTTCAAGGTGAGCGGACCATCAAGACTCGTGTTTACAGCTCTAACGGCCAAGAGGTTGACCGTCAAGAACTTTCGAATGAAGAAACCTTGGCTCCAGTAACGCAAATTGTCAAAGTTGGTACGGCTAAACCAACCATGGTACCGAATGAAGCTCCGAAAGCAGATGCTTTAGAGGAGTTCGATTTAATTTCACTGCATAATCTCTTAGCAGAAGCGAATCAGATTAAAGCTCAGGCCCGTTATTTCAACGATAGTCAGAGTCATCAAGCTAACTATGATGCTGCTTTGACGGCTGGTCAAGCGATTCTGAGCCAATCCCAAGCCAGCCAAGCAGAAGTCAACCAACTGGTGGAACAAATCAATCAAGCCAAGGCTCAATTAAGTGGTCCTGAAGTTGTTAAAACGGCTCTTCAGACTGAGTACGATTTAAATCCAACGGTTAAAACTTCGGTTAAATATAAGAATGCGGATTCAGAAAAGCAGACAGCTTATACTGACGAATTGACCAAGGCAGAGGGAGTTTTGAACAATCAGACTGCTACACAAGTGCAAGTCAACCAAGTTCTTGCTAGCCTGACAGCAGCCAAAGAAGCACTAAATGGAGTGCCTAAAGTCAAGCCGACTGTTTCAATTCTAAGTCTGACTGAGAATACTGATGATAAGTCGGTGACGGTCCAATATAGATTGGAAGACCAGACCCAGTCCTTCCGTTCAGCGACTGCAGAATTGTATCAGGGAGACCAGCTAGTTCGCACTCTTCCGATTACCAACTTTGCTGGCAGCTTGAAAATTGGCGACCTAGACTACTACACAGGCTATACTTTGAAAACTAAGTTGACTTATGAACTGGATAATGGCAGCTTTACTGAGTTTGAAACAGACAGTCGCAACTTTGAGCTAGAATACAAGAAGATTGCCTTTCGTGATATTGATTCCGTTGAGTTTTATCATAAAGAAAACGACCAATACAAGCGCTTTGTGTCGATGAGCTCCATGCCTACGGATCTGTCTACTTACTTCGTCAAGATCAAATCAAGCGAATCCAAGGAAATTCTCCTACCAGTTCACAGTATTTCTGAAGCAGAGAAAGATGGCAAGGCCGTCTATAAGGTTAATGTAACCCTTCCTGAACTCGTCCAAGAAAGTGAAGCGGGCTACAAGTCTGGGCACGACTTCTACATCAGTAAGGCAGTCCCAAGTCAGCAAAATGTCTACACTAGCTTTGCTGGATTGGTAGACGCTATGAAGCGAAATATGGCAGGAAACTATGTGTTGGGAGCTGATTTGGATGCGAGCGAGGTCAACCTAGCTCCTGCGGATTATGTCTACCTCAAAGGGAACTTCACCGGTAGTCTGACAGGTAGTCAAAATGGCAAGCAATATGCGGTTTATAATCTAGCCAAACCTTTATTTGAAAACCTCAAGAGTGGATCTGTTATTTCCAATATCGACTTTAAAGACGTGAATATCGTGGGTACCTATGACTCAGCAGCACTTGCACGCAATGCGGAGAATGCACGAATCACAGATGTTTCTGTTCAGGGAAGAGTATCGGTAGTAGGCAACGCTTCTAACGTAGCTGGTCTTGTAGTTAATGGAACCAATACGAAAATTACCAATAGTTCCTTTACGGGAACTATCCTATCTAACAGTCAACACATCAAAGCTTATAATGTAGGTGGTTTGGTTGCAAGCCTTAAAGGAGGAGAATCTCTTCTTAGCCAAAGTAAAGCAGATGTAACGATTATTAGTGGTGCACGATCAAATGAACAACGTATCGGTGGTTTGGTTGGACGTCTAGAAAACAATGCTCGAATTACCAAATCTTATGTGGCAGGAAAATTATATAATGCAACCACTAATGGTCAAATCGGTGGAGTGGTCGGCTCGAACTACTTTAATGGTTTAGTTGATAATGTGATCAGTAATGTTAGCGGTACAAATGTTTACAGTATTTCTGGGGATCAGGACTATAAAAACGACCGCATTACGCAAGCATATAAAGTTGCCAAAAGTGAAACCTTGAAAAACGATCAGTTTGTTACTTCTACTATTACTCAAGAAGAAATGGAAGAAAAACTGACTGCTATGGACATCACGACTAGCCTAGATGACACGAATCTAAATATGCGTTTTGTCGACTATGGGGAGGTAAACAATGCTCAATTCGACCGCGGATATTCTTACGCAAATATGGAGAAACTGCTTCCTTTCTACAATAAAGAAACCATTGTTTCGTTTGCGAACAAGATTCCGAAAGAACATAAGTTGAACAAGGAGTACCTACTGGATGTTGTTCCGATGAAGGGTGATCAGGTTATCACTGATATCCATGGCAATAAAACAGCAATCAATCGTTTGATGCTGCACTACATGGATAATACCATTGACTACCTAGAAATATCTTATCAGGGAGATTTCGTCAACCAAGGTATTGCTGAGTATAGTATCAAGGGGTTAGACCTTCTTTATACTCCAGAAGCCTTTGTATCAGATTATACTAGCATTCTAAATCAAGTGTTGCCAGAGCTGAACAAGGTTGTTCTTGATTCGCCAGCTATGCGAACAGCTCTCGGAGTAGCCGCAGATACTTCTTTGGATGAACTATACTTAGACACCGCATTTACGCAGGTGAAAAGTAAGCTATCAGGTGAGCTTCGCAAAGTGCTGGCTATGGACAAGGCTATCAATACTGAAGGTGAAGTAGTTAAGGATTATCTTGTTAAGAAGATTCTTGCTGATAAAGAAGCATTCCTATTAGGTTTGACTTACCTTAATCGTTGGTACAATATCAACTATGATAACTTTAATGTTAAGGACTTGTCGGCTTACAAGTTGGATTTCTATGGTAAGAATGACGTTTCGGTTCTTGATACAATCATTGCTTTAGGGAAATCAGGACTTGAGAATCTCAATGCTAAGAACAACTATACAGCATATGATAATTCGCTCTCTGAAGCAACTGGCAAGCGAGGACTCTTCAATTACCTTGAAGGTTACCGTCAGCTCTTCCTACCATACAAGACCAATAATGAATGGCTCAAGACCAATACAAAAGCCTACATCGTTGAGGCTAAGTCCGATGTGCCAGAAGCGAGACAGCTTCAGGACGCAGCCGAGGGCAAGAGCAAGTACTCTGTCGGTGTGTACGACAAGATTACTGCAGATAATTGGGAACACAAGGGCATGCTCCTGCCACTCTTGACCATGACGGAGAAGGGTGTCTATGCTATCTCTAATATGTCTACCCTCTCTATGGGGGCTTATGATCGCTATCGCCTAGATGCCAATAACAGAGTGCGCACAGACGCAGAACTAGTTGAATATGTCGAAGACAGAGTGAGAAAAACAGCTGAATACCAGCGCGACCATTATGATTTCTGGTACAAGATTCTGAGTCCAGAAAGCAAGGACAAGCTCTTCCGTTCGGTTCTGGTTTATGATGGATTCTCATTGGTTGACAAGAATGGTCAAAGATATTGGGCTCCAGCTAATGACAAAAAATCACAGGCTATGCAGGAATTCTTTGGACCAGCTGGCAAGTGGTATCCAAGCAAGGGCTATAATGCCTATGCTACGGGTAGTGTAACTCACTTTGATGCTGCTAAATTGTTGGAAGACTATGGTAACTCAGTCTACACGCATGAGATGACCCATAACTCTGACGGTGCTATTTACTTTGAAGGTTATGGTCGTCGTGAGGGACTAGGTGCGGAACTCTATGCTCGCGGACTCTTGCAATCTTCGCCGAGCGCAGATGAACCAACCATCACGCTCAATACTCTCTTCAAGGTGGACAAGGACTCTAAGACACGTATGCATACCTATAATTTCAAGGAACGTGTTCAAAATGCAGCAGACCTGCAACACTATGTCCATGGTATGTTTGACATGATCTACACCTTGGACTATCTAGAAGGTACTTCTATGCTGAAACAGAGTGATGATGCGAAACTTCAGTGGTTCAGAAAGATGGAGAATTACTATATTACAGATAAGTATGGTAAGGAAACCCACGCTGGAAACCAGACACGAACCTTCACTGCTGAAGAAATCAAGCAGCTAAAGACCTTTAACTCTCTAATTGAAAATGATGTGATCACTCGTCGTGAGAACAAGGAAAGCGGAAAATATGGTCGAAATGGCTACCTCAGTCTCAGTCTCTTCTCACCAATCTACTCAGCCTTGAGCAATCCGAAGGGAGCTCCAGGTGATGTCATGTTCCGTCGCACAGCCTATGAATTACTAGCCGCCAAAGGCTACCATGATGGATTTGTTCCTTATGTTTCTGGTAAGTACTCTCAAGAAGCCTTTGATGAAGGCAAGAAAACGTGGGACGGATGGTCCGGAAGAGATGTTGGTCTGGTAACGGACCAGAAAGTCTTAGAAAATGTATTTAAGGGTGAATACACCTCTTGGGCAGCCTTCAAGAAGGCCATGTACAAGGAGCGAATTGATCAGCTGACCAAGCTGAAGCCAATTACCATTGAGTACGAGCTTAAAAATCCAAACAGTACCAAGAAAGTAACCATTCGTTCTTATGCAGAGATGCAGCAGTTGATGGATGCAGCCGTGGCAGAGGATGTACGCAACATTACCAATGCTACTAGCCGTGTCGAAGCTAGCTGGGTTAACCTGCTCAAGAAGAAGATTTACAACGCTTATCTTCGTGAGACAGACGACTTCAGACAGTCTATTTTCAAGAAATAAGGAAACGATTCTGTTTGATTAAAATTTGAAAAAATTCCTAGGTTTAAGGCTACCTAGGAATTTTTCTGTGATTCTCCATGATCTTGTTTGTGCATTCAAGACCTGATAAGATAAGGATTTTGACAGCGTAAATGAACTGAAAAGATTAGCAGTTTTTTGTGGCTATTATTTATAGCAAATAAATTGAATAATCTAGTAAATTTCGGTAGAATAGAGGGGATTCAAATCATGACAAAGGAAAGATTAGGAATGAAAAAAAATGATTTAGGAGAAAAGCACCAACGTTTTTCATTGAGAAAAGTTTCGGTTGGTCTAGTTTCTGCTCTGGTAGGGGTTTTCTACCTTTTTAGTGGAGGAGGTTCTCTTGCTAGTGTAGCAGCCAGTGAACAGACGCCATCCGTCACAAAACAGATCCACTATAAGTACGTGACAGAAAGTGAGCTCACAGACCAAGAGAAGCAATTGGTAGTCAAAGAATTGCCACAGTTTGCTGAGGAAACAGATGATACATACTATTTGATTTATCGTCCGACGAGACAGTTGCCTGCAACTGGTTACAGCCAACTCATTAGCTCAATTGCAGCGGGGGCAGGTATAGTGCTACTGGTCGTAGCGATTAAACTGGGCAGAGATGATCGCAAAAAGCTAGCTTCTTTCATGCTCTTGACCAGTCTAGGAAGTCAGCTGATTGCGCCAACTTCCTTGGCTTTGACAAATCAAATGCTGGCTGACTATAATCAGGAATTGACTGTACAGGTCGGGGAAACATTGCAATCCCCACTTACGATTGAAGGCTACCAATATGTAGGCTATTTGAAATCTCAAAAAGAAGTAAACTCTTCAGTTGATGGCAAGAAAGAGTTGAATCATTCGGCTCCTATTGATACTCCAGTTCCATCTTCAAATGGAAATCAAGCGCAGGAAGAGTATCGTGCTCAGAAACCAAGTGATGCTCCTGTATTTGAACAACCAGAGTTAAAGGTTGATAGTAAAGATACGAGTCGTACAGAGATTATTCCTTTCCAAGTGGAGGAAGTAGAGGCGGCTGATTTGCCGCAAGGTCAAACTGAGGTGATTCAGGCAGGGAAAAATGGTAGTCGTACCATCGTGACCCGCAGCTACATTTTAAATGGTCAGGTGATCCATACAGAGGAGGTTTCCAATCAGGTAACGACTGAGCCGACTTCTGAGATTAGAAAAGTCGGAAGCAAGGTCCTTGCTCCTACAAAACCAAGCCCAGGGGAGTCCGTTAGTGAAAAACCAACAGACGCTCCAATAAATGAAGTTCCAAACTTAAAGGTTGAAGAAAAAGATGTTACTACGACGGTAGCAGAACCCTACACTCGAGAACGAGTAGAGAGTGATAGCTTACCAGTTGGCCAGACCAAGATAACCCAAGCTGGTCAAGATGGCGTCCGTACGATTGTCACCCGTCAGTACATAGTAGATGGCAAAGTAGAGAGAAGCCAGGAAATCTCCAACGAAGTGACGACTCCAGCGGTCTCAGAGATCGTAACGGTCGGAACAGCTCCTGTTAGCGAGAAACCAACAGACGCTCCTGTAAATGAAGTTCCAAGCTTAAACGTTGAAGAAAAGGACGTTACCACAACAGTGGCCGAACCCTATCCAACTAAGGAAGTGGAAAGTGCAGACCTGCCTTTGGGGCAAAGGGAAGTTAGCCAAGCTGGTCAAGATGGTGTCCGTACGATTGTGACTCGTCAGTATTTAGTAGATGGAAAAGTCGAAAATACAGAGGAAATCTCTAACACTATCACAAAAGAAGCAGTTCCTCAGATTATCAAAGTCGGTACAAAACCAATTTCTACAAATGCGGATCACGCTCCTGTGGAACCAGAAAAAGGAACTCTCGACCTCGAACCCTTACACCAATTAGTGGAAGAGGCCGATAGCATCCAGAAAACGCATCAGTATTTCAATGATACCACTGCAGATCAAGAGTCTTATAAACAGGCAGTCGCAAATGCCCAAGCTCTCTTTGAGGCATCTCATGCTAGTCAAGAACAGGTTGATTCTTTGAAAAAGGCCCTTGAAACTGCTAAGAATAATCTAGATGGCCAACCTGTTGATAAGAAAACTCTTGGTGTTGAATTTGACATGAAGGATGTGACTCAGTCTACAGTTGCTTACCAGTATGCTGATGAACAAGCCAAACTCCGCTATCGTCGTGCTCTAGATCAGGCCAAGCTCGTTTTGGACAATCCTTTCGCCAATCAAGCCTTGATCGATCAAGTTCGGACGGATCTCGAGGCCGCTCGTCAAGCTCTGGATGGTGTCAAGAGAAAACCAACCCTCTCTCTAGTCCGTGTCGAGAAGGAAGAAGACAAACGCCAAGTTTCTCTTAGCTATCACTTGACGGATGCTACAGCTAGCTATCAATCATCCAAAGTGCAGCTATACAAGGGTGAAACGTTAATTAAGGAAGTCGACCTTGTGGACCTCACTCAAAAATTGACGCTTGATGACTTGGACTACTATACTCCTTATACCCTCAAAACTGTCATGAAATATGACCTGGGTCAAGGGGAACAAACTAGTATAGAGGATCAACGCCTAGTTCAGCTAGATTATAAGAAGGTTGAAATCAAAGACATCGACCGCATCGAACTGTACGGTAAAGATGGTAGTCACTACCGACGTTACCTATCCCTGTCGGAAGTGCCGTCTGATTTGGACAACTACTATGTCCGCATTCAGTCAGACAAGTTCAAGGATATGCTCTTACCTGTTTCTAAGATTACAGATAAGGGCAATGCCTACTCCGTAACGGTATCAGCTAATCAGCTCGTAGAGGGAGAAGGGGACTATTATCGTCCAGATTACTCTTTTGAACTGCCGAAAACGCCTCTTAGCCAAGAAGGTGTCTATACGTCTTTCAAAGCGCTCATAGAGGCCATGAAGTCAAACCCGACTGGAAACTTTAAACTAGGAGCGGATGTTTCAGCGGATGAACTCCAGTTAGAACAGTCTGTGACAAGCTATGTTCCAGAAGAATTTTCAGGTAGTCTAACTAGCCGAGTGGATGGAAAAGATTATACCATCTACAACTTGGTAAAACCACTCTTTGCAACCTTGAAAAATGCCACCATCCAGCAACTGACCTTGAAATCGGCTGCAGTTACAGGTAAGGATTCTATAGGGGGCTTGGCTAGCAACGCTCAGAATGCAACGATTACAGATGTTTCTGTAAGTGGTAGTCTATCTGGGAACAAGCATATCGGTGGACTCGTAGGAGTTGCCCAAAACACAAAACTAACTAATGTTGCCTTTAAAGGGTCCATCACCAGCACCCAAGATGGGGGACAGGAGTACAATATTGGTGGCCTGGTCGGTAACTTCCACGGCAACCAATCACTGGCGCAGAAGAGCCAAGCGGATGTATCTATCCAAGTAACGGGTCGAAATGGAGACCAGCGTGTTGGAGGCTTGATCGGTCGTTTGCAGAATGGAGCTAGATTAGAAACTTCTTATGTGACTGGTTCTATCCAAAATGGAGGTCATTCTGGCCAAGTCGGTGGAGCGATCGGATCTACTTGGAATAATGGACAGGTCCGAAATGTCTTGACCAGTGTCAAGGTTCAAAATGGTCATGCGATGACAGGAGATCCTTATCCTGAGGCTTCTGTTCGGGACTCTTATGTTCTTGAAGGAACTACAGCAAATCGAAAAGATGAGCGTTTTGTCCGTTCTATTTCAGAGGCCGATGCGCAAGCCAAACGTCAATCCTTTGGAATCACTTCAAACTTGACGGACCAGGAGCCATTGCAGCAAACTTACCAGCATCAGACAGACTATAGTCGAGTGAGAGGAGCTCAAGAGTCCAGAAAGCAAGCCTACGAAAATGTAGAAAAACTATTACCATTCTACAACAAAGACTTTATCGTTCATACAGCTAACCAATTAGCTGAAGATGATAAACTCAACAAAGTAGCCCTGCTAGATGTAGTTCCGATGAAAGATGAGACTCTGATAACGGATGTCAATAGCCATAAGGGTGAAATCAATAGACTGATGCTGCATTATGCAGATAAGACAATCGCTTATCTCGATCTGACCTACAAGGGTGATTTTGCCAATGGCCAGATTGCAGAATATAGCATCGCTGATAAGAATTTGCTCTATACGCCAGAAGCCTTCCTATCTGACTACCAGTCTATTAAAGAGAGTGTCTTGGATGAACTCAAATCTGTGACCTATGACTCGGCTGCAGTGCGTAAAGTATTAGGGATTGGTGAAACAGCTTCCTTAGATGATCTTTATCTGGAAAAAGCCTTTGAACAAACCAAGGCTGAACTAGGTCAGGAGCTCCTCAAGGTACTTTCAGTTGACAAGTCGATCAACACCCTAGGCCCTGCCGTAGCGGATGCGATTAGCCAAAAAATTCTGAAGAACAAAGAGGCCTTCATGCTTGGTCTGACCTATCTCAACCGATGGTACAATGTCAACTATGGAACTTTCAATACCAAAGATCTTAATGCCTATAAGTTTGATTTCTTTGGCAATCAAGCAGCTTCGACACTGGATACTATCATCGCTCTCGGGAACTCTGGAATGGGCAATCTTCGAGCACAAAACAACTTCAATGCCTACCGACAATCTCTAGCCAAGGAAAAAGGCAAAGGAGACCTCTTTGCTTACTTAGAAAGTCTGCGTGAACTCTTCTTGCCAAATAAAACCAACAGTGAGTGGTTCAAGGAAAATACCAAGGCTTATATCGTAGAAGCTCGTTCAAGTCTGCCAGAAATTCAGGCTAAACAGGACAATGCAGATCGTAAGAGTAAGTATACAATCAAGGTCTACGACAGACTGACTCAGGGAGATTGGGGCTTCAAGCAAATGGTCCTCCAGCTTCTGACCTTACCTGAAAGAGATGTCTATATCATCAGCAATATGTCGACCATCGCCTTTGGTAGCTTTGGAAGCTACAGGAAAGAAGGTGGCAGAGTTCTCTCAGGCGAGGAACTCCATCGACACGTTGAAAAACTTGTGGATCAATCAGCTGAATGGCAACGAAACCACTATGACATGTGGTACAACATTTTAAGTCCAAACAGGAAAGACACTCTATTCAGACGGGTGATCGTTACAGACGGTTTCTTTCTTTATAATGATAAAGGCCAGCAATATTGGGCTCCGCGTAATGATAAGACCTCTGTTGCTATGTACAATTTCTTTGGCCCTGCTGGCAAGTATCACGGAGACAATGGACTAGGAGCCTTTGCAAATGGTTATGAAGTCTTCTATGTCTATGACCAGATGCTGGGAGCTTCTGGAACCATGGTCTATACCCATGAAATGACCCACAACTCGGATGGTTCTATCTATTTTGAAGGACATGGTCGTCGTGAGGGTGAAGGACCTGAGAGTTTTGCTACAGGGATGTTAGAGTCTGTAACCAATGTTAGCGAAAAAGGTCTCGTCCTCAATAGCTTCTATCAGGGAGATAAAGATTCGACCACACGTTACCATACCTATGATCCTGTTGCTCGATTCTCCTCAGCAGATGCTCTTCGCGACTACATGCATGGAGTTTTTGACGTACTGAACCTTCTGGATTATGTAGAAGGGGATATTGTTACTGGAGTTCTAACTGATCAACAGAAAATGAAATGGTACCGTAAGGCTGAAAATTATAACTTTGAAAAAACTTCTTATGGTAAACAAGCTCACGCTGATGATCGAATTGTCCCTATAACTGCCGAAGAAGCAGCCAAACTAAAATCTGTTGATGATTTGGTTGATCATAATATCATTGGTCGTCGCGATGGTTGGGATAGAGCTAACTTTGGACGAAATGGCTACTATGTCATCAATATGTTTGCTTCCTTCTATGCAGCTCTGGACAATCCAACTGGTGCACCTGGGGGACTTATGTTCCGCCGTAGAGCTTATGAATTGCTCGGAGACAAGGGTTACCAACAAGGATTTGTCCCATATGTATCTGGCCAATACGCTGGCCAAGCGCTTAAAGAAGGTCATAAGACCTACTCAATCTGGAACAGAGGAGATGTCGGAGTAGTTGGAGATGATTTGGTTTTCAAAAATCTCTATGGTAGCCAGTATGAATCATGGAAGGATTTGAAGAAAGCCATGTTGAATGAGCGATACAACAAGGCTCAAAACTTCCTTCGCCCTATCACTATCGAGTTTGAAGCAGGAAAACTAGATAGCAAACGACAAATTACGATTTCTTCTTATGAGGAATTACAAGATTATATGTACTTAGCAGTACTAGCGGATGCCTCAGCTAAGAACATTGATCGTGCCTTATCAGACAGCTCTAAGAGCAGTGTCGCCCAACTCAAGTATCGTATTTTCAACGCTTATCTACGTGCTACAGACGACTTCAGACAGTCTATCTTTGAAAGATAGACACGAATAAAGAAGATCCAAGTGATCTTCTTTTTTTAGGTGAATGGCTTGCTTAGTACAAAAACGAATGAATTTACAAACAATTTGATACATGACAGAATTCTTACTCTAAATGTCTGGATAGAAATTTGAAATCATTCATCATCTAGTATATTCGTTTTGAAATTTCTTTTGTTTTTCATGAAAATGTGATAAAATGATAGTTGTAAAAATTTTTTAAGGAGATTCGGATGAAAACAAAAGCACTTGCTCGCGTAAATGCGATTTTTGGTCTTATTTCAGGTATCGTCTTACTGTTGGCACCTCTTGTTATGTTTATGATAGCTGTCGGGGCTGCTGCGGCGACGGAGGACTCTGATGCAACAGTTGGTATATTGACGATTTTTTCGATTATTTTGTCATTGGTAAAAATTGCTGTCTTGGTTTTAGGAATTGTGTCTATTGTCTATTACAAGGACGATGAGCGTGTGACTCCTGCACCGTCTGTTTTGTTTATCGTGGGTGGTTCTGTTGGATTGATCCCATTCTTGGGATGGGTAGGAGGAATTCTGACAATCATTGGTGGATCCCTCTATTTTGGACTTTTGAAAAAGTTCGAGATTCAAGAATAATGACTTTTTGTTAGGAATATTTTTAAAGAAGAGAAGGCGCTTAGCCTTCTTTTTTTGTCATCAACGACGGATAAATTTTACAAGATAAATAAGCTTTGACATTCGTGAAATCTAAAGCATTTATTGGAGACAAGGAAGTATTTTTATAGTATAATGGTGGATGTGAAATACCTATATCAAAATATAATGCTAGTTATTTTCTTGATAGAAGGTAAAAGTTGAGAGGATTTAGAATGAAAAAGTTTTTTGGAGAGAAGCAGCATCGTTTCTCCTTACGAAAATTAGCAATTGGACTTGTGTCAGCTTCGATTTCAAGCCTATTTTTTGTGTCCATTGCGAGCAGTGGGACCGTATTTGCTCAAGAAAATGCAGCTGTTCACTACAAATATGTGACGGATACAGAGCTGAGTGGGCAAGAAAAGGACTTGATTGTCAAGGACATTCCTAAAATTGCGGAAGATAGTGAGAGCACCTATTATCTAGTCTACCGTATGGATGAGAAAGCCCAGCTGGGTCAGTTGCCCAATACAGGTGGGCAGAATAGCCTTACTAGCGTTTTATCAGGTGGAGTTCTGGCTTCGATTGGTTTCCTTATTTTTGTCGTATCGAAAAAGAAAGGCAAAAAGAAAGCTCTCTTGAAAGTTGTCTTGATAACAGGGATGGGCAGTGGTTTGGCTTCTTCAGTTCAGGCTATTGAAAATCAACTTTTGATCCAGTACAATCAGGAATACCAATTATCCCAAGGAGATAGTCTGCCTTTGCCACGTGCCTTATCAGGTTATACTTATCTAGGCTATATTAAGCAAGACAAAGAGATTAATCAGCAAGAAACTGCTGCTAGGGATCAGAAACTTGACTATACAGTTCAACCTCATTTCCAAGCCAACGAAGGTGGACAAAAGGCAGGAGATGAGCAGAAAGCTCCGTCTCCAACAAGCACTGCCAAGAAGCCAATCCCTTCTCAAGATTTATCTAATCAAAAGCCGTCTGGTATTGCTAGTGTAGATCCTCAAGACGAAGTCTTGGCTGGTCGCGTGAATAAACCAGAGCTCTTATACAAAGACCAAGAGATTGTAACCAAACTAGATGTTTCAGAAGTGGTGCAGGAAAATCCAGAACTAACAGAGGGAACCATCCATGTCAAACAAGAAGGTCGTGCTGGGAAGAAGATTGAGCTTGTTCGCATTTTCACTGTTGAAAACCAAGAAATTTCTAGGGAAGTTCTCTCGACTAAGGTAGAAGAAGCCTTACCACGTATAGTAGAAAAAGGGACTAAGAAGGCAGTTGTGCCGAGTGAAGCACCTCAGTCTGCAAAAAAGGGAAAGCCTGAGACGCAGGCTCCATTACCAGAATATACAGGCGAGCAAGCGGGAGCGGTTGTAGCCCCAGAGACAGCTGAAAAACCAGAATATACAGGCACCCAAGCAGGAGCAGTCGTTGAACCCGAGCAAGTCGCTCCACTACCTGAGTATCAGGGAACTCAAGCTGGTGCCATCGTTGAGCCGGAAAAAGTTGAGCCAGAGGTTGGGGGTGTCCAGTCAGGAGCTTTGGTGGAACCAGAAACGTCTGAGAAACCAACCTATACAGGCGAGCAGTCTGGAGCAATCGTAGAGCCTGAACAGGTGCCACCAACACCAGAGTATAGGGGAACTCAAGCGGGAGCGGTTGTAGCTCCTGAAACAGCTGAAAAACCAGAGTATACAGGCACTCAATCAGGTGCGATTGTGGAACCTGAGACTCAATCTTCCTTACCAGAATATACAGGAACTCAAGCAGGAGCTATCGTTGAACCGGAACAAGTCACTCCTCTTCCAGAATATACTGGCAATACCGAGCAAGTAAAACCGGAAGCTCCGACAGAAAAACCAAAAGAAAAACCAAAAGAAAAAGATCCAGAGAAGACGCTTGAGCTAAGAAATGTTTCGGATCTGGAGTTGTATAGTCAGACCAATGGTACTTACAAACAACACGTTTCTTTAGATGGTGTCCCAAGTAATCCAGACACTTACTTTGTCAAGGTTAAATCTTCGTCATTTAAAGATGTCTATCTACCAGTCGCTTCAATAACGGCTGAAACGAAAGATGGTCAGCCAGTTTATAAAATCACAGCCAAGGCTGAGAAACTCCAGCAAGAGCTAGAAAATAAGTATGTCGATAATTTCACCTTCTACCTAGCTAAGAAGGCTAGAGAGGAAACGACAACCTTTACTTCCTTTAGCAACCTAGTCAAAGCTATCAACCAGAATCTCTCTGGAACCTATCATTTAGCAGCTAGTTTGAATGCCAACGAAGTGGAGTTGGAGCCTGAAGCTAAATCCTATATCAAGGGCACCTTTACTGGTCAGCTGATCGGTGAAAAAGATGGCAAGCAGTATGCTATTTACAACTTGAAAAAGCCTCTGTTTGAAACCTTGAGCGGCGCTAGAGTAGAAAAATTGAGTCTGAAAAATGTCTCCATTTCAGGGAAAGATGATATTGGTTCACTGACCTATGAAGCTCAGAATGGCACAAAGATTAAGCAAGTTCACGTTGATGGTGTTCTCGCCGGTGAACGTGGTATCGGTGGTTTGCTGGCAAAGGCTGAGCAATCAAGTATCACAGAGAGCAGTTTCAAGGGAAGAATTATCAACACTTATGAGACGACTGCTGCCTACAATATCGGTGGTCTGGTCGGTCATTTGACAGGTGACAAGGCTTTGCTGACGAAGTCAAAAGCGACAGCAGCCATTTCATCCAACACAAATAGTTCAGATCAGACTGTGGGTGGTCTCGCAGGTCTAGTAGATCAGGATGCACAAATCCAAGATAGCTATGCTGAAGGGGATATCAACAATGTCAAGCACTTTGGTAGAGTTGCGGGAGTAGCAGGCTATTTGTGGGACCGAACTTCTAATCTAGAAAAGCATGCTGGAAGTTTGACCAATGTCCTCAGCGATGTCAATGTAACCAACGGAAATGCCATCACTGGTTACCACTATAATGATATGAAGGTGAAGGACACATTCAGCAGCAAGGCCAACAGAGTTTACAATGTCACTTTAGTTAAGGATGAGGTCGTCAGCAAGGAATCCTTTGAAGAAAGAGGAACAATGCTAGATACTTCCCAGATTGAAAGCAAGAAAGCAGCCATCAATCCTCTCACTCTACCAACAGTGGAGCCCCTCTCAACAAGTGGCAAGAAAGACAGTGATTTTTCTAAGGTGGCCCATTATCAAGCTAAGCGCGCCTTGGCTTATAAGAACATTGAAAAATTGTTACCTTTCTATAACAAGGCAACCATCGTCAAATACGGAAATCTGGTCAATGAGAACAGTCTTTTATATCAAAAAGAACTCTTGTCAGCAGTCATGATGAAGGATAACCAAGTCATCACAGACATTGTTTCCAACAAACAAACTGCAAACAAACTCTTGCTAAACTACAAGGACCATTCATCTGAGAAACTCAATCTCAAATACCAGGCTGATTTCGCCAATTTAGCAGAATATAGTCTAGGAAATACGGGACTTCTCTATACTCCAAACCAATTCCTGTACGACCAAACCTCCATCATCAAGCAAGTCTTACCTGACTTACAAAAGGTTGATTACCACTCAGAAGCCATCAGAAAGACGCTGGGTATTTCTCCAAACGTTAAGCAAACAGAGCTCTATCTAGACGATCAGTTCGCCAAAACAAAACAACAACTGGAAGACAGTTTGAAAAAACTTTTGTCAGCTGATGCTGGACTTGCCGGTGATAATCCAGTTACCAAGGGCTATCTTGTAGATAAAATCAAGCACAACAAGGAAGCCTTGCTACTTGGCTTGACCTATCTGGAACGTTGGTATAACTTTAGCTATGGTCAGGTGAATGTCAAAGACCTGGTTCTGTACCATCTGGACTTCTTTGGTAAGGGAAATGCTTCACCACTCGATACTCTGATTGAGTTGGGTAAATCTGGCTTTAACAATCTTCTAGCTAAGAATAATGTCGATACTTATGGTATCAGTCTTGCTAGCCATCATGGAACAAAAGATTTGTTTAGCACGCTAGAACATTACCGAAAAGTCTTTTTACCAAATAAAAGCAACAATGACTGGTTTAAATCAGAGACCAAGGCTTACATCGTCGAAGAAAAATCCACTATCGAAGAGGTGAAAGCGAAGCAAGGGTTAGCTGGCACCAAGTATTCTATCGGTGTTTATGACCGCATCACGAGTGCCACTTGGAAATACCGCAATATGGTCTTGCCTCTCCTAACCTTGCCAGAAAGATCAGTCTTTGTCATCTCGACCATGTCTAGTTTAGGATTTGGAGCCTATGATCGCTATCGCAATAGTGAGCATAAAGCGGGCAAGGCTCTCAATGATTTTGTTGAAGAAAATGCGCGTGAAACAGCCAAACGCCAGCGAGATCACTATGATTATTGGTATCGCATTTTAGATGAACAGTCACGTGAAAAACTCTATCGTACCATCTTGCTTTATGATGCTTATAAGTTTGGGGATGACACAACCTCTGGAAAAGCCACTGTAGAGGCTAAGTTTGATAGCACCAACTCAGCCATGAAGAACTTCTTTGGTCCAGTTGGCAATAAGGTAGTACACAACCAGCATGGAGCCTACGCAACAGGGGATGGCGTCTACTATATGTCTTACCGTATGCTGGACAAGGATGGAGCCATTACGTATACCCATGAGATGACCCATGATTCGGATCAGGATATTTACCTTGGTGGCTATGGTCGTAGAAGTGGCTTGGGACCAGAGTTCTTCGCAAAAGGCTTATTGCAAGCGCCAGACCAACCAAGTGACGCAACCATTACCATCAACTCTATCTTGAAACACTCAACATCAGATAGTACAGAGGGCTCCCGTCTGCAAGTTTTGAATCCGACAGAGAGATTCCAAAACGCAGCAGATCTTCAGAACTATGTCCACAACATGTTTGACCTTATCTACATGCTAGAATATCTCGAAGGGCAATCAATCGTTAACAAGCTGAATGTTTACCAGAAAATGGCGGCTCTCAGAAAAATTGAGAACAAGTATGTGAAAGATCCAGCAGATGGAAATGAGGTTTACGCCACTAACGTAGTCAAAGAATTGACAGAAGCAGAGGCCCAAAAACTAACTAGCTTTGAAAGTTTGATTGACCATAACATCTTATCGTCTCGTGAGTACCAGACTGGCGACTACGAGCGAAATGGCTACTATACGATTAAACTCTTTGCCCCAATTTTTTCAGCTCTCAGCAGTGAGAAAGGAACACCAGGGGATCTTATGGGACGCCGTATTGCTTATGAACTTTTGGCTGCCAAAGGCTTTAAGGATGGAATGGTACCTTATATCTCCAACCAATACGAAGAAGCTGCCAAACAAAAAGGTAAAACCATCAATCTCTATGGTAAAGAACGCGGATTGGTGACAGATAATCTTGTATTGGACAAGGTGTTTGAAGGCAAGCATTCATCTTGGGCTGCCTTTAAGAAAGCCATGTATGATGAACGTGTGAAGCAGTTTGGGAACTTGAAACAAGTGACCTTTAAAGATCCGACGCAATCATGGATGAGCAATGCCACGAAAACCATTCAAAGAGTAAAAGAGTTGCAAGAACTGATGGACCAAGCTGTTTTGAAGGATGCAGAAGGTACGCGTTGGAGTGACTATAAGCCAGAGATTGACAGTGCCGTTCATAAGTTGAAGAGAGCAATCTTTAAAGCCTATCTTGACCAAACAAACGATTTCAGAACCTCTATTTTTAAGAAATAAGGGTTGGAAAATGAAAAGGGAGGATCGACAGATCTTCTCTTTTTATGTTCGGCTGTCTGAAAGCTGGTAGGCGATTTGTTTGTGATTGAGAAGGTCTTTTGTTTCTGGAGCAAATATGGTAGAATGATAGCTACGAGAGAAGGAGGTTTTTATGGAGAGAGATAGATTGGTTCGACTCAATTGGAGACTGGGCATGGTGGCAGGAGTGACCTTGCTTTTGGGACCTGTCCTACGATTTTTGCTATCCTATACTGGGGCTCTCATCTATAAAGATCCTTCAAAAATGCTGGTCGTCACGGTTGCTTTTTCCCTGCTCCTGACAATTTTTAAGATTTTGATGATTGCATTAGGGACCTTTATGCTAATCTATTTCGAAGAAGATCAACAACTTCGAAAGCTGCCTTCTATTTTATTTATCATTGGTGGCGTGCTGGGATTTCTTTCAGCGACCGAGTGGATAGGTGGATTTCTAATCATTAAAGGAGCTGTTTCTTTTTCTAAATTTTTGAAAGAAGTCCGTGGCCTTGTCTGATAGTCTAGTGAAACAATCCGTTTGAGGGTTGTTTTTTTATTTAAAGAATTATCTGGCAAAAGAATATGTTAGCAAAATGCTTTTTTTATAAGAAAACATGATGTAATACAACTTGAAAAAATAAAAGGAGAATATTATGAAACAATCTTTCATTACATCGTATTTAACATTTATTTAAAAGCTTCCATTGCTTTAGAGGGAGTCTTTATAAAAACTTCTAACCCTAATACTATTTTAAAAGTTATTCCACTGGGTTCTCAAAATAAAACAATTCCTGTTGATTATGTTGCAAGTGTAGATAGTTCATTTCGTCTTGATTTCAAATCATTTGCTTGGGGTATCATTTTCGCTCTTATTGGCCTTTCAATGATGCAAAATTCATTTATCGGGGGATTGATATTAGTGGCTTATGGTGTATTAACAGTGCTAAGTGCTTTTCAAACTCTACTAGTTTTGCATCTTACTTCTGGTGGAACACATGTTGCCATTGTGGTAGTATTTGAAAAAGCTAATCTTGAAAATTGCAAAGAAACAATTGAAGGTCTAATTCATAATCGTTACAATAATACTAATGTAACTAAGAATACTGATCGTTTAATTGATGCTTTAATAACAAATAATTGCAATCGTTTCTTGATTGAATATCGCGAATTAATAATAACTAGATGAGAGGACACTGTTCTCTCTTTTTAGTTGATTTTAACTAGCTTTTTTGTGAAAAATTGTGTAAAATAGAATAGATAAACGAGGGAAACCTCGAAAAATAAAAGGAGAATCCATCTAATGGTAAAATTGGTTTTTGCTCGCCACGGTGAGTCTGA
>ERZ772920.465-NODE-465-length-23119-cov-2.902966_pt1 | contig 23119 bp, 19 predicted proteins | sample MGYA00511469_ERZ772920 | MGnify/ENA primary metagenome ERZ772920 (study PRJEB29015, sample SAMEA2738069) | human oral metagenome | biome: human oral; feature: human-associated habitat; material: saliva | place: China | collected 2216 ... | reverse complement strand
GGCGGCCTACGACGAGGTCGGTGAGGAGAGGTTCCTGGCCTCGACCCTGGCCGGCCGCCTGTCCCAGGCGCGCCTCTACGTCCAGCACAAGCCCACCGCCGGCCCGCACTCTTCCCTGCGTGACGACGCCACCGACGCGACCGACACCGCCACCGGCCCTACCGCTCAGCTGGCCGAGGCGGTCCTGGCGGCGCTGGGCGCCAGCCAGCAGGACCTGGGCCAGATGCTCCAGCGCCTGGCGACGAACTTGTTCGTGGCCGGCGAGGGCTGGCTGGTAGGCGTGCCGCGCCACGTCATCGACGAGGTGTCCCCGTCCTCGGCGCCGGCGGTCACCGCGCCCAGCCCGGACCCCGCCCTCGCAGATCTCGTGTGGCGCGTGCTGGCCGTCACGGAGGTCTCCTCCGTCGGGGCCGACGGGCGCACCGTGCGCCTGAACCTGGGCACCGACGGCTCGGCGCCGGTCGAGGTCTCCGCCGACGAGGTCTACATGGTGCGTGTCTGGCGCCCGCACCCGGCCCGCTACTGGGAGGCGGACAGCCCGACGCGGGCCTGCCTGCCGATCCTGCGGGAGCTGATCGGCCTGACGCGTCACATCAGCGCCCAGATCGACTCCCGCCTGGCCGGCGCCGGCATCCTGGTCGTGCCCTCCTCGGCCTCGGCCGCGCTGGCCGCTGACGCCGCTGACGCCTCGTCCTACGACGCGCCGGACCCGTTCGTGGCCGCCCTCATGGACTCGATGCTGCGGCCGATCGAGAACCGGGACGACGCCTCCGCCGTCGTTCCCCTGGTCGTGACCGTGCCGGACGAGGCGGCGGACAAGCTGAACCACATCACGTTCTCCTCGGCCCTGGACGCCGGCGCCCGTGACCTGAGGGACGAGGCGATCCGGCGCCTGGCCCTGGCCCAGGACGCCCCGCCGGAGCTGCTGCTCGGCTCGGGCGCCATGAACCACTGGGGCGCGTGGCTCACCCGCGAGGACACGGTCACCACGCACATCGAGCCGGTCCTAGCCCTGATCTGCGACGCGCTGACCAGCCAGTACCTCCGCCCGGTCCTCCTGTCGGCGGGCCTGAGCGAGGACGAGGTGCGCACCCTGTCCGTCGGCTACGACGTCTCCGCCCTCGTGGCCAGGCCGAACCGCTCGGAGGAGGCGCTGAACCTGCACCGCGCCGGGGCCGTGTCGGACGAGGCCCTGCGCGAGGCCAGCGGCTTCGACGACTCTGACGCGAAGCCCCTGGACGAGCGGGCCCTCATGCAGGCCCTCGCCATGGTTTCCAAGAGGCCGGACCTCATGGGCACGATCGGCATCGGCCCGCTCACGCAGGAGATCCTTAAGGCGTACAGGGGCGACTACTCCGCCCCGTCCGAGGCCCTCCGCGAGCTGGCCGTGCCGCCGACCCCGCCCGTCTCCCCCGGCGTCCCTGCCGACGGCTCCACCCCCGAGCCGGCCCAGGACGGCCCCGGCCGTCCGCCGAGTGGCGCTGACGCGGCTGAGCCGGGTAGGGTGCCTGGTAGCGAGGCGCCGATCTCATCCGGCGACGCCCGCCCGGAGTCATCCTCCACGGCCCCTGCCGGGGCCTGACCGCCCTCATCGTCCGTCATCTCAGGAGAGACCATGGCACCTCCCCCGCCCACAGCCGACGCCGCCCGCGCCTACGCGGCGGCGTCGGCCGCTACCTCCACCCCCCCTACCCCTGCCCAGCCGCGCCGCAACCCGGACGCCCGGCTGGCCGCTCACGGCCAGGACGTTGACGCCACGGCGCTGGTCGCCGTCGTTGACGTCCTGGTCGTCAAGGCGCTGGAGGCCGTCGGCAAGCGGATCGTGCGCGCCGACCGCGCCCGCTTCAACGCGCTCAAGGGCCGCCCGTTCCACGAGGCGCACGTCCTGTGGCCGACGGACATCCTCACCGTGAGCAAGGCTACGAAGGGCGCGTGGGACGTCGTGCCGGCCCTGCTCGACAACCACGGCTGCCCCGGGGTCGAGTCAGGTCGCGTCGTGACCCTGCTGGACGCCTACGTGTCCCAGGTCGCCACGCACGGCGTCCCGCACCGCCTGGACCGGCTCGTGACGGCCCTGCGCTACGTCCTACCGGAGAACGCGCTCATCCGCACGCCCAGCCTGAACCGAGCGTCTCTTGAGGAGGTGCGCTGATGGCTGAGACCGATCTCCTGGCCGAGGGCCCCTCTGACTGGGAGTCGCCCAAGGCGGTGGCGGACTGGCGTGACGCGATCGAGGACCAGTACCTCGACCTGGCTGATCCGGTCCTGAACGACTTCCTTAAGCGAGTCCGTGACCTGGCCGAGGACGCTCTCGACTCGCCGGTCCTGACGGCGGCCGGCGACCGGGTGCCGAACCCGTTCGCCTGGACGTCGGTCCGCTCGGCGTGGCAGGCCGCCATCCGTGACCTCATCCGTGACGACCGCGGCAGGCGCCGCCTGCCGCAGTACGCGACCGTGCAGCGCATCCTGGAGAACTCGGGCCTGCCGGTCATGGTCTACGAGGACGTCCGCGCCCTCCTCAAGCGCGCCGCCTCGGAGGGGTGGGGAGAGCGGAAGACGAAGATCGAGCTCGGGCGCCTGCTCGGCACCTCTCGCCGCAAGGGCGAGGCCACGACCGCCTACGCCGCCCGCCTGCGCACCCTGGCCCGCACCGCGGCGACGGCGAACGCCGCCCACCGCATGGCGACCTCGGACCTGGCCCTCAGGCGGGGCCGGCTGCGCTGGGTCACGGTCCACGACAACCGGGTGCGCCCCACCCACGTCGAGGCCGACGGTCAGGTGCAGGACCTTGGCACCCCGTTCCACGTCGGGGACTCCCTCCTGCTCTACCCGGGCGACCCCGCCGGGCCTCCCAAGGAGGTGGCGAACTGTCGCTGCATCCTCATCCCTACCGACGCACACCCCGCAGTCAACCAGGCCGTGAACGTCAAGTACTCGGCCTCAGACATCGAAAGGACAGCCATGAAGCTACGCATCGAGGAGACGGCCCGCCGCGTCGGCGAGTTCTCCGACCAGCGGGCCGGGGACTCGGAGCCCGTCGGCGACACCGTCCCCGAGCCGGACCCGGCCCCGACGCCGGACGCCCAGGCCCCCGCGCCGGACGGTCGCTGGGAGGGCGTCATCGCCCGAGAGGGTGAGATGACCGGTGACGGCCGCCTCATCGAGGACGGCGCCCTGCGCTGGGACGACCTCCCCATCCCGCTGCGCGTCGCGTTCAAGGACGTGGGAGGCCACGACGGCGCTGAGGTCTGTGGCCGGATCGAGACCGTAGAGCGCCGCGAGGGCGGCGACATCTACGCCACCGGGACCTTCGACCTAGGCAGTGCCGTCGGCACCGAGGCGTACCGGCAGGTCAGCGAACAGATGTCCAACGGCGTCTCCATCGACACCGACGACGTGACGTTCAGGATCATGGCGAAGGCGGACATGCTCGAGGCCGGTGCCGCCGATTCCGGCAACGGCGAGGACTCGGACACTGGCGCGGATCCGGACGGCCGGGTCAAGGTCGCCGCCATGTCGTCCTCGGACGAGCTCACGGTCATCGAGTCGGCCCGATTGCGCGCCGCCACTCTTGTGGCCGTTCCCGCCTTCGCCACGGCTCGCGTCTACGCCGCTGGGAAGGCTCCCAGCACCCCCGAGACCCCTGAGCGCGACGAAAACGCCGGTTCTGAGGAGAAAATGGCTCGCTCAGCAGATGCCGACCCGCTGAGCCGCGACTCACTGACCGCTGCGGCTATTCCCACCGCCCCGCCAGAGGCGTGGTTCAAGGATCCGCAGCTGACCGGCCCGACCGCCCTCGTGGTCGAGGACGACGGTCGGGTCTACGGCCACATCGCCGCCTGGGGCACCTGCCACATCGGGCAGATCGGGAAGTGCGTCGAGCCGCCTACCAGCCCATCCAACTACGCCTACTTCCGCACCGGCGCCCTGCGCACAGCCGAGGGCACCTCCGTGGCTGTGGGACATCTCACAATGGGGACCGGGCACGCCGGTCCGAGGGACTCGGCCAACGCCGCCGCCGAGCACTACGACAACACCGGCACGGTCTTCGCCGACGTCGCGGCCGGTGAGGACGCCTACGGAATCTGGGTCGCAGGCTCGCTACGCCCCGGCATCACCGCCGAGCAGGTGCGGGTGGCCCGCTCCGCGCCGATCTCCGGCGACTGGCGCACGATCCGCGGCTCCCTGGAGCTGGTCGGGGCGCTGGCCGTCAACGTGCCGGGCTTCCCGGTTCCCCGCCCGCAGGGCCTGCTCGCCTCCGGCGAGGTGAGGTCCCTCCAGGCCTCGGGCGTCGTGGCCCACGACGACTCCGCCGCCCGCGCCGCTCACCCATCGAGCCGGAGGCGGGGAGACGGCCTCACGCTCGGCGACATCTCGTACCTGAAGCGCCTGGCGGAGTCCGAACGGCGCCGCGACCTCCAGCGTGCGACGGCCGCCGACAGGATGCGGGCACGGGTCGAGCGCGCCGGTACACTGGCGAAGGCGGCGCAGATGGCGCGCCGTCTTGGATCCATCTGAGGAAAGGGAACAGAATCATGGGATGCGGATGTGGGCGTACTACAACTCCCCCAGTAGGTACCGAGCCCCGGCCCCTGGCCGACGGCACCCTGCCCGGCGAGGGCTCCAAGGACTCCTCCCCGATCACTCGTTTCTAGAGGTCGCGCCACTCATCGTCATCGGTTATGATGGTCCCCGTTAGAGGTCTCATGGACTCCTGACGCTGGGTGGATCAGGCAGGACCCCGCACCGTTTGCTCATGGCGGTGCGGGGTTTTGTCTACCCTATGGAGGGCTGTCTCACTCATAGGTGTATCCTTTAAGCCAACGGCATGGCAGCAGGGCCTCGTGTGTACCCCGCTGGGGACGGGAACCCTGCCCAGCAACGAGACACGGAGGACCCCTCAACATGCGAAAGCACTTCGATATCGCCGTCTTCGCCGACCAGGCCGACGACGCTCCGGTCGAGACCTTCGACCTGGAGATCCCCGAGAACCTGTCCGACCTGAGCGCCGCCGACCTCGGCGACCTGCGCTCCAAGGCCGTAGACGCCTTCCAGACCCTCTACGCCAACGGCGAGTTCACCGACGAGGACCTCGCCACCCTCGGCACCCTGACCGACGGCATCGAGATCCTGTCTGCTGAGATCAGCGCCCGCGAGCAGGCCGCCGCCGAGCGCGCCGCCAAGGCAGCCGAGATGGCCGCCAAGGTCGGTGCCGGCAAGCCGGCCGACGACTCCAAGCCCGCTCCCGCCGATGACGACGAGGACCAGGACGACACCCCCGCCGATGACGCGGACGACGCGGACGACACTCCGGCTGAGAAGAAGGCCGACGCCGCTGAGGACGAGGCCGAGCGCCAGACCGCCGAGAAGAAGGCCAAGGCCGCCGCGGCCGACGTCGAGCCCAAGGCTCAGGTCGACGCCGAGCCCGAGGCCGTCACCGCTGCCGCTCCCCGCGGCCCCATCAAGCTGTCCGGCATCCGTCGGCACGTTCACACCCCCGCACCTGCGATCACTGAGGAGACCTCCGTGGAGGACACCGCTAAGGCCCGCCTGACCGTGGCCGACGTTCCCGGCTTCGCCGCCGACTCAGACGCGTCCTTCGAGGACCTGGCCGTCGCTCTCGACCGCCGCCTCCAGGGCTTCAACTCCGGCGCCTACGCCGCCGCCGCCCGCGCCGGTCGCGCCATGAGCGAGCGCCACAGCCTCGCCGTCGTGCGCAAGCACTTCGATGAGCGCGCCACCGTCTCCTCCCCCGAGTCGGCCGACGCCGCGATGGCCTTCGCCGTCAACGAGAAGAACCTGCCCGGTGGCTCCCTCGTCGCGGCCGGCGGCTGGTGCGCCCCCTCCGAGACCGTCTACGACCTGATCGAGGACGAGTCCCGCGACGGCCTGATCTCCCTGCCTGAGATCAACGTCACCCGCGGCGGCATCAAGTTCACCAAGGGCCCCAAGTTGTCCGACCTCTACGCGGCTCCCTCCTTCAACTTCACCGAGGAGGAGGCGAAGGCAGGCAAGTACGCCCCCACCTCCGCCACCGACCCGACCAACAAGGTTGGCCCCAAGCCCGTCTACAACGTGCCCTGCACCGACTTCGAGGACGTCCGCCTCTCCGCGGCCGGCATCCACATCCAGGCCAACCTGCTCCAGCAGCGCGGCTACCCTGAGCTGGTCGCCCGCACCATCCGCGGCGCGCTTGTCGCTCACGAGCACAAGATGAGCGAGCGGATCATCGCCGCCATGGAGCGGCAGTCCACTGCCGTCTCCATGGACGCCGGACAGATCGGCGCCGCCGCCCCGATCCTGACCGCGATCGAGCTCCAGGTCGAGCACTACCGCTACGCTCAGCGCCTCTCCCGCTCCGCCGCCCTGGAGGCGGTCTTCCCCTACTGGGTCCACGGCGCCATCCGCACCGACCTGTCCCGCCGCGAGGGTGTCGACCTGATCGACATCAACGACGCCCGCATCGACGCGTGGTTCAAGGCCCGCGGCGTGAACCCGCAGTTCGTCTACGACTGGCAGGGCATCTCCGGCGATGCCTCGGCCTTCAAGGTCTGGCCCGGCAGCCTGAAGTTCCTGCTCTACTCGGCGGGCACCTTCGTCAAGGGCGGCCAGGACGTCATCACCCTGGACACCGTCTACGACTCGACCCTGCTCGGTCAGAACGACTACACCGCCCTGTTCACCGAGGAGGGCTACCTGGTTGCCAAGCGTGGTCACGACGCCCGCGTCGTGACCGTCCCGCTCAACCCGAACGGTGGCACCGGCACCGGCATCAAGCTCCTCGCCAACGGCACGGCTGACCCGGCCAAGTGATGACTCCGGGGAGGGCGGCGGACAGCCCCCGCCCTCCCCGTGATCGTCCCTAGCCAGTCACCGTCCAGCAAGGAGGACAGATGCCCGTCATCGCACCGAAACAGCGCATCGAGGCGCCAGTCACTCAGCGCCTGAAGAGCGGCCTCTTCTCCCGGTTCGCCCCCATCGAGGACCCCTCGATCCGCTGGGAGAACGGCGTCACCTGGGAGGACGTCGAGCGCACCGACGTCGGCACCATCGGCCGGTACCAGAAGCCAGGCACCGTCAGGGGGCTGCCCAAGGTCCTGGACAAGCCCAAGGGCGTAACCGTCGAGTCGATGGAGCCGATTACCGTCTACGCCACGTTCCGCACCACGCCCCTCGACCACTCTCCTGAGGAGGCCGTCGCCATCGCGGCTCAGCGCCTCGCCCAGTACGAGGAGGCCGCAGTCGAGAAGGCGCTGTGGAACGGCGTCGGCGGCGCGGGCCCCGCGCTCATCCGCGCCCAGGAGTGGGCGAACAACGCGGGCGCCCAGGCCGTCGAGAGCGCCTGGAACGCGGCCGAGCACTACGCCCACACCACGGGCGTGGCCCCGACCTTCCACGTCGCGCGGCGTCACGGCGCCCTGCTCGCCGGGCGTAAGTACATCAAGATGGACCCGAAGACGGGAGAGGCCTACACCGCTCTGGGGACTCCCGTGGTCCTGGGTGACGGCTACTACGACACCCCGCCCATCATCGCGTCCACCGGCCCGATCCTGATCTACCGCGGGGACGTCTTCACCTCGACCCTCGGGGCGGGCGGCTTCGACAAGGGCACGAACGACCTGACGGCGGTCGCCGAGCGACAGTACGCCATCGCGTTCAACCCGGACGACGCCTACTTCGTGAAGGTGTCCACGGACCCCGGCTCCGGCAAGTACGTGGCCCGGCAGTTCTGAGCCCAGATGACCTACTCACCAACTCCAACACCAATGGGAAGGATGCGCTGAGCCATGGCTAAGACGCACTCATACACACCAGTGCTGGGGAAGCGCATCCGCGTCACCCCGCTGGACACCTGCGGCAAGTTCGACAAAGCTCAGCACAAGCCGGTAGCCACCTCCGGCTTCGTGTCGGTCAAGCTCGCCGCCGAGGTCGAGGACGGCACGGAGATCACGGTCCGCAAGGCCGACGGCTCCCTGTGCGTCAACGAGAAGCAATCCAACACCTTCAAGTACTTCACGGTCGAGCTCGAGTTCTGCGGCGTGAACCCCTCCGTCCTGGACATCGTGACCAACGCCACGAAGTACCTGGACCACGCGGGCGACACCGCTGGCTTTAAGGTCGCCTACGGCAAGATCGAGAAGAAGTTCGCACTCGAGCTGTGGACCGGACTGTCCGGCCAGGCCTGTGCGGCCGGCGCTGAGGACGCCAGCGGCTACCTGCTGATGCCCTTCATCACCGCCGGCACCGTCGGCGACATCGAGGTCACCGGTGAGGACGCCATCTCGTTCTCCATGACCGGCGCTGTCACCAAGTCCGGCAACGCCTGGGGCGTCGGCCCCTACGACGTGGTCAAGAAGGCTAAGGCCGGCGGCGGCGGCTTCGAGAACGCGAAGCTCCCCACCGCGCTCGACCCGCTCGACCACCTCCTGATGATCGACACGGCTCTCGCTCCCCCGCCGGACAGCGACCAGCCCGTCACCATCCCCTGAGAAATCCCGTCTCAGAGGCACTGGCAGCCCCGTAGAGCGCACAAACGCCCTGCGGGGCTGTCGCCGTACCGGCGCCCATCCAAACCCTCTCTACGGCCCTTAGGCGGCGCCTATAGGTATACTCATCCGTGCGGGCACCGCCTATAGCCGGCGGCGTATCCATCCCGCACCACGCACGCGTTGTAGGAGAGGACATGCAGGACATTGACAGGGGTTACGGCCCAGGAGACTGGCCGGTCTCCTACAGCGCGTGCGAGGACCTGAAGGAGTACCTGGACGAGGCCGGCAGGCCCGAGCAGCAGCACACCTTCGAGGCCATGGCGACCCAGCTCCTCTGGGAGTGGACGGGGCGGCGGTTCGGGACCGACATCGTCGTGATCCGGCCCGAGCCCGCCGACTGCGTGCCGCCGCCCACCTACCAGTCCCAGGACTACCTGAGAGGCTTCCTCCCGTTCCGCCTGGGTGGCGTCCTGCACGACGTCGTGTGCGGCCTGTGCGGGCCACTGTGCACCCACACCCACGGCACGCCGGCCATCCGCCTTCCTGGCAACGTTCACCGCGTGCACCAGGTCACAATCAACGGCAAGGTGCTCCCGCTGGGCGCGTACCGGCTCATCAACCACTCCGTGCTCCAGCTCACGGGACGTACCTCACCGCTCGGGCCCGATGTTCCGCTTGTATTCCCCCCGGTACAAGACCTCTCCCGGCCGACGACCGAGGAGGGAACCTGGGAGATCCGCTACTCGCAGGGAGTGCCTGTCCCCGAGGGAGGCCAGGTCGCCGCCGGCGTGCTCGCTCTTGAGCTGGCCAAGGCCGCCTGCATGGACCGTGACTGCGCCCTCCCGGCGCGCCTCCAGTCGGTCACCCGTCAGGGCGTCACCGTGCAGGTGCAGGACGACTTCGACGAGATGCAGGAGGGCCGGACCGGTATCTGGCTGGTCGACTCCTGGGTCACCTCGATCCGCAAGCCGAGGCAGTCCGCTAGGGCCTACAACCCCGACGACTACGCGCGCCGTCAGCCGTCCAACCGCCGAGGCGGGGTGATCTGGTGAGCCCCGCGCCACGGCTGACGCGCCGCAACCGCCCCCAGAGCGAGGACTACGCGGCCCTGTCGGGCCGAGCCGCCTCGCCGGTACCGTCCGTCGTCCACTCCACCGCGCTCGCCCTGCTCAAGGGCGGGGCAACCGCCCTGTCAAACGCTGTCTCGCAGGCCTACGTCGTTCCCGGAGCTGAGGTGGCGTGGGACGAGTGCTGCGCAGGCCACCTCTACGTCCGCACCGTAGCCGTCTCCCCCGTCTTCGGCCCGCGCGCCGCCGACGGCGAGGCGTGCTCGGTGCGCTACTGGGCCACGACCTATGCCCTCGGGACGCTGCGCTGCGTAGAGGTCGTGGACGACCGCGGCCGCGGCCCCCGCCCCTTCGACCTGACCGCCGACGCGGCGATCCTGCATCAGGACATGGCGGACCTGGGCAAGTTCCTCACGTCGTCCACGAACGCCGGTGACATAGGCTGGGCGGCGCTGGGGCCCGACGGCGGCTGCGTGGCCGGTGAATGGACCTTCACTGTCCGGCTCAACTGCCCCTGACCTGGAAGTATGAGATGGTTCACGTAAGAATACGGTTCAAGGGCCCCATACAGGAGCACAAGGTGGCCCAGATCACTAAACAGGCGGCGCTAAAGGCGTCCAAGCGCACGCAGGGCCGGATCCAACGCAACATCCGCGCCAAGGGGCGGATCAACTCAGGCCGTATGGTGAACTCCGTCACGGTAGAGCGCGTTCCCGGCAAGCACCCGCTCAACCCGACCTTCGAGATCGGCGCGCGTACACCGTACGCCGCCTACCAGGAGAAGGGCACCCGGCCGCACGGCCCGGTCAAGGCGTCTCGCATGGTCTTCACCCCGAAGGGGTCCAGCCAGACCGTCTTCGCGAAGTGGGTCAAGGGCATCAAGGGCGCGCACTTCGTCCGGGACGCGGCACGCCTTATCAAGCCCTCTGACTTCCATTAGAATCGCCTCATGGCTACTATCAAGATCCCCGGCAAGGCCCGTAAGTCCATCACTGTTGAACTGGTCGGCACCGAGTACAAGGTCCGCCCGCCCAAATCCGCCGTCGCTATCTTCCTCTCACAGGCCCTCAAGGACTCTGACGAGGATGCGGAGAAGATCCTCGACGGCCTGGCGAAGTGGTGCCGCGTTCTCTTCGGCAAGGAGACCGGCGCCGAGGTCATCGCCCGGCTCAAGAATCCTGCCGACAACCTCGACATCTCCGACCTGACCGACCTCATCTCCGCCGTCATGGAGGAGGCGGGGGAGAACCCTCCTACGTAGTTCAGCGTCTTCTGGCCTCGGCCTACCGGGAGTGGGACTACATCGACGGGTTCTGCCTCGGGCATGGGATCGACCTGGAGACTTTGCCCCTGAACCGGTTCTGCCACGTCATGTGGTGGATCCTCACCCGCAACGCCGAGGACGAGGGCGCTACCGAGAAGCTGAAGAGGGACCTGTGGCTCCCGCCCAAGGGCGTGGAGGTCACCGATCCTCGCAGCCCGTGGTACTCGGGCAACGAGGCGTCGGGCTTCGGATCCCTTAAGTCAGCCCTCGGGATGTGACAGCACCTATAGGACACGCCTATGCGGGCGGTATCATGGCCTCAGACAGGAGTCGGGCCGCGATGCCGCCCGCTCGACGTACGAGCGGGGAGGGTAGCCCGTGGCAGACAAGATCGGCGAGGTCGTCGTAGAGGTCGGCGCTGACGCGCGCGACTTCCGCGGCGACGCTGAGCGGGGCATCGAGAAGAGCCTCAAAAAGATCGGCAAGCGGATCGAGCGCGCCGCCGAGAAGTGGGCGCGAGAGATGCGCGACTCCGTCAAGGACGCTCTTGACGGACTCGTGCTCCAGGTCAACGCCAAGATTGACCCGAAGGACCTGCGCCGCATCGAGGCGGCCATCTCCCGCACGAAGGCCTCCCCCGACGTCGGGATCTCCGCCCGCGACCTGGAGGAGATCAAACAGAAGCTCCGCCGGGCCGAGTGGCGCACGCCGGTCAAGCCGGTCCTGGACGACAACGCAGTGGCCAAGATGGGCCGCGAGCTCGACGAGCTGAAGGCCTCGGTCAAGGCCCGCGTCGACATCGACGAGGTGTCCCGCAAGCACGCGATCAAGGCCATCGAGGCCACCGAGGCGGACATTGACGCCCGTGTCGACATCAAGGCCAAGGACGTCGCCGAGCTCAAGGAGAAGATCGCCAACATCAAGTCCGACCTGAAGGTCGACGCGTCCCTGGAGAAGGCTGCCCAGCGCAAGATCAAGGAGCAGATCTCCAAGATCGACGCGAAGCTGAAGGCCGGGGCCGAGCTGGACAGCGCTACCCGCGCCAAGATCAAGGAACAGCTCAAAAAGATCGACGGGGACGTCGAGGCCCACGCCCACCTGTCCGAGGCGTCCAAGAAAAAGCTGAAGCACGAGCTGAACAAGCTCGACGGCAAGGCCACCGTCAACGTCGACCTGGACGACGGTAAGGCCCGCTTCGACCTGAAGCGCCTGACGGGCAGGCCGCGCTACATCGACATCAGCGTCCGGCTGTCAAAGGTGTCCCTGGCCAAGGTGGCCAGTCAGCTCAAGGCCCTGGCCGGCGGAAACATCTTCACCAACCTGAAGAATAGCCTGAAGGACATCTTCACCAACCTGGACACCTTCTCAGTGAAGATGGCCGGGGTCGGGACCGCCGTCCTCGGGCTGACATCTATCGTGGGCGCCAGCCTCGGCACGATCTCCCAGTTCGGCGTCGGCATTGTCCACACGCTCCCGGCCCTACTGGCCATGCCCGGCATCCTGGGCGCGGCGGCCGCCGGCATCGGCATCTTCGTGGTCGCCATGAAGGACGCCTCCACGGTCCTGGAGGACCTCGGTCCACAGTTCACCGCGCTCCAGGAGTCGATCTCCACGTCGTTCTGGGGCGAGGCCGAGGGGGCGGTGCGTGAGTTCATCACCGCCGGCCTGGAGGCACTGACCCCCGCTATCAACGCGGTGGCGGCCTCCATGGGAACGATGACCGCCGCCGTCGCCTCGGTGGCCCAGGAGCACCTGCCCGGTTTCCAGCAGTCGCTGGGCTACCTGGCAGCGGCCATGGACATCGGCGGCGTCGGGGCCGCGGCGTTCACTGACGCGATTCTGTCCCTCGGGGAGACCGGCGCTAAGTACCTACCGTCCATCGCCGAGTGGGCCAACAACGTCGCCCTCAAGTTCCAGAGCTGGGTGCAGGCCAAGACCGCCTCGGGCGAGATGGACCGGGCCATCCAGTCCGCGGCCAAGACCTTCGGGACGCTGAAGGACATCGTCTTTGACCTGGCCGGGATCCTAGGCGGGGTCTTCTCCGCCATGGCCGCGGGCTCCGCGCCTCTGAGCGCCATCGCCGACGGCCTGGACCGGGCCAACAAGGCGATCAACGGGCCGCTGTGGCAGGGCACTCTGACGACGATCTTCTCCGCTATGGGCGAGGCGGCCACGCACGCCTTCGCAGGCGTCGGCTCGCTCGGTCAGGCGTTCGTGTCGCTAGCGCCCACCCTGTCCACGATTCTGCCGCTGGTCGGGCAGATCATCGAGGTAGGGCTGAACGGCATCTCAGCGGCGCTCCAGAACCCGGCCTTCCAGGGCGGGCTGGTGGCGTTCTTCCAGGGCGTGCTGACGGCCGTGCAGGCGCTCGCCCCGGCCATGCCTGCGCTGGGCACGGCCTTCGGTGCCCTTGCGACGATCGGTGGCCAGCTTCTCGCCTCCATCGCTCCCCTGATCGCGGCCCTAGTCGAGCAGCTGGCCCCGATTATCCAGCAGCTGGTTCCGATCCTCACCCCGATCATCGAGCAGCTGGCGGCCGCGCTGCTGCCGACGATCCAGGCTCTCGGTCCGGTGCTGGCCGAGCTGGTCGCCGTGCTCGGACCGATCGTGGCTGACATGCTGTCGCAGATCCTCCCGCTGCTGGTCCCAATCGTCCAGCAGCTTGCTGAGGCACTCATCCCCGCTATCCAGCTGGTCGGGGCCACGATGCAGATCATGGCCCCGCAGATGGTGGCGCTGTGGCAGCTAATCACGACCATCGTCTCGGGAGCGATCAACACGATCAAGGGCGTTATCAACATCGCCCTCGGACTGATCTCCGGCGACTGGTCACGGGTGTGGACTGGCATCAAACAGATCGCCAGCGTCATCTGGAACGCGATCAAGTTCGCTTTCCAGGCGTTCGGCGCGACGCTCGGAGGCATCGCCACGGCGGCGTGGAACTACATCTGGACCGCGGTCATCAACGCCTGCAAGAGCATCCTGAGCACAGTCACGGGCTGGATCAACAACGTCCGCAACTTCATCTCCAACGGGTGGAACACGATCAAGGCCAACGCTTCCGCGGCCTGGAACAGCCTCACGTCCACGATCTCCAACGGAGTGAACCGCGCCCTCAACTTCGTGAGGAACCTGCCCAACAGCATCAAGAACATCTTCTCCAACGCAGGGTCATGGCTGATCAGCGCCGGTAAGAACATCATCCAGGGCCTGATCAACGGCATCAAGAACATGTTCGGCTCGGTCAAGTCGACCCTAGGCAACCTGACCAGCAAGCTGACGTCCTGGAAGGGTCCCGAGCCTGTCGACAAGGTCCTGCTCACCCCGGCCGGTGAGATGATCATGAAGGGCTTCGTCAAGGGCCTGGAGAGCCAGTACGGCACCGTCCGCAAGTCGCTGGCGGGCCTGACCGAGGACATTGCCAAGCCCGCAACGATCGGGCTGAGCGCGAACGTGCGACCACTTCCCGCCCGCGCCTCGACCGGGAGGGTGACGTCCTCCGGCTCGATCTCCGCCTCGGAGCCGTTCCATAAGAGCAACCTCGGAGGAGCTACAATCAACATAACCAATCACTATCCGCAGGCAAAGCCCGACAGTAAGACGCGCGACGAGGTCGCCGAGGGCCTGCGGCTAGCCGCCATCGTGTAAGGAAGGTCACCCACCCATGGCCATCTACTCTCTAGACGGTACCGACCTTGATGACCCTCTCGGGCGCTGGGTGCTTGCCGAGGGGACGGCTCTGTCAACCCGCGGCGAGCCCTGGAACGCCTCAGTGGACATCCCGGGGCGGTTCGGGATCCTTCCCATCGCGCCGGTGGTAACCAAGTCCGCCACCGTCGTTCTGAAGTTCACCGTGTTCTCCTGGGCCGACAACCGCGACGGATCCCGCTGCAAGGGCGGGCTGGCCCGGCTGGAGAAGAACTACCAGGACTTGCTGCGCCGACTGTTCGCGTTCGGCCGCATGCAGACTCTGACCTACTCCCCCGAGGGCGCGCCGGTACGGGAGGCGCAGGTCCGGCCCACGTCCTCCGTCGAGCCGGCCCTCGACCCGCACTCGGAGACGATCACGTTCGCAGTCACCTACGAGGTCGTCTCCGGCCTGTGGCGCGGGACGTCGGACCTCGTAGCGCTCCTGACGGACATGTCGAAGTTCGACGGTTGCTCGATGCCTATTCCGGACGGGAAGCTCCTCCTGGAGCCGACCGCGCCCACCTGCACCGTCAAGGACAGCGTCTCAGGCACCTCGTTCACCTTCACCGGCACCCTGAACGGCGGGGAGCGCCTGCTGGTGGACATCGCCAGCTACCGGGCCTGGAAGAACCCGGCCCAGGGGTGGGAGCCCGTATCCGGGGCCCGATCCGCCGACGGGGAGATCTCGATGAGTCCTGGGGGATTCCGAGCCACTCCTAACGCTGACGGCCGGATCTCGATGACGCTGACCGGCACGGCCGGAAGGTTCCGCGGAAGGATGGCCTACTGATGCCGCGCAACCCCGCCTTCGCGCGCGGCCTAGCCATGCGCTACGTCGCTTACGACCAGGCCACCGGCCAGCGCCTCGGAGTGCTCCCAGACGCGCTGGCCGGAACCTTCACGTGCCCGCGTCAGGCCACTCCCTCGCTCACCCTGTCCTACCCGAACGGGGACCTCGGCGTCCGAGGAACCTTGCTGGACTCGGACGTGGAGCTCGCCGTCGAGCTCTGCTACGACGGGCAGACCTGGGCCGAGCCGTACAACGCTCGGTTCATCAACCTGTCCTCTGAGTGGAACCTGGTCGACGACGGGACCGAGCACCGCCACGCGGACCTTATCCACATCGGGCACCGGCTAGAAGGTGCTCTCGTGTGGGACGTCCCCTTCGCGGCGATGGACAAGGATGGCAAGTACCGCTTCCGCGACCGCAACGCCGGCGAGATCCTGCGCACCGTGTGGGACGCGGCCGTCAAGCGCGGCTGGGGCAAGGGCCTGGACCTGGACGTGTCCGCCACGTCTGACTCCGCCGGGCAGCGCTGGGCGCTGATCACGACCATCGCCTTCGACCCGTCGGTGTCGATCAAGTCCATCCTGGACTCGCTCATGAACATGGGCATGCTCGACTACCGCTGGAGGGGCCGCACGCTCCAGGTCTACAACCCTGACGCCGCGCTCAAGCGTGAGAACCTGGACGTCGTGTGGCGCCTGGCGGCGGGCACGAAGTCGGCCCCGGAGAAGCTGGACTGGTCGCAGCTGTGCACCCACGTCCTGGTGAAGGGCGACGAGGGGAAGACCTGGACCTTCCCTAACCCCGAGGCTCCGGCAGGCATGCCCCGCACGGAGAAGGTCGTGGACGCCGGCGGCGTGACCTTGGAGGCCACCGCCCGCAGGGTTGCCGCTCTGACGATGAAGACCGGGGCCTCCCCGGCGGCGGAGGTCAAGCGCGAGTGGGAGGCCGACGACCTTCAGTGGCTCCCCTTCGAGGACTACGCCCTGGGCGACTGGATCCGCGTGGAGCGGTCCAAGGGCCTGGAGCGCATGCGGGTCTCGCAGATCTCCATCTCAGTGACGGAGAACGGCCGTTGCCAAGGTCACACGACGTTCGGCACCGTCCTGGACGACGTCCTGTCACGCCTCGCCAAGCGGCAGAAAGGCATCCTCGGGGCGGTCAACTCCGACGGGAAGAACCCCCGGCCGGAGAAGCCGAAGAGCAAGTACGCGCCGGTACCTCCTCAGGGGCTTGTCGTCACCTCGGACGTGGTGATCAACGACCAGGGCTGGCCCCGGGCCGTCGCAACCCTGAAGTGGTCGCCCGTCGAGACCGACGCCCTGGGCGTGGCGGTGGACGTCACCGGCTACGAGATCTCGGCGCGCCAGCTGCCGTTCCTGTCCGGCCCGATGAGCACCTCTAAGGAGGCGCAGGCCCAGATCGCCAACCTGACGGCCGGCCTGAAGTACGCGTTCAAGGTCCGCGCCGTGACCGCCGACACCACTGGCACGTGGTCGCAGGAGGTCGAGGCCACGATGGCTATCGACACCGAGCCGCCGCCGGTGCCGACGGCGCCCGTCCTCACCCAGACCCTGGGCGTGCTCGGCATCTACTGGAACGGTAAGGGCACTGGCGACGCGGGCATGCCGTCCGACTTCGCCGGTATCGAGGTCTCGGTGCGCGAGCCGGGCCTGACGCCTCAGAAGTTCGCCGACATGCCGGTGCCGCTCCAGCGCACCAACCTGGCGGGCCTGGAGATCCGTGAGTGGGAGGTGCGCCTGAGGTCCTACGACCGAGCCGGCAACCGCTCGGGGTGGGGCCCCGGCGCCCGCGTCACGCTCAAACAGAACGTGGACACCGACGCCATCGTCAAGCAAGTCGAGGAGAAGCTCAAGAACTCCGACGCCATGCAGCAGGCGGCCCGCGAGGGGACGCTCAAGGAGATGAAGCACCTGACCGAGGCGATGACCCAGGTGGCCACCAACCTCGTGACGTCAGGACCCGTCCCGCCGGATAGTGGGACAATAGGGTCCAGCATGTGGATCGCACCCGACGGAAGAATCTTCGTCCTCAGAGCCAAAGGAGACGACTAATGCAGCCATACGTAGCCGCTAAGCAATGGCGGGACGGGTTCGGCGCTAACGAGACCCGCATCACCGCAGCCGACCTCATCCACATCGAGGACGGCATCAGCGCCGCCACCCAGGGCGTCACGAACCTGGAGACGAAGGTCAACGGCCAGCCCGCTGAGATCCTGAAACAGGTCCAGACGATCGCCGAGGGCATCAAGACGATGATGAACAAGGCGATCCCAATCGGCACCATCGCCATGTACGGCGCCAACGCGGACCCCGAGGGGTGGATCCGCTGCGACGGGCGCCTGATTGACCGCAACACCTACCCGAATCTGTTCGCGCTCATCGGCACCAAGTTCGGCTCGACCACAGTCTCCAACTTCCGCGTGCCGGACTACCGGGAGCGCACGCCTGTCGGTGCCGGCGACGGCTCGAAGTACGACCTGAACGACAAGGGCGGCGCCACGACCATCACCCTGACGGTGGACCAGCTGCCCGCGCACACCCACCAGATCGGTGAGGTCGAGGACCAGAACCGCCGCTTCCAGGCCCGTACCTCGAACCAGGACATCGGCATCGGCACGTCCGGCTACACGTACCTGACGTCCACCGGCAACAACGCCTCTGGCCGTAGCCCGATTGCGGCCTCCACCGGCTCGGGCGCGCCGATCGACGTGCGCCAGCCGTACCTCGGCTCGATCTACATCATCAGGGCCCTCTGATGCCGGGGCCTAAGAAACCGTTCCTCGCAGGGGATGGCGCGCGAGGAGCCCAGTACGTAACCGTCCCGGCGTTCGCCGCCCCCGGCCACTCCTCGCCGTCCAACTCTAGGGACGCGCCGGGCTCAACCGTCGTCTACTCCCCCAAGGGGTGGAAGTGGGAGGAGGCCGGCGACGACTACTCCAAGACGGTCTCCAAGCTGACCGCCGCCACGATGGAGTCCGCGGTGCGCCGCGTCAAGACGTCCTTCGGGGAAGTCTTCTACATTCGCGGCGACTCCGAGACCGTACCGCCTTTCGGAGGAACCGCCGTCGGCGACACCTGCCGTGTCCAGGATGCTCAGACCCTCGACATTGTTGCCGAGTGGAAGTGGGACGGCGCGCACTGGGAGCGCATGCGGGTCACGAGTGAGCAGATCAGCAACCTCGACGTCGGCAGGCTGACGGCTGGGTCGGCCAACATCCCCGAGATCGCCGCCCGTAAGATCGCCTCCGACGTCGGCCGGTTCCTGGAGATCACCACGGACCAGCTCACGGTCACCGGCAACGCCTCCTTCGTGAACGCCACCGCGCACCACGTGTGGTCGGAGATCGTGACCGCGAAACAGGGCGAGTACGAGCAGATCCACGCCGGGATGATCGCTGCCAACTCGATCACCGCCAATCAGATCCAGGCGGGCGCTATCGACGGCATGGTCATCACCGGGGCTACGATCCAGACCAATCGAGCCTCCAATCGCGGCATGAAGATCTCCAACTCCGGCATGCAGGTGTACGCGTCCAACGGCTGGAAGGCCCTGGACATCAACGCGTGGAACGGGGACATCCTCATCAACGGCCGCCTCGGCCGGCGCGACTCGTGGTCGGAGTGCTACTTCGACGACATCGTGTGGGCCCAGACCGGAACGGACACCTCCCGCTCCGGGGCCAAGATCGGGTGTGGCCTGGTGTTCAACTCCCTGGAGGACGACTGGGAGGACGGCGGCCTGTTCATCCAGCGTGATAGCCAGACCCGCTCCCCGTCGATCACGTTGCAGTCGGCGGCCCAGAAGGGGGCCGCTGAGCGGCCGGCCATCGTCCTGGGTACCCAGCAGGTATCGATCTCGATCGGGCCTCAGGCGAACTGGGGAACGCTGGCGCTGAGCAAGTTTGGGTTCTCCTCCCGAGTCAACTCGGCGTCTTTCGCCTACAACGACGGAGAGATGGCGTACCGGAAGACCTCAGACAACAACCACGCCTACTTCGGCCTTGGGAGGAACTGGGCGACGCTGACCACGCTGGGCAACCAGAACACCGGGATGTGGGTCAATGATCACGCCACCATCCTGGCCTGGCGCAGGTTACCTCAGATCTGGATCGACAACGACGGCATCCACATGAACCCTGAGAAGAAGTTCACGATGCAGGTGCCTAAGCTCTCCAAGGAACGTGGCGGCCTGTGGCTGTCCCACGCCTGTACCGAGTCCCCATACGACGGGGTGGAGTACTGGGAGAACCTCACTCTCGACGAATCGGGACACTTTAGGTGGGTGCTCCCAGACTACGTCCCGCTGATCGCCTCCCCGGTCGCGCCGTGGGTCGTGTTCGCCTCAGGTACGGCCTCCGCCGAGATCGACCGCAGCTCCCCGGACCTGTGGGCCGTGGTCGTCAAGGGCGAGCCCGGAGCGCGCGTGGACGTCCTCGTCAAGGGTGCCCGCATGGTTAACACCGGTGAGGACGACGCTGACGGCGAGCCGATCCTGAAGGACAATGCTCGTAAGACCAACTGGGAGCTTGGCCCACCAGGCGGGGGCGGGAACACTGGAGGCATCTCCGACGACATGTCCCTGCCAGGCACTTACTATGGACCTGCACCTCGCCCAGAAGATTGGAGCAATGACAATGGAAGCACAGACCAGCCAGGTTGATGCGCTCGCCGTGATCGACGCGCTGACGATGGAGATTGCCGCCCTGACCCGCAGGGCCGTGGTGGCTGAGCAGCAGGTAGCGGCCCTCATAGCCGAGAAGACCGAGAACAAGGAGAGCAAGTGACCGTAGGATCCGTAACTGCCGAGATCGCTCGCCGCATCTGCGACAGCGAGAACGTCGGCTACAGCCAGCCCGAACGCCGGTCGTGGTACGCGGCGGCCGATGCCCATGGTCGAGTCTCCAGCCCGCAGAACGCGGACTGTTCGTCCCTGGCGTGTGGTGCCATCTCCTACGGCATCCACCACACCTACGGAGTGCCATGGGGGCACGCCGCCCTCCTGGAAATTAATGACTACTGGACCGGCAACATGCGCCAGGGCATGGAGTCGCACGGCTTCAACGAGGTCCCCTGGGACGACTCGGACCTCACCCCCAGTGGGGGATTCCAGGTCGGGGACATCATCCTCTCGGCGGGCAACGAGGGTGGCGTAGGCCACGTCGTGGTCGCAGTCGAGGGTGGCGGCGACCCGCTCGTGGCGGAGGCGTGGATCGCCGAGGACGGCTCGATCGCGGGCACCGCGGGGGACCAGACCGGGCAGGAGACGCGGACCGAGCGCTACAGCGAGCACCCGCACACTCAGCACGGCGCGTGGACGTCCTGCCACCGATTCAGTGAGGCGAAGTTCCTCCAGCAGTGGCCCCAGTTCGCCAAGTGGAAGGCGTCGGCTCCGGCCTCCAAGCCGGCTGCTCCGGCATCCCAGACGGCCGCTCCGCAGCACGCGCACGGGATCGACATTTCCAGCCACCAGGCCGGCCTGAACGTGGCAGGAATCTGGGCCGACTTCGTGATCGTCAAGGCGACCGAGGACGACGACTACGTCAACCCGTACATGGTCTCCCAGGCCAACGCCACCCTGGCCGCCTCGAAGCGCCTGGGCTTCTACCACTTCGCCCGTCCGGGCGACGCGGCCGCCCAGGCCAGGTACTTCGTGTCCGCCGTCGGATCCCTCCGCAGCAGGGCCACCCTGTGGCTCGACTGGGAGGACAACGCGGTGCCGCTGGGGCCGGGCTGGGCGAAGGCCTTCCTGGACACTGTGCGGTCCCTGACGGGCTCCACGCCGGGCATCTACATGAACGGCAGCGCCGTCAACGGCTACGACTGGAGCGCCGTCGCCTCCCAGTACCCGCTCTGGTACGCCGGCGGTCCGGACTACTCGGACTACGGGCGTCCCTACTCGGACCCGGCGGTGCCGTCGGTCTCCTACTGGGGTCAGCCGCTCATCCACCAGTACACCGAGGACGGCAGCCTGCCTGGCTACTCGGGCACACTGGACCTGAACCGCTTGCGTGACCGTGCTGCGTGGGACCGGATGATCAACGGAGGTGCCGTGGCCTCCGCGCCCGCCCCCGCAGCCCCGTCCTCGACGTCGGCGAGCCCGTACACCGGAAAGAGGAACAAGTCCGACGGGCAGAGCGAGCTCGCCTGCAACGGAGTCTTCGGCATCGCCACGATCGGGCGGCTCCAGCAGGTCATGGGGACCGCGATCGACGGCGTCCTGGACGAGGACGGCTCGCCCGCCATCGCCAGGCTCCAGGCGTTCCTGAACGCGGCCGTCCCGGCGGACACCCAGACGGCACTGAACGACGCACCCCGCCTGGACGAGGACGGCGTCCTCGGGGCGGCCACGTGGCGCACGCTCCAGTTCCTCATCATGGCCTGGCACAAGGAGTACCTGCCTCAGGGCTGGGACTTCGCTGACTGGGTCGACGGTGAGCCCGGCACCGCCACGATCGGCGCTCTCCAGCGCGCTCTCAACAACTCCAAGGCGGGATCCCGCAGGCTGTGGTGAGATCGTGACATCGTCGTGACCTATTGAACCTTCACAGACTCATAGGGATACACTAAGGGCGGGGACCTACGGAGGTCCCCGCCCTTACCTATGGAAGGAGAACATGTGAAGTACGCAACCGCGACGTTCTGGGAGGGCCTGGCCGAGCGTGCCATCTCCACCTTTGCGCAGTCCCTCGTGGGCGCCTTCGGTGTCGGTTCCTCGCTCTTCGGCCTGGACTGGAAGGGCGCCCTGGGCATCGCCGGCGCCGCCGCCTTGGCGTCGGTCCTGAAGTCGTTCTCCCTGCCTGAGGAGACCGACCGCGCCGTGGCATCGGCCGAGGTGGAGGCCTACAACCCCCGCCACGCCTCCGGCCTGGCCGGCTGAGGCAGCTCGATGAGCTTAGCAGAGCCGTCCCCGTCGGCAATCGTCGCGATGCTGGCCTCGCCGGACGTGATCGCGGCGGGGACGGCTCTGCTGGTTGCTCTCATCACCTGGCTCAGGGTCACGATCAAACGCCAGCAGCAACGCCTGGAGGAGAGGATGACTCGGATGAGCGCCCACGTAGCTAGGGCAGCCGATGCAGCGGAGTCGGCTTCGGAGGGCGTACACAACAACCACAGCGAGAACCTGCGGGACGACCTCGACTCCAAGTTCGGGCAGGTCCTGGACGGCCTGGCCCGCCTGACCTCGTCGGTAGACGACCTGCGTGAGTCGGACCGGCAGCACGAGAGCCGCATGGCTCGCATGGAGACGCAGCTCGAGGGAGTCCGCAATGACGCCCGTACTGATAGGTCCCACCTATACGCAGAAGTCCAGTCATTACATGACCGTATTGATAAGGTAAAGTCTGAGACGAAACCGTTACGTCAGGAGACCCGATGACCTCCCCCACCGCAACGATCAGCGGCCGCGTAGTAGGCCCTGACGGCCTGGGACGCCTGGGCCGGATCACTTTCCCCCCCGCCAGTCTCGGCGCCCCGCTCCCGGCGCGAGGCATCGTTGCAGGCCGGACGTCGATCCGCATCGACACTGACGGATATCCAGTAGGACCTTCAGGCCAGTCGGTAACCGTCTCCCCGGGAGACTATGAGATAGATCTCAATATACCCGGCGACTCCGGGGTCCACATCCGCCGCCGGGTAACGCTCTCCTCTGGCCAGATCTTCACGCTCGCGGACCTTCTGTCGGGTATCTACACCCCGCCCCAGCCGCCCACGCCGCCGCCCTCTCCCCAGCCTCCGGCTGACGGGATCCTTACCCCTGGAAGTCATGAGGTCCGCCACGCCGGTAACTCGGACGCCCTGGA
>ERZ772920.463-NODE-463-length-23126-cov-3.785402_pt1 | contig 23126 bp, 20 predicted proteins | sample MGYA00511469_ERZ772920 | MGnify/ENA primary metagenome ERZ772920 (study PRJEB29015, sample SAMEA2738069) | human oral metagenome | biome: human oral; feature: human-associated habitat; material: saliva | place: China | collected 2216 ... | reverse complement strand
TACTATACCGTTATTTTCGAAGATGAACAATTGTATCGAGATACGATTGAAAGAGCGAAAAGATTTGCTAAAAATGTTGAAATTGGAGAACAGGAAGCTAACTTTACAGATTTAGATGGCATTAAAATACGTTTAATGTTGAATCGTTAATTCTTTGTGGATTACCTGTTGCACAAGTCTAGAGAATATTGTAAAATACAGTCATATAAAAACTGTATGAATAGTAACTTGAAGTCTTTTGTAGAGAGCTAGCGTTTGGTGAAAGCTAGTAAAGTATGACAAGCGAATCCACATACTATGATGCATGGCGAAAGCATTGATTAAGCCATCCGGAGCAAACCGTTATCGCAAATGAGTGCAATGGAAACATTGAATACGGGTGGTACCGCGAAGATAAAAGTGAAACACACAACTTCGTCCCAGTGACAATTTGTCGGGGATGAGTTGTGTGTATTTTTTTACAATGGTTTAAACAAAGTTTTAACAGGCAAAACAAAAGAAATTGGAGGAATCAATATGTTAGATATGAAACGAGTGAGAGATCACTTTGAAGAAGTTGTGGTTGGATTACAAAACCGCGGAGTAGAACGTAAAGTAGTAGAAGAATTACGTGATTTAGACGAAAAACGTCGTGAATTAATTTTAAAAACGGAGCAATTAAAACAATACCGTAACACAGTAACGGAAGAAATTTCTCAATTAAAACGTAATAAAGAAGATGCTAGTGCAAAAATTGCTGAAATGAAACAAGTTGGGGAAGATGTAAAAGCAACAGATGCTTTATTAGCAGAAGTAGAAGAAAAATTAGAATACATCGCTTCACACTTACCAAATATTGCTGCAGCAGATGTACCAGTAGGAGAAGATGAAAACGAAAACGTAGAAATCCGTCGTGAAGGAACTCCACGTGTGTTTGATTTCGAACCAAAACCACACTGGGAAGTAGCAGAAGCATTAGATATTTTAGACTTTGAAAGAGGCGCTAAAGTATCAGGAAGCCGTTTCTTATACTATAAAGGATTAGGTGCTCGTCTAGAACGTGCCATTTACAACTATATGTTAGATTTACATGTGGAAAAACATGGCTATACAGAAATGATTACACCATATTTAGTAAATGAACAATCAATGTATGGTACAGGACAATTCCCTAAATTTAAAGAGGACGTGTTCCAATTAACAGACGAACGTAATTTAACATTAATTCCAACAGCAGAAGTTCCATTAACAAACTATTATGCAAATGAAATTTTAGAAGAAGCACAATTACCAATTTACTTCACAGCGTTAAGCCCTTCATTCCGTTCAGAAGCAGGTAGTGCCGGAAGAGATACTCGTGGATTAATTCGTCTACATCAATTTAACAAAGTAGAAATGGTGAAATTCGCAACTCCTGAAACATCATTTGATGAATTAGAAAAAATGACAGATAATGCGGAAGATGTATTACGTGGTTTAGGCTTACCATTCCGTACAATTGTATTATGTACAGGAGATATGGGATTCTCAGCTTCTAAAACATATGACGTTGAAGTTTGGATTCCAGCACAAGATACTTACCGTGAAATTAGTTCATGCTCAAACTGTGTAGACTTCCAAGCACGTCGTGCGAAAATTCGTTACCGTCAAGCTGAAACCGGAAAAATTGAATTATTACACACATTAAATGGATCTGGTTTAGCAGTTGGTCGTACAGTAGCAGCCATCTTAGAAAACTACCAAGAAGCAGATGGAAGTGTAACAATTCCTGAAGCATTAGTTCCATATATGGGTGGAGTTACAAAAATTACTAAATAATTTTGAATAGAAGAAAAGGAATTAACGAAGCAAATAGCACGTTAATTCCTTTTTCTTATTTAGAATTTTTATTTTCAAATGGGATAGAAAGGATGAAGGTACTTCCTACATCTTTTTGGCTTTGAACCGTAATTTTTCCGCCCAGTTGATGAGCTAATTCTTGAGCAATGGCTAGACCAAGCCCATGGCCTCCAGTTTTCATGTTTCTTGAACTTTCAACTCTATAGAGTCTTTTAAAGATATGTTCAAATTCTTTAGCATCAATGCCTTTTCCTTTGTCCGATACACTAATTGTGAGAATGTTATCTTCTAACGTACCTTTAACATTGATTGGTGTGCCAGGTTCAGAGTATTTAAAAGCATTATTCAATAAGTTGATTAGAATACGTAACAATTTATCGTAATGGCTCATAAATTTAGCAGATTCTGGTAGAACTTGTATATTAATTTCTCTATTTTCTTGCTCAATTAAAAGGTGAAATTCATTCATAGCATGAACTAATAACTGATCTAAGAAAATCACTTCATTTTTTTGAGGATGCTCTTCCGTTTCTTGTGTATTAAGCGTTAAGTCATCTAATTCTTCTACTAATTTATTTAATCGTTCCGTTTGACGGTTAATCGTTGTTAAGTAATGAAATTGTTCTTCTTGAGTAATGATTCCATCTAAAATCCCTTCAACGGTTGCTTGTATCGAAGTAATGGGAGTCTTTATATCATGGGAAAGTTGTGCAATCATGATTCTCTTTTCTTTCTCACTTTCTTCTAGGGAATCAAAGGATTTTTTTAAATCGTCTGACATATGATTAAAAGCTTTTCCGAATTCTTGAAATTCAATTGGACCTTTAATATTGACGGAATCATTAAAATTTTTATTGGCAATATCTTTTGCTTTCTTTTTGAGTTCGTTAAGAGAAGAGAATATTGGTGATAGAAGCAATAAACTAATCATAGCGCCAATGAAGCTAGCGAATAATGTAACTCCTATTAAAAAGTAAATTTCTCCTTTTTCAATTAACATTTTTTGAACTGCCCAAAAAACAGCGAGTATGGTTAAAATAGTAGAGATAAGATAACCAATAATAATATAATTTTTTAATTTCATAATGAACCTCGTGGTTTTTCAATTTTATATCCTAAACCCCATACGGTTTTAATCGTTGGAGTATGTAAACTAGAGTGTTTAGACAATTCTTGCCTTAAAGCATGGATATGAACGTTTAGTGTATTTGTATCGTCTATAAATTCCTCTTGCCAAACTTTTTCATATAATTCTGTTTTTGAGAAAACTCGTTCAGGATTTTTGCATAAAAGCCATAAAAGTTCAAAAGCTTTTACCGTTAAGTTGAGTAGATGATTGTCTACATAAACTTCATAAGTTTCGTGGTTTAATTTTAGATTTCCTAATTGTACTTGAGTAGGATTTCCACCTCGATAAATTCTTCTAAAAATATTATTGACGCGAAGTACAAGTTCTCTTGGGCTGAAAGGTTTTGTAATAAAGTCATCAGCTCCCATACTAAGACCAAATATTTTATCTTGTTCACTTGTTTTAGCTGTGATGAATAGAAACGGTTGGTCAGGAGATAAATATTGAACTTCACTAATAAAATCATATCCATCCATTTTGGGCATCATAATATCAGTAATAATTAAATCGATGGATTTGTTTTTAAATAGTTCTAACCCTTCAACTCCATCATGGGCCACAAAAACCGTGTAACCAGCTTGTGATAAGTAACGATTTTGGATATCTGTAATTTCAAACTCATCATCTACGAGTAATATTGTTTTTTCCATTAGAGACTCCTTTGATAAAAATAGTGCTATACTTTTGCTCAGTATAACACTATTTTTAGGGGAATTAAACTTAGATTCTTTCTTTTTTAGCTTTTAATCCTAAGATTCCTAGAACGAATGCTAATCCAGCTGAGAATGCTCCTAAAGCAGAAGTGTTTGTAGTAGTTTCTCCTGTTACCGGTAGAGTAGCTTTATTTTCTTTCTTCATAGAATCATTCTTTTTCATTTCTTTTGCTTCTTCTTTTTGTTGTTTCATCATTGGAGTAGAAAGCTCTTCTTTTTTAGCTGTTTCTTGTTCCATTGTTTTAGAATTCATTTGTTGAGAGTGCTCCATAGTTGTTGGTTTCATCTCATCTTTTGTAGCATGTTCTTCTTTCATTGTAGATGTAGTATTTGTAGTTGAAGAAGATTGATTGGTTGCCATGCTTTCTTTATGCAAAGTAATACGAACTTCACGTGTAGCAATAACATTAGATAAATCAGCTTTACCGTCTTTATTACCGTAAACTTTTACGGTAGCTTGGTAAGTTTGAGTACCATTAGCACGAAGTTGATCAAGAAGAGCTTGTCCTTCTTTACCAGTAGTGTTTCCATTTAAATCAACTTCATAGAAATATTGACCTTTTGTAAGACCTTCAAGAGGAAGTAATGCTGGATTTTTAGCAGTCCCATTATCAGACCAAGGTGCATTTTCAGAAGATTTTAGTAATAGACGAGTTAACATACCGTCGCCACCGAAGAATTCATAAGGAATCACTTGGTTAACCCCAGCGAGGAAAGGTCCAGGAACATTGGCTTTTTCAAGATAGCTAGCAGGCACTTCAGTTTGTGCTTTAATATTATTTGCTACAGAATTCTTTACTTGTTGAGGTGAAGTAACAGGAGTAGTTTCTGCTGGAGTTGCAGCTCTATTTTCTGAGGTAGCTTTTGGAGTATTTGTAGCATCTACTTTATTTTCAGTAGCTGGTTTATTATTACTGCTTTCAGCAGTAGTTTCTTTTGGTGCAGCTAAAGCAGTATCAACAGCATTTTTAATGAGTTTATTAACATCATCCGATTTTGATTCTTTCTCTTTATTAACCTTATCTAGGGTTGTTTGAGTAACCGGTGTAACATTGCCTTCTTTTGCTAGCACGGAATTTGCTGGAGAGGTAATCATAAAGAATCCACTAGCAACCACGACAGATGCTACACCGACACTTAAACGACGAATTGACCAACGAGTAACTTTCTCTTGCATATTTTTTTTCATAGTAAAACCTCCTAAGTTTTGTATGTGTTTACTATAAGAGGTAAAAATAAAGTGAGTATAATGAAAAGTTAAAATAATTCTTAAATATCCGTTATGAAATACTTATATACGAAAAAATTAGTGAAAATAATGCTAGATTAATTTTATTTACAGGATAGAATAGGAGTTTTTCTAACTAAAAAAGGAATGAACGAACCTTACAGTACGTCATTCCTTTTCCTTATTTTTTCACACTAACATTAATTGCATCTAACACACGTTCAACAGGTGTGCTTTCTTCGAGCAATTGTTTTTGTTCTTCTTTAGCTATATCAGGATGGTCAGTTATGATGCCTGAAACAGAGCTGTGAAGATATTTATTAATTTCTTCGGGTTCATTAATTGTCCAAACATAAACTTCATGACCTTGTTGCTGAGCAGCAATAGTTGTTAAGTCATGGTAAGAGAAATCTTCCACTACGTAAAAGTCTACTGCAGGATTTCCAAATCCACCGAATTGGAGTGGAATGACATATCCTGTGTCCATTTCAGAAGCTTTTCTTTCAATTTCTTCAATAACGTCTAAGTTGATAGACATGACTTTATAAGTTTGGTCAACACCTAATTCTCTCATTTTTGCAATGAAGAGGTCGGTGTAATCTGCACCTTCAAAACCATGAGGTTTCAATTCAACGAGCAGTTTAATATTCAGTTCCTTTGCTTTTGCAACAAATTCTTCAAAAGAAGGAATGTGACTTTCATACCCATTTTGGTAAATTGGAAGTCCAACGATTTCGTCATAAGTCATATCTTTTACTTTTTTATTGAGATGCGCTAGTCGCTTCAAATTATAATCATGCATGACAATAAAGCGATTATCTTTTGTGAGTAAAATATCCATTTCGACATAATCGGCGCCTTCTTTTGCAGCAGCTTCTAAAGCTTCAAGAGAATTTTCCACTCCATATTCTGTAAATCCTCGGTGAGCAACGATAGCAGCTGACGAAGAGTTTTCCCAGTGATATTTTGTAATAGCTTCACTAGAATAGTAAATCGTTAAACCGATAAAAGCAGCCACTGTAATAATGGTACTTTTAAAGGGAATTTCGGGAATATGATGCTTGATTGTTACATCTACAGCGTCTTGATCATCTGCTAGTTTTACTAAAATAATGATAAGCGCAATTTTTGTATAAATTGCTATAAAGAAAATAACTAGTTTTGATAGAACGAACAGGATTGTTACAATAAAGACATTATCCATTATAGAAGATAAGTAGCCTAAAGTAATTGTAAGAATAAACGTCACTAAAAATCCGATAAGGGATAGGACGATTTCAACAAGTAAGAAGATACCAATATGTCTCCATAATTTCTTCTTTGTGAGAGACCAACTTGTTTTCAGATTTTCTAAAAAACAATGGTTCGTCAAAATTTGTAGTGGAATAGCATAAATGAATCGAAGATGAAAATAAGTTAGTACTACAAATAAAAGGATAGAACCGATAGCTCCAGCAGTCGTTTTTTGAATTTCTTCTGTAATAAAGTTTGGAATATACAATTGTTCGGTTAAAAACGAAGTCATCCCAAATTTTCCTAAAGGTAATAGTGTTAATAAATACAATAAGAAATAAATAAATTGTGGGCTAAAAAATTCCCTCACTTCTCCAAAAGCATTTTTCAAACTCGTTCGCCATGAGAAATGTGTTTTAGAAATCGTTCCATACACCATAAAGGTAAGAATCGAGAATTCAATAAAGACAAATAAAATGACGGCGAATAAATACGCAATAAACGCTAAAATAATAATGGGTGAGGAGAAAAATAATTTCATATTGCTAAAATTAAAATTACTTTGTCCCGATAAAAAAATAATGCCTTTAAATAAGGTTGATAAAATTCGAAAGCCAACAAAGGATACAAAAAATTGTAAGAAGGCAGCATTTCGAACATACATAATTTTGTTGGAAAATAAATTATTCAATACGAATCGAACGGTTTTCCAAATAGGTAAAGTTTGATTTTCCATAAAGCCTCCTTATAGAAAGATTGAGAATATTGTAGCACAGATTGGAAGAAAATTCTTGTTGAAATTTGGAAAAATCCTTAATAAAGATACAAGCTTTCTTCATTGTAACAAGAGGAAGATTGCCGTATACTTAAAGCGTAATCATGATTTTATAGGAGGGATTTTATGTTTTTATCAGAGGAATTACTCGAACAAATTCATCAAAGAGCAGCGCAATATGATTTGGAAAATGCGTGGCCAAAGGAAGATTATGAGGCATTAAAAGAAGCAGGGTATTATAAAGCTTTTGTGCCAAAAGAATATGGGGGATATGGCTTATCTCTTCAAGAAATTGCCCAAGAACAAACTAGATTAGCAATGGCAGCACCAGGAACAGCGCTTGGGATTAATATGCACCAAATTATTGTTGGATTAGCCAAACATATGGTTCGATTCGGTAATAAGAAGGGTGAGCAAATTTTACGAGATGCGGCTGATGGGAAGTTATTAGCGTTTGGTATTTCTGAACCAAGTAATGATCGAGTGTTATTTGGTTCTATTTCAAAAGCGGAGCCACAAGAAGATGGAGGCTATCGTTTTTATGGAAAGAAAGTTTTCCTATCAATGGGAAAATATTGCGATAAATTAGTTTCATTTGGGTCAGACACTTCTGGAGAATCTCCATTGTCTGTCTTTGCTTATTTAACACCTGATGCAGAAACATTCGATGTAAAAGAGGATTGGAATACATTAGGAATGAAAGCAACTCAATCAAACACTGTTGAATTAAAAGGGATTTATGCTGCAAAAGAGCAAATTTTAACAAAAGTAGCTCCTGGCCCAAGCTTTGATCCAGTTGTTTTCGGTATTTTTGCTTATTTTGAAATTTTATTAGCGGCTACTTACCATGGTATTGGAAAACGTGCGTTAGAAATCGGAATTGAAACGGTGAAAACTCGTCATTCTGTATCGAATGATGCGCCATACTCTCAAGATAAAAATATTCGTTGGAGAATTGCTGAAGCAGCGATTATTTTAGATGGCATTCAACCGCAAATTAATGAATTAAGTCAAACATTGGAATCAAGCGAAGAATATAGTTTTATTTGGTTACCACGTTTATCTTCGATTAAGAATCGTTCTGTTGAAGTATCGAAAAAAGCAGTAGAAGAAATTGTACGAGCTAGTGGAGGAAGTTCTTATTATAATACAACAGAACTTTCACGCTTATATCGTGATGTATTAGCTGGCTTATTCCAACCATCTGATCAAGAATCTCTTCATGATGCATGGGCCAATATTTTATTAGGACCTATTGCGTAGTTAGTTGGCAGGAGGATGAGTTTTGTTTGAATTTCTTCTCTTTCAAGGGTTCACTTAGGATAATCCTAGTATTTCCAAGAGGTTTATAGTATAATCGTTCGTGGCGTTTTGAACGCTCGAGGTTCGCAACCATCCCTCGATTCAAAAAACTAGGAGGAAAAGAAATGAAACAAAACAATGTAAAAGTGTTGATTGTCAACGCAATTGTAGCAGCATTATATGTGGTGATTACAACAGTATTTGCCTTTATGTCCTTTGGGAATATCCAATTCCGTATTTCAGAAATGTTAAACCATTTATTTGTCTTTGATAAAAAATATGGATACGGGATTATAGCGGGTGTTATTTTAGCCAATACTATTTTTATGTCTAGCTCTGGTTTAGGAGGGTATGATTTAGTATTTGGTTTAGGACATTCTATTTTATCTTTAGTGATTGGTTCATTCGTGTTCCGATTTGCAAAAGATTTAAAAAGCAAAATGTTATTGTTATCTATCGTATTTAGTGTGATGATTTTCTTAGTAGCGATTGAGTTAAAACTTGTATTAGAATTACCATTTTGGTTAAGCTACTTTGAAACTTTTGTTGGGGAAATTGTTGTCATGTTAGTTGGAATCCCAGTCATGTTAGCAGCCGACAAAGCAATTGGTTTTACAAAACAAATGAATGCATAATTTATGTTTTAAAAGGTATATTCGAGAAATCGGGTATGCCTTTTATTGTTAGTTGAAAATGGTGCCGGTTTGTTTATTAAAAAAGGCATTTCGTAACCTCATGACTTGTAAAAAAGCATAAAAGCATCTAAACTATAGTAGACTATGAATCAGAAAAGAGGAATTTCAATGGAATTATTAAGTTTAACAGTAGGACGCCTACAAGAGAACGTGTATTTTTTAATTGATGAAAATAAAGAAACATTAATTTTTGACCCAGGTGCACAAGCAGAGGATATTAAAGAATTAATTGAAGAAGAAGGATTGAAGCCAATTGCGATTGTGTTAACACATGCGCATGGAGACCACATTGGAGCAGTGGATGAATTAAGAAAAGCTTACAATATTCCAATGTATATGAATGAAATTGAAAAAGAATTTTTAACAAATACAGATTTCAATCGTTCATTATATTCAAACGAAAATATTACGGTAGAACCTGCTGACGGATACTATCCAGCAGAATTAGGAAAATGGAAAATTGGAAGTTTTGAGCCTGAATTAGCGTTAATTCCAGGACATTCTCCAGGTAGTACAGTTTTTATCTTCAAAGATAATGGATTTGTGATTGGCGGAGATGTTTTATTCAAAGGTAGCGTAGGACGTAGTGACTTCTCATATGGTAGTCATATGACATTAATGGAAGGAATAGAACGTTATTTATTACCATTGCCAGGAAATACAGTTGTTTTCCCAGGACATGGTGAACCAACAACATTACAAGATGAAATTGCAAGTAACCCGTTTTTAAATGGAGCAACTAGATAGAACTCAGTAGGAGAATTCAAAATGATTTTTGACACACATACACATTTAAATGTAGAGCAATTCCAAGGAGAAGAAGCAGATGTTATTAAGCGTGCAAAGGAATTAGCCGTTACACGTTTTGCGGTTGTCGGATTTGATACACCAACGATTGAAAAAGCTCTCCAATTAAGTGAAACATTTGAAGAAGTAGTGGCGATTGTAGGATGGCATCCGGTAGAAGCACATGCCTATACACCAGAAATTGAGAAAAAATTAATCACACAATTAACCCATCCAAAAGTAGTGGCAATGGGGGAAATGGGATTAGACTATTACTGGGATGACTCTACACCTGAAGAACAAGAACGAGTATTCCGTCGTCAAATTGCCATTGCTAAAGAAATGAAATTACCGATTGTCATTCATAATCGTGATGCAACAGAAGATTGCTATCGTATTTTAAAAGAAGAAGATATTCGAGATATCGGCGGCATTATGCATAGTTACAATGGAGATGTGGAATATATGAAACGTTTCTTAGATTTAGGAATGCATATTTCTTTTAGTGGAGTTGTGACGTTTAAAAATGCTCCTCAAGTGCGTGAGTGTGCGAAAATCGTTCCACTGGATCGTTTTTTAGTAGAAACAGACGCCCCTTATTTGGCGCCTGTTCCTTATCGTGGAAAGAGAAACGAAACAGGTTATACTCGATATGTTGTTGAAACAATTGCTAAGGAAAGAGAAATGGCTTGGGAAGAAATTGCGAAAGCATCGACAACAAATGCGATGAAGCTATTTCGATTTGAAGAAAGAGGATTAAAATGAATCCAATTATTGTAGTAGAAGGACGAGATGATACTCGTCGATTAAAGGAAGTTTTTCCAGAGATTGAAACGATTGAAACAAATGGTTCAGCTATTGATGACGAAACACTAGCTTTAATCAAAAAAGCAAGTGAAATTAGAGAAGTCATTGTGTTTACAGATCCAGATTATCCAGGGCAAAGAATTCGTTCGATTATTCAAGAAGCGATTCCGACCGTTAGTCATGCTTTTATTGAAAGAGAAGAAGCGGTTCGTAAAACGAATCATAAAAGTCTTGGAGTGGAACATGCTAGCGATGAAAGTATTCAAAAAGCATTGGAGCATGTATATAAGCCAGTAGCAGATCTTCAAGAAGAAATTTCTCAATCTGTGATTTTAGAATTAGGACTCATTGGATATCCTCATTCGTCTTATTTAAGAAAAGAAGTGTCTAAAGAATTACGCATTGGACATACAAATGGAAAGCAATTAACGAAACGATTGAAATTATTTGGTATTTCAGAGCAACAATTACGAAATGCGGTACAAATTGTACAAGAAAGGAGTTAAAAAGATGTTTGAAAAAGATATTGCCACACCGACTCGAACACGTGAAATTATGGAACGCCATGGCATTAAAGTGAAGAAGAGTTTAGGGCAAAACTTTTTGATTGAACCGAATATTTTAACGAAAATGTTAGATGTGGCAGATGTTAACAAAGAAACAAATGTCATTGAAATTGGACCAGGAATTGGTGCATTAACGCAACGCTTAGCAAGAGCTGCTAAAAAAGTATTAGCGTTTGAAATTGATGGACGATTAATTCCAGTCTTAGAAGATACTTTATCCGATCATGATAATGTTACTGTGATTCATGAAGATATTTTAAAAGTTGATTTAGAAACAGTGATTAAAGAACACTTCAATGTGGAGGAGAGATTACTAGTTGTTGCAAACTTGCCGTATTATATTACGACACCGATTATTATGAATCTCTTAGAATCAGGCTTACCAATTGATGGATTTGCGATGATGATGCAAAAAGAAGTGGCAGAAAGAATGACTGCTCAACCAAATTCAAAAGCTTATGGATCATTAACAGTTGCGATTCAATATTGGTGCCACGCAAAAATTGGATTTATTGTTCCTAAAACAGTCTTTAATCCATCTCCAAATGTAGATTCAGCCATTTTAGTATTGGAACGTAGAGAAGAACCTCTAGTAACAGTCAAAGATGAAGCTTTCTTCTTTGATTTAGTAAAAAATAGTTTTGTCCAACGTAGAAAAACATTATGGAATAATTTGGTTAAAGCTTATGTGCCAGGTAAACTAACAAAAGAACAAATCCAAGAAGCATTGGATTCTGTTTCAATTGAACCAAATCGTCGAGCAGAAACATTAACGATTGAAGAATTTGCAGCCTTATCAAATCAATTACAACAATTTGTAGAAGAGTAACAATTGTTCACGGAAAAAGAACGAAGACGTGATACATTTGTGTGTAATTATTTTTGAAAGGATGGAGAAAAATGGAACAATGGGTTCAACGAAGTAAAGGAATTTTATTAACTTTTGGATTAGCAGTATTAGCTGTTCTTTTAGGAGACGTAATGCCGGTTATTGGAAGTGCGGTATTTGCGATTATTTTTGGGATGTTAGTAAGTAATTTCTATACATTACCAAGTGATTTTAAACCAGGAATTAATTATTCCGCTAAAAAATTATTACATTATTCGATTATTGCATTAGGATTTACAATGTCATTTGCTCAAGTTCAACAAACAGGATTAGAGTCTTTACAAGTAACGCTTGTTACGATTGTGGCAGCTTTCTTAACAGCAGCACTTGTGGGAAAATGGTTAGGATTATCTGATCATTTACGAACATTAGTAGGATTTGGGACTGCCATTTGTGGAGGTTCTGCGATTGCAGCAGCTTCGCCAATTATTAAAGCAGATGATGAAGAAATTGCTTTGTCGATTTCAACGATTTTCTTATTTAATATTATTGCGGTGTTCTTATTCCCATTTTTAGGACATGTGTTACAAATGACAGATGCACAATTTGGATTATTTGCTGGAACAGCGATTAATGATACTTCTAGTGTAGTAGCAGCTGGTTATAGTTATAGTAGTGGAGCTGGAGATATTGCTACGATTGTAAAATTAACACGTGCGTTAATGATTTTACCAGCTTGTTTAATTTTGTCACTTATTGAAGCGAGACGTCAAAAGAAATCTGGGAAATCTGTAAATTGGAAGAAAATTTTTCCAATGTTTATTTTATGGTTTTTAGTGGCATCTGTTGTGACAAGTGTGGGAATTTTCCCTAAAGCATTTATCCCATATGCAAAATTAGCTTCTAAATGGTTAATGGCAATGGCGTTAGCTGGTATTGGTTGCCAAGTATCGTTTAAGAGTTTCCGTGAAGCGGGAGCTAAACCGATTGCTACAGGGTTGGCAACTTGGTTTGTGGTAGGAGCGACTAGTTTATTTATTCAATATTTTGTAATGAAGTAATCCCTGAATAAAGGAGAGTTTATGAAGCGCCTATTAAGTTTAGGATTTTGGATAGGTTTGATTTATATTTTGATTTTTTCGAAGGTAAATGAGGTTCAGTCGTTTGTAAATACTTCGATGGTTGGAGTTTATTTGCATGTGGTGATGATTTGCTTGTTAATTGTCGGATTTTTCGCTTATCTGTTAAGAATCATTCATTTCTTATTTGTACAGTAAAACAAAAAACAAAGAACTTTTCATAAATAGCAACGGACGCAAGCAGCCTCGCTTTTGCGAGTCTCATTGCTAAAATTTGAGCCTAGGTCTCAAATTTTCCGGCAACTAAAACTGCTGCTGCGGTTTTAGTTGCTTCTGCTATTATGAGAAGTTCTTTGTTTTTTGTTTTTCTATTTATTTTTACTTCTGTTTGCGAAGGTTGTCCAGTCTATGTGGCGGGCGTTGCACCAGTAGGCGGTGGTGTTTGGGAGGATGATGTCTGTTTGGCGTAATGCTTCTGTTTTTGAAACACCTAATAGGGTGTAAATATTTTTTAATTGATTCTTCCATGCTTTTACCGTTTGAATAGCTGTTGGCAGGGAATCTTGTGGGCGAATTAAGTGTAAAAATTCTCCAGACATTCCTACAGCGCTTGCTCCTAGAGCAAGACATTTTACGATATCTAATGGTGAATGAATGCCCCCAGAAGCAATAAGTTCACAAGGTAAATCATAACCTTCTACTAAGGACTGAACCGTTGTTTGTCCCCAGTCTTCTAATTCATCAAATAAATGATCTTCTCTTCGAGCATTTTCGATGGCTGCAAAATTTGTGCCTCCACGTCCACTAATATCAATCGTTTGAACTCCGATATTGATTAGTTCTTGCATGGCTTCTCTACTAAATCCAAATCCGACTTCTTTGACAATAACAGGAACATCTACATGAGAGACGATTTCCTCAATATTTTTTAACCAATGATGGAAAGAGCGATCGCCTTCTGGCATCACTAATTCTTGTAACGTGTTCACATGAATTTGAATACCATTTGCTTCAATGAGGTCAATCGCTTTTTTAGCAGATTCAACGGTATAATGGGCTCCTAAATTCGCCAATACAATTCCGTTAGGATTCTCTTTTCGAATAATGGTAAAGCTTTCTGCAGTAGAAGGGTCTTTCATGGCAATACTCATCGATCCAGTTGCCATCGCAATTCCTGTTTCATGCGCCAATTGTGCTAGGCGTTGATTAATGAGAGTTGTTCGAGGACTTCCACCGGTAATCGCATTAATGAAAAATGGAGTTTCTAAAGTGAATCCTGCCATTTTTGTTTGAAGAGAAACTTCATCTACAGCCATTTCAGATAGAGGATGATGGACAAAACGAGTTTGTCGTAATTCTAAATTCGACTGTGATTGATATTGTTGAGTCGCATGCCCCACATGTTCATCTTTTCTTTTCATTTGTTGTGTATAGGCTTGTGTCATGAGAGCTCCTTTCTAATAGCGCCTTTTGAAGGGGCTATTTCTAAGTTTAGTGGAAGAATACCAGCTTTTTCCCATTGGGTTGTGATGGTGTCTTCTTGTTGTGATTTTGTAATAAAGCAAATCCCGCAATCGCCTCCGCCAGCTCCAGAAGTTTTGGCACTTGCGTTTTCTTGAAGAGCAATTTGGCAAAGTTTTGTTAAGGATGGAGTTTCGAGTATGATATTCATCTCTTTAGCAAAGTCTAATAAGAGAGCTCGGTTATCCGTAATTCCTTGTAGAAATGCTTCTGTATCTTCTTCTGTTAAAGCAGTCGTTATTTGGTTTAAAATCGCTGTGTTTTGTTTTAAAAATTGTTGGTAATACGCATCCTTTTCTGCTTGCGTTCTTGTATGAGTGACAGATGATACGAACGAAGAAGTGTCGGCTTTTTCCTTTGTCCATCCAACAAGCATTTTTAGCGCTGTTGGTAAAGATAATGGTTGAATGACTAAGTCTGTCCATTCTTTGTTGACAACTTCTGAAATGGAATGCTGTTGTAATTGTTCTTGGATCCATGTTGCATCGATTCGTTGATATAAAATGATACCTCCAAAGGCACTAGAAGCCATATCTCCTAAGGAACCATTACTACCAAGCAGTGTATTGGTAATGGCTGCTAATTTATAAACGAGTAGAGGTTCAATAGGAATATGATGCCATTGTAAAATAGCGTCAATGGTTGCAACAACGACAGCTCCACTAGAGCCAAGACCGAACTTGATATTCGAGTGAACATCATCTAATTGGCTTGTCACTTTCAAATGATAGAGCTCTTCATTCCAATAGTTTCGTTGTATTGCATAAGTTTCGGCAACTTCAATCGCAGTAGTCATTAATGTATAGGGATGATTTTCTTCGATGATTTGTAAAAGTCCTTGTTCCCTTTTCCAATGAAGCGTCAAATCCGGTTGTTGAGTGGAATAAATTGTTCCAACTTCTTTAAGGGAAGGAGTTAAATCAACCGTTAAATAGCGATTGACCGCTGCAATAAGTGCCGGTTGTCCTGGAGTAACGACTGCATATTCACCAGCGATAAATAATTTTCCAGGAGCAGTAGCTTGTATATTCATAGTTAAATTCCTTTATGGTTAAAATGTTGAATGCTTTCTTGCCATTCTTCTTCTGTTAAAGTTCTCATTGCTTCTCCTGGAAGAGAGGAAATGAGTTTTTCAGAAGCAAAATATTGTTTGAAATGGTCACGGACTTTGTCTAAATCACTCGCTTTACAAAGCACTTTTACATTCGGACCAGCATCCATTGTGTAATAAGCAGGAATTCCTAATACTTCACGTAAGTAAACGACTTGTTGCTGAGCAATCAGGCTATCTGGTTCAAAATAACAAAATGGAGGTTGACTTGCAAGCATTGTCGCATGCATTTTCATTCCATTAAATTCGGCAATTTCTCCCATTCGAGTAAAGTTTTTCTCTTGGATGGCTGTTTTAATTTCTTCTAAATCAGTTTTTGCACTTTCTACCCATGCAGGATAGAAAGGAGAAGTGGCAACTGTTTGTTCCATTCCAACTCGGCTAGAGATTTTTTTTGCAGCTCCATTAACAACGACGATGAGCATTCCAATATCCCAAGAAGCATCGTCAATAGGAATCGCCATACTATCTTCTGAATTCGTTCCTTGATTCCATTCAACAAAGCCACCAAATAAACTTCTCGTAGAACTTCCACTTCCACGACGAGCATATGTTGATAATTCACTTCTTGATAAATCCCATCCCATTGCTTGATGCATTGCTCCTGCTAAAGCTGCAAAAGCTGAAGCAGAACTTGCTAAACCAGCTGCAGTAGGAACAAAGTTATAACTCTCAATACGAGCAAATCGTGTTTCCTTTGCAGGAATACGGAATAAATCTAAAAAATTTGAAATTTTTTGTGTTTCAGCTTCTTGTTGCAAAACATTATTTAAATAAAATTCATCTTTTTCTAAAGTTTCATCTAAAGTAATTTTTGTATCGGTATAAAAAGCCTCTAATGTGAGGGATAAGCTACTATTCATTGGAAGAAATAATGCTTTATCTTTTTTCCCCCAATATTTAATCAGTGCAATATTTGTATGCGCACGTGCAATTCCTGTTGTTTTCATATAAGCTCCTTTTTATTCATTGGAAAATGAATGTGTCCATGTTTGTACAGCTCCTGCTTGTTGTAAAGCTTCAGCAATTTTTTCAGCTTCTTTAAGATTTGCTGCAAGAGCAATCATACAGCCACCTAGTCCGCCACCTGTCATTTTGGCACCAATTGCTCCATTTTCAAGGGCCGTTTGAACAAGATAGTCTAACGTTTTGTTTGATACTTCTAATTGTTGAAGAAGTGCATGGTTTTGAGTTAAAAGACTTCCTAATGTATGAACGTCTCCTTTTGCTAGGCAATCTTTAGCAGTATGTACTAGTTCTCCAATTTCTTCAATGATTTTTTGAGTAGAAATAGGTTCTTGTTGGATTTTTTCTTGTACAGCTTGAACGGCTTTTAGTGTTTGTCCTGTAATACCTGTATCTGCCACAATTAAAGTACCTTTTAGTTGAATAGATAGAGGTTGTAAAGCTTCTCCTTTTATAAAAAATACAGCTTCTTTTCCACTCGTCGTTGCTGTATCAATACCGCTTGGATTTCCATGAGCGATTTTTTCAGAAGCTTGTACAATTTCGAATAATAATGTATCGCTTAAAGGGACATTGTAATAATCAAACAATCCTCTCACTACTGCTACTGAAACAGCTGCGCTTGATCCCATGCCCCGTTCTGCAGGAATCGAAGAAGTAATTGTAATCTCAATAGAAGGTGCTTGTACGAAGGATGCCTCTCCTTTTTCTACTTTCCCATTATTCCAATATGAACGAGTAGTGGGCGTAATTCCTAATTCAGGACGAAGTTGTTCAATTTGATTCAATGCTTCATGGATTGTAAATTTTAAACTTTTTAATACTTCCGGCATTTCATAAGCTAAACCACTATAAAAGTCGCAATGAATACTTAGCGGATGAGAGCTTGGTTGAATATCTGCTTGAACCGACACACCGGAAAAAGGAATCGCAATCGCAGGTTGATGATGGACGACTGCATGTTCCCCCATTAAAATGACTTTTCCAGTAGACTGTCCCATACCGGAAGCTGTTGTATATTCCATGATAAAACTCCTTCTTAATTTCTCTTATTTATCATACTAAAAACCACTAAAGGTGTAAACGAACAAGCGAGGATTTAAAGGAAATTTAAAGACCCAATCGTTAGTCATCCTAAAAAAACTATGGTAAAATACGCAAGGAAAGCAATTCAACAAAAGGAGAGAATCGTTGTGACAGACACATCGACGTATTATCATATTAGCCGAGATGAATGGAAACAATATCAAAACGCTCATCACTTGGCACTAACATTACACGAATTAGAACATTTAACATCATTGAATGATAGAATTTCATTAATTGACGTACAAGAAGTATATGTACCCTTATTAGATTACTTTGATATCTATTATCAAAAACATGGACAAATTCATGAACAAGAACAATATTTCTTAAAACAACCGAAGAAGAAAGTTCCCTTTATTATTGGAGTTTCAGGAAGTGTAGCAGTTGGGAAAAGTACAACAGCACGTTTAATGCAAACAATGCTCCAACAAAAATATCCAGAATTAACTGTTGAATTGATGACAACGGATGGATTTTTATGGCCAACAAAGGATTTGGTGGAAAAAGGAATTTTACACCGAAAAGGATTCCCAGAAAGTTATGATATGGAATCATTAGTGAATTTCTTATTAGCTATTAAAACAGGAGAAGAAGCTGTTGAAGCACCTGTATATTCTCATGAAATTTACGACATTATTCCAAACGAAAAACAAGTCATTTATCCACCAGATATTTTAATTGTGGAAGGAATTAATGTATTACAATTACCGCCGAATCGAGAAATTTACGTCAGTGATTTCTTTGACTGGTCGATTTATGTGGATGCAGAAGAAAATCTGATTGAAAAATGGTATTTAGAACGTTTTGAATTATTAATGGAACGAGCAAAAACTCAACCCGATAATTTTTATTACCAGTTTGCGATTGGAGACCGAGAAGAAGCCATCGCAATGGCAAAAGATGTATGGAAAAAAACAAATTTGAAAAATTTAAAGGAATACATTTTACCAACAAAAGGCAGAGCAGACTTCATTTTGCACAAAACATTCGGACATCATATTGACTATGTCCAAGTGAAGAAATATTAAATAATGGAAGAAGAACCCACAGGATGAACGTCGCTGTGGGTTCTTTTTGTATAAAAATGATGAAACATAAAAATGAGAAAATTTAATAAAAATCCGAACGAATTTTATAAATATTTAAGGTAACTTTCGTGATTTTCTGCTACAATATAGATAATAAAACTAAGGAGGCTTTTTATGTCAACAAGAACCACTTCGTTAGAAAAAATTATTGTACTAGATTTTGGAAGTCAGTATAACCAACTGATTACACGTCGTATTCGTGAGTTTGGAGTATTCAGTGAGTTACTTCATAATGATATTACAGCGGAAGAAATCAAAAAGCATGGAAATGTAAAAGGGATTATTTTCTCTGGGGGCCCTCATAGTGTTTATGAATCGGGTGCTTTTACAGTAGATCCTGAAATTTTTGAATTAGGAATTCCGGTATTAGGAATCTGTTATGGAATGCAGTTGACAACTCATTTATTTGGAGGAACTGTTGAATCTTCACCGACAAGAGAATATGGTCCTGCGAAAGTAGAAGTATTTAATACAGATTCAGGAATTTTCCAAGGATTATCAACTTCAGAAGAAGTCTTAATGAGCCATGGTGACAGAATTACAGCTATCCCTGAAGGTTTCACTGTAACAGCTTCGAATGACCACACACCATTTGCAGCATTTGAAAACCCAGAACGAAATATTTATGGAGTACAATTCCATCCAGAAGTACGTCACAGTATTCATGGAAATGATATGTTGAAGAACTTCGTTTTCAATATTTGTGGAGCAACTGGCGATTGGACGATGGCAAACTTCATCGAGATGGAAATTGAAAAAATTCGCGAAAAAGTTGGCAATAAAAAAGTATTATTAGGATTATCAGGTGGAGTGGATTCAAGCGTTGTAGGTGTCCTATTACAAAAAGCGATCGGCGACCAATTAACATGTATTTTTGTAGACCACGGTTTACTTAGAAAAGACGAAGGCGACCAAGTAATGGAAAGCTTATCTGGAAAATTTGGATTAAATATTATCCGAGTGAATGCTCAAGAACGTTTCTTATCAAAATTAAAAGGCGTAAGTGATCCAGAACAAAAACGTAAAATTATTGGAAATGAATTCGTCTATGTATTCGATGATGAAGCAGCAAAATTAACGGATGTGGATTTCTTAGCACAAGGAACTTTATATACAGATATTATCGAATCAGGAACAAAAACAGCTCAAACCATTAAGTCTCACCACAATGTGGGAGGACTACCAGAGGATATGCAGTTTGAATTAATTGAACCACTGAACACATTATTCAAAGACGAAGTCCGTGCCTTAGGAACAGCATTAGGCATGCCGGATTCAATCGTATGGCGCCAACCATTCCCAGGCCCAGGATTAGGCATTCGAGTACTAGGAGAAGTAACCGAAGAAAAACTAGAAATCGTACGAGAAAGTGATGCCATCTTAAGAGAAGAAATTGCTAAAAACGGACTTGAAAGAGACGTATGGCAATACTTCACAGTCTTACCAGGAATCCGCAGTGTCGGAGTAATGGGAGACGGAAGAACCTATGATTACACAATCGGCATTCGTGCAGTGACAAGTATCGATGGTATGACAAGTGACTTCGCACGCATTCCATGGGAAGTTTTACAAACTATCAGTGCAAGAATTGTTAACGAAGTAGGACATGTGAACAGAGTGGTGTATGATATTACAAGTAAACCACCTGCTACGATTGAGTGGGAGTAGGATGGGGAATCGTTTCAACAAACTGATTTTTATTTAATTTGAAGATTTTAATAAACATAATTTATTAGTAAAATAGTATGAGAAATTGTAACTGAAGAAAGTTGATATAAATGATAATGATGTCAGAGTTAAACTGGTAAAGAGTCAAAGGTTGGTACGATTAAGAAGTATAATAGAAAAATAACTACAGTATGAATAATGATATGGTGTTGTAGTGACAATTTTAGAGAGTATTTTTATGATACTCTCTTTTTAGATGCAATTTAGTATTTGAATTTGTTGTCAAAAGATTTAATAAAAAAAGGAAAATATTTTATAATATCTACTAAATAGATTAAAATGTGGTAAGGAGAATTTATTGCCTTTGATGTTGATGGAAATTTAATGATTCTGTTCTTGTAGAGTTATTAAATTGTTTTGAAAAACGTGATGATAAGAGAATTGAAGAACTTGTTACAGATGAAGCGGCAATACCAACTATTTTTGAATATATTTTAGGTATTATATGGTACAAGGTAAGCGAAAGACAGGAAAATATTTTTGATTTCATGAAATTATCATTAGAAGCAAATTTATTACCTAAGACACATGCAGCCGGAGGCTATGCAGATATTATATATGAATATGAGGCATGTATTTCTTATCCAAAGCATTCGTTGCTACTTGAAGCGACACTTGCAGATGGATCTAATCAAAGAAGAATGGAAATGGAACCTGTTTCAAGACATTTAGGAGATTATAGAATTAGATTTAATAATCCATTTGATTATAGCCTATTTGTAAGCACATACTTAGATAAAAATGTGATTTCAAATTTTAGGTATAGAAAGATAATTCTATATACTAGAGATGAAGAAACTATCACAGGCATGAAGATTATTTCAATGGATACAGATTCTCTTAAGAAGATAATTGAAAAAGAGTTAAATATAAGTATCTCTATGAAGTATTTGATAAGTATCATGAAATGTCATTAGAAACGATAGATTGGCATGATGGGATGATAAAAGAGGCTACTGGAGAGTATAAGGCATAAGTCCTTATGTAATATTAATGGAGGATGTTAAATTTGGAAGAAAAAGATGTATTAAAACGGTTAATAAAAAATGATTCTTTATTCAATATGATTGGCGTAGTTGTCAAACGATATGATATTCTTCCAAATAACAAAGAACATATTGGTGCATATATAGAATATCAAGATATACAAGAGCTTAGAGATGGATTTGTTGAAGAATTATCAGACACTATTGTTGATTGGATTTATAGTTCGGAAAAATATAAAGAAATCAAGGATGAGTTAGTTAAAAATGGTAAATCTGAGGCGTCAGCTTCGCAATATATTGGCAGAAAAGCTAAAAATAAATTTAGAGCTAATAAAAATAGTGAAAATATTTTAATACAAGGTCAAATGGGAGAATTGCTGTTATATCATTTCATCCAAAAATGTATGAAAGCAGTTCCTTTGCTTAGAAAAATGAATATAGCAACATCACCTGACCATGAAAGATTTGGAGCGGATGCAATACATTTTAAAATAGAAAATGGCAAAAATATAATCATATTAGGAGAAGCAAAAACATATACATCTAAATATAAATTTAATGAAGCGTTTTCTGATGCTATAGATAGCATATTAAATACATATAATAAGCATAGATCAGAGGTGGAGTTATATGTACATGAAGATTTTTTAGATGATGAGATGAATAAAATTGCTGAAAAATATCTAAATAATACATTGAAGCCTGTAGAAATTCAGCTGGTAAGTATAGTGACTTATAATGAGTTATCCAAAATCAACAAAACAGATGAGGATACCATTAGAAAGGATATTGAAAAAATAATCGAAGAAAGATATAAAAATTTTGACAATAATAAGATTGATATTAGTAAAAATCCAATATTGTCGAGAATTACTTATATAGTATTTCCTGTTTGGGATTTAAAAGAACTAGCTGAAAAATTTCAGAAACTAATATAGAGGAAGGAGGGGTTCGCTTCATGAAGCAACTAAAGAACAATATTCTTGAGCAATGGTTAAATGTTGAATTTACTTCAGTTGCGTATAAAATGGGACTGATAAATGCTGATAGAGTAGTTAGCTATGATGAAACATTAATATACAAATCTATTAGATGCCTAGATTATGAATCTATTATGGTTACTTCTCCCGATGTTAATTATATTATTACTGTTATTGGTCTAATGTGGGAACATATTAATTTTGAAGAATATGATTTGAGAAAAATCATTGTAAAATTTTTATCCAGAATAGGTTATCCAACCTCAGCTATTATATGTGATGAGAATTTTGATAGAGCTACTTGTGAATTTACTGTTTTAGATAGTTATATTGATGAGATAACAGCAACAATAAATCAGTTAAATAATGAGGTCAATATAGGTAATCGTAAGTATTTATTAACAAATTTTCAAAAGAAAATTTGGGATAGTATGGATAATGATAAGATTTTAGGGATTTCTGCCCCAACTTCTGCAGGAAAATCATTTGTGATTCTATTAAAAATAGTAAATAGATTGCAAACTGAAAATATTGACATTGTTTACATCGTTCCTACACTGAGTCTACTCAATCAAGTGATGGAAGACTTTAATCGTGAATTAAAAGCTAATGGTATTGAGAATTATTGGATTACTAATTCTTTTGATGGAAAGCAAGAAAAGGATAAAAAGAATATCTATGTAATGACACAAGAAAA
>ERZ772920.456-NODE-456-length-23331-cov-3.885805_pt1 | contig 23331 bp, 36 predicted proteins | sample MGYA00511469_ERZ772920 | MGnify/ENA primary metagenome ERZ772920 (study PRJEB29015, sample SAMEA2738069) | human oral metagenome | biome: human oral; feature: human-associated habitat; material: saliva | place: China | collected 2216 ... | reverse complement strand
TACGTTTGCCGCATTTTTTGCATTCAATTAGACCACGCCGCACCAGCTTAAGCTTTACTAAGTTTAGGCTGGCGGTTGGCACAACCGCATTGCATTTTTCGTTGCCACACTTAAACACAAATCTGGCGTTAGTTGGCATTTTTCGCCTCCTGAATTTCCACCAGATAATCATAAAGCTTGCCAGCATCTGTTAAGTGCCAGCGTTTGTCACGCTTTTTATCAAAAATAACGCATGCTGCTGGATCAGCACCAGCCTTAGGCGCATCCCATAGCCACCAGCTAATAGTATTGTCGGTATCATCAAATTCAGCCTCTAGCGCAATAACAATGCTAGTGATAAGCCGTGTTGCGTAAAAGCCCGTGCAATCTATCATAATATCAGCTAGTTTTTTGGTAAGTTCGTGGTCTTGCCAGTCTTGCCACTTAATATCCTCTATAATTTCAATAAATGTTTGACGTTTCATGATTTAGCCCCCTTTACGCTAAATTTATAATAATCTTGTGGCTTCATGCCGTTCTGGATAGCCCTCGCAAAATACTTTTGTGACATGCCTTTACGTTCAGCCAGCTCTAAAAGACATACAAAACCAGACATACTGCATTTGTCAATATAGTTAGCGCATTGCCGCACCCAATATTTCTCGTATTTTTCGTTAAAATTAAACTGTTTGATTTTATCGCTGATGTAGCTAGCTGTATGTTTAGCCACCTCTTTAACTTTTTCAACAAACCGATACGCGCCATCTTTAACCATCTTGCACAATGTCGCAAAATAATGCTTTGGATTAGCCTTGGTTTTAGCGGTAGCAATCATACGTTGCCACTCGCTAGCTCTGCCCATTTTTTCAAGCTTTATCTGTATGCTTCGGTAAAATGGCAAATACTGCTTATTTTCGATTAGTTCAGCGGCTTCAGAGCCAATGCGTTCAAGCATTGTTTTCTGTCGCCTTTCCGTAACCGTTATGTTCATTATTCCCCCATTTGCTTATATCGTTAGTGGTTTACCCTTATACATCCATAATACCGAGCTTCAATTATAAATTCAAGTCTGGCTTTTGGTGAATTGTGTAAAACCTGTGGAAAACTTAGAAATTTAAGGTGGTCTATATACTATATAGATTATTTCTTTGAAATATTTTTATATACTATATAGATACCTCGGTTATTCATTGATTTTTGGCAACAAAAAACCGCCGGCAAACAGGGTAGTAAAACGGCGGCTCTTTGCACAAAAGTGGCGGTAATAGAGTTGACCTTTATTACCATGACCTGCTGCCCACTGGCAATACCTTGAGCAGATTTCTTAAACCTATTTGCCCCATAATAAGCAAATGCCGCCGCTTCGGTTGGATCGCTTTGAATTTCAGAGTTCATTGTTGCATAACCAAACATTCCGTCACGCCCAATGTCACGGCGTTTTACCGTTCGTATGCTTATGTTTAGGATTGGCTGATTAAAATGGGTTAGAGTGCCCTGCTTAATAGCTGCATCAAATGCTGCATAGGCTGCGCCAGCTTCGCGCACGTTTGGTGTTAATATTCGTTTAGATATTCGTTTATCCATGCGCGTCAGTTCCTCAACTAGCAGCTGTGTGCCAGCCGCACCGTCAATGATAATTTTGTTAGCTTGCCGCCAGCGCGCAAATAGCCACGTACTAAGCCAACTTATGCCAGCGCTAAGCGGTTTACGTTCAATAACTTCAACGTGTGTTTTACCGTCGGGCATCGCCACGCCAACCGCTAGCGTCACGTTGCTGCGGTCAGGTGCAAATTTTACTGAATAAACTAGGCTAGGACTTTCAGGCAAGTCAACCTTTTCAACCGCCAGCTTCTGCCAATCCTCCTCATCAATCGCCCGCATATTTTTAGTGCCGGCGTACCAGCCCAAACGCATCTTATTAAAACTGTCGTCAGCCATTTGTTTAGCTTCTGTTTCAACGCGGCGGAGCTGCAAAAAATAACCAAGGCTAGGGTTAGTATAGTACCAAGCATCTTTATCGGTTTTATCGACTAAATTCTCGACCGACCACTCCTGAATACAGTAGTCAGGCGCTTTACCATCTAGCGCTGCGTCACGTATACGCAACCACACAGTAGCTGTAGATCCAGATGTTGGCGGTGTGCCAGCGCGGATAGTCTGGCTGTTCTGGTTACGACCTGCGGCAATTGTAGGCAATAACGCCTCCTGCTGTGCATCAGTTTCCTCTTGACATTCGTCAAGTAGCAGGGTATCGCTAGTATTACCAAGTCCACCTGTTCGGGTTCGGGTTCTGAATACGCACCGCCCGCCATCCATTAGCTCTATATAATCAAGCGTGCGCGGTTTGCTGTCAAATTCAGGCGTTAACAGGTCGGTGATTTCTTTTTTGGCATTGTAAAAGAAATTTTGCACACGCCTCTTAACCTCAGTCACGGTTTTATCAGCGTGCGCTGTATAAATCAGCGCCTCATTCAAGAAAATCATGCCGCCAACGATACGTACAATAAATAGCTCGGTTTTGCCGTTTTGGCGCGGCACGCTAAGCCCTGCATCAGGGTTCGCCCAAATCCATTTGCCGTCCTCATCCTCAATAACCGCCATCCAGCGGTACAGGACCGTTTTTTGCCACGGCAATAAATGTAGGTCATATTTTTCAAGCAAGTCAATGGTTTTAACCGCCAACCACACGTCGCCATTATTATAATGATCAATGCGCGGCTTCTGGTTTCCTAGCCGTTTTTTACTCGCCATCTTTAGCCACCTTACATTTGCTACAAACACCGTCAACATTCCGCGTCATACACCAGCAATTTTTACATAAGTTTAGTTTGTCGGGGTTATCATCAATAGTCTCAAGTAGTTTAATGGCTAGTGCCACCGCGCCGTCATCAGGATCATGCTTAATTGCTGTGCCATCATCACAAACATAAACGCCTTTTTCTCGCAATCTATTGACTGCGGTTCGTGCATAAATTGTAGTGCCATTTATGGTTATGTAAACACCTATCACGACTTGTCCTCCATATCATCAATTGTAATACGTGACTTAAAGCTGGTAGTGCGTGCGCCATTGCCGCGTTGGCGCTTTTGCTGCACCTCGCCCATTAGCTTTGCCAACTCGGTGTTTTTACGAGGACCGTTTTTACGTTCAAGCGCTTTAATCTGATCGGTTATATCAATCAACTGGCGCGATAGGCTAGCCATATCACGTGTTGCAACGCCTTTTTCAAGCTCGGCGGCAATATTGTCACGGAGGGCTTGCAATACGCCCAGCTGATCATTTTTGGCTGCTAATTCAGCAATGCTTGGACCGGCTTTTTTAGTTTTGCCACGCTGGAGGCTGGCTTGCTGTAGCTTTTCGATACGTTGCGGTGATTTGATAATATCGTGCCACCGGCTTAAAGCTGCATAGGCTTCAGTGCTAAGCACATCAATACCGCTACTGCTTAAAATTCTAATAGTGCTTGGTGGTAAATCCTTGAAATAATTAAGCCACCCCTCATAATCCTTATTTTTTGGCAATTTCAGCTTAAAGTTTCGCTCGTTCCATTTTTTACACATTTCTATGAATTCATCATGCGACAATTCCAAAAACCACCGTTTAGCACGTGCTTCGGTAAATGTTGGTGCTTTAGGTTTAGCGGCGGCTTTACGTGTAGTTGCTGTTTTTTGCTGTTTTTTGGGCGTTTTTGGCGGGTTTTCAACTTTTTTGGTATCAGCACCCGTTTTTGGTGTTTTCGTGGCTGTGGCGTTGACTGGTGCGTTTTTGGCGGCTGTCATGACTGTGCCTCCTGTCTTGCCACAAAACCCATAGGCTGCCTTTTAGGTGCATACACGCCATCACCAACCTTAACCGCATAAGCGTCCTCAATCTCAAACTTTTGTGGCAATTCAGTATTCACTAGTGCTGGCGGCTGTAATAGCCAAGCAACCCGACCATCCAGATATTCAACACGTGCAACGGCAATACCACGCAAGCCAACGGTTACGTCCTCTATCTCATCGCCAAGCTTAATATCAGCCATCACTCGACCCCATTCCAATACACATTTTCAAAATTATAAGCCGCATTGGCTCTGGTGCGGTAATCAAGGTTGCTACGCGTATTGATAGCCTTGATTAGCTTAAACCGCTTGTCGCTGATTTTGTAACTGCTAAAGTAAACTGGCACTGTTTGGCTGATCGCCCAATCATAAAACGCTTGGCTATCAAAACCGCCCTCTTTGTATTCGTTGGTATTTTCGTATGGCGGATCACAATACACCACTGGTCTGCCCCCCCCCCAGCTCAACCGCGCGATAATCGCTGTTAGTTATCTCTAACTCTTTAAGAGGTAGCTGGCGCAACTGCTCTAAGCGTTCAATACGTGTCATGTGTTCAAGCTGATTGTAAACTGGTAATTGCCGGCTTAATACCACCCGGCGCTTATAAGCGGTGTTATATTTATCAAAATCTAAATAAAGCTGTATTTTACGACTTAAACCGTCTTTTTTTGAAAAATGCTCATTTATGTAGTTTTCAAGCCATTTTATATTATTTTCGCCATTTTGGACCGTTTCGTGGTATTTTTTCTTAAATTCCTCAATTTCGCTGCCAAATAGGTAACTTCGCTGATTATTGCCAAAAGTCCAGCAACATTGCAAAAATCCAGCAAACCAGTCATTTTTATTGATTTTTTGCGAAAAAATCGCACGAGGCACAAAAACAGTCGGTATTTCGCCATTTTTCTGAATATGCCGCAAAAGCTCGACAATTGCTGTATTTAATTCATTGTAGTGCGTTTTCAGGTGCGGATACCTGTCAAGCACATAAAACGATACACTGCCGCCACCGCCAAACAGGTCATAAAAATCAGTAGCGCCTTTATGCCTACTTAAAATTAGCGGTATGATTTTATCAACCAGCTTTTGCTTGCTGCCCATGTAAGGCATGCTGTAGTGTCTTGCCACTTTTATTTAGCCCCCCTGTTAAATATCAATCAAGCAGCCACAATTAGGACATTCAACACTATCTTTATCAGCCGCACTATCTTTAGCTTTTGGCTCTTTTGGTTCAGCAATATCACCAAAATCAAATGTGTCAATACCCCAATCTTTGAGTTCGTCCACATTCCACATGTCTTTTAGGATAGCCTCGTCCCATTTACCGCTATGGTGATTATCAAGCGCCATAAAGCGGCGTTTTTGTTTATCAGTTAAACCAATAGCCTGCTTGACTAGGATATCAGCATAGCCAAGGTCTTTTTGGACGTACCAGCGCTGCGTGCCAGCCAAAATGTTAAAGTCTTCATCTACTATGATTTCACGGAGCTGTTTCATTTCCGGAAAATCTTTGATAGATTTTTTTAAGTCGTCATATTCCTTGCGATTAATAGTTCGCGGATTGTCCTCACGCGGTTTACATTTGTCAATATTGACTACTAAAATATCAACTTTGAATTCTGGTTTTGACATTTGGCGCATTTCCTTTCTTAACCGAGTTAGTTCTCGTATCGCTTGGCTTTATTATAACACCATAAGCGCAACACCTCAAGTTAGAGATTTGATTAGGCGGCGTAATGATAATTATCTCTAACTTTTCCACAGGTCAAAAAAATCTCCAAAAAAGTCATAAAAAAGTGTTGACATACGGTGGGTGGCTTGCTATACTTAAAATATAACAAACGTAATTCATAGAAAGGCATAAAAGCTATGAGCACTATCAAATCATCTAACTACACATTCACTATTGAAAATAGCGTACCTGAGGTCGGTGATTTAATCCACCAAATAGGTGTAGTAACAGAGGTTAAAGAATTGGACCAAAATGAAGTTGGATATTTTACAGATAGCCAGTGGCGTGATATGGACGACCGAAATATTAGCTACGATTTTTACCGCATCGAGTATGTTATTCATGATGAATTTGGTAATGATTATGATGAAGATTATATAGCCATTGAGCGTCAAGCTTAAGACATACTGAAAATCACCGCCTATGCGAGGGGCGGTGATTTTTTAATTACACAAAATCGTGTAGCTTAGGGTTTTGGCTGATCGTTATTATCAGTCTTGAAAAAGCGATAGACCGCAAACAGTGCCACGTTTACGCCAGCAACTGCTGCGCCGGCTAGGGTACTAAGCGTACCCTCCCAGCCTATGCCAATCTTAAAGCCGCCCTGCGCAAGTAGTGATGCTAAAAATCCACTGACAAACGCAAATAAGCCAGCTCGTGCAATGCTCTCTAAATCTTTAGTATTTAATCCCATATTATTGTCTCCTTTTCAATTTAATGTTTATGGTAGTCTTAGTACTTGACCTGGATAAATCAGGTTGGCATTTGGTATGCCGTTAATAGCCTGCAATGTTTGCCAATCAGTGCCGCAACGTGCCGCAATACCGCTTAAGGTATCGCCCCGCTGGACCGTATAGGTTCGCTGGCTGGCTTGCTGTACCGAGCCACGTACACGGATTTGCTGACCTGGATAAATCAGGTTAGGGTTCTGCAAACCATTATCAGCGGCTAGCTGTTGCCACGTTGTGCCAAATAGCTGTGCAATATGGCTCAAGGTATCGCCAGATTGCACAATGTACACGTCTGTAGATGATGGCGTTGGACTTGGCTGTGGTGCTGGTTGCGGAGCAGGGGCTGGTGCGCTTGCATCACCGGCATAAGCACACCACGTGTTTGCATCGCCGTAAAATTCGTTACAGTCAAGGTTTCCGCCCCAACCGTCAAGCCTACCAGAGCTTGTCCATTGCCACATTGCGTAAAATTTCCACCATTTTACGGCTGGTGCTGGACCGGCGTTTGACATGTCGTAATTGTAATCAGCCGCATTGTCGCGGTAGCGTGCCACCCACAAACCATAATCAGCATCAGCAACGCTTGACCAGTCGTGGCTTAATACCACGCTCTCCGACATGTAAATCAAGGCTTTTTTGCCAGTCTTTTCTCTAAACAAATCAAGCCAGCGTTTTGCCCACGCCACATCATGGGTTGCATCCTCCCAATCAAGCACGAATAGCGTGCCTGGAGTTTCTAGGTAGCCCCTAATGTTATTGATGAAAAAGTCAACCTCAGCTTCAGCGCTGTTTACGCTGTTACGTGCGAAATGATAAACACCTACTAGCTTGCCGGCGTTAATCGCCTGCTGGTAAAACGTATCACAAGCGTGGTCAACAAATCCAACGCCCTCTGTGGCTTTTGCAATCACGAAATCTGCGTTAATATTTGCGGCGTTCAGCCCCGCTTGCCAGTTACTAATGTCTATACCGTTTAGTGCCATTTGACCCCCTTAAAGAGTAAAATTTATAATACTGCTATTATATCATATTGCCTACGCTTGGCTACCAGTTATTGCTAAGTGGCGTTAGGTTTTCGGATTTGTCAAGTTCGTTGTAGTCATCACGCATTTTGTTTGATTTTTTGCGATTACACCGCATATGAGATAATTGCACATTTTCGATTGAGTACGGCGCGCCACCACGGCTAATTGGCACAATGTGATCGGCTTCAACCGCTAGCGGGTTCATCTTGCCGGTAGCTGGATCAGTCTTTGGCAAGCTCACATCAATATACCGCCCACAAATAGCGCATATAGGGTCTTTTGAGGCAATGGCACGCTTGCGCACTTCACGCCACGTTTTTAAGTCAAAAGCATCACCATTTGGTAATACCCTGCCACTCTTTTTTGGTTTTTCGTACATGTGATAGCCCCCTATCCTATTCTGTTTATCGTAAAGTTAGCCTTGCCGCTGTACGTAATTGCTATAGTATCAACCACTGCATCTGTGTCGTAATTTTCGTTACTGATAAATAAGTACTCAAAATTGCCATCATCACGCTTTACGCGTTCAATCTCTGTGTAAATTCTTGATTGGGTTGGTTTGCCGGGCTTGACAATAACGCCTATAGGCATAGTAGTATCTTTATTTTCTGGTGTCATGATGATGCGCCAGCAGTGCGTCCGCGCATCTGGCGGTATTATGATATCCACCACGTAACGTTTAAGATTTAACGCATCGCCGCCAAAAAACTGCAACTGCTTAATCTCCTCAAGCTTCTGCTTGGCTTGGGCTAGCAACATATCAAGTACGTTTTTTGTTCTCATTCTAATTTAACTCCTGTAAATAAAAATCAACATCTGCATTAGCCATTATACCAATTTTTAGCCGTAAAGCCGTACCGGTCGGTGCTACTATGTGGATCAGGTATTCATTTTGGCTCTGGACCGTTGGGCTAACCGGGGCTATACCATAAAAAGCACCTGTACTAGCACTGTTTGTGGCGCTATTCCAATTTGAAAATCTAACGCCATTTAAGTATCTCAAATCAGGCACGACATCAGCCAGCAGTATGTTTTTGGCTGGCATGTTTTTAGGCACGACCACAAGCTTAATGGCTTTGTGTGAGCTGCCTTGCGCTTGATATGGCGCTACAACGCTAAACTGCAAATCATGACTGCCAGCTTTTTCAAAATATTTAGCCTTAATCTGATTAGTACCAACAAACTGCGTGGTTTTCAGCTCGTCAATATCCAGCAGCAACTGCCTTAGCATACGCACCAAATCATTAAATGCCCGCATTACCAAGTCCCCTTAATAGTGCTTGAGGTTGTGCCTTTGTCGCTACTACGCACTGTGAAATGATAAGCAAGCTCGATATTATCAGCTATTGTAGCCACGGTCATGTAGCTTGCGTATTTATAAAAGCTGGTAGCGTCCTTCGGCATAAACAATTCACCAAACATGCTATTACAGAGGACCGATCCAACCAACGCATTGCCACTATTGAATATGTCCAATTTCACGCCATAACCACGGCTGTTGGCGAAATATTCGCTCCTACCATGATAGCCATTAGTTTTTACTTCAAGCTCTAGAATTGGCACGGCAACCGCTGGCTTATTATGTTTTGGCACAAAAGTCTGATCACAAATTAAGCTATGTGCGTTCATCAGACTGCCTGTATTTGGCAATGGTATATGTGATAGCTGTCGCACGGTTTGGTTGTTGCTGGTGCTGAAATAAACAATGTCGCCGTGTTCATCACGCAAGCCGCTACGCACCAAATATGCCAACATGCCACTGTTCTGGCTGGTTAGCTGTGGCGTTTTCAGTTCGTCAAGTTCGCGCCGCATCGCCGCAACCTGCTCTTCAATGCTATCATTGGCGATATTTAGCCGCATTAAACCGCCTCTTGCTTGCTAATAATATCATTGATATCAATGTCGTCAAATGTTAATTCAACCGACTCCCAACCATTGCTATCAACGCTAACGCTAATGCTCTCAATCCTATAGTAGCCATCAATGTGCTGTAGTGATTTATTGCCGTTCAATTTTATGTAAATAGTATCACCCACGCCGACATCACTTAAATCAAGCGCACCGTTTTCAACAGTAATGCTTGGTAGCTCAATAGGGTCTTTGCTGTAGTGTAGCACGGCGGTGGCGTTTTGGGTCAACGTGCTTATTTCGGTCACGCTATTGTATGAGGCTATCATTTCACGCCTATAAATAGCCTGCTGGCTTGTGGCGTCTTCAACCTTAGTTTGGACCGCATCCTCACCATTTCCGCTGCCAATACCATAAACAACATTAGCTACGTTTTCAACGCTTCTGTCAAACGAAAAGCTGGCAATGTCACCGGGGTATTCAAGCCGCATGTCGGGGCGGTAATAGCCTTGAGCTTCATATGTGTTAAATAGTTTGTCAGGCGTTATTTCAAAATCACAACCCTTGCTAACCTGCGACAATTGTTGCAAAAATGACTTAACCTCTTTGCGTTCCTGGTTTCTGTCACGAAGTATGGTTGCACCAGTATGCCTGCCACGCCGCACGCCATAATCACCGCCTGGCATCTGGTTGCACATATCAATTACGCCCCACATAATGTCCTGCTGCGGCTTGCCGGTGTAGTTCATAGTTACGTAACGTTTTTTGTAATAATTCAAGTAGCCGCTAGCATTTACTGACATTTTAACAGAGCTACTTGACCCGTTATAGCCAAACTTGATAATGTTAGTGCCGACAATATACCTGTCATTACGCTTTACGCGGATATCGTTACGCCCTACCTCCATAAAGCTCCTAGGATTATCACCAAAACCCATTGCTTTGATATATTCCTCGTATCGTGTCAAGTCAACATCAAATGATAGCATATCTGCATCGTTGCGGGTTTTAGACCATCGCATGTTTTCGCATAGGTGGAAAATATCGCCCATTGGCTTATTGTCCTTTGACCAAACTTCAACCTCATACTTCGCCATAATCAAATACCCATATATCCACTACTAAATTTAACTGTCGCACGCCCTGTGTCGCTAGTTACGGCGCTAGTTAGTGCTAATTTATTATCACCACTGGCTAGCTTGATAAACGTGCTGCCATCAGCTTTTAAGTAATAAATGTCAGTGCCGCTTGGCTCTGTACCGTTAGCGATAGCTTCGTCATAAGCGGCTTTGTCAACCTGCACTATGGTTTTCAGGTGAGTGTTCATAATCACTACATCATTTGCGGTTAAATCTGCTAATATCTGCATAAACTGGTTTGTGGTTTGGTTTACGACCTTTGGCTGGTGGATAGGACCAAATATCGTAATTACCGGGTCAATAGTGCTTGTGCCTGTATTTTTTACGGTGGTGTACTGCGAGCCACCGCCTGCAATAATCAGCGGAAATGTGACAGGAAATCTAAAACCGCCCTCAGGCTTGCCAATTTGCAATGTAGCCACAATACCGCTACCGCCGCCGTAATCGTACCAGAGCGGGTCATCAGCCTTAAGGTTCAGCTTGTACTGTGCTTTTTGCCTGAGCGCGCCTATGCTGCTAACCACACCAAGCACAACCACGTTAGTTGTGTAGGTATTGCCTGCATCAGTCACATAACGCAACAGTAGCCGTTTTTCGGCTAGTAGCGCAAATAATTCGCGGCGTTTCTGTTCAACCACCGCAATATCTTGATCAGCAATAACGCCAATGATTGATAGAAAACGTGCCTCAAAATTCTGCTCACCAGTCCAGCCGCCATCCATGCCAATGTTTACGCCTTGGCTGGTGCGGATTTCTGGCAAGCCTGAAAAACCCTCCAAGTCAGGGTTTACGTGCATGCTATTTTCACGACCACCGTTTAGGTTTATCTCTGTATTTTTCCCTTTAAGCCAAATTTGCATAATTCCCCCTAACTTTGACTGACCGCATAAGCAATATCACTTGATACCTGTTTGCTGGTTAGGCTGTCAGGCACGTTGTTGGTAATATTCATAATAATGTTGCTTGGCGTTTGATAATTGCCAGCTGCAACGTTCTGGCTAGCCGTAACGTTAGCGTTAAAGCCGGTAGACATTGACGAGTTGAAGCCAGCCATTGCGTTCATAGCCTCATCAGACATATCAGTGACTGCTTGCGTTACCATATCTTTGTTTTTAGTAAAGCCCTCAGCCAAACCTACTACGTTCATTTTACCAATCCAAGCAAACTCCTTTGACGGCGAGTGGATACCAAAAATGCCCTTGATACTGTCAATAATGCTTTTACCAAATCCTTTGATTTTGTCAATAATCCAACTCTTGACATCATTGATACCTTGCCATAAGCCCTTTATCAGGTTAACGCCGATATTCAAAAGACTGCTTGGCGTTAGTACGCCACCAATTGCACCAATAATCTTGCCAGCCGCACCAAGCACGCTGCCAATCATCGAGCCAATTCCGCCAACCAAGCCAGCTATCAGCTGCACGCCGGACCGCACCAACCCTTGGATAAATTCGGGGCGGGTAAGGGTAGTGATGATATTGGTGACAATTGTCGGTATTGCGTTTACCAAGGCGGTAATGATAACCGGTATAGCCTGCAAAAGTGCCATGAATAGGGTGATTGACCCCATGATGATTGCGGTTAGGCTGTCAGGGGCGGTTAGTGCGGTAACTAAGCTATTTACAATCTGTGGTATTGCTGGTATTAAAATGTTTATGATTTGCGGTAATGCCTGAATTAAGCCAATAGCAATTTGAATGATACCTTGGATAAACTGCGGCAACGCCGACACCAGCACTTGGATTAAAGTCGGTAGCTGTTGCACGAGGGCGTTCATAATACTTACTGCGGCATTAACGATAGCCGGCACGAGCGTTGGTAGCAGCTCAGCCACAACAGGCGCTAATTGCTGGATCAGCTGTGATATGCCGTTAACGATTTCAGGCAATATTTTCACAATTTCCGGTGCGGCGATTTTAGCCGTGCCAATGAGGCTTGTAATAAAGTTTTGCATATTGCCACCACCACTCATGAAATCCTGAAATGCTTTTTTGGTAGTGTTTATGCTACCAGCTAGCGTTTCGTTTTCCTTTGCGTAATTGCCGGCATACTTGGCTGTCTTTTCCAAAAACATCTGCGTTGCAAGGCTAACCTTTTCCTGCATGCTCATTTGCTGGGTAGTTTTACCAATACCTTTTTCAAGCGCATAAGCATTTAAGGCTGTGTCGTTCATCGCCACGCCAAGGTTGTCCATCATAGTAAAGTTACCCTTTGCCATACCAGCCACCGACTCAAGCGCAAAAGACGTATCAATACCCATAATACTTGCCACATCAGTAGCACGCTGAATAGCCTCAGCCGACATTTTCATACTGTCCTGCACGCTAACGCCAGCACCTTGATAAAGCGAGCCCATTTTGTTTGCACCCGCTAAAAATTCGTTTTGGCTTAAGCCCATGTTTTTGTATGAGTTTTTGGCGATATTCTGGATATTAGTAGCATACTGACCAAACACCGCCTCGCTACCACCAAGCTGCTGTTCAAGCTCAGCACGTGCATTAAGCATTTTGCCAGTCAACGTTGCAATACCAGCCGCGCCAGCCGCAATGCCGCCAGCAATCGCTAAGCCGCCGGCTTTTGCAATGCCACCTAGCTTGCCAAGTGCTGCCTGAAATGGACCACCGCCAGCATTGACCTCATCTCCAAGCTGTTTGGTAGCTTGCGTACCTGCACCTTTCATGCCAGCCGCAATCTTGCCCTGAATGCCTGTCATGTTCGGGGCTATTCGTATATAAGCTGTGCCAATATCTGCCATTGTTGCGTTTTTACCTCTCGTGATTATTCCAGTTTTGCCGCAACCGTTAGCGTATTATTTACTTAAATTATACCATGCTTTAGCTCACGCGACCAGCATCTTTTGACTTGCGCAAGACCGTATTAGCTATGTATGCTTGGTGCTTATTTGTGGTGTTTATACTAACCTTGCCAATCGCACGAGTACCACGGCGGATTGTGCCAACGCCCATGCTGACATTGACTTTTAGCGGTTCAGTGCTAATACTGCCAATCATGCTTTGCGCACGCTGGGCAACTGCCACCGCACTTTGATTAACTAAATTGCTCGCCATCTCAGTCAAGATTTTATTAGCGTTATTGGTGTCTAAACTAAAACTAACATCTGCCATAATACTTTTATTATATCAATACTATAAGCAATAACATAACCGTTACTATCCACCACTCCCCTGCTCACGCCATGCCGCACATGTTTATAGGGGTCGCACCTCTCCCCTGCCCTACCGTGGGGGTCGCTCTCCACCCCTGTTATTGCCCATTTTTCAACCCCCCTGCGAAAATCAGGTGGGGAAGTGGTCGGGGGAGGGGTGGGGAAGTGGGTTTTGGCATCAAAAAACCGCCCACGATATTACGCGTAATCAGGTGAGCGGCATAAAACAGTTCAGCTATTCTAGCCAAAAGCTCACTAGCTGCTGTACACCAATTTTATCACTGTATAAATAGTTTGTACACTACTTGCGGGGGCGGCTTAAGAATGCACGCATATCATCAACATCAAGCGCTACAGTATCTTTATTGATTGCACGGGTCTTATCAACGTTACGCATAAAATCAGGTATAAACGGCTTAGGCATATTGCGTGGTGGCTTTTTGGTGGCATCCTGTGTATTTTGCCACGCTAAAATGTCAAGCGAGTATGCTATTTTGTTTAACAATATCTCCCGCCAGCCCCATTGATTTGCCGGCTCTATTTTACAGAATGTGCGGCAATTTTGCGGCAACTGAAATAGCAAGCGTGCGGCTCGCTGGCGTGGTACTTGGCTGATATCAAGGTTGTAGTATTGCTGGAAGTCCGCCTCCAGTTCATCAAAATATTGGTGGCGTACACGTGCCAGCGCTAGTCTTTTGGGTCAAATTCAGACACTACCATTTGGTAGATTTGTAGCAATTTAGTAACCCTAAACCTACCGTCTTTTTTCTTGAAATAAGCCGACATTTTTTCGTATCCATCAACGCCAACTAGGTACTTAAACAGTGCTACAACCGCCGCTGATTGACCTTTATTTTCAATGCGATCAATAATTTCAAACGCCTCAACATCATCAATTAAATCAGTATCAATTTTGAATTTATAGCCATCAAACTCAAACTCTTTGACCTGTGCCGGCGCGGCTGGCGTGGTGTTAGTTTGTGATTTTGCTGGTGATTGTGTCATGTGTCAACTCCTTTTAGTTCATTAAACATTACAATTATAACACAAAAAGCGCCCCACAATGGAGCGCAAATTGCATAAGGTTTGGCGTGGTTAGGCTGCTACCGCAATGTATTCAACGTGCGAGTTTCCATTTTTATCTGGGTATGCAACAAACTTAGCTGGATACATAATAGCTTCGTTGTCAACATACTTAATCTCGCCGCTTCGGTCGGTGATTTGCCCATGTTCAACCACAATGCGCTTAATGCGACCGCCAGTCATAGCAACCTCAAACACAATAACCTGCTCATCAAGCGGTTTACTATTTGCCTTAATGGTGATAGCGCCGCCAGCGCCTACAGTAACGTTACTTGGACCGTAAATGACTTTTAGCGTGTCAGCATTAGTTTCAAGCAGGTTAACCGTAAATGTTTCCATATATGAGGTCAAGCCGCTTAAAACAGTATCACCACCCCAAGCCTTAACAGTTTCGGTGTCAGTTTCAACGCCGTTAACCATGCCATCCTCGCTAATATAGCCAAGTGACTTAAACGCTTGGTCAAGCGCCGTTGTTGCGTCGGTTGGTACTGTAGTACCTTTTGGTGCTACATAAACACCACCGGTGACTTTTGGCTTACCAAAACTTACATTTGCTGCTACATTTGCCATATTATTTTTCTCCTTTTTTGTTATGGCAACCGGCACAACGCACGCTAATGCGTGGCTCTGCTTAAACCTATTATACCATAAAATGGTTACGGTTCTTTTTCACGATAAATCAGCCAAAAGCCAATCGCCGCACATAAATCAGTCGTGCTGTTTGATAGCCTGTAAAACACCTCCACGGCGGGGTGGAGCGGGGGCGTTCCAAGCGACAAAATGCTTAGCGTGATAGGCATCAATTGTGCTAAAGCGTTTATGACCATAATCGCAATTAGGGCGTTGCGAGTTGGCACTAAATCTGGTGACATTGGTGATTTTAGTAGCGTAAATTGCTTAAGTAAAATGTGCGAAAAAATAACCAGAGTTGCAATTCTGGTTATTAGCAAAAAAGCAGTAACGCTAACGTGCGCCACCACCCGCCCTCTTTTTAACCGCATTAGCGTGCGTGGCTTGGTGTATCCTAATTGTAAAATGATTTTGGCGTATTGCTTCGTTTAGTTTTTCGGTGCTGGCTTTTATTTGCTGGCGAGCCTGCTTACGTTCCATTTTTAGGCGCGCCACCTCAATATTTGCCGCCAGAGTAGGGCGTGTTTGGCGTAAAGTCAATGCTGCTAACATTTTTCTCTCCCCGCTTCAATCTTAATTAAAAGCCTATCAAGGTTATTGCGTATGCCTTGGTCAACCGCCAGCCGTGCCGCCTGCTCCTCCTTAAGGTCATTGATGCGTGCTTCGTTAATCTGCTTATTTTCAGCGCGCAAGGTGCGGTTTTCAATCCATAATGCTATGATAGCTAATACGAAAAGCACTATGAATAAGCCGAGTAATCCACCTTGTGTCATTATTCCATCGAGTGCTTTTTCCAACATACAAAATCCTTATGTTTTCATTATATAAAATTGTGGTCTAGCTAGCAATACGTGAAATATAGATTTTACGACTACAGTCGGCATTAAAGCTCACAACACAAATGTCACGCCTAATACTGTTGTGGTACAATGCGGCTGGACACAATTTGTCGGCAACAGCACCATAAACAATAAGCAGTTTATAACGCCTGTTAGTTTTCCTAAACAATTCAAAAAGATACACTCTATCACCTGTACATTTGCCGGCTATAGAATAGGCTCACAAGCCACAACGCTACAAGATTTTACTAATGCGGTTGGCGCTGGCACTGTTGTGGAGGCTAACGCTATCAGCAATACTGGGTTTAATGTCGTGGCATCATCATCTAGCGGTATGGGTGCGGCGTGGCATGGCGTGTCGTGGGTTGCAATTGGTGAGGTTTAATAATTAGTTTGGATTATTTCCAACAAATCGCATTGAAAAGCGGCTTTGCGTGGATGATCCTCCAAAATCACGGCTCTCAGAACAGTGCGCCCGTACATCAATAACATCACCCTTATTTAGAAGCACGTCAAATGTATGAGATAAACGCATTAAAGTCAAGCCGTTGCCGCTACCAGCAACGCGTGTCATTTCTTCTAACATTACGCCGTTTTTATAAACCATAGCGGTGGCGGTTGCTGACCCATTATAGCCAGCTGACGTTACGGCTGCTTTAGCAGAGATTGTATAAACACCGCCTACTGGCACGGTAGCTTGATGAGTACTTTTATTAAACATTTTGGCAGTGTCATACTCTACCGCATTATAATTAACTATTGATACACCCCCACCTGCCAGAGCGTCCCATTTTGAGGTAGTAGCGGCAAACATAGGTATGGTCGCAAAATCTATATTGTCAGCTTTAACTGCTTTTTTGGCAATATTGTTGCCGTCAACCATAGTAGCGACTTTGCGGCGATCAGTAAATGTCGCCGTGTTCATGCTGGTTGCACCATTCGGCACTTTTACGTCAGCCAACACCATGTATCTGTTACCAGCGCCAATTGCCGCTTGGATCATTGACTCAGTCGGGGCGGCTGGGTTAGCGGCTGGCGTGCCAGCAACTGCCGCAAACTTCAATATGCCGTTCACGTTATCAATAACCGCTGTGGTTGGCTGTACGGCACTGTCAATATACACAACCACGCTGTCAATACGTGGATATGTAGCGTTAGCCGCACTAATCGTAACCGTTTCAATAGCATCACTTTGAATACGTTTGCCGGAGCTTGGCGTGCTGATAATACCATCACCAGCTGCAATGCGTACGCTCATACCGCCACCGGCGCTAACCGCAAGGCTTGTAGCGTTTGCCACGCAACTGCCATAAGCAGCGTTTTCAAATGCGGTGTATGCGGCATCACTGTGCGCACCGCCGCCCATATTAAATACACGTTTTGTCATTATTCGTTACCTCCGTAAAGTCCTTTATTATTCGGTGTAGTGGATAGGCTGTCAAGCTGCTGCCCGCCATTTATGCCAAGTAGCGCCAATTCTGACTTCTTAAAATACAGGTCACCTGTCGGGTTTGCATAAGCAATATTTTCACTGTATGGACCGGCTGTCTGCTGGTATGAATTGACTGGCGGCAAATCAGCTGGCGCTTGCATAGCACGCTTGACTGCATCTAGCAAGGCAAATTTTAGCGTGCTGGCATAAACGCCATTAGGCTCAGCCTTTACTTTAGCATCAAGGTCAATACCTGCACGCTGTGCCATCATACGTAAGCGGTCACTAGCTAACGCTAGTAAAGCAGTAGCCCGTTTGACCTCATCAGGCGATAGCGTACGCCAATATTCCTGTAAATCAGCTGTAGTTGCAAATGGTTTACGCATTATTTTGCACCTCCCTGCATAAATTGGCTATTTTGTGATGCTTGACGGATTTTCTGCAACTGTTCAGCCTCACGTACTGAAATACCAAGCATCTGATATGACTGGACCGTACCAACCAACTCAGGCATTGCCTGAAATAGCTTATACACCGCATCACCAGCCGCACCAAGGTCAACTTGGAAAATTGGCGACCACGCCGGTACAATCTTTTTAAGCTTATCAGGCACAACGTCAATGCCATCAATCGACATACGCAATGTGATAGCTATTTGCTTGATTTGTTCGCCCATCTCACGCTGCAAGCTTTTAGCTTCTAATAATAAGTCATCACTCATTGCGGTTAAGCTATCGGCACTAGTTGGGTTTGCTGTTTCGTACCCAAGGTTGCGGAGCGTGAGGCTGGTTTCCGCACAAAAATCACGTGCCAAGTCTTTTTTCTGACCGCTAAATTGGTCAATGCTCATTTGTGCCAGCTGCCCAATATCTGGTTTGTCGCCGTCATCATCTTTAGTAATTGCCCACACTTTACCTAAAGCACTATCAAGGTTGTTGTCTTTTTTAGCGCCTTGCGCCAAGCCATTTATGTAGCGTTGTGGCGTGCTGTAAAATTCGCTGGCGATTTCATAGCGACGTTTTACGCGTGCCACCTCCTGAATAATGCGGCGGGCGGATTTGGTGAGTTTTGACCTCCCAAGCGGTGCATTAGCGCTACGTTTTCGTGTAATAGGATGCAATAGACATCGTTTTGTTGGATTTTCTCTAATGTCGCACAATGTGTCATCACAGAAAACTGCGGTAAATTGTGGCAAAAACAGGATATAGTCAACTGGCACTGCTAAATAATTGCGTTTGCGTGGTTCTGGTAGTGACCAGCGGGTCACTGCCAAGCCCATTGACAAAAGCCCTGTATTTTCGTCAATAATGCCGGTAGCTTCTAATGCGGTAAATGGTATGAGCTTTTTACCACCACCAACATCATCAGCTATCGCCACAAAAGCACAACCAGCAATGATACTGTCGTGCCGTGCTGCGTTAATAACAGGGCTTGCGCCAATATTCTCAAACAAATCATTTATGCCAAACTCATCACCGGCAAAACCATCAAAATTAAGGCGATCACTCAGCGTGTTTACTGCACGGCTTGCCCAACCAATGCCCGGCTTAGAGTTCATCATCTTTTTAGGTACTGATATACCAAAATCTCTAATGTCGTTGTCAGCATCGTAATATTCGTATTTATTACGTGCGCGGCGGGACTTGCAATCCAATTGCCGCAACAAATATTCAGCGGCACTGTTAATAGCCTCATTGATTTCAGCTTCAGGACTAATTACTTGAGTTGGTTGCATATTTTCAACAGTTTCCTTTGTATAAACCAGTTTTGCCGCAACCGTTAGCGTAATTGTTATTGACTATATTATAGCATAATAATTATAGCTATAAAACTACTTCACAACGCCGACTTGGCGCAACTCTTCAGCACGTGCCTCGGTGGTGAAAAACTGCTCGTCAAGGTTGCGGTCGCGTTCTGCCTGTAAGTCAAAAAACGGCGTAATAACCTTAACCTCAACCAAATCACCAGCCTGCTCGGTGGTTGGTGAGGTTTCAACAACTTCTGGTGTTGGTTCGTTAGCGGCTTCAGTAGCCTCGTTTATATCAGTGGTGGTTTTTTCATCAGCCTTGACAGTTTCGTCAACGACTGGCGCTGTTGCTTGGTCATTCGTATTCTTTCCCATGCCTACATAATACCACAAGCGGCTTTATTATTCCAGCTCAACCAACCGCAACAACGCGCCAGGCTTGCCCTTGCGGTATTCAGCCTTGGCGTAAATTTCTGGCACGTATTGCCATTTATCATCTTGAATTACCATAGCCTCTTTTAGCATATCGAGTATACTGGTAACGCGGTTGTCTAAATCAGCCTGCACCTTAGTGCCAAAATAAACAATAACTTCAAGCCGCACTGGATTAACAAATAGCTTACGCTTCTGTTGCTTAATCTGCCAAATGGCACTTGATTGCCACCTCATAAAATCGGCGCTTGGAAAAGACCTCCCCGACCTAGTATTAACGCGTGAGTTTTTCTTGCTAGGTATGTTACCGGTTAAAATCAGCTCAATCATTTAGCGATCCTTAGGCTTCACATAATTCTGCAATAAACCATTACGGCTCTTATAGCCTTTAGTGATAATCTGGCAATCACAACCAGCGTGCCTGTGGAAAAAGTCAGCTGGCGGGTTCTCTACATTTTCAGCGGCTTTGCTTCTGCACCATTTGCACGTTTCGCCAACTGTGCGGCGGCTGGCGGTTGGATAATGACCGCTTTGGCGCGCGTTCGTCATAGCGTGCTGCTGCGCCTGCGCGCCGCATTGATTGATAAAATTACGCACCTGATCGGCAATAGCCACATCGCCAGTAGATACACTGTAGCTGGCTTTTTTAGCCAGCCCATAGTAGCGGTCGTCCATACCCTGACCAACCGTATGTTCAATGCCAAAATCAAAAGCGTTCATATCATAAACTTTAGCGTAAACCGCATTGCCAACTTCTCTAAATAAAATTTCAAGGTTAAACTGTCGCACTTCTGGCGTGATTTCAGGGTTGTTTATCAACGCTAACGCCAGCATGACTTTACTAAAAATGGTGTCAGTAAACTTGCCGTAATTCATGCCTCAAAATCCCAATCATCAATGGTACTTTTAATATCATCAAGTATGTTTATGGTTCGCTTCACGCGTTTATCAGCGTACGCACTGCCACGCGCCGGCTCTTTAGCTTTGGTTAGCAAATCAATGAATTGGCTGGCTTGCAAATCAGTCAGAATATTGGCAATATCGGCTATGCTTGCCGCTTGGCGTACCATCTCGGCGTTTTCGCTAACAATGCCGCTAGCAATCAGCATTTCTTTGACTTCCTTAAACTCTTTAGTCTTGCGTACCACTAAATCAGCTATGAAATCACTTTGCGCCTGCGTTGCCATGTGCCACCTCGCCAAGTTCATTTTCAGAAATATCAACAGTTGCGTAACCTTTGCCATCAGCCGACCGTATCCTAAAGCGTGCCACTGATTTGCCGTCCTCATTTTTCGTGAATTCAAGGCGGCGGTACTCTTTAGGCAAGCGTAAAGCCTCCTGATTACTTCTAACAGTTACGATATCGCCGGTGATTTCATTAACAAATAGCATTGGCTTTTTCATACTGTCCATTATACCACAACCAAACCAAAAAGCCCCTCTACAGGGGGCTTTTTTGGCGAGTTTTCTAGGCGTTTTTAGTAAGCCGCTTTTTCGACCAAGGCAAATGCCTGCTCGTCAAAAATAGCGTAACCAAAAATGCTTTCTGCACGGATCGCAATTTCGTTGTTGCGGTTCAAGTCACCAGCGCCATCTGGGTCACCGGCATCAATCAGCTTCAAGCCAACATAACGAGCTACGCCCCACTTAAACGCACGGAAATCACCCATGATAGCTTGTACGCGTGGCTTCGTAATTTCTTGGCGACCACTGACAGTATCGCTAGATGCTGCCATGATGCCTTGGAAATTATCGATATTAAAGCCAAGCCCAAGCTCTGGATAAAGCTTAACGCCCTGCGCGTTGCGGGTTCGGGCTAGCGTACCTGCAAATGCTGGATCAAAACCAACACCAGTTGCGGTATAGCCAACTTCCTGCAACTTGCCAGCTGCGCCCTCAATATCCTTGCTTGCGTCAGCAGTAGCAACAACACGTGCAACCTTATTGCCAGCCTTAGCAAAATAGCTAGTAACTGTAGCAGCTGCCGTGCCGGTCTTAGGGTTAATACCATGGATAGCCACCAAGTCAAGCGCACGGCTTAAGGCGATAGAGATATTCTTTACCAGATTATCAATCAGCTGGGTCTGGTATTCCTCGTCCTCATACTGCACCTCATCGCTAAAGCGGTACGTAACCTGCACCTTGTAGGTGTTTACAGTTGCTTTGGTTGGCTTGTCATCAGCCGAGCTTTTCTGTGCGCCCTCTGCAACAAGTTCAGCCTTTGGCGTGCCAGTAAACACGAAATGGTCAGTCTTGCCAACTTTAATGTCTGGTGCTTCTGGCGCTAATTTTGCCAAAACACCGGTAGTAATATTTTTAGACCAAGTTTCGCCTTGGTGTGCGGCGAGGTCAAGGTCTGTAGTTTTTAACGTAGCCATGATTTTCTCCTTGAGCACATTACTGATTAGTATTAGTCATCAGATTTCTTGCCAAAAAGTTTACCGGCAATTTGTGCGGAGTCTGTTTTGTCGCCCTTTTCAGGCTTTGGCGTTTTGGTGATTGGTACACCGCCGCCTTTGGCATTTTCTGCAAGTTTTTCAGCCTGCTTACTCATGTCCTCGACCGTTTTGCCGGTCACAAACTCTTGCAATTTTTCAGGTACGTTAAACTTATGAATAACCTTGATACGGTCGGTTTCTAGCTGTGCCGCACCCAACTTTTTCTCAAGCTCGGTTTTTTCATCGCTAGTCGTTTTCAGCTTCGTATTCAGATCATCAACCTGTGACTTCAAGCTGTCATAATCTGCATATTTTTGCCGTTCACGCGCAACACGTTTCTCGATTATGTGATCAACTTCATCTTGTGTAAATCCGTCAATCTCTTCATATTCGTCACCATTTTTGGTAAACATTTTTGCCATCGCCGTTTTTTCCTTTCCAGCCCGTCGGCTGTAATTTCCTCTGACACGTAAATTATAACATAACCATTACAGAATTCAAAACATTGCTATCTGCGGTTGTATATATCAAGGTAAATCTGATAGCGGTAATACTGACCAAGTGTATCATCAAGGTGTACAACGCTATTAACCTTAGCACGTGTGATCTCCTCGTACTGCAATAAGCCACTAACCGCATCAGCAATTGCATTGGCTTTTTCGCTGGCTTCAAGCCGGCTGGTTTTGTGGTAGACTTCAACCAATATTTCAGCCATATCAAGCACCATTGCCTCACGTGCGCCACCAGTCCTATCAACCAAAATAAACTTCTCAGGTAGCTGCTTGCCTTTTGGTTTGTCGCCGCTAACCACATAATCACCAGCAATGCCATCAAGCCACTTTATGACGCGCTTTTCAACATTCACGGTCGTGCCTCCAAATCGCCGCTATTCAGGCATTCAGCACGCAAGTACCTATTCCAGCGAGTCGGCGTGTTCTCAGGCATAAACACAACACTGTCACTATCAAGCGTAAAAGTCTTGCCGGCGTAAATAAACGTGCTAGCGCTAACATCGCCAGCAAATGTTTTTGGCAAATGCACCCGCACCTGATCACGTGCTTGGTTTATGGCTTGCTGTTCACGAGCGTTAACCGGCTCAACGACTGGCGCAATTAGGCAATCATCAACCTCAATTGCCACCGTTTCAGTAATCGGGTTATTGAAATCATCAGTACCGTTTTGCACCTGCTTTTCAAATGTTATTTTTAACCCTTTCATGACAAAATTATACCATAAAACCCCCGCCAGAAAAACGCTTGGCAAATTTGCACCCGAAAATCTACCAT
>ERZ772920.449-NODE-449-length-23503-cov-4.228378_pt1 | contig 23503 bp, 17 predicted proteins | sample MGYA00511469_ERZ772920 | MGnify/ENA primary metagenome ERZ772920 (study PRJEB29015, sample SAMEA2738069) | human oral metagenome | biome: human oral; feature: human-associated habitat; material: saliva | place: China | collected 2216 ... | reverse complement strand
CGTTCATCCTGAGCCAGGATCAAACTCTTCGTTCAATCTTTTCTTATAGCTCATTTTGCTATCTTTAATTTAACACCAATTTTATGGTTGCTTTTTGTCTTTTCTCTATTCTGTTGCTAATGTCCTTGTCGCATTGACATCAACTATATTAACATTATTCCTAGATTTTGTCAACAATATTTTTTATTTTTTTAAAATTTTTTATTATTCTTTTTGGCTTCTAATTTTTACTTTTATTTTCAATAAAAATAGATTATTATAAATTTTTAAAAAGTTTTCTACTTTTTTCCCAAAAGAAAAAACTGCCACAAATTAATCATAAAAACAATAAATTTACGGCAATTTCTTTATTAGACCTTTATTTTTTCTCTTTTATACTCTCTAAAATAAACTCAGCATACTTTTTTGCTCCTTCTGGTTTAGGATGAGTTGCATCTTTATAAAATAATTTTTTTTCACCTTTTGCATACTTATACCAATCTATTATAGTTATATTATTGTAATCGGCTGACCATTCTTCTAAATTCTTATTTACCGATTTTTCCCAAGGTTTTGGAACAACTGTATTCATAAGATAAATTGTTTTCCCATCTAAAAGTTTCATTGAAGTTTCAAAAGATTCTTTATTTATTACTCCATTAGTTCCTAAATGTATAACCACTATATTTTTTAATTTTTTGCTATCTTTTAAAGCCTCTAAAACTTTTGGTAAATCTGTAAACTGTCTTGATACCTTAGCATCAATATTTGCATCTTTAAAAATTTCTTTAATATAAGGCTCTCCCATTTTCATAACAGAATCTCCAATAAAGGTATAATCTTTTCCCTCTATTGAATTATCTATTTTATCTTTATCCTCTTTTTTTTCTACTACCTCATCTACTTTTTTTTCTATCTTTTTATCTTGTTGTTCTTCAAAAGAAGTTATTTCCTCTAATAGTAATCTATCTACAATATAATCAACATTATCAATTCTTAGAGAATCGTATTCTTTCTTTGTACTATTGTGAGTGATACCATTAAAATCGTCTGTAATCAGATTATTGTCAATTTCATTTGCTCTATTTTGAACTTCCTCAGAATTACTTTCTGTACTTATAGGTAAAAAAACTAAAATTGCAACATATATAACTAAAAATATCCTTCTCAAAATTATCGACCCCTGTTTTGTTTCTATTAAAAATTTATATGAAATTTCTGATAAAACTATTAAAATTATTATTTGTAAAACAACTGTATAGTAATAGTCTATATCTGACCATTTAAAATATTCCAAAGAATATACCATAATTGGATATTGCCATAAATAGTAAACATAACTATGTTCCCCCAATTTGGATAATGGTTTTGCCATTGAACTATTAAAATCTAAAAATCCTGTTTTTATACTTGTAACTGTTATAAATCCCCCTAAAATACTTATTAGATATAGAAGACCATAATAATTAGATTTTGATGAATAATCAACTGATAAGACTATAAGGATTATAAGTCCTAAAAATATATAAGATACAATATTTACCTTTTTGAGCTTCAATTCTTCATCTTTGAATATAAAGTAAAAAGCCGACCCTATTAAAATTGAAAAAATTCTAGTATCTGTTCCATAGTATATAGCACTTATATCATAGTTCATATATTCTTTATAAAACATTATACTTCCTGATATTAGAGAAAGTATAAGAATTATTGCTGCTATAAACTTTGTATTTAATTTTAATTTTTTAAATAGGTATATAAGAAATGGAAAAATAACATAAAATTGAATTTCTATTGATAAACTCCAAGTATGTAAGAGTGGAAATAAATCTCCACTTCTTTCAAAATAGGACATTCCACTATAAATTTGGTATATATTACTTAATCCAAATAGACTTGATAAAGAGTTAAAAATCAATTTTAAATTTATAAAACCATAAAAATAATAAAAAGCTAAACAAGATAAGGTTAAAACAGCTATCAGAGGTGGAAAGATTTTTGTATATCTTCTTTTTATAAATTTAAAATAACTATCATCTCTTTCATATAAAATTTCAGTTATCAAATATCCACTTATCACAAAAAATAGAACTACTCCTATATAAGTTCCTTTATATTCATAGATGTGATAAATTATAACCGAAATTAGAGAAATAGCTTTAATTATGTCTATTCCAATACTCCTCTTTTTTAACTCATTCATCTTTTCTAGCTCCCCAGTTTGTAGCTTTAATTATAATATACTCTAGGTTAAATTATATAATATATTTTTAATTTTGAGAAATTTTTTTTTAATTTTTTATAAATTAAAAACTCTCCCAAATTAATGAGAGAGTTAATTCTTTGCTATTTTTAAATGCTATCTATTCATAACACTTACAAATAATGGAACTAATACAAGTGACACTATTGACATCAATTTAATTAAAATATTTAATGAAGGTCCAGAAGTATCTTTGAATGGATCTCCTACTGTATCTCCAACAACTGCTGCTTTATGCCTGTCAGAACCTTTTTTATCACCTTTGTATCCAGCCTCAATTTGCTTTTTACCATTATCCCAAGCTCCACCTGCATTTGCCATCATTATAGCCATTAAAACTCCTGTTACAAGAGCACCAGCAAGTAATCCTCCTAATGCTTTTACAGACCATAATCCAATAATAACTGGAACTATTATAGCTAAAATTCCTGGCAATATCATTTGTTTTAAAGATGAATGAGTTGATATTTCAACACATCTCTTATAGTCAGGTTTTTGAGTTCTATCCATAATTCCTGGGAATTCTCTAAATTGTCTTCTAACTTCTTCAACCATTTCAATAGCTGCTTTACCAACTGCTGTCATAGTTAATGCAGAGAATAAGAATGTTAACATTCCACCAATAAATAATCCTGCTATAACTTCTGGATCAGTTACATCTATTACTAATGGTTCACTTGTTAATTTATCTACTGCTTCTTTATACGCTGCAAATAAAGATAGTGCTGTTAAAGCTGCTGAACCTATTGCAAATCCTTTACCAACTGCTGCTGTTGAGTTACCAACTGCATCTAGTTTATCAGTAGTTTCTCTGACTTCTGGTGGCAATTCTGACATTTCAGCAATCCCACCTGCATTGTCTGCAACTGGTCCATAAGCATCAACTGCTACAACCATACCAGTTGTTGCAAGCATTCCAACTGCTGCTATTGATATTCCGTATAATCCACCTGTTTTAAATGAAACTATTATTGCTATTGCTATAACTATTAAAGGTGCAACTGTTGATTCCATACCTATTGCTAAACCTTCAATTATTGCAGTAGCTGCTCCTGTTCCTGCTGCATCTGACACTCTGTTTACTGCTCTTCTTCCAGTGTCAGTATATACTCCTGTGAAGTAAGCTATAACAAGTCCTGCTACAAGTCCTGCAACTATTGCATAAAATATCCCCATATCTAAACCTAAATACTTAATTATTCCAAAAGAAGCTATTATAGTTAAAATTCCTGCTATTCTTGTCCCCATTTCAAGTTTTGAGTGAACTTTGCTTCCATCATCAGTTTTAACTGTTAAAGTAGCTATTATTGAAGATATAATTCCAAAAGCTGAAATTAAAAGTGGTGCTGCAACATAAGGAGTTGCATCATCTACTGGTAATAAGAAAGCCAAAGTTATAGTTGCTATAATTGAACCAACATAAGATTCAAATAAGTCGGCTCCCATTCCTGCAACATCCCCAACATTATCTCCAACATTATCAGCTATTGTAGCTGGGTTTCTAGGGTCATCTTCAGGTATTCCTGCTTCAACTTTACCAACTAAGTCTGCTCCAACATCTGCTGCCTTAGTATAAATTCCTCCTCCAACTCTTGCAAATAGTGCTATTGAAGAAGCTCCCATTCCAAATCCAGTTACATCATTTACACTGATACCAACTGTTCTTGAAACTAGTAAAATTAAAGATAACATAAACATTCCTAATCCAACAACTGTAAGCCCCATAACTGCTCCACCAGAGAATGCAACATTAAGTGCTTTTGCAAGTCCTCCTTCTTTAGCAGCTATTGCTGTTCTTCCATTTGCCTTAGTAGCAATTCTCATACCTGCATTTCCAGCTATCGCAGAAGTTATAGCTCCTAAAACAAAAGCTCCTGCTGTTGGTGCACTTATAAAAATTCCTAATGCTATTGCAACTACAATCACAAATACAACAAGAATTTTATATTCTGCTGACAAAAATGCCATAGCTCCTTCTCTTATTGCAGCTGTTATTTCTTGCACTTTTGGTATATTTATTTGATAATGTTCTACTTTTTTAGCATAATAAAACGCAGCAAGTAAAGACAATATTCCAACGGCTATACCAAGATACATAACTTGTGTTAATAAATCCATTCTTTTTCCCTCCATTTTTTTAATTTAATTACCTTGTTATTATATTTTAATTTTGACATATTTACAAGTTTTTATTTTATTTTTTTACTTCTTCATATTTAAAATTTTTACTTGTTATAATATTCATATCTTTATCCACTATCAATACATCAAAATCTTCTCTACTGTCAACATAATTTATTACCTCGTCTATTGGCATTAAAAAGAAAGTTGTTGAAAGCAAATCTGCATCAAAAGCATTATCACATAATACTACTACCATTTTTTTATCTGTTACTGGATAGCCTGTATCTTTATCTAAGATATGATGATACATTTTACCATCTATTTCAACATAAGTTTGATAATCTCCTGATACTCCCATAGCTCTATCTTTTAAAGGAACTATCCCTATCATATCACTAGGATTTTCTGGATTTTGTAGACCTATCTTCCAAGGTTTATTCTCTGGTTTTGTTCCTATAACTTCTATACTTGAAATTGAAGTTATAAAAGCACTTTTTATACCATCTGCTTTTAAAATTTCCTTTGCTTTTGAAATTGCATAACCTTTTAAAAAAGAACCTGTATCTATTTCTTTAACTGGACTTTCAATAGTAAGAATTCCATCTTCTGAAATATTAACTTTATCATATCCTACAAAAGTTTTAGTAAAATCAATTTCCTCTTTTGTTGGAAGTTTTAAAGTTGAAAGCTCTATTGTTTCATCAGTGAACCCCCATAATTCTAAAAGTGGTGCAATAGTTATGTCATATTTATGCTTTGATAATTCATAAGATTTTTTTATTCCTTCAAATAATTTTATTCCTTCCTCATCTAATTTTACAGTCTTATTATCAGAATTATTCAAATTGTAAATTAAACTGCCCTCAGATTTGCTGTTATACTTTTCATCTATCCTTTGAATTTCATTAAAGGCTTTTTCAATAGATTGCATAGCTTTTTCTTTGTTGTCACTATATACTATTATTTTTATGTAAGTTCCAAATAAGAATTTGGATTCCTCTATCTTTTCTACTTCTTTTCCACAAGAAATGAAAAATACACTTAACATTGATAAGATAAAAACTATAAATTTATTCTTCGTCCTCATAACCAACCTTTCCAGCTAATATTTCTTTGAATACTTTTTTCATTTCAGTATCTTTATTATCATATTTTGTAAGTGGTAGAGGTTCTTCGCCTCTTTCCATTCTTTCTTTTGCTCTTTCTCTTGCTCTTTCTCCTGCAACTATTGTAAGAATATATTTATTTGGTATCTTAGCCAATAGTTCATCATAAGTGATTTCTTTTTTCATATTATCTCACTCCATTTTCAATTATACTTATTAAATCATTACAAGCTTGCTCAATTTCATTATTTATAATGACCCTATCATATTTGCTCTCATATTCAAGTTCTTTTAATGAATTTTTAAGCCTTGCCTGTATTACTTCTTCACTATCTGTATTTCTTCCTCTAAGTCTTTTTTCTAATTCTTCTTTATTAGCTGTTTTAAAAAATATTAAATTTGCCTCAGGGAATTTCTCTTTTACTTGAATTCCCCCTTGAACATCAATTTCCAATAAAACTTTTTCGCCTCTTTTCAATCTTTCTTCAACCTCAGATTTTAAAGTACCATAATAATTTCCGTGAACATTTGCATATTCTAAGAAATCTCCATTTTTTATCTTTTTTTCAAACTCCTTAGCTGTTATAAAGAAATAGTCAACTCCTTCTCGTTCACCATTTCTAGGCTTTCTACTTGTGGCAGATATAGATAAATTTATTCCAAGCCTTTCTCTTACTAATTTACAAACTGTTGATTTCCCTGCCCCACTAGGACCAGAAACAACATATAAAGCTCCCAAAGACATAATATACCTCCACACAATATCTTTTATCTTTTCCATATTGAAAAAACAAGTGAGTTACGATTGTAGATTTTAGATAAAAAATCAAATAGAATGAGCCGAGCAAATTTCGCTGTGTCTGAGTGAAACGAGTTTAGCGAATTTGCAGCGAATTCTTGATTTTTTATCGTTAAGAAATCTACTTAGTAACGAACTGTTTTTCAATCACTATTCTATATTCATTATTTGTTCTCTCATTTTTTCCAATTCATTTTTACTTTCAACAACCAATTTAGATATTTCATACATATTTGATTTTACTCCCATAGTATTAAATTCTCTAAATACTTCTTGAAAAATAAATTCTATTTTCTTTCCCTGAGAGATTTCATCTATTTCAAACTCATGTTCTAATTGTTTGAAATGACTTTCTAATCTTGATATTTCTTCTGTTATATCCACTCTATCACTAAATAATAAAACTTCCTTTAAAACATCTTCCTCATTGAAATTAATATCAGCTTTAATGGAATTTATATTATTTAGTAATCTTTGTTTATAATTTTCTACAACCTGTGGTCTTAATTCTTTCACTTGTTCTAATTTTGATTTTAGAATATTTAATTGTTCTTTAAAGAAAACTCTTAGTCTATTTCCTTCTTCAACCTTAGTTTTAATAAAATTATGAAGTAACTCTTTAAGTTTTAAATCTATGATTTCTTTATATTTTTCTTCATCTGTTTCTAAATCTTTTTGTGAGATAACTCCAAAATTTCTAACTAAAAAATCTAATTTATTTGAAAACTTATCATTAAAATCTTCTTCCATCTTATTTAAAATATCCATACAAGATTTTGCTAAGTTCTCATCATATTTTAAATTTTTAAGACTTTCATTTTTATTTTCAAACTCAATTCTAAAATCAATAGAACCTCTACTTATAAGAGAAGCAATTTCCCCTCTTATAAAACTTTCAAGCAAGTTTAGATTATATGGAAGTTTAATTTTAGTGGCTAAATTTTTATTATTTACACTTTTTATTTCCATATTAATTACATAGTTTTCATCTTCATAATTTAATTTGGAATAACCTGTCATACTTCTCATATAATTCCTCTACCTTTCTCTTACACTTTTTATAAAAGGAAAACTAATAGCTAAGTAATAAGTTTTCCTTGAAAATTTAATAAAACCCTTTCAATAAGACTGTCGCGATGTCCATTATTGTTGAGAGAGCCTTTGTGGAGCTCTCGAAACACTAATGGCTATCAGATAGTCTTTTATAAGAGTAAATAATGAGACATCTTAATTTCAAGGAAAACTATTATTTATAAAAACTTTTGGTTGTCTATTATTTTACTTTTATTCCTCCTCTGGTTTATCATTAGTATTATATCTAACTTCTATTGTTTTATACTTATTAAATCCTGTTCCTGCTGGAATCTTCTTACCTAAAATTACATTTTCTTTCAATCCTTCTAGGTAGTCAACCTTGCCTTCAATAGCAGCATTAGATAAAACTTTTGTTGTTTCTTGGAATGAAGCAGCAGATATAAAGCTTCCAGTGTTTACAGCAGCTTTTGTGATACCTTGTATAACTGGTTCATATTTAATAAGTGCTTTTCCTTCTTCTTCCAATTTCTTATTTTCAAGATCTACAACTCTCTTTTCTATAACTTCATCTTCAAGGAATAAAGATGCACCAGAGTCAACTATTTTAACTTTTCTAAACATTTGTTTAACTATAATTTCTATATGTTTATCATTAACTGTAACTCCTTGATCTCTATATACTTGTTGTACAGATTCAAGTATAAATTGTTCAGCTGCTACAAGACCTTTGATACTTAGTACATCATAAGGAGAAATAGCCCCTTCTGTTATCTTATCTCCTGCTTTTATCTTTAATCCATCAGTAACAACCAAACGTTCACCCATAGGAATTAAATATTCTTTAAATTCTTCTGGATTTTCTAATGATTTAACATTAACAACACGCATTTGTTTTTTCTTAGTTGGTAATATTTCTATTCTTCCATCTATTTCAGAAAGTGTAGCTTTTCCTTTTGGATTTCTTGCTTCAAATAATTCTTGTACTCTTGGAAGACCTCCTGTAATATCCTTAGTACCTTCTCCTAACTTGATAATCTTAGCTATGATATCTCCTTTTTTTACCTTAGCTCCATCTCTTACCATCATATATGCTCCATAAGGAATATTATAAGTAGCTAATTTTTCATTTTTCTTATCAAGTATGTGTACTCTTGGCTCTGAGTTAACACTGTCAACAGACCTTACAACTAGATATTCATGAACATCATATTTTTCATCTCTTATATTTTTAGGAGTAAAGTGTCTATATTGCACTTTTCCATCATGAGATGAAATTATAGGAATATGGTAAGGGTCAAATGTAACAAGTACATCTCCTTCTTTTACCTTTTGACCTTCTTTTACTCTTATTACTGAACCTGAATCCACTTCATGTTCATTATCTGCTATAATAATTTTTCCACCTTGGCTAACAACTACATCTTCACCATTGATTTCAATAGTTTTTATATCTCTAAATGAAACTTCTCCATCATTTTCAGCTTTTTTAGAATTAACAACAGTAGCTGCCCCTGCAACTCCTCCTGTATGGAAAGTTCTCATTGTAAGTTGAGTTCCTGGTTCTCCTATTGATTGAGCAGCAACAACTCCAACAGCTTCTCCTAGTAAAATTTCATTATAGTTTGATAAGTCCATACCATAACATTTTTGACAAACTCCTTTTTCCAATGCACAAGTTAAAGGAGATCTTATTTTTACTTTTTTAATTCCTAATTCTTCAATTTTATCTAATAAGTCTTTATGAATCATAGTATTTCTTTTAGCAACTTTCTTTCCTTTATGAACAAGATCTTCTGCTAAAACTCTACCATTAATTCTTTCACTTAATTTTTCAATTATCTTACCATTTGCTCCAACAAGTGCTTCAACTTCTATTCCTTCATGTGTATGACAATCCTCTTCATTAACTATAACTTCATGAGAAATATCAACAAGTCTTCTTGTCAAGTATCCTGAATCGGCAGTTCTTAGAGCTGTATCTGCAAGTCCTTTTCTTGCTCCATGTGAAGACATAAAGAATTCCAATACTGTTAATCCTTCTCTGAAATTAGCTTTTATAGGAACTTCTATGGTTCTACCTTGTGTATCTGCCATGTTCCCTCTCATTCCAGCTAATTGTCTCATTTGACTTACATTACCTCTGGCTCCTGATGTTGCCATCATATAAACTGGGTTAAATTCATCCAAATTATCCATCATTGCCTTAGTAACTGCTTCTGTTGTTCTTGACCAAACTTCTATTGTCTTTCTATATCTTTCTTCATTTATAATTTTTCCAGATTTATAATCTTTTTCTATTTGAGCAACTTCTTTATCTGCTTTATTCAATAAATCTTTCTTTTTAGGTGGAACTTCTAAATCTTCTATTCCTACTGAAACTCCTGCAAATGTACCATAGTGATATCCAAAGTTTTTAACTCTATTAATAAGTTCGGCTGTTTCGGTGAAACCATGAGCTTCATATAGAGATTTAATTAAAGCTTTTATTTCTCCTTTACCATAAGTTTTATGATAATTTCTATCTATCTCTGGTAAAATTTCATTAAATAGTACTCTTCCAGGAGTAGTTTCAACTAAATCTCCATTCATTCTAACCTTTATTAGAGCATGAGTTCCCACTTTATCATTTTGATAAGCTGTAATTACTTGTTCTATATTAGAGAATATCTTACCTTCTCCCTTTTCTCCATGTCTTTCTTTTGTCATATAGAAACAACCCATTACCATATCTTGTGATGGAACTGCAATAGGTTCTCCACTTGAAGGAGAAATTATATTGTTAGGAGCAAACATTAATAGTTTAGCTTCCATCATTGATTCAGGAGATAAAGTTAAGTGTACAGCCATTTGATCTCCATCAAAGTCAGCATTGAAAGCTGAACAAACAAGAGGATGTAATCTTATTGCTTTACCTTCTATCAACACAGGTTGAAATGCTTGTATTGATAGTCTATGTAATGTAGGGGCTCTATTTAAAAGTACAGGGTGATCTGCAATAACATCTTCTATTACTGCCCAAACTTTATCATCAGATTCTTCAACTAATTTTTTAGCCATTTTTATATTATTAGCTAATTCTCTTCTTACCAATTCTCTCATTATAAATGGTTTATATAACTCAAGTGCCATTTTTTTAGGTATACCACATTGATTCATTTTTAAAGATGGTCCAACAACTATAACTGATCTTGCTGAGTAGTCAACTCTTTTTCCAAGTAAGTTTTGTCTAAATCTTCCTTGTTTTCCTTTTAACATATCAGATAAAGATTTTAATTCTCTATTATTTTGAGCAACTACTGGTTTACCTCTTCTACCATTGTCAATAAGTGCGTCTACTGCTTCTTGTAACATTCTTTTTTCATTTTTTACAACAATTTCTGGAGCTTTTATTTCTAATAATTTTTTAAGTCTGTTATTTCTATTTATAACTCTTCTATATAAATCATTTAGGTCAGATGTTGCAAATCTTCCTCCATCAAGCTGAACCATTGGTCTAAGTTCTGCTGGAATTACAGGAACATTTGTAAGTATCATCCATTCAGGTCTATTTCCAGAAGCTATAAAATCTCTAACTATTTTTAGTCTTTTTACAAGTTTTTTTCTTTTTTGAGCTGAATTAGCAGATGCTAACTCATTTTCTAATTCATCTCTTAACTTTTCTAAATCAATAGCTGTAAGAAGCTTTAAGACTCCATCTGCTCCCATATATGCTTCAAACTTATTTCCATATAAATGTTTTAATAACTTGTATTCTTTTTCTGTAAGTATTTTTCCTACTTCAACAGTTTGTTCTTGGCTTGAAGTTACTATATATCTTGCAAAATATAGAACAGATTCCAATTCTTTTGATGAAATACCTATAATTAAAGACATCTTATTTGGACTTCCTTTTGAATACCAAATATGAGAAACAGGAGAAGCCAAAGTTATATGTCCCATTCTTTCTCTTCTAACTTTAGCTCTTGTTACTTCAACTCCACATTTTTCACAAACTAAGCCTTTATATCTCATTCTCTTATATTTTCCACAAGAACATTCCCAATCTTTTGTTGGTCCAAATATTACTTCACAGAATAATCCATCTCTTTCAGGATTAAGTGTTCTATAATTTATAGTTTCAGGCTTTGTTACTTCCCCATGAGACCATTCTAATATTTTTTCAGGAGATGCTAATTTTATTCTAATTTTTTCAAAATTTCTTATTCCCATTAAATATATATCCTCCTTAATGAAACATCTTTCATTTACTCTTCAAAATCTTCCGCATCTTCATCTATTTCATGAAGCCCAGTCATTTCTATTTCATATTGTGGTGAGTATTCTGTTGGAGTATCTTCAATTCCTATTTCTTCGTCAACATTTATAACATTGTCTTCTTTATCACATAATTCTATATCTAGTGCTAATGCTTGGAATTCTTTTAAAAGAACTTTAAAAGATTCAGGTAAATCTGATTCTGGCATAGATTCACCTTTAATTATAGCTTCATAGGTTTTAGTTCTTCCAGTAATATCATCTGATTTTACAGTTAACATTTCTTGTAGTATATTAGATGCTCCATAAGCTTCCAATGCCCAAACTTCCATTTCTCCAAGTCTTTGCCCACCAAATTGTGCCTTACCTCCAAGTGGTTGCTGAGTTACTAATGAATAAGGCCCTATTGCTCTGGCATGCATTTTATCTTCAACAAGGTGGTGTAATTTCAACATATACATTATTCCAACTGTAACTTTATTATCAAACTTTTCTCCTGTTCTTCCATCATATAAAGTTACTTTTCCTGTTCTTGGATATCCTTGTTTTTCAAGATAATCTTTTACTTGTTCTTCTGTTGCACCATCAAATACTGGAGTAGCTATACAAGTTCCCCCATTTAAAGTTCTCATTGCCATACCTAAGTGTACTTCAAGAACTTGTCCTATATTCATACGAGATGGTACTCCAAGAGGGTTTAACACAACATCTAAGTGAGTTCCATCTTCTAAGAAAGGCATATCTTCTGCTGGTAATACTCTTGAAACAACCCCTTTGTTTCCATGTCTTCCTGACATCTTATCTCCAACAGTTATCTTACGCTTCTCAGCAACTAAAACTCTTATAGATTTATTTACTCCTGCCTTTAATTCATCTCCATTTTCTCTTGAAAGTTCAAGAATATCAACAACAACTCCCTTAGAACCATGAGGCATAGTAAGTGATGTATCTCTTACATCTCTTGCTTTTTCTCCAAATATAGCTCTTAAAAGTTTTTCTTCAGCGGGTGGTTCTGTTTCTCCTTTAGGTGCTGTTTTTCCAACTAATATATCTCCTGGTCCTACTTCTGAACCTATCATAATTACACCATTTTCATCTAGGTTTCTTAAAGCACTTTCAGATACATTAGGAATTTCTCTTGTGATCTCTTCATCACCTAATTTTGTAGTTCTTGCATCAATTTCATATTCTTCAATATGTATTGATGTAAATACATCATCTTTTCTAAGTCTATCAGAAATTAAAATAGCATCTTCATAGTTATATCCTTCCCATGGCATAAATCCCATAAGAATATTTCTTCCTAATGATAAGTCCCCTAATCTTGTGGCAGGTCCATCTGCAATTATATCTCCAGCTTTTACCTTATCTCCCAAATCAACTAAAGGTGTTTGATGTAGACACATTGATTGGTTAGATCTTTCATAATTTAAAAGTCTGTATGTATGTTCTTTTTTATCTTTATCTTCAATTATTATCTTTTTTCCATCTACATAAACTACTTTTCCTGATACTTTTGTAGTTACCACTGCTCCTGAATCAACTGCAACTTTTCTTTCAAGTCCTGTTCCTATAAAAGGAGCTTCTGATCTCAATAAAGGTACCGCTTGTCTTTGCATGTTTGATCCCATCAATGCTCTGTTGGCATCGTCATGTTCTAAAAATGGTATAAGCCCTGCTGATACAGATACCACTTGTTTAGGAGAAACATCCATATAATTTACTCTTTCAGGTTCTATTTCAACAATTTCATGTCCATATCTACAAACTACTAAACCTTGCAACTTATTATTTTTATCAAGCTTAGTATCAGCTTGAGCTATAAATAATCCATCTTCTTCATCAGCTGCAAGATAATGAACATCATCCACTAATGCTACTCCATTTTCTACTTTTACATAAGGTGTTTCAATAAAACCATATTTATTAATCTTAGCATAAGTAGCAAGCGAACCTATAAGTCCAATGTTTGGTCCTTCTGGTGTTTCTATTGGGCATATTCTTCCATAGTGAGAATCGTGAACGTCTCTCACTTCAAATCCTGCTCTTTCTCTTGAAAGTCCACCAGGTCCTAAGGCTGATATTCTTCTCTTATGTGTCAATTCAGCAAGTGGGTTCGATTGATCCATAAATTGTGATAATTGGCCTGAACCAAAAAAATCTTGGATTAAAGCATTTAATGGTCTAGTGTTCAACAATGATTGAGGAGTTACTGTTTCTATATCTTGTGTAGTCATTTTTTCTCTAACCATTTTATTCATCTTAGCAAGTCCAGTTTTGATTTGCATAAGAAGTAATTCTCCTACTCCTCTAATACGCCTATTTGATAAGTTATCTATATCATCAGTATGAACATTTTGATCTCCATTATTAAGATCTATAACATATTTAATAGTTCCTAAAACATCTTCTTTTGTCAATGAAATTTGATCTTCTGGAATATCAAGCTTTAATCTTTTATTCATCTTATATCTACCCACAGGTTCTAAATCATATCTTTGTGGATTAAAAAACATTTGTCTTATCAAGCTTCTAGCTGAATCAACAGTCACTTGATCCCCTGGTCTTAATTTTTTAAATACTTCCACAACAGCTTCGTCTTCTGTTAAAGTTATGTCATTCATTAAAGTATTTGCAATTAATTTATTTTCAGGACCAACATGCCAATAAAAAATACTTTCTACCTTATTTTCTATCAAGCTATTTATTAATTCTTCATTTATAAAAGCTTCTGTTTCAGCAATAAATTCTCCTGTTTCTTCATCAAGTATGTCTTCTTTAACTATTGAACCCTCTAATTCTTGTTTTAAAATATTTAATAATTCTTCTTGATTTTTTGAATATTTTTTATAAAGAGCTTTCAATTTCAACTCTTTTGTTTCCAAGAAATAATCTCTAATTTCATTGTTATCTTTAAAGAAATCTACTGCTTTTAAAAATATAGTTGCTAAAACTTTTTTCTTTCTATCTATTTTTACACTTAAAAAGTCATTTTTATCAGTTTCAAACTCTAGCCAAGTTCCTTTGTATGGAATTATTTTTCCAGAAAATAAGTCTTTACCTGTTTGAGTATTAACTTCTTTACTAAAAGATACCCCTGGTGATCTATGTAATTGTGATACAACAACTCTTTCAGCCCCATTTATTATAAATGTTGCTCTATCAGTCATTTTAGGAACTTCTCCAAAGTAAACCAGAGATTCTTGGATTTCATTTCCCATTTTTTTGTTTATAAGTCTTAATCTAACTTTTAATGAATTAGAATATGTTTTTCCTCTTTTTTTACATTCAAGCTCATCATTTAAAGGTGCTTCTGCTTCATGTAATTCATATCCTATATACTCTAGCCTTACATCTCCATTTGAAGATTCTATTGGGAATACCTCTTTGAATGCTAATTCAAATCCTTTTTCTTCTCTCTTATTTGGGGACATATTAGTTTGTAAAAAATCTTCATAAGAATTTAATTGAAATTCAAGAAAATGAGGCATTTGACCCCTAGGTTTTATTTTTCCAAAATCAAGTCTTTCAATGAGTTTTTGCACGTTTCACTCTCCTTAAAATATTAAGTATAAGAAAAATATTTCGTTACTAGCCAAATTTTTAAATAATTTTTCTTCATACCTATTAAAATTGCTTGGTATAGTTAGTCTTTTGTAAGAAAAAAGGCTCATTTACTTCCAAAAGATTAACTATCTAATCTGTAAAGTTGGCAAAAAGGCACTCTAAATTCACAAGAGTGCCTATTATTTTTTTAATACCAAAGAATAACATTAACTATTTTACTTCTATTTCTGCTCCAGCAGCTGTTAATTTTTCTTTTATTGCATTAGCTTCATCTTTTGGTGCAGCTTCTTTAATTACTCCACCTTTATCAACTAAGTCTTTAGCTTCTTTTAATCCTAATCCAGTGATAGCTCTAACTTCTTTAATTACAGCTATTTTATTTCCACCAGCACTCTTTAATACTATATCAAATTCTGTTTTTTCTTCAGCAGCTTCTGTTGCTCCTCCAGCAGCAGCTACAGCTACTGGTGCAGCAGCAGTTACTCCAAAGTGTTCTTCTAATGCAGATACTAATTCTTTTAATTCTAATACTGTCATAGCTTCTAAATCAGCTATAAATTGTTCTTTATTAAATGCCATTATTATTTTCCTCCTTAAATTTTATCAATTTTAATTTTTAATTTTTTTATTCAGCAGATTCTTCTTTTTTGTCTGCTATTGCTACAGTTGCATAAGCAAGTTTTCTGATTGGTCCTAACATAGAGTTTAGTAACATAGATAATAATTGTTCTCTTGAAGGTAATTTAGCTAATTCTTCAACTTCTTTAACACTTACTTTCTTTCCTGTTAAGTAACCACCTTTAATTTTAAATACATCTAATTTTGCTTTAGCTTTTGCTTTAGCTAAATCAAATACTGCTTTTGCAGGTGCTACTGGATCATTATATCCAAAAGCAAAAGCTGTTGTTCCTTCTAATATTTCATCAAAGTTGTCTTCAACACCAGATTCTTTAAGAGCTATTTTAAATAGTCTATTTTTAGCTACTAAATATTCTGCTCCATTTTCTCTCATTTGTTTTCTTAATGAAGTTTCTTCATTAACTTTAATACCTTGATAATCAACAAAAACAACTGATTGAGCTTTTTTAATCTTTTCAACTAATTCTGCTACAAGTTCTTTTTTAACTTGAGTTGCCATATTGATTCACCTCCTCTTTTTTCTAAAAATATACCCCTATCACAAAGACAGGGGGGTGAGTTTTGAGGTTAGTATCTCTAACTTCCAACCTCGGTAGGTTATTTAAGGATTATATCCCCCTACGGTCTTTGGTTTGGATTTATATTCAATTTAATTATCCAACAATTTTACCAACTATAGCAGGATCCATTTTTACTCCTGGTCCCATAGTTAATGATACAGCTACTGTTTTTAGATATTGTCCCTTAGAAGAAGCTGGCTTTAATCTAATTATTTGATCCATAAATGTTTTGAAATTTTCTTCAATCTTATCTAAATCAAAATCAACCTTTCCAATAGGTGCATGAATAGATCCTAATTTATCTACTCTAAATGCAAGTTTTCCTTTTTTAAATTCAGATACTGCTGCTGCTATATCAGGTGTTACAGTTCCTGATTTAGGGTTAGGCATTAAACCTTTTGTTCCTAATATCTTACCTAATCTTCCGATCTTAGGCATCATATCTGGTGTAGCAATTACTAAGTCAAAATCTAACCAACCTTGTTGAATTTGGCTGATGTATTCTTCTGCTCCAGCATAATCTGCTCCAGCTGCTAATGCTTTTTCTATATTTTCACCAGAAGTGATTGCTAATATTTTTACACTTTTACCTGTTCCATGAGGTAACACAACTGTTCCTCTAATTTGTTGATCAGCATGTCTTGGATCTACTCCAAGTCTTAACGCTACTTCAACAGTTTCAATAAATTTTGCAGTTTTAGTTTTTTGGACAAGTTCTAGTGCTTCTCTTATATCATAAAGTTTTCCTGTTTCAACTAATTTAGCTACTTCTAAATATTTCTTTCCTCTATGTTTTGCCATTATTAAATTTCCTCCCTTTGTGGCTTAACGAGTAAACTCTACCACTAAATTATCACACAATTAGTCTTCTATTTTTATTCCCATAGATCTTGCTGATCCTGCAATTATCTTCATAGCTGCTTCAACAGATGAAGCATTTAAGTCAGGCATTTTTGTTTCAGCTAGTTCTTTTAACTTTGCAGTAGTGATTTTTCCTGCAACTTCTTTTTTAGAGTTTTTAGCTGCAGATGTTATTCCAGCAGCTTTCTTTAATAAGTCTGATGCAGGTGGAGTTTTTAGTATAAATGTGAAAGATCTATCACTAAAAACAGATATTTCAACAGGAATTATCCATCCAGCCTTATCTTGAGTTTTAGCATTAAATGCCTTACAAAATTCCATTATATTTACACCATGTTGTCCTAATGCTGGTCCAACTGGTGGAGCAGGGTTTGCTTTACCTGCTGGTAATTGTAGTTTTATTATTTGAATTACTTCTTTTGCCATTTTTTAAATTACACCTCCATAAGATTGTGTATACTACACTTTCAAAACACCATCTACTTCAATTTCAACTGGTGTCATTCTTCCAAAAATATCAACCATTACTTTAGCTCTACCATGCTCATGATCAATTTCAGCAACTTGCCCTTCTTGATCTTTAAATGAACCTTTTAAGATTTTTACATAATCTCCCTCGGTAAAGTCAATTTTTATAGTTTCTTTAGGTGTTTTTACACCTATTATATTAAATATGTTTTTTACTTCTTCCTCTTCCATAGGAATAGGATCAGAACCAACTCCAACAAATCCAGTAACTCCATTGGTATTTCTTACTTCATACCATACACGAGGATCTACTTTATAGCTTATACCTTGTTCGTTTTCTTCTCTTGTAGCTTCCATTTCAAGCATAACATATGCTGGGAAAAGCTTCCTATAAATTTTCTTAGGCTTTCCTCTAACAATTTCTGTTAACTCTTCTTCTGGAACCAATATATTAGTTACAACTTCTTTGAAACCTAATGTCTCCATTTTTTGTTCAAGGTCTGTTTTTACTTTTTTTTCATATCCAGAATAGGTATGAATCATAAACCATTTTCTGACATTTTCTACACTCATATTAATGCCTCCAAAAAGTTTAAGGCCCTTACTGCAAGAACATCAAAGATACCAAGATAGATAGATACCAAAACAGTCATGGTTACAACCCATAGAGTAGAATGAATAACTTCTGTTCTTGAAGGCCATTCAACTTTTGAGTATTCCATTTTAACCTTTTGAAATAAATTCATGCTATCTCCTTTCAATCAATAAAAGTGGCAGGTCAAGAGGGACTCGAACCCCCAACCCTCGGTTTTGGAGACCGATGCTCTACCAATTGAGCCATTGACCTGCATGTGTTGTTAACTAAACTTTCATCCTACTTTTTTGTTTCTTTATACAAAGTATGTCTCTTTAATACTGGATTATACTTCATCATTTCCAATCTTTCTGGATGAGTCTTTTTGTTTTTTGTTGTAGTATAGTGTCTTAACTTTGTTTCTGTACATTCTAATATCACTTGTACTCTCATCTGCATTCCTCCTATTAAATTGTATTTTCTGATCTTATATAGCTCATACAATTCTACTCAACTTAAATGAAGAAATCTTTTGATTTACATTCTTCCCAATCTACATCAAAGTGTAAACTATTTTTCAAAAACAAGTCCACTCTTTAACGGTATCTTTAATGATCCTCCCATAATTTAATATGGTATGCGAGTTTTTCCTGTATTCTGCTTTCTAAGACTTTGTTATTTTAACACACTTTTCAAATAGTGTCAATAAATAAAATTTTAATTTTGTTTTTCTTTACAGTTTTTACATATACCTTTAAAATATATATGTTTTTCTTCAATATCACAACCCAATAATTCTGGACTCTTGCTATAATCAATACTTAATTCTACATCAAATAAAGCTCCACAACAAGTACATTTAAAATGTCCATGAGTATGAGTTAATAAATCATATCTTGTTTCATTTTCTTCTATAACTATAACATAAACCAATTTTTTCTCTATAAATAAATTTAAAGTATTGTAGACTGTTGTCTTGGATAGAGTTGGTATCTCAGGACAAAGTGCTCTATAAATAGTATCTACTGTTGGATGATTATGATTATCTAACAGATATTGAAATATTTTCATTCTTTGATAGGAAGGTTTTATATTATGTTCTTTTAGGTAATTTCCTATATCACCCGTATGTAATTGTAATTTCATTTCTTCCCCTTTCTAAATTTTATAAAACTTTATATACTTAACTTGATTAGTTATATATTATATTGAAGTCCTTTATATGTCAAGTAATTTTCTAAATTTTTGTAATAAGAGTAATTTTATTTTTCTTGAAATATACCTATAAATTGTTCCTATATCAACTACTTGACAGCCTATAATGTTTCTCAAGTTCCAAAATGCTTGTTCAACATTATAGGACATCACAGCAGTTTCATTTAAAAGTTAATTAGTTGTTATTTCAAGAAAAATTTTAATTTGTCACAATTTTTTTCTCATCATATATCTATGAATCCCCTCTCCATATTCATTTTCTAAAAATTTTTCTTGTATATAGCCATGCTTTTTATATAAACTTATTGCAATCTCATTTTCTGGTGCTACTGTTAATTCTATTTCTTTATAGGATAAATTTTTTAAAATTTTTTCTGTTTCATTTAAAATATAATTTGCATAGCCTTTATGTCTATATTTTTTTAAAGTTGAAATTCCATACAAGAACAAAGATTTTTTATTGAAAACTTGCATATATTCAACTATACACACTATTTTATCATTTTCTGTTATAACAAAAACTAAACCATATCTTATAAGAGCTTTTACTATCCAAAGATCAACATTTCCAGCTCCTTCAAAAGCCTCTTGCTCTATCTCAACAATTTTCTTCATCACTTCAAAATTAGGATTTTTTATATGAACTAATTTCATAAGTCCTCCTTCAACTTCATTTATTTTTTATAATTATAACATTAACTGAGAAGAAAACAAAAAAGGATTAACTCCTTTCTAGAAATTAATCCTTTTAACCTTTATCAATAATTTATATTATGCTGCTTTTTTAATATATTTCTTATAGAACTCATCAACATAGATAGCTATTGCATTATCTCCTGAAACATTTATAGCAGTTCCAAAACTATCTTGTGTTATATATAGAGCTATTAATAATGAGCCTAACGGACCTTGTGCATCTATACCTATTAAGAATAAGAAAGGCAAGGCACTCATAACTGCTCCACCTGGTGCACCTGGTGCTGCAACCATAGCTATCCCAAGCATACATAGGAATGGGAACATCATTCCAAGAGAATGAGGCATACCATTTAATAATAAAACTCCCATAATACAACTTGTTAAAGTTATCATACTTCCTGATAAGTGAATAGTTGCACATAGAGGTATAACAAAGTCAACTATTTCAGGACTTGTTCCATTTTTTAATCCACATTGTACATTTACAGGAATAGTTGCAGCTGATGATTGAGTTCCAACTGCTGTAAAATATGCTGGTATTTGATTTTTTATAAGAGTAAGTGGATTCTTCTTTGATACTCCACCAGCAATAGAAAACATAACAAGCATATAGATATAGTGCATAGCAAATATACATAGATAAATAGCTAAAAATACACCAAGAACTTTAAATACTATACCAGAATATGCCATTTCACTAAATATTCCTAAAATATGGAAAGGTAATAATGGAATAACAAATCCAGCTAATACTTTTGTAATAATTTCTTCATATTCTTCAAATAATTTAAATGTTATTTCACCTTTCTTTTGGCTTCTCATAACACTGATTGTGATACCCATCATAAACGCAAAAACTATTGCAGCTGTAACATCTATAGGTGGTTTTAAAGGAATTGTGAAATATGGAGTAACATCCTTTCCTTCAAAATTTATTCCTGCTGATATTCCTGAAACTAATTTAGGATATAGATTAGCTGCTACTGTATATGAAAATGTTCCTGCAACTATTGTTGAAATATAAGAAACAACAGCTGTAAATCCTAAAAGTTTTCCTGCACCCTCTGTAAGTTTTGCTATTCCTGATACTACATATCCAACTATCATTAGTGGGATAAAGAATGATAGGAATAAGCCAAAAAATGTACTGAAAGTTTTAAAAATTCTTACAAACCAAAGTGGCAAAAATTGTCCAATTAATATACCAACAATTATTGCAACAATTAACCTTGGCACTAAACCTATTTTTTTACTCATAACACTCCCTCCTTAAAATTTTTATATTATTTATATTTATATAGAACACTCTATACTATATATAAATAATTTATTTTATTTTGTTAGAGATAAATCTATCATAATTTTCTTATTAAGTCAAGTATATAATTATAATCCATTATTTTATTTTTTATGCAATATTGTCCAAAAAATGTTATAATCAAGGGAAAGAAAATAATTTTAAGGAGGAAAAATGAAAAAAATAAGTTTAGATTATTCAAAGATTTTCAAATTTATTAATGAAGATGAACTAAATCAAATGAAAATTTTAGTTGATGAAGCTGCTCACAAATTACATAATAAAAATGGAGCAGGAAATGATTTTTTAGGTTGGCTTGATTTGCCTATTAACTATGATAAAGAAGAGTTTTCAAAAATAAAAAAAGCCAGTGATAAAATAAAAGCTGATTCAGAAGTTTTAGTTGTTATTGGTATAGGTGGTTCTTATTTAGGAGCAAGAGCAGTTATAGAATGTCTTAGCCATACTTTCTTTAACTCTTTAAATAAAGAAAAAAGAAATGCTCCTGAAATATACTTTGCAGGACAAAATATATCAGGAAGATATTTAAAAGATTTAATAGAAATTATTAAGGATAGAGATTTCTCTGTAAATGTAATTTCTAAATCTGGTACAACAACTGAGCCTGCAATAGCTTTTAGAGTATTTAAAGAACTTTTAGAAAATAAATATGGTGAAAAAGCAAAAGATAGAATCTATGTTACAACTGATAAAAGCAAAGGTGCTTTAAAGAAACTTGCAGATGAAAAAGGCTATGAAGAATTTGTTATTCCTGATGATGTAGGTGGAAGATTTTCTGTGCTAACTGCAGTTGGTTTACTTCCAATAGCAGTTGCTGGAATAAATATAGATGATTTAATGAATGGTGCAAAAACAGCAAGAGAAGATTATTCAAAAGATTTCATAGATAATGATTGCTATAAATATGCTGCAATAAGAAATATACTATATAAGAAAAACTATAATATTGAAATTTTAGCTAACTATGAACCAAGATTTCACTATATTTCTGAATGGTGGAAACAACTATATGGAGAATCTGAGGGTAAAGATAAAAAAGGTATCTTTCCTGCTTCTGTTGATTTAACAACTGATTTACACTCTATGGGACAATATATTCAAGATGGTAGAAGAAACTTATTTGAAACTATATTAAATGTTGAAAATTCTGATAAAGACATAGTTATTAAAAAAGAAACCGAAGATTTAGATGGACTTAATTACTTAGAAGATAAAGGACTTTCTTTTATAAATAATAAGGCTTTTGAAGGAACTCTACTTGCTCATATAGATGGTGGTGTTCCTAATTTAGTTATCAATATTCCAGAAGTTACATCTTTTAATATAGGATATTTAATTTATTTCTTTGAAAAAGCTTGTGCTATAAGTGGATACTTATTAGAAGTTAATCCTTTTGATCAACCTGGTGTAGAATCATACAAAAAAAATATGTTTGCTCTTTTAGGTAAAAAAGGTTATGAAGAATTATTAAAAGAATTAAATGAAAGATTAAAAAAATAATTTAATATAAAAAAGCCAATTACAAAAAATTTATTTTTAAATCTGTAATTGGCTTTTTTTATCTTCTATTTAAAACTAATTTTAATCTCTTTACCACAAAATGCTATTCCTATATATGTTATTTCATTTATTCCATTTTGCTTTAATGATACATCATATTTTTTATCTTCTATTTGTTTTAGAGCTTCCTTTGATACTTCTTCTAATTTTTCTACACTATCTGTTGACTTAAACTCCATTATAAAGGCTCTTTTACTCTTATTCTTTGGTTCTATTAAAAAATCATATCTTCCTAATCCACTTTCTATATTTGATTTTGTTATATACTCTCCCTCTAAATATAGTCCCATTCCCATTATTAGTCCGTGGTAAAAGGCTTCATTTCCTTTCTTAGTATCATTATAACTAACTGATGTTAATAATATTTCTTGTAGACTTTCTTCATAATCTTCTATCCTATTTTCTGTTAAAGCTTCCATCAAATCTGATAACTTATTTCCTCTTCCAAAATATTTTTCTAAAAAACTATCTTTAAAAAGTTC
>ERZ772920.448-NODE-448-length-23506-cov-5.350902_pt1 | contig 23506 bp, 16 predicted proteins | sample MGYA00511469_ERZ772920 | MGnify/ENA primary metagenome ERZ772920 (study PRJEB29015, sample SAMEA2738069) | human oral metagenome | biome: human oral; feature: human-associated habitat; material: saliva | place: China | collected 2216 ... | reverse complement strand
GACGCGCAGCGTCTGGCCCCCACCCTGTCATAACCGCATCTAGCGGTGGTGATCAGTCTTCGCGGGTCGTAACCTCAATGATCTGAACTTCAGCAGAATCTGGAATATCAGCCGCGCGAGGAGCAGTTTTCCCAGAATCACTGGTCGAAGGCTCGTCAACCACAGTGCTGTCAACAACGCGCACACCCGGTCTAGGGGATCCATAACGCGAAGGCGCACCTTGGCCCATCCCGCGACGCATCGCGCGACGGACAAAGAAAATGAAGGCAGCTGAAATCAGTGCAACACCGATGACAACGATCAGAATCAGGTTGCCCAGTAGCGTAAGAAGTCCACCAATCATGCATTCACCCTACACTGGGCACGATGGTCGTGAGACAATAGAGCCCTCAGCTCTAAACGAACATGTCACTGAAGACGCATCGCCTTCGCCCATGCATGTTCCACTCGGTGTCGGCAGGAAGAGGCGGTTACATATGGGAAAACGAGCCGAAACCCAGGACCGTCTCCTTGCAGCAACTCGACACATCATCATCACCGAAGGCATTGAAGCCACATCGCTTGAGCACATCTGCGCAGTCGCTGGTTTTACCCGCGGCGCCTTCTACTCAAATTTTTCCTCTAAAGACTCACTGCTGGGAATCTTGGCTGAAGGCGAATACGCCGACCTGATCCAACGCCTGCGTGAACGCGTCCTTCTGTGGGAGAACGCCCAAACCCCCGCATCGCAGGGAGGTGAGGGAGATCGTCACCTCCTCATGGAAAACCTGCTCTACGAAGCCTTGGACGCAATCCATATTGACGAAGGACTCTACATCCTCCACTCTGAGATGCTCATGCGCTCAATCCGCGACCCCGAGTGGGGTATGCGACTGCTGGACCTCAACCGCCAATTTGCAGATCAACTCGGTTCAGTTCTGCAAACAATCCTGACGGCCGCCGGGCGTGAACTCACGGTTCCCATTGGCGCCCTTACCCAAAGCGTCATCGGTGTCGTCATGCGCGCTGCAGGCCTTGCAGGTTGGCGCCAATCTATTCGCGAGTACCGGAGTAAGCACAATACTGCTGTAAACTCCGGCTACCCCGCGCCGGCGCCTCGTGAAGATCACCCACCGGTCCCACCTGCCCACACAGCCTCACAGGCCAGCCCGGCAACCCGATCAATTCTCGAAGTCGTCTTGGTCCTGCTCTACGCCTGCTCGCGCGAAATCGACTGAAAATACACATCGGTATCGCCCCCAAGCATTTTCGAAGGAAACTTCAAGAGTCGCAGAATTACGCCAAAAATTCATAGCGCTTTATCCGAGTTTCAGGCGCAGTCCTCACAATATGCACCCCTGTATTTGTCCGCTCATGCGGCGAATTGAACGATGGGTGTAATGCAGATTGATCAAGAAGCACCTGTCCTTCACTGCGACGAAGTTGACTCAACAAACACTCACCTTGCCCGCATCGTGCTCGGCGAGGGGTCAACTGCGCCTTCGGGAATAGCGCTGTGGGCAAGCCGCCAGAACAAGGGTCGCGGACGCGATGGACGTGCCTGGCTCTCTTCCGATGAGGCGCTGACTTTCTCTCTCATGGTTGAGGCCTCGGAAAGCGAATTGGAATGGCTCACCGCACTGGCCGGGGTCGCGCTCCTACGCACAATCCGCAACATGGGACTCGCTTCAGCGGAAGACGCTAAGGATGCACTTTCACTCAAGTGGCCAAACGATCTGCTGATCAATGGACGTAAAGCCGCCGGAATCCTTTGCGAGCACCTCGACACAAGCGGCGACACCCACCGCGTGGTCATCGGCATCGGAGTGAACATCGGCGCACTACCGGCTCAAGTGCGCGACTTTGCTGCAAGCTTTGACACCGCGCTGAGCAGCGAGGAACGCGAATCATTCATCCGCGAACTGCGCATGAACCTCGAGCTGCTCTTCGCTGCAGCGGGCGCACCCAAATCTTGGCGCGATGAGTACAGCTCCCACATGCGTTTCTTCGGCACTCAATGCCCACTGCACCTTCCCGGAGGCATTCGCTTCACCGCGACTCCGATCAGCATCGATGAGCACGCACACCTGATCTGCCGCTCCACGGAAGGCGAAATTCTCACCGTCACCACGGGGGAAATCTCCCCCACCCCACTAGTGGAAGGACACCTGTCATGACGATTGCCCTTTCTCCCGTTCTGGTTGCGAACCGAGGTGAAATTGCGGTTCGCGTCATTCGCACCCTTCGCGAAATGGGTTTGGATTCCGTCGCTGTCTACGCTGAGGCCGATCGGGATACCTTGGCCTGCGAGCTCGCAACCTCCGCCTACAGCCTGGGTGGGAAGAGCGCTGCTGAGACCTACCTGAATCCGGAAGCGATTCTCGAGGCCGCCGCAAAGTCGGGCGCGCAAGCAATCCACCCCGGATACGGATTCCTTTCCGAGAACGCCGATTTCGCCTCCCGCGTCGCAGAAGCCGGATTGGTGTGGATTGGCCCTTCCGCCGAGGCCATCGAGGCATTAGGGGACAAGATTCGGGCCCGCGAACTGGCTGATTCGTGCAAGGTCCCAACGATTACCGGTCGTTCCCTGGAAGGAAGCAGCGTCGAGGATGCACTCGAGCTGGCACAGTCCATTGGCTACCCGGTCCTGATCAAGCGCGCCGATGGCGGCGGTGGACGCGGAATTACTCGCATGAATTCCGACTCGGATATTCGCGACTTCTACACGAACATCAGCGATCCTTCGACGTTGGCACTGTGCTTCATGGAGAAATTCATTTCTCACGGTCGTCACGTTGAAACCCAATGCGCTCGCGATTCTTTCGGAACTTTCGCAGTCGTTTCAACGCGAGATTGCTCGGTCCAGCGCCGCAACCAGAAGGTTGTTGAAGAAGCACCTGCTCCCTTCATCTCCGAAGAACTCCATGCAGCACTTGAGGAGTACTCCCGCGCACTCTTTGACGCGGTCCAGTACGTGGGTGTCGGTACCTGTGAGTTCTTGGTCGAAGACGGCAAGGCCTATTTCTTGGAAGTCAACCCTCGCCTGCAAGTCGAACACACGGTTTCCGAAGAGGTCACCGGAATCGATCTGGTTCGCGAACAGATCCGAATTGCTCAAGGTCTTCCGCTCAGCGAGATCCCCTCTACTCGCGGTCATGCGATCGAGGTGCGAGTCACCAGTGAAGATCCCGCTCAAGAACTAATGCCCGCAACTGGTCGTTTGAGCGCAATCCAGTGGCCCGGCGGCCCCGGAGTCCGTGTCGATTCCTTCATCCGTCCCGGTGAAGAAATCGGAACCGATTTCGACTCTCTCATTGCAAAAATCACCGTTCATGCACCGACGCGTATTCAGGCAATTATTCGCCTTCAGCGCGCGTTGGAAGAGTTTCGCGTCGAGGGCCTGCCGACCTCTGCTCCCCTGCTCTCCCACATCCTCGCAACCCCCGAGTTCAGAAGCGAAGAGAGCGACAGCTTGGGCGTCTACACCCAGTGGTTGGAACGCGAAGGAGTTCTCGAGGAAGTTGCGCGCGAGCTCTCAGCTGCAGGTGGAACACAATCACGCGAGGCCTCGGAAGAAGGAAGCGACGCGCACGCACTGCGCTCCTTCGTCATCGAAATTGACGGAAAGCGCACAACGCTGAGCCTTCCCGCGGAACTTCTGAGCGCCGCCGGGGGTGAATCGGGGGGCCGCACGCTTCGGCCTCGTCAGCCACTGCGACGCTCACTGCGCCCACGCACTGGGGCAAACGACGAGGGCCCGAACGTCACCTCCCCCATCCAAGCAACCGTCATCCGCATCGCCGTCGAAGAAGGCCAAGAGGTCGAAGAGGGCGAACTGGTTGCAGTCATTGAGTCCATGAAGATGGAAAAGGCCCTGAACGCAGGTTGCTCGGGAACGATCTCGGCGATTCACGTCTGCGCGGGCGACACCGTCAAAGCAGGAGACGTCTTGGTGAGCATTAAGGAGGAAGCATGACCCCATCGAGCGCCAAGCGAATCGACGAGGCCGAAGAGCACGAAGCCATCAGCCGCCGAAACTTCTACGATCGCACGCACAGCATCTTGGAAGCGGCGGAAGAAAAAGCACGTCAGGCACAGCACGCTCGCGGACGCCAAACCGCCCGCGAGCGCTTGGACTACCTGCTTGATGAGGGCTCCTTCAGCGAACTCAACCGCTACGCCGGCGGCGACATCGAGGCCGGTGAGCTCGGTTCTGCCGTCATCACGGGTATTGGCACGCTGGATGGCCGCCCAGTCGCCGTTTATGCACAGGACTTCTCGATCCGCGGCGGCACACTGGGCAAGGTTGAAGGCGATAAGATCCTTCTCCTCATGGATCGCGCCCTCTCCATGCGAATTCCGATCATTGCGCTTTTGGATTCGGGCGGAGCTCGCATCCAAGAAGGCGTCACCGCGCTTGCGCAATACGGTCGAATTTTCCGCAAGACCACCGAGGCCTCGGGAGTCGTCCCCCAGATTTCGGTGATCTTGGGCCCCTGCGCGGGTGGCGCGGTCTACGGGCCGGCACTCACCGACTTCATCATCATGACGAAGAACTCCTCGTACATGTTTGTTACCGGCCCCTCCGTTGTGAAGGCTGCGACCGGCGAGGAAATTTCCTCTGAAGACCTCGGTGGCGGCGACCTGCACAACTCAGTGTCGGGCGTTGCGCACTTCCTTGCCGAAGATGAGCACGAGGCCCTGGATTACGCACGCACTCTGCTGTCCTACCTGCCGCAGAACTGCGATAAGAAGCCTCCGCGCTACCTCTTCGAAAACGATGGCACCGAAGAACGCGCACGTGAGGTCGCATCCCTGGTTCCGGAATCCCCCAAGCAGGACTACGACATGGTCGAGGTCATTGAAGCGCTTGTCGATCACGGGGAATTCCTTGAGGTTCAGCCCCTGTTCTCACCTTCCATCATTGTTGGCTTCGCTTGCTTTGAAGGACGACCGGTTGGAATCGTTGCGAACCAGCCCAGCATTGATGCGGGAACTCTGGATGTGAACGCCTCTGAAAAGGCCGCGCGTTTTGTTCAATTCCTTGATGCCTTCGGAATCCCGATTATCACCCTTGTCGACGTCCCCGGATATCGTCCCGGTTCTGAACAGGAACGAGCGGGAATCATTCGCCGTGGCGCCAAATTGATCACCGCCTATGCGACCGCAACCGTCCCCATGATCACCGTCATTTTGCGCAAGGCATTCGGCGGCGCCTACATCGTCATGGGTTCGAAGTCACTGGGCGCAGATATGAACTTCTCCTGGCCGGCCTCTCAAATTGCCGTGATGGGATCTGAAGGGGCGGTGGACATCGTCTTCCGCCGCCAGCTTGCCGCGGCCGGAAAGGAAGGGCGCGATGTTGCCGAGCAGCGTGCGCACTACCAGGAAATGTATGAGCGCCAGGCGATGAACCCGAATCTTTCTCTGAAAAACGGAGAGCTCGACGCACTGATCGAGCCTTCCACAACCCGCCAGAACATTTGCCGAGCCCTATCGGTCCTTCACCTAAAGGACCGCACCGTAACGACCCCGCGCGTCCACGATAACGCCCCTATGTGATGAGGAAAGTAGATTAATCATGACTGCATTTTTTGCCGAAATCCCCACTCCCTACGCACTGACCTTTGCGGGACAGGGATCCGCGTGGCGCCCTGCTCTCTCGACCTCCCTGTCCTTCCCCCCTCACGCCGCACTGCTGCGCAAGCACTACCAGGCGATGCGTGAGCTTCTTGCTCCCGTTGCCGGCGAGCTTCTGACCAGCGCTCCCGGTTCCTTGGAGCGCCTGAACGCGCTTTTGGACGGCAACACCCAGGACCTTCCGCTGGACCGTTCCGCCTCCGTCTCCGTACCGGGTATCACCTTGGCTCAGCTGGCTGCTCTGGCAGATCTTGATGCAACCCAGTTGGATGTACACACGACTTCTCCCCTGCTGCTCGGTCATTCCCAGGGCATCTTGGGCGCCGAGGTTGCCCGCGCGTGGATCGCCCGCGATGACCAGCGCCTCACCCACGTCCTGGCCCTCGCAGTGCTTATCGGCGCCGCTGCGCAATCAGTCAGCATCCGTTTGGGCGCGACAAACCTTGGCGAAGCAACCCCGATGCTTTCCGTTCGCGGACTACCGGCCTCGATGATTACCGAGGCCGTTGAGGGTTCTCCCGTTTCCCTGGCCGTTGTCAACGGCCAGCGTTCCGTCGTTCTTTCCGGTCGTCCGGATGATCTTGAAGCCTGCCGCCACCAGCTTGAGGCACAGGTTGCAGCCTCGAACCGCGCTTTGGAAGAGCACTTGACCGGCGGCACTCCTCTTGAGCTAATCGTCGAGTTCCTGCCTGTCTCCGCCCCCTTCCATTCACCCCTGTTGGAGGAAGCAGTCGCGCAGGTGGCTTCGTGGGCACGGAGCTTGGCAGCAGCCGGTCACGGAATTGATGACGCCGAGGCCGAGCGCGTTGCCCGCGCAATCCTCGTTGAGCGCGATGACTGGTCAGCAGCGATTTCCGCAGCCCTGAGCCAGGGCGTGAAGACCTTCGTCGATCTTGGGCCGTCGAATATGCTCACTCGCCTGACCCAGGACCTCCTGGATGGAACCGGTGCACAGATCGTGGATGCCTCGACTGCATCACGCCGCACCGAACTCGATGAAGAAGGCTCCTCAATCGAAGCACCCGCAGACTGGTCACAGTTTGCGCCCAAGGTCGTTGCTCTTCCCGACGGACGCCGCGTGGTTTCAACGGCATTTACCCGCTTGACGGGACGCTCTCCCATCATCCTTCCGGGTATGACTCCCACGACCGTCGGGCCTCGTATTGTTGCCGCAGCCGCAAATGCTGGCCACTGGGCGGAAATGGCCGGTGGCGGACAGTACTCCGAAGAGGTCTTCACCGAGCACCGTCTTGAGCTTCAAAAGCTCCTTGAACCCGGCCGTACCGCGGGATTCAACACGATGTTCTTTGATCGTTTCATGTGGAACCTGCAATTTGGTGTCAACCGCATTGTTCCCAAGGCACGCCGTGCAGGTGCTCCCATCGATGCGGTGACAATCGCCGCCGGTATCCCCGAATTGGACGAGGCACGCGAGTTGATCGCGCAGCTGCGCGCCGATGGCTTCGAATACCTGTGTCTGAAGCCCGGAACCGTCGAGCAGATCGAACAGGTCGTTCGTATTGCACAGGCGAACCCGGACCAGACCCTGATTATTCAGGTGGAAGACGGCCACTCTGGTGGCCACCACTCGTGGGAAAACCTCGATGATCTGCTTCTGGCTACCTACGCACAAATCCGTCGCACTCCCAACCTCGTTCTTGCTGTTGGTGGCGGTATTGGTTCGGCTGCAGACGCTGCTCGCTACATCACCGGACAGTGGTCCCTGGATCTAGGCTCGGCACCGATGCCCGTCGATGCTGTTCTGGTGGGTACGGCCTCGATGGCGACCCTTGAAGCCGAAACTTCTCCTCAGGTGAAGCAACTGCTCAAGGACACCCCCGGTGTTGGCGGTGATGGCTGGGTCGGTACCGGCCAGGTCCGCGGTGGTATGACCTCCGGTTTGTCCCACCTGAACGCGGACATGCACGAGATTGAGAACTCCTCTGCTCGCGCTTCGCGCCTGATTCACGAGGTCGGCTCCGACCAGGAGTCCATCGACGCACACCGCGATGAACTCATTGAGGCCATGAACAAGACGGCGAAGCCGTACTTCGGTGAGCTCTCTGAGATGACCTACGCCGATTGGGCACGCCGCGTCATTGACCTGTCCTACCCCTGGGCCGATTGGACGTGGACGGATCGCGCTCTGGATCTCTTCCACCGTATTGAGTCCCGTCTGAACCCGGCCGACCACGGTGATATCCCCACGCTCTTTGAGAGCCGCGATGATCTTGAAGACGGCCAGGCCGCTTTAGCCCGCTTGCTCGAGGCCTATCCTCAGGCCGAGACCACCCGCGTGATTCCCGCCGATGTCGCATGGTTCCCGGTCCTGTGCCGCAAGCACCACAAGCCCATGCCTTTCGTTCCCGTTCTGGACGGCGATCTTGCTCGCTGGTGGGGAACCGACACACTGTGGCAGTCTCAAGACGCGCGTTTTGATGCAGACGCAGTCCGCATCATCCCCGGTCCCCGTTCGGTCGCTGGAATTGATCGCGTTGATGAGCCCATCGGCGAAATGTTTGCCCGTTTCGAGCAGGCTGTCGTCGATGCTGTCTCCACAGACGACGCGCGCATTCCCCAGGTATGGTCTCGTTTCCACGATCTGGCTGACGCGGCCTCGTTCTTGCGGGAAATCTCCCACATCCAGTGGGCGGGCAACCTGGTCGACAACCCGGCCTACACCTCGGTCGAGGCTACGGAAATCCTTCACGATGAGGGCGGCTACTCGATTCGTATCCACTGCGATTCGATGTGGGATGAGACCCCGAATAGCTCTCACCATTCAGTTGAGTACATCGACATCCCCGTTCTTCTCTCCAGCGCATGCATGACCGGTGCTTACCCGGTTGTTGACATGTCGCGACTGTCCGTGACCGCTTACGATCTGCTTGCCGGCGCCGCTGGTGTGGGTACGACGACCGTGAATGGCGACCACATCGAGAAGATGCCCGCTGTCATCCCCGGCGAAGGTTTTGGCACGGTTCGCGATTCCTTCACTTTCACCGAGAACCTGGGCTACGCTCACGGCGCGGTGACCGGTGGCGCACTGTCGACGCAGCTCGCCTCGGGAGTTCCCGACGCCCTGGTCGGCCCCTGCTGGCCTGCAATTTACGCCGCACTGGGCTCGGCAATGTACCAGGGAGTCCCGGTCATTGAAGGCCTGGTCAATGCCGTTCACCTGGACCACTCAATCTTCTTCGATGCCCCGCTTCCCGCTTACGGAACCCGCGTCGAGGTCGTGGGACGCTGCGCTGAGCTCGCCGAGTCTTCTGCCGGTCGCGTGGTGCGCGTCGAACTTGAGTTGAGCGCTGAAGGCACAGTTTTCGCCCGCCTGGTTGAGCGTTTCGCTATCCGAGGCCGCATCGCCTCGACCCAGCCGCCCGCACCGGCACCTGAGGTCGCAGATTCCTACACGGATACGCCGCGTTCCTTCCTGCGTCACGTGCGCGTTCAGGCTCCCGAAAACATGACGGCCTTCGCCATTGTTTCCGGAGACTTCAACCCAATCCACACCTCCTACGCTGCTGCACGTCTTTCCGGCCTTGCAGCTCCGCTGGTTCACGGCATGTGGCTGTCCGCGACCGTTCAGCACCTGCTGTGCGCTCACTCGACTCAGCCGGTTGACAGCCCTGATCGACTGGGGGTCATTCGTTCCGTTGACATGCCCGAGGTCGAGATCGAAGCCTGGTCCTACCGCATGTTCGGTATGGTTCAGCTCTCGGACATCGTGGATATCACCATTGAGCGCGTGGGTCGTATCGGTGGCGAATTGGTCCTTGAGGCCACATGCCGCATTGGCGATGAGGTCGTCTCCATCGCACGTGCACTCACTCGCGCACCCCGCACCGCTTATGTCTACCCCGGTCAGGGTATCCAGCGAAAGATGATGGGCTTGGAGCACATGAGCTCAACCGCTCGCGCGGTGTGGGCGCAAGCCGATGCTCATACTCGCAAGGCTCTGGGCTTCTCCATCGAGGCCATTGTTCGCACAAACCCGACCGAACTTCGCGTCGGTGATGAGGTCTTCCGCCACCCCAAGGGCGTCCTTAACCTCACGCAATTCACCCAAGTTGCTCTGGCAACTTTGGCCTACGCCCAGACCGAGGAACTCCGCGCGGAAAACGCCCTTGTGGATCATTCCTTCTACGCGGGACACTCTTTGGGCGAATACACCGCGCTCTCCGCCTACGCACGGATCTTCCCCCTCGAGCAGGTTCTGGAAATCGTGTTCCAGCGCGGTTCAGCCATGCACCACTTGGTCGAGCGCGACGCACAGGGTCGATCGAACTACGCAATGGGCGCTCTTCGCCCCAACCAATTCGGTATGGGCGACGCAGAGGTCCGCGACTACGTGGCCTCGATCGCTGAAAAGTCCGGCGAGTTCTTGGAGATCGTTAACTACAACCTGGCTGGTTCTCAGTACTCGGTTGCTGGAACGGTCGCCGGCCTGAAGGCCTTGGAAGAGGACACCGCACAGCGTGCCCGCGAACACGGTGGCCGCCGAGCGCTCATCATGATTCCCGGAATCGACGTTCCCTTCCATTCCTCTCGCCTGCGCGCTGGTGTCCCGGCCTTCCGTGACAAGCTCGATTCTCTGCTTCCCCAGGACATCAACCTCGAGGTTCTTGAAGGACGCTACATCCCGAACTTGGTTGCTCGGCCCTTCGAACTCACTCAAGATTTTGCTCAGTCGATCCTTGACGTTGTTCCATCCGAGGCAACTCAAAAGATCGTCAACAATTGGGATGAAGCAATCGCTCATCCGCAGGCAACCGCACGCACCCTGCTCATCGAGCTCCTCTCGTGGCAGTTTGCTTCGCCGGTTCGCTGGATTGAGACTCAGGACCTGCTCTTCAGCGCTCCCCCGCAGGGCTTGGGCGTTGAGCGCGTGATTGAGATCGGTTTGGCATCTTCGCCGACTCTGGCCAACATGGCGTCACGGACGCTTTCGCAGCCTAAGTTCGCACAGACGAATATCGATGTGCTGAACGTCGAGCGCGATGCCGCACGTGCCCGCAACGAGGACGCGGTCGCTCAGCCCGAGCGCGCACAATCCGACGCGTCGGCGCCCAGCGACGAGGCCACTCCCGCTGCGCCCGAAAGCAATGCCTCGGCAGCGGAAGTCCCCGCAGCAAGCACACCCGCGGTCGAAGCACCTTCCGCAGCCCCGGCCACAGCCCCCGCGGCTGCAGCAAGCGGAACCATGCCGGAACTCCCGCTCTCGGCCTCGGATGCTATCCGCGTTCTTCTGGCCTTCTCGAACAAGCTCCTCCCCGAGCAGATCGATGCCTCTGACACGGTCGAAACCCTGACAAATGGCGTGTCGTCAAAGCGCAACCAGCTGCTCATGGACATGGCCGCTGAGCTCTCGCTCTCGACCATCGAAGGCGCGGCTGAAGCATCGATGGGCGATCTCTTCGCGACCATCGACACTCTGGTTCCCAGCTACGCGCCTTTTGGCCCGGTCCTTAGCGACGCAATCAACTCCAAGCTGCGCAAGATCTTCGGTTCTGCAGGACTTCCCGCAAGCTTCACGACCGGTTACGTCAAGGACAACTGGGGCCTGAGCGAGCAGTGGGCCGCACGCGTGAACGCAGAAATCCTGCTGGGCACCCGTGAAGGCGACTCGATTCGCGGTGGTAGCCTCTCGACTCTGCCCGGATCGGTTTCCTCTGCGAAGGACGCCTCAGCGCTCATCGATCAGGCTCTGGCTTTGATCGCAGCACGCGAGGGCTTGACTCTCTCGCGTCCAAGCTCCGGTGGCGGCGCCGGCGGCGAGGTCGTTGACTCTGCGGCTTTGCGCGACCTGGAAGATCGCATTTTGGGTGAGCGCGGCATCTTGGCCAACCAAGCACGCGACATTCTCAAGGTTTTGGGCATCTCTACTACCCCCGCAGCAGTGGAGAGCGAAGATTCCTCCGCTCTGATCGCGGCCGTCGAGGCCGAGCTTGGAGCAAATTGGGAAGCCTCCGTGCGTCCCGCCTTTGATGAGGGCCGCGCGGTCCTCCTAGACGATCGCTGGGCAACCGCTCGCGAAGACCTCGCCCGTATCTTTGCTGGTGCTGCTTCCGCTGAAAGCCTTGCGCCTGAGCGCCTACGCGGAGCAGGACAATCGCTGAGCGAACTGGCGAAGTGGTACAGCGCCAACACCTCGGATGCAGGTCTCAAGGACTACTTCGCCCGCGTCGCCCAGGCTGCTCTTGAGGCAGCTGAAGGCCGCTTCGCCGGAGATGTTGCTCTTGTCACCGGCGCTGCTCCCCACTCGATTGCGGCTGCAGTCGTAGGCGAGCTTCTTGCCGGTGGCGCAACCGTCATCATGACCTCATCGCGAGTCAACGATGCACGACTGGCATTCGCCAAGGAGCTGTACCGCACACACGCCGCAATCGGCGCAACCCTGTGGATCGTCCCCGCAAACATGGCATCCTTCCGCGATGTTGACGCGCTGATCTCCTGGGTTGGTAGCGAACAGACCGAGACGCACGGGGCAACGACCGAGGTCGTCAAGCCCGCGCTTCTTCCCGATCTTTTCGTTCCCTTCGCAGCGCCTCGCGTTTCCGGGACCGTTGGTTCGGATCCTCAGGGTGCTCTTGCTCAAGAACGCCTGCTTCTGTGGAGCGTCGAACGCGCAATCCACCTGCTCTCCGGCTTGGGTGCAGACACGGCTCCCAACCACCGCACGCACATCTTGCTTCCCGGTTCGCCGAACCGAGGGATCTTCGGTGGCGACGGTGCATACGGCGAAGCGAAGGCGGCCTTCGACGCGATTGCAACCAAGTGGGAGCACGAGTCCGGTTGGCCGACGCGCACGAGCATCGCTCACCCGCTGATCGGTTGGGTTCAGGGAACCTCCCTCATGGGTGGAAACGACATCCTGGTTCCCGCGGCTGAGGCGGCAGGCGTACACGTCTACACGACCGAAGAAATCGCCGGCGAACTCGCCCAGCTCCTCACCCGTGAGATCCGCGAGCAGGCCGCTCAGGCTCCTGTTCACGCCGACCTGACCGGCGGCTTGGCCGAGGCGGGACTTGACCTTCCCGCGCTGGCTCGCCAAGCACGCGAGCAGGCGACGGCCTCGGCACAGGACACTCAGGCAGAGAAGCAAGCAACCCTGCGGGCATTGCCCAACCCGGTTGTTCCTTCGCTGGCTGCACCGATCGAGTGGGCAACTCCTCGCGCGCAACTGCACGATCAGATCGTCATTGTTGGCACCGGTGAGATCGGTACCTGGGGTTCGGGACGTACCCGCGAAGAGGCCGAATTCGGTCAGGACTTTGATCTGACCGCTGCTGGCGTCTTGGAGATGGCCTGGATGATGAAGCTCATCAACTGGTCTGATAGCCCGCAGCCCGGCTGGTACGACGCTTCTGGCGCACCGGTTGACGAGGCCGAGATCTACGATCGTTTCCGCGATGAAGTTGTTGCCCGCTCGGGTATCCGTCGCTTCAACGACGATTCAAACATGGTCGATTGCGGTTCAAACGACGTTCGCACGGTCTTCTTGACCAGCGAGCAGACCTTCACCGTGGACACCAAGGCTGAAGCCGAAGACTACGTCTTGGCAGATCCTTCGCACACGACGATCTGGGAAGAAAACGGTACGTGGCATGTCACCAAGTCCGCTGGCTCCCCCGTCCAGGTCCCCGCGCGTGCAACTCTGACCCGTACGGTCGGCGGCCAGATCCCCGAAGACTTCGATCCGGCTCAGTGGGGAATTCCCGCTTCCATGGTCGAGGCCCTGGACCGCATCGCTGTCTGGAACTTGGTTACCGCAGTGGATGCCTTCATCTCTTCGGGCTTCTCCCCCGCTGAGCTCCTGCAGGCCGTCCACCCGGCAGATGTGTCCTCGACACAGGGCACGGGTATTGGTGGCATGGAGTCCCTGCGTCATGTCTTCCTCTCGCGCTTCCTGGGTGAGGATCGCCCGCAGGACATCCTTCAAGAGGCCCTGCCCAATGTTGTGGCTGCACACACCATGCAGTCCTTCATTGGTGGCTACGGCCAGATGATCCACTCGGTGGGTGCTTGCGCAACCGCCGCGGTTTCCATCGAGGAAGCCGTCGACAAGATCCGTCTGGGCAAGTCCGACTTCGTTGTCGCCGGCGGTATCGACGATATTTCAGTCGAATCGCTCACCGGCTTTGGCAACATGAACGCGACCGCTGAGTCCGCAGCGCTTGAAGCACGTGGAATCACTCCGCGCCACTTCTCTCGCGCCGGAGACCGTCGTCGCGCAGGATTCCTCGAAGCTGCCGGCGGTGGCACTCTGCTGGTCACCCGCGGCGATATCGCAGCGGATCTGGGCCTGCCGGTCCAAGCGGTTGTCGCCTACGCACGTTCCTTCGCAGACGGTGCGCACACCTCGATCCCGGCCCCCGGCCTCGGCGCCTTGGCGGCTGCACGCGGTGGTCGCAATTCCCAGCTGGCTCGCGCCCTCGAGGACCTCGGTCTGAGCGCGGACGATATCGCGGTTGTCTCCAAGCACGACACTTCAACTCGTGCGAATGACCCGAACGAGGCCGAGCTTCACTCGCGTCTTTCGGCTGCACTTGGACGTTCAGCGGGCAACCCGCTGTATGTCGTGTCGCAGAAGACCCTGACCGGTCACGCAAAGGGTGGCGCTGCGCTCTTCCAGGCGGCAGGTTTGATCGATATCTTCCGTCGCCAGGAACTGCCCGCAAACCGCGCGCTGGATTGCTTGGATCCGGAAATGGCTCAGTGGATGCCGCTCCTGTGGCTGCGTCAGCCGCTGGACATGTCCGCTTCCCCCGTCCGCGCCGGTGTCCTTACCTCGCTGGGCTTTGGCCACATCGCCGCGATGGTCGTCCTTGTTCACCCCGCCGCCTTTGAGGCTGCGCTGCGTGCCGAACGCGGCGAGGCCGCGCTTGCTCAGTGGCGTGAACGCGCCCAGAAGCGCTTGGAAGAGGGACGTCGTCACCTGGAGCAGGGAATGATCGGACACGCGGAGCTCTTCGTTCCCATTGAGGGGCGTCGCCTTCCGGCAACCGACACTCACGAGGCCGAGGTTGCCCTGCTCCTGGATCCTTCCGCTCGCTTGGGTGCAGATGGCACCTACGCATCGGCGGCTTCGGATTCACAGGAAGCTCAGAACTGAGAACCGGCATGAAACCGGCAGCTATCGGTGTCGACCTGGTCGATGTTGCTTCTTTCGGGGAGCAGCTCGGCCAGGAAGGCTCGGTATTTCATCGAGTCTTCACTGCTCGGGAGTGGAATGCAGCAGCGCGTTTCACTCCCGAGCAGGGGGCACCCGCCAGCGAAGCTTCTGAGGGACTTTCGACTTCCCGTGCGAGTTCGGGGCTGTCGATGCGTTCTATGTCGATGCGTTCGATTCAGTCCCTTGCAGCTCGCTGGGCGGCAAAGGAGGCCTTCATCAAGGCCTGGTCCTCCCTGTACTACGGTCGCGAGGATCCGCTTGAGCGCGACCAGGTTAATTGGGCCGAAATCGAAGTGGTGAATGACCGCTGGGGGCGCCCTTCCCTGCGCTTCCACGGAGCAATTGCCACCGCGCTTAAGCAAACAGAACGCGAGATTTCAGCTTCACTCGCATGGCTTGTTTCTTTATCCCACGACGGTAACTACGCGATCGCATGGATTCATGCGTACCCATCCGAATCACACTCTTCAAAGGATTTCTCATGACGACACCACTGGCTTCATCGACTTTCTCACCGGTACTCGCTGATCATTTCGGTAGCACATCGCTGCGTCGAGATGCTCTTGCCGTTCTCGCGGGCGCGGGACTCGTCGGCATCCTGGCACAGGTCGCCATTCCCATGTGGCCTGTTCCCATCACCGGTCAAACTCTTGGTGTTCTGCTGGTCGGCGCTGTTCTGGGCGCACGTCGCGGGGCTCTCTCGCTACTGTCCTATCTGGTACTTGGCCTGGCTGGAGTGCCGTGGTTCTCGTCCGCAAGTGGCGGTCTTGCTGCACTTGCAAAGCCGTCTTTTGGTTTCATCATTGGTTTTATTCCGGCTGCATGGTTGATCGGAAAACTCTCTGAGCGCGCATGGGATCGCCACCTCTGGCTGTCTCTCGCGGCCTTCGGTGGCGCAACCCTAGTCCCCTTCCTAGTCGGCATCCCCTACATGTGGCTTATTGTCCGCATGGGTGGTGTCAGCATGTCTTTCGTGCAGACCATGAATGCAGGATTCACGCCCTTTATCGTGGGCGGAATCATTAAGGCGATCGCCGGGGCCGCTGTGATTGGAAGCCTGTGGAAGGCGGTCGGCCGGGTGGGACTCGATCGCTAAAACCGACGTCAACAGTTTTGATGGGTGTGGCCCGCGCATTGCGCGCGGGCCACACCCATATCGTTTGATGAGGAGCGCTCAGGACTTCCCTCAGAGCGGACTATTCCTGAGTGGCCCTTCCATGCTTTGACGCACGTGTACGAACAACAATCCCGGCCGTTCCGGGGACAAACTCGGCGGGCTTGAGGTGAGGAAGCACCAGAGGCTGCTTCGCTTGAGCAGTGGGCTGTGTAGCGCTTTGAGAAGCCTGCTGAGCCTGGGAGCTCGCCTGAGGGGCATCGTTCGTCGCCGCATACGAGCGCACCCGACGAGGCGGCACCGAGCTGCGGCCATTGTGCGTAGCTGCCGAGGCCGCCACGGCTGCTCGCGGAGCCGCTGCGGGAGTTTCTATTGCTGTGGCTTGCTTTGCACCTGCCGGCTCCACCTGAGCCGCCTGCGCGGCTTCCGTGGCCACAGGATGGTTCATGCGCGCAAGGATCGAGGCGACGGCTGCAGCGGTTGGGTCGGCCTCTGGGGTTTCCTGCGCGACAGGGGCCTCGGGAATGGAAATTTCCGGCTGGGCATGGGAAGCGGCCCAACCACTCAGGGTTTCAATTTCAGGCTCTTTAGATTCACGTTCACGTGGAGGGATGCCAACGAAGGGGTTGTCCGGACGATCCCGACGCGTTTCGAAGAATGCACGAAGCTGGACGGTTGCTTCCTGAGCCAGAACCCCGGGAACGACCTCAACCTGGTGATTGAGGCGAGAATCACGAAGAACGTCACGCAGCGACCCAGCTGCTCCCGCCTTGGGGTCCCACGCGCCAAAGACGACGCGGTCAAGACGAGATGAAACTATTGCGCCCGCGCACATCGTGCAGGGCTCCAGGGTGACAACCAGCGTGCAACCGATGAGATTCCATCGATTCAAACGCTTTCCGGCCTCTCGCAGGGCCATGATCTCAGCGTGACCGCAGGGATCGTGCTCGGCCTCGCGGCAATTCCAACCGCGGCCAATAATGCGTCCTACTGAGTCAATAACGACCGCACCCACGGGGACATCTCCCAATTCGCGTGCTTTATTCGCCAGGAAGAGTGCGCGAGCCATCGCTTCTTTGTACTGATCCATAGTTGCCACCCCTTCAGCCTATCGCGTAAACCCTACTTCGCGGGTTACTCTTGAACCATGCGCCTTCATATTGCTGATCACCCGCTCATTGCCCACAAGCTCACCGTTCTGCGTGACCGCGACACCCACTCGGCAACTTTCCGCCAACTGGTTGACGAATTGGTCACCCTTCTTGCGTACGAGGCCACACGCCACGTCTCAACCACTGAGATCGCAATCAACACTCCTGTTGCGCCTACCGTTGGCAAGCGCATTAGCGAGCCGCGCCCCATCGTAGTCCCCGTACTTCGTGCTGGGCTGGGAATGCTCGAAGGAATGACCCGACTTCTTCCCACCGCCGAGGTTGGCTTCCTGGGAATGAAGCGCGATGAAAAGACTCTTGAGGTTGAGACCTACGCAAACCGTCTTCCCGAAGATCTCTCGGGCCGCCAGTGCTTCGTTCTGGATCCGATGCTTGCAACCGGTCACACCATGGTTGCCGCAACCAAGTACCTCTTCGATCGCGGAGCTAAAGACGTGACCTGCGTCTGCCTGCTGGCCGCTCCCGAGGGCCTGAAGGTTCTGGAAGACTTCGTGGGCGATCGAGCAGATGTGACCGTCGTTGTCGCTTCGGTTGACGAGCGCCTCAACGAAAAGTCCTACATCGTGCCCGGTCTGGGTGACGCCGGCGACCGCCTCTACGGCATCGTTGACTGAGTCCAGCACCAGTTACATTCCTTAAAACTCAAGGTGGCCACGTCCAAGGACGTGGCCACCTTTATGCGTATAAAACATGTGTGTGGGGCGCGGCCAGGCCGTGCCCCACACATCAAAGTTACGATCAGTTAATCGTGAAAGCCCTTGATCAGAAGGCCGGAATCACCGAGCCGTCCTTCCAGGTGTCTTCGATGTACTTCTTCACCTGGTCAGAGTGCAGAAGCTCATCCAGCTTCTTCACGGCCTCGGCCTTATCGCCTGAAACACTGGTCTTCCACACCAGGACGTTCACCGAGGGGTTGTTCTCGGGGGACTCGACAGCCAGACCATCGCGCGAGGGTGCCAGGCCACCTTCCTGTGCGAAGTTACCGTTGATCACCGAGTAGTCGGTCTCGCCCAGGTTAGAGACCAGAACGGGTCCGTCAATTTCCTTGAAGTCGAAGTTCTTCAGCTTCTTAACGGTGTAAACATTGACGTCACCGCTTGCGGGGATCTCAACAAAACCGTTTGCAGCAAGAAGACGAAGTGCGCGCTCCTGGTTGGTGACATCGGAGATCACGCCAATGATTCCGCCCTTTTCGGGAAGCTCATCCAGGGACTTGTGCTTGGAGGAGTAGATAGCCAGGGGCTCGAGGTGGATGCCCTTACCGGGAGTGAAGTCGTAGTTGAACTGCTGCTTAGCCTTCTCCAAGTAGGGAACAGTCTGGTGGTAGGTGGCATCAACTTCACCCTGATCCAGCGCACGGTTGGGCAGATCGTAGTCGGTGAATTCCTTGATGTTGATGTTGATTCCAGCGTCCTTTGCCAGGTTGTCCTGGATGTACTTGAGGATCTTTGCGTGAGGTGAGGGGCTGGCTGCAACGGTGATGGTGGTTGCACCGTTCGAGGATGATGAAGAGCCCGTGGAACCGCTGGAGCAGGCCGAGAGAACCAGTGCTGCCGCAACGCCAAGACCAGCAAGAGTACGAAGAGAACGAGAGTGACGCATGAGAGTAATTCCTTAGATTGTCTGTTTCCTACAAGCGGGAGGACCTGAGTGGCCCGGGATAGTCCCGCGAATTTTTACCTAATTACCAAGCAGAGTTCGCGACCCGGCTGGTGGATGCTCAGCGGTGATCCACCAGCCGGCTGAGCATGTCGCCAATCATTTGAATTAACTGAACGATGATGATGATCGCAACGACCGAGCAGATCATTGTGTCCGTCTGGAAGCGGTGATACCCGTAGTCGATCGCCATCTTTCCGAGGCCTCCCGCACCAACGACGCCCGCCATTGCCGAGTAGCCCACCAGGGTAATCGCCAAAACCGTCACAGACTGGATGATGCCGGGCAAGGCCTCGCGAACCAAAATGCTCCAACGGATCCGGCGGTTTGAGGCCCCAGCCATGAGGGCGGCCTCGACCTTACCGTTTTCGACGGAAAGCAGGTTGGTTTCCACCAGGCGAGCAAAGAACGGAATCGCACCGATCACCAAGGGGAAGGTTGCTCCCTGCCACGTGATTGCACTGCGCATGACGAACCTGGTCACCGGAAGCAGCACGATGATGAGGATCAGGAAGGGGAAAGAGCGGCCAACGTTGACGATCAAACCAACGATTTGGTTGATCATCTTGTTAGGCGTCAGACCCGTCTTCGATGTCTGGACAAGGAGCAGGCCGAGAGGTAGACCAACGAGGACGGTAAAGAGCGTGCCGAAGACGACCATGAGCAGGGTCTCCCCGATTGCCGGGAGGAACTGCTGGGTGAGCGCAGGGTTATCGCCCCACGTCGGGTCGCCTTTGCCCAGTGGAAGCAACGTAAGGACTGTTGACAGAGCCGAAAGCTTCACAGCGAACGCACCTCCACATGTGCGCCCTGGGCGCGAAGCTGCTCAATAATCGAGGACCGCTGGGCGGCGGGAATCGCCAGAGCCAAGCGTCCAACCTGGACAGACCCCATTGATTCAAAAGTTCCAGCGGTTACGTCCGCGCCGACCTTCGCGGCAAGATTGAGCATATTTGAACCGGTTGGGACACCGGGATGCGAGGTGAAGATGACGTCCAGAAGAATATTTCCCTCTTCCGAGGCCTGGGCTGGGGTATCGTCTTCCGCCGAGTCGCTCTGTGCAGCGATTTCACGCGCGGTCAGCTCACGATTGAAGTCGGTGACATCCAGTTCGTCAACACTGGGCGCGGGAACCAATTCCTTTGCCAGAGGCGAACCCGGGTCGGCTAGAACTTCTTCGATTGTTCCACTCTGGACGATTCCTCCGTCTTTCAGGAGTGTTACGGAATCACAGATTTCGCGAACGACCGACATTTCATGTGTGATGATGACGATAGTGACGCCAGTTTCGTCGCGCACCTGACGCAGCAGAGACAGAATCGCGCGGGTTGATTCGGGGTCAAGGGCTGAGGTTGGCTCATCACAGAGCAAGACTCGAGGGGTATCTGAAAGTGCACGCGCAATACCGACGCGTTGGCGCTGGCCACCGGAAAGCTCCGAGGGGTAGGCGCCGCCACGATGCTCAAGACCGACTAGCGCAAGAAGTTCACGAACACGTCCTTTGCGTTCCTCGCGAGTGAATTCTTTCTTTGCGGCGACCTTCAGCGGAAATTCAATGTTTTCTCCCGCAGTCTTGGCATCGAAAAGGTTAGCTGCTTGGAAGACCATGCCGATCTTGCGTCGCGCTTGGCGCAATTCGCGTCCGCGAAGCTGCGACAGATCAATGTCGTCAACGATGATCGACCCAGAAGTCGGTTTTTCCAGAGCGGTCAGACAGCGAATGAGTGTTGACTTACCAGCACCTGACTGGCCGACGATTCCGTGAATACTGCCTGCTTTAACGTGCAGATTCACGTGATCAAGGGCAACGACATCATCATCACTTCCCTTCACGGGATAGATCTTCGAGACGTCGATCAGATCAATCACTGGGTCCTCCTTCCATGCACCCTTAGACTATGAGTCCCTGCCGGAGTGTCCAAATTTTTCGTTACACAACCTCACATTGCGAAACTGGACGCGAGAAGAAATGCGCAGATAGCCAAGACGCTTCCCCCCAACCAGACGCCAAAAACAAGACCCGCAGCAGACAAATACCGACGATGACTCAGAAGCATCACCGCGTCCAGAACGGCGGTGGAAAAGGTTGTAAATCCGCCTAAAAATCCCGTTGAGAGCAGGAAGAAAACAGGAGCGTTGGGGGCGAGAAAACCCGCGAGCGCACCTGCGCATGTGCATCCCAGTAGATTGACCACACCGATCCCCCACTGGGGTGTTCGCTTTGCTCGACACTTTTTGAGATAAAGATCCAGCTGCCAGCGAGAGAGCGCACCCAGGGAACCGAAAAGGCACACGAGAAGGAAGAGCAGTGGGGTCATTTCTTTTCCCCCCGAGGCCTTGGCCCCTCATTCGAAGCGAGCGAGTACCCCAAAGCAGCAAACCCAATCCCAACTACAAGCAATACAAGGCTTGCGAGCATTCCCTCGATAAGCAGAGGCAAGGAGGACACCACCGCAGCACTAAACGGAGAAGAGACAACTCCGGAAAGCTCACCCCCGGCAGCGGGGACTGCTGTCAATGCTTGGACTGCATTATAGATACTAGCCACGACCATGGTGGCGTATGTGGTCAGAGCACCTGCGAAGCCACTTCCTGCGACAAGCATGACTTTTCTGCGCACAGCATCCTCACGGAAATAGCCCTGTGCCCACGCAGTGACAAAACCAAGAAAGAAAGCCCCACAAAGATTCACGGCCACCGTAGACCAAGAAAAAACCGTAAGTTTCCCACTACCCGTAGCAGCAAGATCCAATCCCGCACGAATTGCAGTGCCAAGGAAAGCTCCGAAAGCAACACACAACCACGAAGGAAGACTCGACACCCACGCCATATGCGTGTGGGTCACGGCACTGCCTAGTGTGCCTGTTCCCGTGCGCTGTGACGCATCTGTCCCCACGCAGCCTGACGCGTTCGTCCCGCACGCTGAAGTGCTTCCCTCTGCCGCGCCGCGTCCGCGATCTCTTCGTTCTTCCACGTCTTCAAGGTTAGTCTTGGGATATGGCAACTGCGGCACCTTTTTCTTCCCATCCCAGCAATGGTGCGGAAAACTCCGCCTTTCCAACCCTCGCGAGCACGGCCTCGGCAATGGGAGAAACTGCGCTGCACGCAACTGGTGCGGGACGCTTCGCTCCCTCCCCCAGCGGCGACCTGCACCTGGGGAACCTCCGCACGGCGCTGCTGGCGTGGATGTGGGCGCGCACGACCGGAAGGAAGTTCGTCCTGCGAATCGAGGACATCGATCGCGTGCGCTCGGGCTCCACGCAACGCCAAATCGACGAGCTAACCGCACTGGGAATCGATTGGGATGGCGGGGTACTGATCCAGTCCTCTCGCGCGCAGGTCCACGACGAGGCCGTCGCGCGCCTCTTCCACGAGGGTTACGCTTTCGAGTGCTTCTGCTCGCGTAAGGACATTCGCGAGGCCTCTTCCGCCCCTCACGTTCCACCGGGACACTACCCCGGGACCTGCCTGCACCTGAGCGAGGCCGAAATCAGCCGAAAGCGTGAAGAATTTGCCGCCGAAGGGCGCCGTCCCGCGTTGCGTTTGAAAGCTCCCGTCGCCGAGTGGACTGTCCATGATGAGTATTTCGGCGATTACACGGGGCCCGTTGACCATTTCGTTATTCAGCGCTCTGACGGCGCCCCTGCCTATAACTTGGCGGTTGTTGTCGATGACGCCTTCCAAGGCGTCGATCAGGTCGTTCGCGGAGATGATCTCTTATCTCAGTCCCCCGGCCAAGCTGTACTTGCACGATTGCTCGGCTACCCTGAGGTCACCTACGTTCACGTTCCGCTGGTGTTGTCTGCCTCGGGGGCACGCCTAGCCAAGCGTGACGGCGCAGTGACCATCGAAGAACTGGCAGAGCAAGGAGTGAGCATCGCCCAGATCATCGAGGTTCTAGCTCGTTCGATGGGCGTTGAAGGGGTTCACTCGGCCTCGCAGCTTCTTGAATCGATGGACGTCGAGACGCTACGAGCACTTCCACAAGAGCCGTGGACACCCGACTTGGAGAGGCTCTTCGCTTGATCGCTCGGTGCGACGCCTCGTGCCTCCCTCCCCCCCGCAAATGACACACGAAGTCGGCAAAAGACACAGGGTATAAGCTGTGTCATTTCGCGACTTCGTGTGGAGGGGGGCAAGAGCGGACAGCACAAACGTATGCCGGGGGCAAAGGCTCACGCCTCCGCCCCCGGCTACTCTGCGCTACTACGAGCAGCAGCTGCCCCTCGCTACTTCAGTGAAGAACTAGCAGTTTCCTGCAGCTTGTCCAGAGTCGTATCGACTGCAGCTCCGTTCAGCCAGGTGGCCTCGATCTGCTCCTGGATCTGATCGGCGATCTTCGGCCAGGCCTCGACACGCGGTGCCATGCGGGCGTAGGTCGTCGCGGTCTTCAGGTACTGCGAACGGTGCGGAGCATTGAGGTACTCAGGAGAGTTCAGAGCCTTCTCAGTTGAGGGCATGTGACCTGTTGCGATTGCCCAGTCACCGGTGTGCTCATTGAGGAACTTGGCGAACTCAAAGGCCGCACGATACTTCTTCGCATCGGGCTTAGCCGAGACGGGAACGGTCCACACGTGGGAGTTCGCCCAAGTTGCCTTGTCCTTGAAGAGCATGAGTGCGTCACTGGTCTCGTACTTAAAGGGTGCTTCAGCGGTGAACTGGTTAACCGCCCACACACCGTTGTACATCACTGCTGATTCACCACGCAGGAAGCCCTGAACCGAGGCATCGTAGTCGTGGTTGACGGTGGTGTAGCCTTCCTTAACC
>ERZ772920.446-NODE-446-length-23586-cov-4.778887_pt1 | contig 23586 bp, 18 predicted proteins | sample MGYA00511469_ERZ772920 | MGnify/ENA primary metagenome ERZ772920 (study PRJEB29015, sample SAMEA2738069) | human oral metagenome | biome: human oral; feature: human-associated habitat; material: saliva | place: China | collected 2216 ... | reverse complement strand
ACTTCCTTGCCGCCCGCGAGGAGTGGACGCGGGTCATGGCCTGACACAGCCGCCAAGACCAGGAGCCGAGGAGAGGACAGTCCTCACAGTCTGGCAACACCGGGCCTGGCACAGTCATGGAGCGGAACGGCGCGCCGTCGCCGGGCTCCGACGTCGGGCCCGGTCCAGCACCGGCACCAACCGCATCCTGAATCGCACTCAGCCCGCCCCCGCCCACCCTGTGCCCGCGCCGCGAGGCACCGAGACGAAGAGAACCTGACGCACGTGGAGAGCATCGAGACCGTCACCATCACCAACCCCGCCAACCCCATCCTCATCTGGTGGGTCATCGCCCAGCCGCTGCTGCTCCTGCTGTCCTTCCTCGTGGGGCGGCTGACGCGGTTCCTGCTGCGCGGGCGAGTCTCCGTGTCGGGTGCGGCGGCCACGCTCATCGCGCTTGTCGGCCTGTGGCTGGGGCTGCTGCTGGCGGGGTGGATCTTCGACGAGGGCGACCTGTTCTCGTTCAAGATGCTGGCGACCTCCTGCGGCGTGGCGGTCGTGGTGCTGGTGGCAACCTCCGCGGTGCTGGCGCGCGTCCAGCACCATCCCACGCTGCTGCCGATCGCGGAGGTCGCCCAGATGGGCGAGTCCGACCGCCTGGAGTTCAAGTCCTCGGCGCGCTGGAACCTGCGCACGGACAAGCGCGATGAGGCCATGGAGGAGATCGTGGCCAAGACGGTGGCGGCCTTCATGAACTCCGCGGGCGGCACGCTCCTGCTCGGCGTCGATGACGGCGGCAACCTCATCGGGCTCGGCCCCGACTACACGACCCTCAAGCAGCCCGACGCCGACCGTTTCGAGCTGTGGCTGCGCGGCATGTGGCGCACACGCATGGGCACGAACGCGGCGGCGCTGCCGCAGGTGGACTTCGCGCCCACCCCGGACGGGACCGCGGAGGTGTGCCGGGTGACCGCGCCCCCATCCCCGCTGCCGGTCTACCTCAAGCCGGCCAAAGGGCACGACGGAGCGGCGCTGTGGGTGCGGGTCGGCAACTCGACGCGGCGCCTGGAGGTGGACGACGCGGTCGACTACGTCATGCTGCGCTGGCCGCGGATCAACCACGTGGCCTGGCCGATCCGGCTGGGGAACTTCCTGCTGCGCCGCGACCAGTCGCGCCGGGCACTGCCCATCAACCCGGCCGCGGCCGTCACCGCCGCCACGGGCTCCCGGGACGACGAGGGCGCGGGTCAGTAGGGCGTCACAGACCATGGGGCACCGGAACACAGTGGGGCCCGGGGCCTGAGGACCAGCGAAGGGGCGCGGCAAGGCACGGCCCGGCGGACGCGACGGGCTGGACCGATGCGTACGGGGACATCCTGCGCCTGCGGGGACCTTTCCGCACCGCCGGGGACATCCTGCGCCTGCGGGGACCGTATTCCTGTCCCCGACGGCGTCGAACGCACCCGGCCGGAACGACACGCACCCGGCCGCGCGGAATGTCCCCGGCAAGGGCGGGCCGGCGGCAATCCACCTGACCCGCCCTCGCCAGACCCCGCGAGCGCGGGCTCAGGACACGACAGCGGCCTGCCTGTCCTCGGCGTCCGCGGCGCCCTCAGCATCCTCGGCCTCATCGCCCGAGCTGTCCGTCACCGGTCGGGCGGACTGGCCGGCGGCGGCCTCCTCCTGCTCCAGTGCCTGCTCCAGGCCCTCCCCCTCGACGTCGACGACGGGGAGCAGCCGGTCCAGCCATGCCGGCAGCCACCAGGCCTTCTCTCCCAGCGCCGCCATGAGCGCAGGGATGAGGGTCATGCGCACGAGGAAGGCGTCGGCGGCGATCCCGACGGTCAGGCCAAGGGCGATGGGCTTGACGTACACGTTGTCGGTGTGGACGAAGGCCATGAAGACGCCGATCATGATGACGGCCGCCGCGACCACGACCTTCGCGCTGCCCAGGAATCCGGTCTCGACCGCCGCGACGGCCACCTCGCGGCGAGCCTCAGGCGTCGCATCAGTCGCGTCGCCGCGCCGTCGGCTCCACTCCTCGCGCATGCGTGAAACGAGGAAGACCTGGTAGTCCATGGCCAGCCCGAACAGGACTCCCATGACGATGACCGGCAGGAAGGAGATGACGGCGCCGACCTTGGAGACGGCCAGGAGGTCGGCAGCCCAGCCCCAGCCGAAGACGGCCCCCACGGCGCCCATGCCCGCGCCCAGAGACAGCAGGTACCCGAGGGTCGCGGTCACGGGAACGGCGATGGAGCGGAAGACCACCATGAGGAGGATGAGCGAGAGGCCCACCACCACGATGCCGAAGGGGATGAGGGCGGCGTTGAGCTCCTCGGCGACATCGATCGCAACGGCGGTCTGACCGGTGACCATGACGTTAGTAAGCCCGTAGCGGCTCTCATAGTCGCCGGCGTGGGAGCGGATGTTGCGCACGAGCTCCATCGTGGAGGGGTCGGCCTGCGATTTCTCGGGGCGGAGCTGGACGAAGGCGAGGGTCCCGTCCTCGTTGGGAGTGGCCAGGGAGACTCCCTCGACGCCGTCGAGCTGGGAGAGGTCACGGGCCAGACCCTGGACCGCGGCGACGGAGCCGGAGGGCTGAGAGATGTCAGCGATCACGACAATCGGAGAGTTGTAGCCCTCGCCGTAGGCCGCGGCAACGGCGTCGTAGGTCTCGCGCTGCTGCGACCCTTTCTCAGCGAAGCCGTTGTCGGTCAGGGCGAGGCGCAGGCCGCTGACGGGGACGGCGCACAGTCCCAGAAGGACGACGACGGCGCCGATGGTCACCCACGGGCGGCGGGTCACCGTGCGCACCCAGCGGGAGGCCGGCCTCCGGTCCGCGTCCGCACCGGCGTCGGCGGCCCTACGATGCCGCGGGAGCAGGCGCTGACCGAGGAGGCCGATGAGAGCGGGCACGACCGTCAGCGCCACGAGCACGGCCACTGCCACAACCGCCGCCGAGGCCAGTCCCATCGTGGTCAGGAACCTGATGCCGGCCACGCTCAAACCGCACAGGGCCACGATGACCGTGGTGCCGGCGAAGACGACGGCCCCTCCGGAGGTGGCGGTGGCCCGCCCAGCGGCCTCGGCCGGATCGACGCCGTCGGCGAGGTACTCGCGCGCCCGCGAGACGATGAATAGGGCGTAGTCGATGCCGACCGCTAGTCCGATCATGACGGCCAGGACCGGGGTGGTGGAGTTGATGTCGGTGAAGCTTGCTGTCGCGAGGATGCCGAGCATGCCGACGCCCACGCCGACGGCGGCGGCGATGAGCGGGGTACCCGCGGCCACGAGGGAGCCGAAGGTGATGAGCAGGACGATCGCGGCGATGGCGACGCCGACGAGCTCAACGGCAGAGATGCCGATCCCCACCTCCTGGTCGATGTTGCCGCTGCGCTGGACTGTCAGGGACGGGTCCATGGCCTCGGCGCGCTCGGCGAGGGTGTCGAGGTCCTGGGCGACGGTCTTGGCCTTCGGTGTGGTTCCGGTGGTGATGGAGCCGACCGAGGCGTCCGTCTGCACCTGGACGAGTACGTGGGTGCCGTCCGCGGAGACGGATGACGCAACGCCGGCGGTCTTGTCACCGAAGGGCGGGGAAACCGTGGCGACGCCGTCGATCTGCGATGCCCGAAGAGCAAAGGCGTTGACCGCCGGGGCGTGGTTCTCGATGCGGCCGTTGGAGCTGGTGATGAGGACCTGCTCGCTGGTGCCCGCCGCCTGGGGAAGCCGGTCGGTGAGGACCTCCAGGCCGCGCATCGACTCAGTGCCGGAAATGGTGAAGGTGTCGTCGAGCTGGATGCCGGTGGTGGCGACGACGCCGCCGAGGGCAGCGATGAGCAGCGCCCAGGCCGCGAGGACCCGGGTGGCGTGACGAGCGCACCATCGCCCCAGGGATAAGAGGAAGGTGGACATGGCGGACCTTTCAGAAGGTACGGAGGTGATCGAATTCGATACGCAAACGTACTGGATACATTCATGTATTGAAACCCAGGACGTTGTGACTCCTCGCACCCCTATGGCGCCGGTAAGGTGGGCGGTCTCATGACACCGAGCACCGACCCGCCCGCCGCCGAGCGCACGCTGCGCAAGCGGGAGAACACCCGCGCCCGCCTCATCGAGGCGGCTGCGGACATCGTTGCCTCCAAGGGCATTGCCAGCACTCGCATTGACGACATCGTCAAGCAGGCCGGTTTCACCCGGGGTGCCTTCTACTCCAACTACTCCTCGCTCCAGGACATCCTGACCGAGGCCATCGTCACGCGCTCCAACACCTTGCTGTCACGGGTCACGCAGGCCATCGACTCCTTCGAGGGCACCCCCACGATGGACTCGCTCGTGGAGCTGCTCGAGGCCATCCGCCCCGAGGCCCGCACCATCTACCTGCTGACCACGGAGTACTCCCTCTTCCAGCTGCGCAACCCCGACAGCCCGACGATCCCCGGAACGGCGCGCGCCGACTTCACCGCCAGACTGTCCGGGACGGTCGAGAAGGTTCTCGCCCGCATGGGGCGCCGCCCCACCGTCCCCACGGCGAGCCTGGCCGACCTCGTCAGCCTGCTCTTCATGGACTCGATCACTGAGAACACGGACTGCGACAGGCTGCGAGACCTCATCGAGGCGATCATTATCGGGCTGAGCACGCCGACGCAGGTCGGCGACGCCTGACGTCGCTCCACACCAGAGCTTGCCTCCTGGCGAAGCGAGGATTCCACCCCGACAGAAGGCCACCGCCCCACCGACCCCCACTGCACGCTCTCTACAGCGCCTCGACAGAGTTGCCGTGCGGCGAATCTGTCCAGATGGGACGACTTTGAATCACGGCACCCGCACCGCGGTCTACAAAAGCCCAGGTCATCGCCCTGTTACTTCCTGATAGTGGCTGCGATCGGCCGTCAAAGCCGTCCCCTCTGGACAAAACGGACACACCTCAGTCCACAACCCCCCACTCCAGCAAGGCGCGTTTTGATGATGTTTGACATCATTTACGTATGGATAAGTCATCCAGGATCGAGGGACTGCTGGCGCGTCTCGCCGCTTACCAGGGAGCAGCGCGCCTGAGCACGCTGTGCAGCACGCGGACCGAGCGTCGTCTGGTTGCCCGAGCCGCCGCCGACGGGCTCGTCACTCTTCACCCGAACCACGTGGCCGCGCTGAAGGGCGCCGACCCTCGTTTCATCCTCTGCCGACGCATCAGGGGTGTCATCACCTGTGCCCACGCGATGCGGCACTACGGCCTACCGCTGCAATCAGCGCCCACAACGTTGCATATCGCCATCCCCTGCAACCAGGGTCACATACCGGACGCAATCGGACGCGTCGTCACCCATCGGTTGAGTGGACTCATTCTGCCCGCCGCAGATGCGGCACCGGTGGCACCCGTGGAGCCGGCACTCATCTGTTACCTGCGTTGTGCGGATGAGCTTGATGCACTCATCGCGCTCGATGCGGCCCTTCGACTTGGTCTGACGACCCGTTCTCAGCTTGAGAGCCTCCTACGGGGTCCGCGAAACCACCGCTCCCGCACGCTTGTGTCGCGGTCGCTCCCCGATGCCCGCTCTCTTCTGGAGACGATCGCTCGTTACGAGCTGGAAGAGGCGGGATACCGGCCGGCGACGGCAGTGTTCGTCCCGGGCGTTGGAGAGGTGGATCTGGTGCTGACAGCTCATCCACACGACCTCATCCCCGGTCTCACGCCCGACACCAAGGCGCTTCGAGCAGACAGTCACCCAGCACTTCTCATCGAGACGGACGGCTACGCCTTTCACTCCTCCCATCTCGACTGGGAGCACGACCACCTGCGCGACCAGGCCGCACTCACCGCGAGTCACGTTCCAGTGCGTCTGACTAGCCGACAGGTCCTCCAGCACAGCACGGTCGAAATTGTCGCCCCCATCGCCATGCGCATGGGGATCACCCCGATCATCCCGCTCCAGGCAGGGTGATGGCACTCTTACCTCATAGGTTCCGAGTGCGACGGGCACGGCAGACGAACCGGAGGGAACCGTCACCTGGATCGTTGGCGGGCGCATCCCGCCGCATCTGCCCCGCCCGGGAACCAGACGCCCCAGCTCTTGACCCGCGGACGTATGACGGCAGCATGTCTTCAGAGCAACGACACCGGCAGAGTCACCATGCAGCGATTCTGTCCATCTGGGACGACTTTGAATCACGGCACCCGCACCGCGGTCTACAAAAGCCCAGGTCATCGCCCTGTTACTTCCTGATAGTGGCTGCGATCGGCCGTCAAAGCCGTCCCCTCTGGACGCTTTCAGGGCTCGGCCGCCCCTGTAGGCTCGGCGTGTGAGTCGCACCAGTGCCGCACCCGTCATTGTCTCCTGCGCTATGGCCGAGGAGGTCCAGCCCTTCCTGGACGCCCTGCCCGAGCGCGAGGCAGCCCAGGCGCCGATCCTGCCGGGAGCCGCACGCGCCTGGTCCCTCCAGCTTCCCGGCGACGAGCGCGAGCTCATCGTGGTGCGCAGCGGCATCGGGCTCGTGGCGGCCGCGAGCGCGCTGGCGACGGTCCTGGCTCAGGTCCGCCCCAGCGCCGTCATCTCGGCGGGAACCACCGGCGGGCTCGGCCGGCAGGTCGAGGTCGGCGACGTGTGCGCCTCGGAGAGCCTGGCCTACACCGACGCCGACGCCACCGCCTTCGGCTACGCCCGCGGCCAGACCCCGGGACAGCCGGAGACCTTCGCCGGGGATGCGGCCCTGCTGGAGCAACTGGAGCAGGTGGGCCAGAAGGCCCTGCGCGGCGCCACAGCGTCGTCGGGCTCGGCGCGACTGCGCGTCGGTCAGATGCTGGCCGGCAACTCCTTCGTGACGGCCGCGAACGTGGCCGACACCCGCGAGGTCTTCCCCGCGGCACTGAGCACCGACATGGAGTCGACGGCGCTGGCGCAGGTGGCGGCGGGCGCCGGCGTCCCCTTCGTCTCGGTGCGCGGCGTGTCCGACCTGTGCGGCCCCGAGGCGGGCCAGGACTTCCACATCGCCGTCGAGGAGGCCGCCGCCCGCAGCGCCGCGGTCGTCCTGGCCCTGCTCAGCTGAGTCGCTGACGCCGCCCGTGCCTCCCTCCCCACCCACACTTCGACAGAATCTTCAGAATCGACCCGGAGCCGCGTCGTTTATGAAGTTTTGGTCGATTTGCCGGGCGCCGCTCAGTCGGCCTGGCGCAGGCGGGCCTCGACGCGCTCGACCTTCGCGGTCATCTGGCCGGTCCAGCCGGGGCGGATGTCGGCCTTGAGGACGAGCGCCACGCGCGGGCTCACCTCGGCGACCGCCTCGCAGGCCCGCTTGACCACGTCCATGCACTCGTCCCACTCGCCCTCGACCGTGGTGAACATCGAGGTCGTCTCATAAGGCAGGCCGGAGTCGCGCACCACGCGCACAGCCCGGGCCACCGCCTCGGAGACAGATCCGTCAGGGGCGTCAGTGGTGGTCGGGGACACGGAGAAGGCGACAAGCATGCGGCCAGGCTAGCCCGGCGGTGCCGCCCGGAGCCGCCGCTCCGAGCATTCTTGCCTTCGAGCGCGCTCGAAGTCCTACGGTCTGCCCCATGACCAGCGCGATTGTTCCAGGCGGCGAGCCCGACGACGCCCAGCTCCGCGAGGCGCTGCGGCTCGCCTCCATCCCACGCAGCGACAACCTCGGGCCTACAGACGGGCCCGGTGCAGCCGGATGGGACATCGCTACCACCGCCGACCGCTTGGGAGTCAGCGCCCACACCCTGCGCTACTACGAGCGGATCGGGCTCGTGCGGGTGGACCGTGACGCCTCGGGACACCGTCATTACGACGCCGCGGCCGTGCGGCGTCTGGTGTTCCTCACCCGGATGCGGACCTCAGGCATGCCGATCCGCAACCTGCGGCGCTACATCGAGCTGGTCGAAGCCGGTCGGGACACGGTGCCCGAGCGCCTGGCTCTGCTCACCGAGCACCGTGAGGGGCTGCGAGCCCGAATCGACGAGCTCCGGCTGGCGCTGGCCGCCACCGAGTACAAGATCGCCGCCTACACACGGGAGCTGGAAGGGCAGACCACCCCGGACAACATCAGCACCCCCAACACCAACATTTCCAGCACTGACAAGGAGAATCTCTCATGACCGCTGACACCACTCACCCCCAGCACGACGTCACCAGCCCCGAGAACCTGGCGCGGCGCGAGCGCGGCCTGGAGGTCGCCCGCTCGGTCGACGGCGAGGCCGCCCAGGCCGTCATCGACTCGCTGGCGGACATCAGCCCGGCACTTGGCCACCACATCGCGGCCTTCGGCTTCGGGGACGTCTACGCCCGCCCCGGCCTGGACCCACGCAGCCGCCAGCTCGTCACGATCGGCGTGCTCACGGCCCTGGGCGGCTGCGAGCCGCAGCTGAGGATCCACATCGGGGCCGCCCTCAACGTGGGGCTGACCCGTGAGGAGATCGTCGAGGCGATCCTGCACGCCTCGGTCTACGCCGGCTTCCCGCGGGCGCTCAACGCCACTTTCGTGGCCCGCGAGGTCTTCGCCGGGCGCGACGCGACCGACTGATCGTCCGCATCGACTCGTATCGCGCGGCCTCAGCAGGTCGTGAAAGCGGCGCGCGTGTCCAAATCTGCAGCAAAGGCGGGCTCCGGGTGCACACCGCCACAAAGAAACCGCATGATTCCGCGGTTCTGTTGACGGCGTGATCGGGCCGCAGGCTTCTTTGCTGCAGATTTGGACACCCAGGGCTCACTCGGACCGGCTCCGACCACCCAAGAAGCGCTCCTTCGTGCACCGCCGCCCGGATCCGGCGGCCCCGGAGGCACTCCCCCACCCACCGCCGCCCAGATCCGCGCCTACAGCGCCACGAGGACCTGGACCATGACGATCTTGACAACGATGGCCAGGGCGAACAGGGTCGCATACCCGGCCTCGATGCGCTCGTCATCGCGCTTGGACAGGGCGAAGGCGAGGATCGCGGGCTGCCCGACGAGCCCGGCCAGGCCGCCGGAGGCGCGCTGCGCGGACACCCCGGCCCACCGCGCCCCGGCCAGCAGGACGATCGCATTGACCACCACGATAAGCGCGGCGAGCACCCCCACCTTGAGTCCCGTCATCGAGAAGGCCGAGGCCGCGAAGTCCGGCCCCGAGGCCAGCCCGATCGCGGCCAGGAAGAACAGCAGCCCCAGCTGGCGGATGGTGGAGTTGGCGGCGTGCGGCAGCCCCCACACGAAGGGCCCGGTGCGCCCCACCCACCCCAGGACCATGCCGACGACGAGCGGCCCGGCCGCCACCCCGAGCCGCAGCGTGATGCCACCGGGCAGCGGGATCGCCACCAGCCCCAGGAGCACTCCGAGCGCCATGCCTGCCCCGACGGAGAAGGCGTCGATCTGGGCGATGGAGCGCTCGGAGTCGCCGAACCAGTCGGCGGCCTTCTCCAGCTCGTCGCTGGGGACGACCGCCAGCACCCGGTCGCCGAGCTCCAGGACGAGGTCCTCGCGGGCCAGCAGGTCCAGGTCGCCGCGCTTGACGCGGGTGATGACGCCCTGGAAGCGCCCGGGCATGTCCACCTCGGCGATCGTGCGCCCGGCCACCCGTGTCGAGGAGACGGTCAGGCGCCGGAAGTCGACGGCGGTGCGGTCCTTGGCCAGGCAGTTGTGGAGCCCGGTGCCCAGGTCGTGCATGGCGGACTCGACGGCGGCCGGCGCCCCGACGATGACGACCTTGTCCCCGGGCAGCAGCTCCTCACCGGGGGCCACGACCCGGGTCTCGCCGTCGCGCTCCAGGTAGGAGATGCGGATGCGGCCCTCCTTGAAGGCCTTCATCTCGCCCAGGGCCACCCGCTGCAGGAGGTAGACGCTGGTGGCGGTGATGCCGTCGGCGCTGGCGGGCCGCGGGTCGCGCCGCCCGGGCCAGGTGCGCCCCACGACCCCGGCCACGATGAGGATGGCGACGGCGACGCCCACGGGGTAGGCCAGGGCGTAGCCGACGGCGGGCTCCTGGGTGCCGGCCGCCTCGATGGCGGCGTCGAGCACCGGTGAGGTCAGGGCCCCCGCGTAGGCGCCGGAGTCCATGGCGGGGCTCACCCCGGTCAGGTGGGAGTAGAGGCCGCCCGCCGCGCCGGCGATCACGAGCGCGACGACGCACAGGGCCATGAGCGGCAGCTGCCTGCGCAGGTCGCGGAAGAAGGTGTTGCCGGCAGCCAGGCCCACCGTGTAGCAGAACAGGGCCAGGCCGAGGCTTCGCAGCAGGGTGAGGTCGGCGCCGAGCCGGGGGTCGAGGGCGCCCACCGCGAGGCCCACGAAGAGCGCCCCGGCGGCGCCGAAGCGGATCGGCCCCAGCGGGATCTGCCCGACGGCGGTCCCCAGGCCGATGACGAGGAAGACGGTGAGGATCGGCGCCTGCGCGAGGACGTCGAGAACGGGATGAAGCACGGACACGACGCCAGGGTAGTCGCAGGCCCCGGGCACCCCGAACCCCGCGCACCGGTCCCGACCCGGGCCCGCCGGCGTCATGCGCGACGCCGCACAGCAGCCACCGGAAGCATTATTCAATAGGTGGGATAAATGGTGCTGATATCGGAGCAGAAAGACGAACGCCCCGCCGTCGGACTCAGGATTGCTTCCTTTCCGCCACCAGGAGGAATACCCTGGGAGGGTCACCGCAGACGATGACGTCACACCTTTTCTCGACGACGAGAACGGAATCCCGATGCCCCAGAAAGAAGCCTCTCTGCCGACCTACTCACCGGAGGAGGAGAAGCGGATCATCCGCAACGCCGACGGCGTCCCCGTCGGCATACGTCCTGACAATCGATGGACACCCGTACGGATCGCCACATGGGTGGCCATCACTGCCCTGGGCGTCCTGGGGTGGTGGATGCTGGCGGTCGTGCGCGGCGAGCACGTCAACACCATCTGGTTCGTGGTCACCGCCGTGTGCACCTACGCGATCGGGTACCGCTTCTACGCCCTCTACATCCAGCGGCGCATCATGCGCCCCGACGACACCAACGCCACCCCGGCCGAGCGCATCAACAACGGGCGCGACTTCGACCCCACCCACCGCGTCGTCCTCTACGGCCACCACTTCGCGGCCATCGCCGGCGCCGGCCCGCTGGTCGGCCCGGTCCTGGCCGCCCAGATGGGCTACCTGCCCGGCACCCTGTGGATCATCATCGGCGTGCTCGTGGCCGGCGCCGTCCAGGACATGCTCGTCCTGTTCTTCTCCATGCGCCGCGGCGGCCGCTCCCTGGGCCAGATGGCCACTGACGAGATCGGCCGGATCGGCGGCATCGTGGCGACCATCGTCGTCTTCGTCATGCTCATGATCGTCCTGGCGGTCCTGGCCATGGTCTGCGTCAACGCCCTGGCCGCCTCCCCCTGGGGAGTCTTCTCGGTGGGTATGACCATCCCGATCGCCATCGGAATGGGCCTGTGGCTGCGCTTCGTCCAGCCCGGCAAGATCACCCAGGTCTCCTTCGTCGGCTTCGGCCTGCTCATCGCCGTCATCATCGGCGGGCGCTGGGTGGCCGAGTCACCCCTGGGCCACTACCTGCACCTGTCCCCCAAGACCCTGGTGTGGGCCATGATTATCTACGGCTTCCTGGCCGCGGTCCTGCCGGTGTGGGTCCTGCTCACCCCGCGCGACTACCTGTCGACCTTCATGAAGGTCGGCACGATCACGATCCTGGCCCTGGGCATCATCATCGTGCGCCCCCTGGTGGAGATGTCCGCCGTCACCGAGTTCGCCTTCAACACCGCGGGCCCGGTCTTCGCCGGCACCCTCTTCCCCTTCCTGTTCATCACCATCGCCTGCGGCGCCCTGTCCGGCATGCACGCCATGGTCTCCTCGGGCACCAGCCCCAAGATGGTGGAGAAGGAGACCCAGGTCCGCATGATCGGCTACGGCGGCATGCTCATGGAGTCCTTCGTGGCGATCATGGCGCTGGCCGCCGCGGTCTCGCTGAGCCCGGGCATCTACTTCTCCATGAACACCTCGACGGCGACCATGAACAAGCTCGCCGGCCCCGAGACGGTGGCCGCGGCCCCCTGCAAGACCACCGACGACCCCGAGCACCACTGCGAGAAGCTCGCCGAGGCCGCCGTCGGCAACCTCGGTGTCACCGATGCCCAGGGCCGCAAGCCCACCCCCGAGTGGGACTCCTGGGACGACAACGGCAACCCCAAGACCTACACGGGTGCCGAGGCCCTGGAGCGCCTGGCCAGCGACGTCGGCGAGCCCAACGTCGTCTCGCGCACCGGCGGCGCCCCCACCCTGTCGGTGGGCATCGCCCACATCCTCCACCAGATCGGCGGAGGCCGGGCCATGATGGGCTTCTGGTACCACTTCGCCATCATGTTCGAGGCCCTGTTCATCCTCTCGGCCGTCGACGCCGTCACCCGCGTGGCCCGCTTCCAGCTCTCCGACGCGCTGGGCAACGCCTTCCCCAAGTTCAAGGACCCGTCCTGGCACGTGGGCGCCTGGGGGACCACGGCGGTCGTCGTCGCCTCGTGGGGGGCGCTGCTCCTCATGGGTGTCACCGACCCGCGCGGCGGCATCCAGACGCTCTACCCGCTGTTCGGTATCGCCAACCAGCTCATCGCGGCCGTGGCGCTTCTGGTGGTCACCGTCATGGTGGTGCGCAAGGGCTACACGAAGTGGGTGTGGATCCCCGCGATCCCGCTGGTCTTCGACACGGCCGTCACCTTCACGGCCTCGTGGCAGAAGATCTTCTCCAGCGACCCGCTCGTGGGCTACTTCCAGCAGCATCAGGAGGCCGTGGCCAAGCTGGGCACACTCACCGACCCGGCCAAGATCGAGGAGACCCGGGCGATCGTGCGCAACACGATGATTCAGGGGACGCTGTCGATCATCTTCCTGGTCATGGTGGCCTTCGTCATGGTCTGCGCCCTCATCCGCATCGTCCAGACGCTCCGCAACCGGGACACGACGACGTCGGAGGACCCGTACCAGGAGTCCAACTTCTACGCGCCCGAGACGATGATCGCCTCCTCGCTCATGAAGAAGGTCTCCCGGGAGTACGAGCAGGTGGGCGACCCGGCCCTCATCCCGCACAAGGCCCACGCGGAGAAGTCATGACACCTTCTCCTTCGACGCCGCAGCCGGCGGATCGGGCAAGCGCCCGACATCGGGTCCGCCAGGTCCTGACCCGGGCCCGCACCCTGTGGCGGGACATGACCGGGGAGTCCGCCTATGACCGCTACCTGGAGCGCTACGCCCGCGAGCACGCGCAGTGCCCCCACGGACACGGGGGCGCCCACGGTTCTGAGCACGGCTCCGGGCACGGCCCCATGAGTGAGCGCGAGTTCTGGCGCGCCCGGGCCAAGCAGGCCGAGACGGAGATCAACGCCAGCTGCTGCTGAGCCGGGGCCGCTCCCGCACTCCGATGTGCTCTGATCGTTACCGCCCGCCTTCCGGGGTTCCCGGAGGGCGGGCGGTAGCGTCGTGAGCGTGCCCGCCCAGCAGCCCGCGCCCGACGCACTGACGTCCGCCGAGTCCCCTGACACCTCCTGGGGGACATCACCGGCGTCGGCCGCTTCGCCGTCGGCCGGCCGCGCCACGGACCTCCAGCCCTCCAAGGCTCATCCCCCGGGCCGGGCCTCCTACGAGCGGATCGCCCGCGTCGCGGCGGTCATCCTCCTGGCCATCGTCTGCGTGGCGGTGGTGTGGCCCTCCGGGCGCGAGGTCGCCGAGCTCAAGGACACCATGGGACCGGGCTTCCTCAGCTCCGAGGGCAAGGACATCGTCCTCAACCTGGTGATGCTGGCGCCGGCCACCTTCTGCGCGGTCGTGGGCTGGCGGGACATCCCCTGGTGGATGTGGGCGCTGGTCGGCTGCGTGGTCGGGCTGAGCGCCGAGGTGCTCCAGAGCCTCCTGCCGATGCTGGAGCGGCGCCCCTCGCTGGCCAATGTCGGCCAGAACGCCGTCGGCGCCTGGGCCGGGGCCCTGGCCGCCTGGTACCTGCTGCGCCGTCTACACCCGCGCCCCACCTCCGCCTGACTCCCTCGTCACACGGGAACGACGCCGCACCGACCCGCGGCAGTAGAACCCACCCCCGTGCAGTAGGCCGACCCGCGGCCCGGTGTCCACCAGGCTGACATTGGCGGCCCCGCCGTCGAAGCGTCCAGAGGGAATCCTTGGAATTCCGGGGTTTCTCTGCTCCGTGCGGCACCGGCACAAGGCCAATGTCAGCTCTGTGGACACTGACGCCCCGTCGGACCTCTTCCATCGGGCCACCCGCCGCCTTCTGAGCAACCGGCACGCCCGCCCGGCGCGAAGCGACAAGAGAACGGGATGGCGAAAGGCCCGGACCATGTGGCCCGGGCCTTTCCGTTCTGTGCGCGGGGGGGGACTCGAACCCCCATGATCGTAAGATCACACGGACCTGAACCGTGCGCGTCTACCAATTCCGCCACTCGCGCGAGAAGCGAGCATGAGACTAGCCTGCCATCGCCGCCCGCGTCCAATCCTCACCGCCATATCCGGCCGTGAGACCGCTCACGACACAATTACCTCACACAGAGGGGGCCGTCTTCCCTGCGATGGCTTCGCTACCGTTACGATGGGAACGGTATCGGCCTGCACGCAGGTCCGTGCAGGCCCATAGCGAGGCGGGACAGTCCCGTCTCCCGGCTCCATCCCGGGGGCCGCCACACCATATTTGGGGGAGGTACTGTCCATGGGATTCCTGGACAAGTTCGAGAAGGGCGTCGAGAACGTCACGAACCGCGCCATGTCCCGTTTCTCGGACGACATCGAGCCCATCGAGATCGCCTCGAAGCTCCGCGAGACCATGGACAAGCGCGCCGCGTCCTTCGCCCGCGACCGCTCCGTGGTTCCCAACATCTTCCGCATCCACCTCACCCCGCCGAGCATCGAGCGCATCACCGCCTGGGGCCAGGACGAGATGGTGCGTCAGATGGAGGAGGTCGCCACCTCGCACGCCGCGGACCAGGGCTACTCCTTCGTCGGCCCGGTCGAGGTCTCCTTCCTCGTCAACAACAACCCCAACGCCCCGGCCATCGAGATCGAGTCCTCCACGCGACGCGGCGCCGCCGCCCCGGCCGCCTCCGCCACCGCCACCCCGGCGCACCCGATCGTCGACATCAACGGCCAGCGCTACCTGCTCACCGGACCGGTCACCGTCATCGGGCGCGGCTCGGAGGCGGACATCATCGTCGACGACTCCGGCGTCTCCCGCCGTCACCTGGAGATCCGCCTGACGCACGGCAACGCCATCGCCAGCGACCTGGGCTCCACCAACGGCACCTTCGTCGAGGGCCAGCGGGTCGACGCCGTCACGCTCGTGGACGGCAACACCCTCACCATCGGCCGCACCCAGATCCTGTTCTGGGATGGCACCCAGAACAGCGGAGTCAACGGTTGAGCGCACTCGCCTTCACGATCCTGCGGCTGGGCTACCTGGTCCTGCTCTGGTTCTTCCTGTACCTCATCGTGCGCGTCATGCGCCGCGATATGGCCGACTCCCCCGTCGCCGGCCCGTCGCGTCGACGCTCCATGGGCGGCTCCGAGCAGCCCTCGGGCCCTCCCCCCAGGGGCCGACGCCGCAGCGCCACCCGCCTGGTCATCACCGAGGGCCCCCTGGCCGGCTCGACCGTGCCCCTGAGCCCCTCGTCGATCATCATCGGCCGCTCACCCTCCTGCACCCTGGTCCTCGATGACTCCTACGCCTCATCGCGCCACGCCCGCGTCTTCCCCAAGGACGGCGCCTGGTGGCTGGAGGACCTCGGATCCACCAACGGAACCATGATGGACGGCCGCCCCGTGCACGGCGCCGTGGAGCTCCCCATGAACATTCCTGTCCGAATCGGCCAAACGACGCTGGAGCTGCGCTCATGACCATCTCCCTGCGCTTCGCCGCACGCTCCGACGTCGGCCTGGTCCGCCAGTCCAACCAGGACTCGGGCTACGCCGGCCCCCACCTGTGCCTCCTGTGCGACGGGATGGGCGGACCTGCGGGCGGAGACATCGCCTCGGCGGTCGCCGTCGAGCACCTCATGCCCCTGGACGCCGACTCCCACCAGGCCGGTGAGCTGCTGGGCCTCATGCGCGACGCCGTCCAGGCCGCCCACACCGAGCTCGTCACCCTGTCCTCGCAGGACCCCGACCTCGCCGGCCTGGGCACCACCTGCATCGGCGTCATGCGCAGCGGCAACAAGCTCGCCATGGTCCACGTGGGCGACTCGCGCGCCTACATGCTGCGCGACGGCACCCTCACCCAGGTCACCACCGACCACACCTTCGTGGAGTACCTCGTGGAGACCGGGCGCCTGACCCGGGACCAGGCCCGCCAGCACCCCCAGCGCTCAGTCCTCCTGCGCGTCCTGGGGGACACCGAGGGCGAGGTCCAGCTCGACGAGTCGATCCGCGAGGCCGTTCCCGGTGACCGCTGGCTGCTGTGCTCCGACGGCCTGAGCGGCCCGGTGACCGCCGAGACCATCGGTGAGGTCCTGGCCGGCGTCGCCGACCCCGGTCAGGCCGCCGACCAGCTCATCGACCTGGCCCTGCGCGCCGGCGGACCGGACAACGTCACCGCCGTCGTCTTCGACGTCGTCAAGGACGACCCCGAGCCACAGACCGTCCCACAGGTGGTGGGCAGTGCCGCCACCGAGCGCCTGGCCCAGGAGCGCGCCGCCGCCGCCCACCGTGCCGGTGACGAGCAGTCCGAGGCCCAGGAGACCGAGGCCGCCAGCCCCGCCGCCAAGGCCGCAGCCCTCATGGCCACCCTGGAGGACAAGCCCGAGGCCGCCTCCGCCAAGGAGTCCTCCGAGGTCGACGAGGCCATCGCCGCCGAGGCCGCCACCCAGGAGAAGGCCCGACGCCGCCACCGCCGTCGGGTCCTCGTGGGCAGCCTCGTCCTGCTGGCCACGCTCGTCGGCGCCAGCGCCCTGTTCTACCGCTGGACCCAGACCCGCTACTACGTCTCCACCTACAAGGGCGAGGTCGCCATCTACCAGGGGATCCCCCAGTCCGTCGGCCCGCTCAAGCTGAGCCACTCGGTCAAGACCTACGCGGACCTGCCCGTGGAGTCCCTCGATCACAACATCCGCGAGCGCCTGGAGGCCACCGTCACCCAGTCGTCGATGAGCGCCGCGGAGACCTACGTGGACAAGACGGTCCGCTCCTACCGCAAGCAGGCCCCCGCCCCGCAGGGCACCGCGAGCCCCACGGCCAAGCCCTCCTCCTCGTCCTCCTCCACCCCGTCGCCGGCCTCCGCCACACCGACCCAGCCCGCCAAGCCCGGGCAGGAGGGGTGAGATGACTGCTGCTCCCGGTCCCCTGGGCGCCCCCGCGGGCGTCGCGACCATCCAGCCCGCCGGCGTCGCTCGATACTCGGGACGCTGGGCGGAGGCGGCGCTGCTCGGCGTCGCCCTGGTCCTGGGGCTGGGCGGCTTCGTGCTCACCGCTCTCAACCGCACGGGTTCCTCCCCGGCGCAGACCGTGGGCGTGGCGATCGCCTTCCTCGTCCTGACCGTCCTCATGCACCTGTGTGTGCGCTACGCCGCCCCGTGGGCCGATCCGGTGCTCCTGCCGACGGCGGTAGCGCTCAACGGGATCGGCCTGGCCATGATCCGGCGCTTGGATCTGGCCTATGAGGCCAACGAGCAGTGGCAGTTCTATGTGGGCTCCAAGCAGCTGGTCTGGACGCTGCTGGGCGTCATCCTCTTCGCCGTCACGCTCCTCCTGCTGCGCGACTACCGGCGCCTGCGACGCTGGGACCGGTGGGCCATGTGGTCCGGCCTGGTCTTCCTCGTCCTGCCCTTCATCCCGGGGATCGGCCAGAGCATCAACGGCGCCCGCATCTGGATCCGGATCGGCCCGATGAGCTTCCAGCCGGCCGAGCTGTCCAAGGTGCTGCTGGCGGTCTTCTTCGCCTCCTACCTCGTGGCCAACCGGGACAACCTGGCCCTGGCGGGCCGCAAGGTCCTGTGGATGAGCCTGCCGCGCGCCCGGCACCTGGGCCCCCTGTTCATCGTGTGGGGCGTGAGCATCTGCGTCCTGGTCCTCCAGAAGGACCTGGGTTCCTCGGTGCTGCTGTTCGGCCTGTTCGTCGTCGTCCTGTACGTGGCCACTGACCGGCCCTCCTGGCTGCTCATCGGTGCCGCCCTGTTCCTCCCGGCGGCCTGGTTCGCGGCCACGCACCTCAACCACGTCCAGCAGCGCATCAACGGCTGGCTCCACGCCACCGACAATGCCGTGTACAACGCCGCGGGCGGCTCCTGGCAGCTGCTGACGGGCATGTTCGGGATGTCCACCGGCGGGCTCATGGGCGCCGGCTGGGGCAAGGGCTCACCGACCCTGGTCACCTTCGCCAACTCCGACTTCATCTTCGCCTCACTGGGTGAGGAGCTGGGGCTGACCGGCACGCTCGTCCTGCTCATGCTCTACCTCGTCCTCATCCAGCGGGGACTGCGCACCGCCGTGCTGCTGCGCGACGGCTTCGGCAAGCTCCTGGCCGTGGGCCTGTCCTTCGCCATCGCCCTGCAGATCTTCGTGGTCATCGGCGGTGTCACCCGGCTCATCCCGCTGACGGGGCTGACCCTGCCCTTCCTGGCCTACGGCGGCTCCTCACTCATCGCCAACTGGATCATCCTGGCCCTCCTGCTGCGCCTGTCCGACGCCGCCCGGCGGCCGGCCACCCACGCACCGCGGATCATCGACACCGCCGAGCTGCCGCTGTCCCTGCGCCGTCGGGTCCAGGACGCCGGGGCCGAGGAGTCGATGGCCCAGGCCGCCGACGACGCACCCGCTGGAGGCGCACCGGCCGACGCCGGGGGCTACACCTCCCCGTCGGCCGCACCCGGCTTCGGCAGCCTGGAGGATGACGCCCGGCCCGCCGTCGCCGTCAGTCCGGAGGCGCCGCCTCCGCCGCACACCGCACCGGACGGGGAGACCCTGCGCTCATCGCGGGCCCCGGGCTTCACTGAGGACACTGACAGGAGGCAGCTGCCATGAACCGACAGATCCGTCAGGTCGCCTTCCTGGTGCTGGTCATGTTCGCCACGCTGGCCCTGTCCGTCACCAGCGTCCAGGGCCTGGCCCGCCCCTCCGTGTGGGAGTCGTGGTCGGCCAACGGGGCCCTCAACTCCGACCCGCGCAACCGCCGTACCGTCAGCCGCAACTTCGACACCGAGCGGGGCCCGATCCTCCTGGCCGGCGGCACCACGATCGCCAGCACCCAGAAGTCCGACGACGGCCAGGGCTCTGAGGACTATCAGCGCGTCTACGCCAACGGGCCGCTCTACGCCCCGGTGACCGGGTACTTCTCTCCCGCCTTCGCCTCCATGACCGGCATGGAGAAGGAGGGCAACTCCGTGCTCAACGGGGACGACCCCTCCCTGTTCTCCTCCCGGATCAAGACCCTCATCACCGGTGACTCCCAGCGGGGCGGGGCCGTGGAGCTGACCATCAAGCCCGAGATCCAGCAGGCCGCCTACGACGCCCTGGCCGGGCGTGAGGGCGCCGTCGTCGCCCTGGACCCCAAGACCGGGGCCATCCTGGCGCTGGTCTCCACCCCCTCCTACGACCCCTCGGCCTTCGCGACCCGCAACGGGAACGCCGCCAATGAGGCCAATGCGACCCTCAGCCAGGACTCCTCCCGTCCTCTGGACAACCGGGCCATCGCCGGCAACCGCTACCCGCCGGGGTCGACCTTCAAGATCATCACCACGGCGGCGGCGCTGCGCACCGGCAAGATCAAGCCCGATCAGGAGGTCGACGCCCCCGACACCATCACCCTGCCGGGCACCAGCCACTCCCTGGAGAACTACGGCGGGGAGTCCTGCGGCGGCGGTCGGACCACCTTCTCCAAAGCCTTCGCCGAGTCCTGCAACACCCCCTTCGCCCAGCTGGCCATGAACGTCGGCGAGGAGGAGCTCTCCAAGGAGGCGAAGAACTGGGGCTTCGACTCCGACCTGTCCATCCCGCTGAAGGTCACGCCGTCGACCTACCCGCACAACGACTCCCAGGCGCAGACCGCGATGGCCGGCATCGGTCAGGCCTCGGTGCAGGCGACCCCGCTCATGATGGCGATGGTGGCCGCCACCGTGGCCAACAAGGGCGAGCAGATGACCCCCTACCTGGTCTCGCGCATCCTGGACCCCGACCTCAACGAGGTCAGCTCCACCTCCACGAAGGTGGCCCGCACCCCGATCGACTCGGCCACCGCCTCCTCCCTGTCCTCCCTCATGCAGACCGCCGTCGCCGAGGGCACGGGCACCAGCGCCCAGGTCAGCGGGGTCCAGGTGGCCGGCAAGACCGGTACCGCCGAGACCGGCACGGACAGCGGCCCCACCACCTGGTTCGTGGGCTTCGCCGGCACCGACATCGACAAGCCTGAGATCGCCCTGGCCGTCGTGCTCGACGGCAATGCGGAGACCGAGGACGGCGCCACCGGCGGCAAGATCGCCGGCCCCGTCGCCGCCCAGGTCATCGATGCGGCGGTGAACCAGTGAAACCTGTTGCCGGGCTCCAGCTCCAGGGCCGCTACGAGCTGGTCGAGCAGATCGCTCTGGGCGGCATGGGCCAGGTGTGGCGCGCCACCGACCTGCGCTCGGGTCGAGCCGTGGCCGCCAAGATCCTGCGCCCCGAGCTGACCGGTGACGAGATCTTCCTGTCCCGCCTGCGTGCGGAGGCCAAGAACTCCAAGGGGCTGCGCCACCCGAACCTCGCCGTCGTCCTGGACTCCGGGGAGAAGGACGGGACCGGCTGGCTCATCATGGAGCTCGTCCAGGGGCGCGCCCTGTCCGACATCATCGCCGAGAAGGGGACCCTGTCGCCCGCCGAGATCCTGCCGGTCCTGGCGCAGGTGGCCCGCGCCCTCCAGGTCGTCCACGACTCCGGCGTCGTCCACCGGGACGTCAAGCCCTCCAACATCCTCATCAACCGCGAGGGCCTGGCCAAGCTCACCGACTTCGGCATCTCCACCGGCATCAACCAGCGCCCGCTGACGGCCTCCGGCATGGTGATGGGCACCGCCCAGTACCTCGCCCCCGAGCAGGCCATGGGGAACATGGCCACCCCGGCCGGCGACCTCTACGGGCTGGGCATCATCGCCTACGAGGCCCTGGTGGGGCGGCGCCCCTTCAGCGGAGCCACCCAGGTCGATATCGCCTTCGCGCACGTCAACGAGGAGGTGCCCGCCCTCCCCGACGCCGTCCCGCCCCAGGTCCAGGCCATCATCCTCAAGCTGCTCGCCAAGAAGCCCTCCGACCGGCCGCACTCCGCCCGCGAGGTGGCCCGCGCCCTGGACCGGGCGGTGGTGAACCTGCCCACGGACGCATGGGATCCCCGTGAGGCGCTCAGCTGGGAGTCCACTGGCCGCCGCGGCCCGCAGACCCGCGAGCTGCCCCGGCCCGCCGCCGTGCGTCCCGGCCGTCACGCAGCCGAGGAGCCGACGCCGTCGCGCACCGCCCGGCACGCCTCGGGACGCTCCTTCCTCGGCCTCAACCTGCTGACGCTCAGGGCCCTCATCCCGGCGCTCTCGCTCATCACCCTGCACAGCACAGGTACGCTTGCCCATGCGCATCAGGTCGTGCCAGCCTTGATGCTGAGCATCCCTGTCAAGGAGGTACTGTGACCAGTCAGTTCCCCCAGGTCCTCGCGGGCCGTTACGAGATCCGCGACCTCATCGGACGTGGTGGTATGGCAGAGGTGCACCTCGGCTACGACACTCGCCTGTCGCGGGTCGTGGCCATCAAGCTGCTGCGTTCGGACATCGCCGGCGACCCCACCTTCCAGGCCCGCTTCCGCCGGGAGGCCCAGTCCGCGGCGGCCCTCAACCACCCCGCCGTCGTCGCCGTCTACGACTCCGGTGAGGAGGAGCTCCTCCAGCCCGGTGGCGCCAGCCGCACCGTCCCCTACATCGTCATGGAGTACGTCGAGGGGCACACGGTGCGTGAGCTCCTCAGCGAGGGCGAGGCCGTCCCGATCGCGGAGGCCGTGGAGATCGTCTCCGGGGTCCTGGACGCCCTGGAGTACTCCCACCGGGTGGGGATCGTCCACCGCGACATCAAGCCCGGAAACATCATGCTGACCTCCACCGGCGCCGTGAAGGTCATGGACTTCGGCATCGCGCGGGCCATTGAGGACTCCGCCTCCACGGTCACCCAGACCCACACGGTGGTGGGCACCGCCCAGTACCTCTCCCCGGAGCAGGCTCGCGGCGAGTCCGTGGACGCCCGCTCGGACCTGTACTCCACCGGGTGTCTCCTTTACGAGCTGCTCACCGGCCAGCCGCCCTTCCAGGGCGACTCCGCCGTGGCCATCGCCTACCAGCACGTGCGGGAGATTCCCAAGCGCCCCTCCTCGCTGGCGGCCGATGTGCCCGAGTCCCTGGACCGGGTGATCCTCAAGTCGCTGGCCAAGAGCCGCGAGGACCGCTACCAGGACGCCGCCCACATGCGCGCCGACCTGCAGGCGGCCGCGCGGGGCATGTCCGTGGCCGCGCCGGCCGCCGACTCCTGGTCCCCAGCCACCTCAGTCATGGCCTCACCGGCTGCCGAACCGGTTCAGCCCACCTCCTCCTTCGCCCAGGTGCCCTCCGGGGCCTCTCCGATGCAGGCGGCCAAGGAGGCCGAAGAGCCCGAGGAGAAGCCCAAGAGCCACGCCTGGGTCTGGATCCTCATGTTCCTGCTGTTCATGACCCTAGCCGTCGTCGCCGGGCTGTGGGCCGCCGGGGGCTTCGACAACCAGCCCACCCCGACGCCGAGTCCGACCATCAGCAAGGTGGAGGTCCCCGACACCTCCGGTCAGGACGAGGAATCGGCCAAGAAGACCATTGAGGACGCCGGCCTGAAGTTCGCCAAGGACGAGGTCGCCAACGAGGAGGTCGGTGCGGGACTGGCCGTCTCCTCCGACCCGGGCAAGGGCACGAAGGTCGAGCCGGGCTCCACCGTCACCGTGCACTTCTCCACCGGCTCGGCGATGGTCAAGGTTCCCGACCTGTCCGGCAAGACCCAGGAGGACGCCCGCAAGGCCCTCAAGGAGGCCGGGCTCGAGGGCGGAAACACCTCCCAGGAGGACTCCGCCACGGTCGCCAAGGACCGGGTCATCTACACCAACCCGCAGGCGGGGAACTCCGTTGCGCGCGGCACCACGGTGGACCTGGTGCTCTCCACCGGGAACACCTCCGTCCCCGACGTCTCGGGCCAGGACGAGGCCACGGCGAAGAAGTCCATTGAGGATGCCGGCCTGCAGTTCAAGAGGGGCGACGACGTCACCTCTGCTGAGGTCGAGCGCGGCAAGGCCGTCTCCTCCAACCCGGCCGCGGGCACCAGCGTCTCCGCGGGAGACACGATCACCGTGAGCTTCTCCAGCGGCGCGGCCACACAGGCGCCGACCAGTCCAGTGACGATTCCCAAGAACCTCAACGGGAAGACTGTCGAGGACGCGACTGCTGATTTGAAGAAGCTCGGACTCAACGTCACCGTGGACTACAAGTCCTCTGACAAGGTGGATGCCAATAAGGTCATCGGTACGAGCCCGAAGGCCGGAGACCAAGTGCCCGCCGGTTCGACCGTTAACCTCACGGTCTCCTCCGGTAAAGACAGTGACAACAACAATAACAACAACAACCAGCAGCAGCCAGGTAACCCCAATCCC
>ERZ772920.437-NODE-437-length-23779-cov-4.111912_pt1 | contig 23779 bp, 17 predicted proteins | sample MGYA00511469_ERZ772920 | MGnify/ENA primary metagenome ERZ772920 (study PRJEB29015, sample SAMEA2738069) | human oral metagenome | biome: human oral; feature: human-associated habitat; material: saliva | place: China | collected 2216 ... | reverse complement strand
CCGCCGAGCACATCATCCCCGCCGCCGACGTCTCCGAGCAGATCTCGATGGCCGGTAAGGAGGCCTCGGGCACGTCCAACATGAAGTTCATGATGAACGGCGCCCTGACCCTGGGCACGCTCGACGGCGCCAACGTGGAGATCCTGGAGGCGGTCGGTGACGACAACGCCTACATCTTCGGCGCCACCGAGGACGAGCTGCCCGCCCTGCGTGAGAGCTACGACCCCGTGTGGCACTACGAGAACGTCCCCGGTCTCAAGCGCGTCCTGGACGCCTTCACCGACGGCACCCTGGACGACAACGGCTCGGGCTGGTTCGCCGACCTGCGCCGCAGCCTGCTGGAGGCCTCCTACGAGCCGGCCGACGTCTACTACGTCCTGGGCGACTTCGCCTCCTACCGCGAGACCAAGGACGCCATGGCGGCCGACTACGCCGACACCCGCGCCTGGCAGCGCAAGGCCTGGGTGAACATCACCCGCTCGGGCCGTTTCTCCTCCGACCGCACCATCAGCGACTACGCCCGCGAGGTCTGGAAGATCGACCCCGAGCCCATCGCCTGATCGTCACGGCATGAGCGAGCGCCCCTCACCGGTTGCGGTGAGGGGCGCTCGCTCATGCACTGGGTGAGCCGAGAACGCCCGGCAGGGCTGTTCGTCGTGGCTCAGTAGAGCATGGTGGCCAGGCGGCGGCGGGCCTGGGCGACCTCTGGGGAGGTGGAGCCGATGACCTCGAAGAGCTCGAGCAGCCGCAGCCGGGCCTCCTCCCGTTCCTCCCCCGCGTGGGTGCGCACGGCCTCCAGCGCCCGGCCGAGCGCGGCGTTGACATCCCCCAGGGCCAGGGCGGCGTCGGCACCGGCCAGGGCCGCGGTCAGATCCGTGGGCGCGGCGTCGGCGGCTGCGAGGAGCTCGTGGGGGTCCTGGCCGTCCAGGCGGGCCATGAGGCGCACCTGGTTGCGGGCCACCTTGAGGTCGTCGTCGCCCGGGTTCTGGGCGATGGCGTGGGTGTAGACCTCCTCGGCGGCGGCGAAGTCCCCGGCCTCGATGGCCTCGCGGGCGGCCCGCTCGACCTCGGTCTCCTCGGGCTCGACCTCAGTGTCAGCGCCGGCTGCGCCGTCGACGGCGATGGTGCCGTTGACACCGTTGGCGGCCGCCACCTCCAGCAGCTGGTCGATGACGGAGCGCAGCTGCTCCTGGGGCACCGCCCCCTGGAACATCGGCACCGGCTGGCCCGCGATGAGGGCCACCACCGTGGGGACGGCCTGAGCCTGGAGGGCCTGGGCGACCTCCGGGGCCGTATCCACGTTGACGCGCGCCACCTGGAAGCGGCCGGCGTACTGATCGGCGAGCTGCTCCAGGACGGTGGCGAGGTCGGCACTGGCCTGGCTGCGCGGGCTGTGCAGGACGACGATGACAGGCACCTGGGTGGAGACCTCGGCGACGTCGCGCAGGGTGGAGGCGTCGACGTCGACCACGAGCGGCACCGGCAGACCAGAACCGGCAGCTCCGGCGGGGTGGCCCCCGGTGGCGGGGCTCGGGGTGGCGCCGGAAGAGCCGGCCGGCTTGGTGGCGGGGGCGAGACTGGACAGGTCGACGGCGCCGAACATGCTCATAGCAGCTCTGCCTTCCTCGGGCCGCGGCCCGATTGCTTCATGGATCTGGGTCTTTCGGTGTTCGTGAGCGCCGGCGCGGTTGGCAGGCCTCACGCTGCGCACCGGCCTGGGCGCGCCAGCGGCCCGACTCCGAGCAGTCACGGAGCCGGGCCGGGGACCGGAGGCGGTCAGGACGGCTTGGCCGACGCCGACGCCGTGGGGGCCGGCGTCTTGGAGTCGTCCCGGTCCACCTTCATCAGCGCCGTCTCGGCGCCCAGAACAGTCACCTTCCCGCCGCTTCCCTCCTTGGGGATGGAGAAGGCGACCATGGAGTCGTAGGTGGCGGTCACGGTACCGACGATCTTCTGGTTGCCACCCATGTGGGCGGCAATGTCACCCTGCAGGGTGAGGTCGGAGCCGTCAACGGTGCGCTTGTAGACCACCGTGAAGGTCAGGGTGGTGAAGACCAGCGCCCCGCCGTCCCCCTCCTCCAGCTGCAGGCCCTGGAACCCGTCCTGTCCGGGGACCGCCGTCACGGTGACCTCACCCAAGTTGCTCAGGTCGGTCTTTCGGGCGTCCTGGACCTTCTGACGCAGGCTGTCGTCGGGGAAGGCCTTGCCGTTCTCGCCGTCGGGGTGGTTGAGCGCATCGACGTAGGAGTCGAGGACCGCCTTGGGGGTGGCGACCAGCCCGGTGGACTCGGCCGTCACCTGCTTGGCGTGCTGGGCCGACTGCTTGGTCAGCACGGGAATGCTCGCCTGCGCGGCGAAACCCTGCACCCAGGCCCACACCTTGAACTGGTCCCGGGCCGAGCCCTGCTCCAGGGAGATGATCGAGACGCTCTTGTCGCTCTCCGAGGCGACGGCTGCGTTGCGGGGGAAGCCGACGGTCTGCCCCACTCCCCCGCCCTGGATCTTGGTGTTCATGGTGTGGATGACGGAGCCGTTTCCGCTGGCGGAGGCGGTGGCGTACTCGGCAGCGCGGATCCGCGCCGCCGGACCGGACATGACCTCCTTGAGCTTGTCCGCGTTCTTCTCCTTGTCCGCCGCGGCCAGACCGGTCTGGACGCGCTGGAGGATCTCCTCGAGCTGCTTGTCGTTGAGGACGGGCTCGGCGATCGGCGTGCCGGAGGCCACGGTCTCAGCAGTCTTGGGCTGAGACCGCGAGCAGGCGGCCAGGCTCAGGGCGATGGCGGAGGCACCGCCTGCGCTCAGAAAGGCTCGACGGGTGGACATCATGCGCGCTCCTGGTTGTCGGGGTCCGCGGTGGGGTCTGGCTCACTGAGGGGCTCGGCGTCAACGGCCTGGATGACGGCGGGGTCGGCCTGGGGAGGCAGCTCGACGCCGTCGGAGTAGGAGGGCCAGGACACGGTGGTCGACGTCGCAGAGGAGTCCCCGAAACCGCTCGGGGAGAAGGTGGGCCCGTGCGCCGGCTCGACCTCCTGCTCACTCCAGCTCAGCGACGCGTCGCTCACCTCCGGCTGGGCGAATCCGGTCGGCATCTGGAGGCCGGGGTCCTGCGGCGGGACCGAGGAGGCCGCGTCCTGGAACTCGGCGGTGTCGGTCTCGAAGGACCGCGCGTCGCTGCCGCTCGCCACGTGGCTGGTGTGGTGCTCCGGCGGCGCGAAGCGGGAGTGGTCCGGGGCGCCGGTGGGCTGCTCTGCGACCTGGTCCACGCCCACGGCCATGTGGCCCGCGCCGGCGGCACCGCCGGCGACATCACTGAGAGCCGGGGGGTTGGAGTAGGCCGACGAGTCGGGGACGTTGGCGACATCCGAGGTGATGGTGAGCGCCTCGCCGTCCTGGAGGCCCTCCGGCTCCCGGGCGGCCCGGTGCTGCTGGGTGGCGGCCTCGTCAAGACCGGGGACGACCGACGCGCCTCGGGCAAGCCCGGCAACCGCATGGTCGCCCTGCCCGCCGTGGCCCTCACCGTAGGCGGCGGCTCCGTCACCGAACCCGCTTCCGGGGACCTCACTGAGCCCGGCGGCAGGGCCGTAGTCGTAGCCCTCAGCCGGGAGCGCCTCAGGCATCTGGGAGGCGGCGGGTGCCTCAACGCCGTCGAGGTAGACACGCCCGGTGCGCGGGTCGGTCCAGGGCTCGCCCGAGGCCTCGGCGCGCTCCTTGTCCCGCAGCTCTCGGCGGGTCAGCCGTCGGTCGGGATCGTCCACCTGGGGGATGCCCTCGGTGGAGACCGAGTCGGCGTTGGCGATGCGGGCCGCCCGCTCGGCCGAACGGGTACGCCGATCGACATTGGCGCGGCGCAGCTGGAGGTCGATGAAGAACAGGAAGGCCCCTACGAGCACGAAGACGCTGCCCAGAACCAGTCCCCCGTAGAAGTACCAGGGCGTCTCCACCTGGCGCTTCCAGCTGATGGTCAGGCCGGGAGCCGAGGCCTTGCCGTCGGTCATGGCCATGACGACGATCTGCTCGTCGAGGTTCTTGTGGGGCAGCATGGCGCGGTCGGCGTCCTTGCCGGTGTTGAAGGTGACTGACGAGCCGCCGGTCTTCTCCCCCAGCCAGATGTCGGAGCCCGAGGCGGTCACGCCCTTGGCCTTGCGCTCCGAGCACTTCGAGCCGCCGGCCTGCGCGGAGGCGGAGGGCTGAGCAGAGGGCGCCGCGGAAGGAGCGGGAGCGGCGTTGGCCGGCGGGCAGTACTGGGTCTCGTCCTTGGAGGCCAGGGTCCCGGCGTCGGCGTCGATGCTGGTGATCGCCGTGTAGGGCAGCGCATTGTCGGCGTCGGGGCTCATCCAGGCGTCGAGATCGGCCGCCCTGGCCACGAAGAGGTGGACGTCCTTGCCGTCGGAGGAGCTCGCCGTCACGGTGACGTCGGACTCCGCACCACTGAGAACCCCGGGGGCTGTGATGACGTAGGGCTGAGAAGGGCCGGAGGCGAGCTTCGCCTCGACCTTGGAGCCGGGTTTCCAGATGGTGGCCGAGCAAACGGCCAGGGCGACGAGGACCAGCCCGAGGACGGTCACCACCACGCTCAAGATACGTCGACTCACGACGCGGATCTCCTATGCTCGCGGACACGGTATGGACGACGGCCGGCTCCGTGGAGCCGGGTATCGCTGCGAGCGCTCACCGTGCGCCCGCCTAGGGACCAGAATCGCATGACGGACCCTGCGACCGCACCGACCTCGGCCCAAGATCACAACCTGGCACGCGCTGAGCGAAGCGATATCTCCCGGAATTCCGCCAGCAGAAAGGGGCTCGCCGGCCCCACGAGCAGCGCGACGGTCTCGAAGTGGACACGGAGGAAGACGCGGAGAATCGCGCACGCGAGATCGGAAGTCTCCGGAGAACCCACCAGCGCCTCCATCCGTCACCCCTCCCGGGCGGTCGGGAGCCCCACCACCCCAGACCTTCTGTGCGCATGGTCACACTTTCGTGGTGGCCGCCCCGATCACACCCAATCGTTAGGCTTGCCCTGGTGGTGAGCGTCCCCGGCTCGCCAGGAGGAGGAACCCGACGTGGCTGAGGAATACAGCGAGTTTGCCATCACGATGCGCGGCTATGACCGTGCTCAGGTCGACCGGAAGCTGGAGCAGCTCTCGCGCCAGCTGGCCGATGCCCGTCGCGAGGTGGCCAGCCTCGACCAGCGCGCCATGACGCTGGCCGGCGAGCTGGCCGACGCCCAGCGCCGGCTGCGGGAGTCCGACAAGCCGACCTACGCCGGCCTGGGCTCACGGATCGAGCAGCTGCTGCGCAGCGCCGAGGAGCAGAGCGCCTCCGTCCTGTCCAAGGCCAACGCCGAGGCCGACGCCCTGCTGACCCGGACCCGGACCAACGCCAAGAACCTCTCCGAGCGCAGCGCCTCGGAGGCGGCGACCCTGCTGGCCGACGCCCGCCGGGAGGCCAGCGAGCTGCGCTCCCGCTCCCAGGGGGAGGCCTCGACCGCCCTGGCCAACGCCGAGGCCCGCGCCCAGGAGCTGGTCTCCTCCGCCTCGCGCAAGGCCGCCCAGATCTCCGCCGACGCCGAGGCGGCCGTCACCGAGATGCGCGCCAGCGCGGAGCGTGAGGCCGCACTGGTCCTGTCCCAGGCGCGTAAGCAGGCCGCCGAGATCGCCATCACCTCCGAGCGCGACGCCACCGCCAACCGAGAGGCGGCCGCGGCCGAGGCCGACGAGCTGCACAAGACCTCCACGGCGAAGGCCGAGGAGATCCTCTCGGCCGCCAAGCAGGAGGCCGAGCTGACCGTCGGCAAGGCCAAGCGCGAGGCCGAGGAGATCCTCACCTCGGCGCGCAACGAGTCCGAGACACTGCGTCGCTCGGCCACCGACGAGGCCGCCGCGGCCCGCTCCGAGGCCACCGAGCTGCGCCAGCAAGCCACCCTGGAGATCGCTGCGGCGCACGAGCAGGCCGCCCAGGAGGACTCCGACGCCCACGAGGCCACGCGCGAGCGCATCCGGGAGATGCAGGAGCAGGCCCAGGTCCAGGCCCAGGAGGCCGAGGAGCGCCTGCAGGAGGCGCTGTCCCGGGCCGAGGAGGTCCGCGCCCGCACCGACGCCGAGGCCCGCAAGCGCCAGGAGGAGGCCGTCAGCCAGGCGGAGGAGACTCTGGCACAGGCCCGTCTCGAGGCCGAGCAGATCATCAGCGACGCCCGCGCCGACGCCGACGTCACCGCCCAGGTGGCCGCCCGTCAGCTCCAGGAGCTCGAGCGCCAGCGCGACTCGGTCGCCGCCTACCTCACCGAGATGCGCGGTGTTCTGGGTGGTGCACTGCCCCAGGCCCCCTCCTTCAGCGACCACGTCGCAGCCCTGCCTCAGGAGCCGAGTCCGGCCGCGGCGCCGGAGCAGACCTCCGCACAGTCGGCCGAGCCGGCGGCCTCCAGCAGCGCAGGCAGTCCGCGCTCGGCCGGCTCCGGCAGTGCCTCCTCAGCGCCGTCGGCCACCTCGGCGGCCCCTGCGCCGGCCGGCAACAAGGCGGCTGCAGCCTCCGGTGGTGGCCAGCAGGCGGGCGCGCAGTCGGCCCCGAAGAACGCCCAGAAGGGCGGCACTGGTCGCATCGAGCACGTCCCGGCCCCCGGCAAGAGCTCCAACGCCTCCGGCAACTCCACCAACCGCAACCCCCGCCAGGGCAAAGGACGTCGCTGAGACACCGACGTGACTGCCGACGACGCCGCCCGGTTCGAGACCGAGTCGACCAGCACCCGTGGTCCTGGTGACTGCGACTGGGCGGCGTCGCGTCGTCGTGCGGCCACACAGCGGGCCCGCATGCTTCAGGAGCGCCAGGAGGCCGAGCACGCCCGGGCCGCCCGCATCGTGGGGCTCTTCCTCAAGGTCGCCCGCAAGGAGGGCCTCAAGGATGTTCCTCTGCGGGTGCGTGGCTACGCGGGCGGCAGCGCCCGCACCCCGCTGCGCGGCTGGTACCTGAGGGCCGACGAGACGGTCGGCATCGACACGCAGGGGCGCTACTACGTCCTGTCGATGCCGCTGAGCCTGGCGCAGCGCCTGCGCGGGGTCAGGCCCGAGAGCCAGCCAGTGCCGATGACCATCGGTGAGGGCGGACGCGACGGCGATATCGTGCCGCTGCGCTTCGCGCTGGACCGCCTGCTGCCGGGCTGGGAGGAGCGCTCCCCCGAGCCGCTCGTGTGACTCTCAGCCCCGCTGCCTCGCGTCGGCGTCGGGTTCTACCAGAGGCGGCGCTCCCAGCATGAGGTGTGCCAGTGACGGCGCTCCTCAAGGCCCCGGTCCGCCCCGAAGAGGGACTCGTTGCTCCAGGCCACCACGTGCGCGGTGCCGGCCGGGATGACGCGGTGGCAACCGGGACAGGTGTAGGGCTTGTCCCCGCCGCGCAGGTGGCGCACGGTGAAGTCGGCGCCGCCGGGGCCGGTCTGGGTGCGCGGCACGGAGGCGAGACGGTCCATGCTCAAGGGGATGTGCCCCTGCCCGTAGGGGCGCTTGGATCTGCGACGTGCCATGCCCCGATCACATCACATCCGGCTGCCGTCCCCAAGCCGAGGGCGGCAGCCGGATGTGAGAGCAGGCCGAGAGCAAACGAGGCGTAGGACGCGGGCGAGCGGCCCGGGCTCGTCTCAGCCCTTGACGGAGCCGGCCATGAGGCCGCCGACGAAGTACTTGCCCAGCAGGATGTAGACCGCCAGGGTCGGCACCGAGGCGATGAGCGCACCGGACATGGAGGCCCCGTAGTCGGCCAGGATCGAGCCGTGGGCCAGGTTGTTCAGCGCCAGCGTCACCGGCCCGGACTGCGCCCCGCCGCCGAAGAACAGGGCGAACAGGAAGTCGTTCCAGGCGGAGGTGAACTGCCAGATGAGGACGACGACGAAGCTGGGCACCGAGATCGGCAGGACCACCGAGACGTAGGTGCGCAGCATGCCGGCCCCGTCGACCCGGGCGGCCTCAATGAGCTCGTTGGGAATCGTCTCGTAGTAGTTGCGGAAGATGAGCGTCGTGATCGGGATGCCGTAGACGACGTGCATGAGGATCAGCGTGTGGATCCCGAAGCCCAGGTCGGCACTGGTCACCAGGCGCATGAGCGGGATCATGACCGCCTGGTAGGGGATGAACATGCCGAACAGGATGAGGGTGAAGACCACGTTGGCCCCGGGGAAGCGCCACTTGGACAGGACGAAGCCGTTGGCGCTGCCCAGCATCGCGGAGATGATCGAGGAGGGGATGACCAGCGCCAGGGAGCGCAGCAGTCCGCCACTGAGCTGGTTCCAGGCGTTGGACCAGTTCTTGGTGACCCAGACCTCGGGCAGGTACCAGGTCCGCGAGGGGTCGGCGTCGGCGGATCCCTTGAAGGAGGTGACCAGCAGGACGTAGACCGGGATGAGGACGAGGACCACCGAGGCCAGCAGCAGGATGAAGCGGACGGTCTGGCCCCAGCCGGGGCGGCGCGGGCTGCGCATCGTGAGTGCCTGTGTCATCGCCGCTCACCTCCTGCCCTTGGCGTCGTGGATGAGGTAGGGGATGACGGCGACAGCGACCAGGACCAGCAGGATCGTGCCGACGGCGGCGGCGTTGGAGTAGTCGTTGTCGGTCATGAAGTTGAACATGTCGATGGCCGGGACCTTGGTGGAGTAGGTGCGCTGGTCGGTGATCGACATGATGAGGTCGAAGGACTTCAGGGACATGTGCCCGATGATGATGACGGCGCTCAGGGCGATCGGGGTCAGCTGGGGGAAGATGATCGACTTGTAGAGCTGCCACTCGCTGGCGCCGTCGACCCGGGCCGCCTCGCGCAGGTCGTCGGGAATGCCGCGGAAGCCGGCCAGGAAGAGCGCCATGACGTATCCGGCCAGCTGCCACACGGCCGGCAGCGCGATGGCCAGGATGCCCCAGGTGGTGTTCTGGGTCCATGAGTTCTCCAGGAACCTCAGGCCGGTCATCTCGAACAGGCGGTTGAGCCCCGAGGCGCTCTCGCCCTGCGCGGAGTTCAGCAGCCACCGCCACACCACGCCCGAGGCCACGAAGGACACGGCCATGGGGAACAGGAAGATGGAGCGGAAGATCCCCTCCCCCTTGATGGGGCGGTCCAGGAGCCAGGCCCACAGGAAGCCGACCACGAGGGTGCCGGCCAGGAAGGTGACGGTGAACAGGATGAGGTTGATGAAGGAGTGGCGGAAGTCCGGGTTGCCGAACAGGGCCGTGAAGTTGCTCAGCCCGACGACGGTGGTCCCCCTGCGTCCGGAGACCTGGCCGGCGGTGTGCATGTCCAGCAGGGAGGTGTTGATGTTGATGCCGATCATCCCGTAGACGAAGACGCCGACGAGGATGATCGAGGGCGAGATGAGCAGGAGGCCCGGGCCCCACTGCCTCCAGTTCGCCCGACGGCGCCGCGCGGGGGCGCTCTTGGTGCTCACAAGGTTCTCCTGATGCGTAGGTGGCGGAAGGAATCCGCCTGTCGTGGTGATGAGCGCCGGCTGGGTGATCGGCGGGAGGGTGGCCCCGGGGACGGGGGCGGACCGGAGCGGGCGCACGGCCCGCCCCCGTCCCCGGGGAACCGGTCAGGAGGCGGCAGCGGCCTTGAGGTCGGCCTGCAGGGCGGCGACGTCGGAGGCGCCCTGGGCGAACTTGGTCAGGGCGTCGTTCATCGCGTTGGTGGCCTTCGATGGAAGGGCCGCGCCGTGAGCGATGGAGGAGACGATCTTGTCCTTGGCGAAGGACTCCATGGCCGAGCGCTGGTACTCGGAGAACTTGCCCTTCTCCTCGTCAGTGAGGTCGGTGCGGGCCGGGATGGAGCCCTTGACCGTGTTGAAGGCGATCTGGCCGTCCTTGGAGGAGATGGTGTTGAGCCAGTTCTTGGCACCACCGGGGTGCTTGGCGCCGTCGGGCAGGGTGAAGGAGTCGGCCAGGAAGTCGAAGACGCCGTCGGTGCCCGGGACCGGGAAGTAGACGTAGTCCTGGCCGGCCTTCTTGCCGGCGGCGTCGAAGCCGGCCACGGCCCAGTCGCCCATGACGTTGAAGGCGGCCTTGCCGTCCATGATGGGCTTCATGGCGGGCTCCCAGTCCTCGGTGTAAAGGGAGGAGTCGGTGAAGCCCACGATGGTCTTGTAGTGCCCCAGCGCCTTGGTGACCTCGGCGCCGCCCCAGTCGGTCTTGCCTGCGAAGAGCCCGTTGTAGGCGTCCACGCCCAGGTCGGCGATGAGGATGGTCTCGAGCAGCTCGAGCTGGGTCCAGGCCATGCCCATGGTGATGGGGGTCAGGCCGGCGGCCTTGACCTTCTCCATGTCGGCGATCCAGGCGTCGATGGTGGTGGCGGGCTTGGTCGGGTCGAGCCCGGCGGCCTTGAGCGCGGGCACCGAGGCCCACACGACGTTGGCCCGGTGGATGTTGGAGGGCACGGAGTAGATCTTGCCGTCGGAGTCCTTGAGGCGGTCCATGAGGGTGGCCGGGAAGGCCTCGTTGAGCTTGAACTCCTCGTAGAGGTTGGACACGTCCAGCAGGTAGCCGGCCTCGATGTGGTCCTTGATCTCGGCGCCGGCGTGGGCCTGGTAGGTGTCCGGCGGGTTCTTGGCGGCCAGGTCGGCGGCGAGCTTCTGCTTGGCCTGGCTGCCGGCGCCGCCGGAGACGGCCTTGTTCTCGAACTTCGTCTTGGGGAACTGCTGGTTGAAGACCTTGACCAGGGCATCCAGACCGAGCTTCTCCGAGCCGGCCGACCACCAGGTGACGACGTCGACCTGGCTGGCGTCCCCCTCACCGGCGGCTCCACCGGACTTCGAGCCGGAGCTGCCGGAGGTGGCACAGGCGGCCAGGGTGGCGGCGACTGCAGTGGTTCCCAACCCTGCCAGCACGGCGCGGCGGGAGAGATAGTGGGTGGGACGCATGGGACTGCTCCTTAGAAACGACGGTGTCTCATGACCACGGCACCGTTGCCGCGGGCGGCGAGGCCAGATGTTGTCTAGTCATCTGAACTCCCCAGGAGAGTAGACCTAAACTGAGCGAAACTCAAACATACATTGCGCGAACAATCATTGTACCGGTCGTGAATGACCGGTCCATACCAGCAGCGGCAATGATTCGTCCGCTGCCCAATCTGCTCCGATGTGTGAAAAAGGGTCCTCGCCGCTCGGATGAGCGACGAGGACCCGGATGGAAGAGCGGCAGGGCCTCACGGTCCCCGCGCCCCAAGGTGGTCCGTACCAGGAGCGGGTCGGCCCCGGGCGGGCTCTCAGGCCGAGCCCGGGCGCCGAGCCGGAAGGCCCGAAGGACTCAGATGAGCCCCATGGAGGCCACGGTGTTCTTCTCCTCGACGAGCTCGGCCGCCGAGGCATCGATCTTGGCGCGGGAGAAGTCGTCGATCTCGAGACCCTGGACGATCTTCCACTCCCCGTTCTCCGAGGTGCAGGGGAAGGAGGAGATGATGCCCTCGGGCACGCCGTAGGAGCCGTCGGACATGACCGAGGAGGAGGTCCAGGACCCGGAGGTGCCCAGCACCCAGTCGTGCACGTGGTCGATGGCCGCAGAGGCCGCCGAGGCCGCCGAGGAGGCGCCGCGAGCATCGATGATGGCGGCGCCGCGCTTGGCGACGGTCGGGATGAAGTCGTCCTCGACCCAGGCCCGGTCGGCCAGGATGTCGGTGATGGGCGAGCCCTTGACGGTGGCCTGGGTCAGGTCGGGGTACTGAGTGGAGGAGTGGTTGCCCCAGACGGTGACCTTGTCGATGTCGGTGACGTGGCAGCCGGCCTTGGTCGCCAGCTGGGCCAGGGCGCGGTTGTGGTCCAGACGGGTCATGGCCGTGAAGCGCGAGGAGGGGATGTCGGGGGCGTGCGAGGCCGCGATGAGGGCGTTGGTGTTGGCGGGGTTGCCCACGACGAGCACCTTGATGTCCTCGGCGGCACCGGCGTTGAGGGCCTCACCCTGGGGACCGAAGATGCCGCCGTTGGCGGAGAGCAGGTCGGCGCGCTCCATGCCGGCCTTGCGGGGCATGGAGCCGACGAGGAAGGCGATGTTGGCGCCCTCGAAGGCGGCCTTGGCGTCGTCGAAGATGTCGACACTGCCCAGGGTCGGGAAGGCGGAGTCGAACAGCTCCATCGCGGTACCCTCAGCGGCCTTGACGGCCGGCGGGATCTCCAGCAGACGGAGGTTGACGCGCTGGTCCGGGCCGAGCAGGGCGCCGGAGGCGATGCGGAACAGCAGGGCGTAGCCGATGTTGCCGGCAGCACCGGTGATGGTGATGTTGACGGGAGCGTTAGCCATCGAGGACTCCTTCGAGACGTGTGTCGTCGCGGGCCGCAGGCGGCAGCCCGGCAGGACAACGCTATGACGTTCGTGCAGGTGAACACACCGATCCACCGTATTTCGTGACTCTCACCACTTCCCGTAGCCATGGAGGTGGGATTCCTCCTGGTAGCCCGTGATTCCAGCGAGATACTCACCGCCCCTGACAACCTCCCGTCCTAGTCGATACGCTGGAGGCCTCCCCCAGCCCATTTCTCGTTTCCAGGACCGTGATGAGCTCACGCCGATCCCCCGCGCCCATCCTCGCGCCACTGCGCCGCGGCTCCCCGCCCCGCCCCACGGTCTCCTCACCGGCCGGGCGTCGGGCAGGCGCCTTCTCCTTCGGTCTGACGCTCCTGGGCGCCCTGGGAGCCGGGTGGTGCCTCATCTGCACCGGACGCGCTCTGGGCGCGCTGCTGAGATCCTCGTCGGCAGCGGGCCTGCTCGCTCAGGCTCTGGCAGCAGCCGCCCTGAGCGCTGTCTGCCAGCTGCTGGCCCAGCGGGTCGCTCGCTTCAGTGCGATCACTGAGGAGGCGCACCTGCGCCGCCTCACCCTGGCTCACCTGCTGGGGCTGGGCCCGGCACGCGCCGCCGACGTCCGCAGCGGTGCGACCGCCTCCCTGCTGACCGACGGCGCAGAGCGGGTGGCCCTCTACCGGCAGACCTTCCTGGCCCCCACACTGGCGGCCGCTGCGGCTCCCCTGCTGGTGCTCATCGAGTTGGCCGCCTTCGTCGACGTCGTTCCCGCCCTGGTCCTGGCGGCGGCCGTCATCGTGGTCCCGGTCTTCATCGCCTGGTGCCACTCGCGGCTGCGGGCCTCGTCGTCGGACTCCCGACGGGCGCGGATGCGCCTGGCCGCCGAGTACCTCGACGCGATCCAGGGACTGCGCACCCTCACCCTGGCCCGGGCCGCGGAGCGCACCAGTGCACGCCTGCGCCTGGAGGGGGAGTCGAACCGACGCGCCGTCATGGGGCTGCTGGCGGGCAACCAGCTCGTCATCCTGCTCACCGACGGCCTGTTCTCGCTCTTCCTCATCACCGTTGCCGCCGGTCTGGCCCTGGTGCGTCTGTCCTCCGGCGCCATCGACATCAGTGACGCCTTGGCGATCGTCCTGACCTCCTACGTGCTCCTCGAGCCGCTGGACCACGTGGGCGCCTTCTTCTACGTGGGCATGGCCGGAATGGCCAACCAGCGCGCCATCCGCAGGATCCTGTCGCGGCCCCTGCCCCGCTCGACCGCTCGTCCCGGGGCCGCGGTCTCCTCGCCGGCTGCCGCTCAGTCCTCCATCGTGCTCGACGACGTCGAGGCCGCCTGGGACGCCGATCCGGTGCTGGAGGGCGTCAACCTGAGCGTGCGCCGCGGCGAGAGCCTGGCGGTGGTCGGCCCCTCGGGGGCGGGCAAGTCGACACTCATGGCGGTGCTCGCCGGCAACCTGCTGCCCAGGGGCGGATCCGTCCGCGTCGAGGGCACCGAGCTGAGCGCCGCCACGCAGGACGAGGTGCGCTCGGCCTCCGCGCTGGTGGCGCAGACGACCTGGCTGTTCACCGGGACGATCGCCGACAACCTGCGCCTGGCCCAGCCCTACGCGACGCCGTCGCAGATGTGGCAGGCCCTGGAGGTGGCCCGCCTCGACAAGGAGGTGGCGCTCATGCCCGAAGGGCTGGAGACCCAGGTCGGCGAGGCCGGCCTGGGACTGTCGGGCGGTCAGGCCCAGCGCCTGTCCCTGGCCCGCGCCTTCCTGGCCGACCGCCCCGTGCTGCTCCTGGACGAGCCCACCAGCCAGGTGGACCTGGCCAGCGAGGCGGCCATCGTGGAGTCCCTTGAGCAGCTGTCCCAGGGCCGCACGGTCGTCACCATCTCCCATCGCGTCGGGGCGCTGACGGCAGCGGACCGGACGGTGAGGGTTGATGCCGGTACGGTCCACGAGGTCGGTGAAGCCCGGACGCCCACATCCGCCGGCGCGGCGCCCACTCAGGAAGCCACCGGGGCCGACGGGTCTTCCTCCAAGGCCTCCGACGGGGATCACCAGGAGGAGCGGGCATGATCCGATCGATCCAGTCGAGACGGTCCTCGGCGCCCCGCTCGCGGGCAACCGGCGGCTCAGGGAAGCGCAGCGGGACCGGTCAGGATGCCGCCTCCACGCAGGCGCCTGTCTCCCGCGCGATGCTGGTGCGCTGGCTGCTTCAGGTCACCCGCCCGGTCCTCTCACCGCTGCTGGGCTCCACCCTGTGCCGTATCACTGACATGCTGTGCGGCGTGGCCCTGTTCTCCTTGGGCGCCTACGCCGTGGCCCGGGCAGGTCTGGCGATGACGACGGACGCACCGGTGCCCGCCATCTGGCCGGTGCTGGCCGTCATGGCGGGGCTGTCCCTGCTCAAGGCGGCCCTGCGCTACGTCGAGCAGTTCCTCGGCCACCTGGTGGCCTTCAAGGCCCTCGAGCTGCTGCGCGGCCAGATCTTCCGCTCCCTCATTCCCCGCTCCCCCAGGGTCAGTGCGACGTCACGCTCGGGCGACCTGCTGTCGCGGGCCACCAAGGACGTGGACCGGATCGAGGTCTTCTTCGCCCACACCTTCGCTCCAGCAGTCTGCGCCGTCGTCGTACCGATCACGGTGCTCACGCTCATCGGCCTGAAGGTGTCCTGGCTGGTGGCCCTGGCGGCGCTCCCCTTCGTGGTGCTCCAGCTGCTCATCGTGCCCCGCCTGGGGTTCGCCGCCTCAGTGGATGCCTCCCGCTCGGTCTCGGCGGCGCGGGCGGAACTCACCCAGCACGTGACCGACACCGTTCAGGGCATGAGTGAAGTTGTCGGGTACGGGCGCAGCCAGGAGCGTCTCGATGAGATGGCCAGGATCGACGCCGAGATCGCCGGTGCCGCGCGGCCAACCGGGCAGTGGGCCGCCGTGAGGCGAGGCCTCAACCAGCTGGCGGGTCTGAGCGCGCCGATCGCCGTCGTTGCCGCGGGTGCGACACTGCCGGCGACCGGCTCGGGCACGGGCATCCCCCTCCTGGCGGCCGCGGCCGCTGCGGTGCTGCGGCTGTCTGAGACCATCCGCGGGGTCGAGGAGCTCTCGAGCGCGCTCAATGCCTCCTTCGCCTCGGCTGAGAGAGTGTGGGAGGTCGTCAACGCCCCGGTGGAGGTGCGCGACGGCGTTGAGGAGCTGACCCCCGGTATCTCCCACGAGGTCCTGTGGCAGGACGTCACCTACTCCTACCCCAACACCGCCGCTCAGGCCGTCCGCGGCGTCAGCATCAGGGCCAGGGCCGGACGGTGGACCTGCATCGTGGGGGCCTCCGGATCGGGCAAGTCCACACTGGCCCAACTGGCGGTGCGCTTCGATGAGCCGGACTCGGGCCGCATCCTCATCGACGGCCAGGACGTGAGCGATCTGCGTGCCGTCAGCCTCTACCAGGAGATCGGCCTGGTGGATCAGCGGGTTCACCTCATGCGGGCCACCATTGCGGACAACGTGCGCCTGGCGGCGCCCTCGGCCACGGACGCCCAGGTGCGCCGGGCGTGCCGAGCGGCCTGCATCGACGAGGACATCGAGGCCCTCGAGGACGGTTACGACACCCTCGTGGGTGAGCGAGGCCAGTCCCTGTCCGGGGGCCAGCGCCAGCGCCTGGCACTGGCCCGCGCACTCCTGGCCCGTCCCGGGGTGCTCATCCTCGATGAGTTCACCTCCCACCTGGATCCTGACCTGGATGAGCGGGTGCGCATCGGGGTGCGCACCTATCTTCCGCAGGCGACGATCATCGAGATCACTCACCGCTTGCAGTGGTCCGAGCAGGCCGACCACGTCGTCGTGATGGATGCGGGGACGATCGTGCAGACGGGGCCGCCGGCCAAGCTCCTGGACGAGCCCGGACCGCTGCGCACACTGATCGGCCGAGGCCGCTGAGAGCGCGGCAACACTAGAGGATTCGTCTGAACTGGGGCTGACACATTGATCGGGCGCCGGGAGTCGATTGACTCCCAGCGCCCGATCGGCTGACTGCGCTGCCCCGGTTCTACTCGCCCGAGCGGGTGGCCGCGGCCGAGGCCTCGAGCTCCTCGGGACTGACGACCCCCTCGACGCTGACCGCGTTGAGGTAGGCCATCCCGTCGAAGGAGAGCTCACGGACGTTCTCCGGGTCGCCCTCGTCGTTGACGGAGCCGCCGGCCATACGGTCCACGATGATGGCGATGGCGCCGTCACCGGTGACGTTCGTGGCGGTACCGAAGGAGTCCAGGGCGATGTAGGTGGCGATCATGAGGGCCACCTGCTGGTCGTTGAAGCCGAGCATGGAGGACAGCAGACCGGTGGCCGCCATGATGGCGCCCCCGGGGACACCCGGCGCGGCCACCATCGTGATGCCGAGCATGAAGATGAAGCCGATCCACTGGGTGGTGCTCACGTGCAGGTCCTGGGTGAGGACGATCGCGAAGGCGAAGGAGAAGATCTTCGAGGTCGACCCCGCCAGGTGGATCGTGGCGCACAGGGGGATGGTGAAGGAGGCCACCGCGTCGGAGACGCCGTTCTTCTTCGTCTGACGCAGGGTGACCGGGATCGTGGCCGCTGACGAGGAGGTGCCCAGAGCCGTCAGGTAGGCCGGGAGCATGGTGAGCAGTGCCTTGAGCGGGTTGCGGCGGCCGATGAGTCCCGCGGTGAGGAACTGGATGCCCAGGATGACGACCTCGAGGATGAGGACCACGACGACGACGCGCAGAAGCGCCTTCATCACCGCCCCGGCCGCCCCGGTGTAGGTGAGGTTGAGGAAGATGCCGAAGATGTGCAGGGGCAGCAGCGGGATGATGAGCCGCTCGATGAGGCGGGTGATGATGGCTCGGAACTCGATGAATCCCTTGCGCAGCACGCCCCGGGGCACCATGGACAGGCCGATGCCCAGGACGAAGGACAGCAGCAGGGCGGTCATGACCTCGACGGCCGGCGGCATCTCCACCGTGAAGTAGCTGCTCAGAGCCCCCTCCGGCTTGGAGACGTCGGCCAGAGAGGTTCCGGCGAGCAGCCGGGGGAAGGTGGCGGCGCACACCACGAAGGTGAGGAAGCCTGCGAAGAGGGTCGAGGCGTAGGCCAGGGCCGTGGTGATCCCGAGCCACTTGCCGGCCCCGCGTCCCAGATCGGCGATGGCGGGGGTCACCAGGCCGATGATGATGAGCGGGATGGAGAAGCTGAGGAACTGGCTGAACAGGTCGGAGAAGGTCGCGAAGACGTTGCCGACGGGCTTGGGAACGAAGGGGTGGCCCCCGAAGCGGATCGAGCCCAGGAGCAGGGCCAGCAGGATCGCGCCAATGACCCAGGTCAGGATGCTGTGGCTGAGACGATGGGCCAGCGAGGGCGAGGCTGAGGGATTGCTTGACATGGAGGGACCTTCAGGGTGTGAAACGAGGTGACAAGACGTCTTGACTGGGGCCAGCGTGCCATACCGCTTGGTCACGGCGCCGCACCGGACCGAAGAATGAGCACTCCCAAGGCACAGATCACACGGGGCGGCGCGCAGCGTCGCCGTGAGAACTCACGCGGTCGGCAGAGTGCTCCCCGCTCACAGGATGCGGGGCAGGTTGACGTAAGGCGACAGGAGCATCAGGACGGCGGCCAGGCCGATGCCGAGGACGACGTCGAACAGGCGGCTGCGCGCCGCCAGCCAGGTGCCGTCGGGGCGCTGGATCCGGACGATGGCCAGCATCAGGATCCCGGCGGCCGCCCACAGGACGGCGATGCGGCGGTGCCCCAGCAAGGCGATGGCTGGGACAGCCGCCAGGCCGAGGGCAACGAGGACAACACAGATGGTGCGGTAGGGCTCCTTGTGCTCGGCCTGCTGGGGATGCGGGTCATGAGTCACGGGCAGGAGCCTATCGGCGCGTGGGGTGCGGGTCCATGACCTTTCTCCGACTGGCACGCCCGCCTGGTGCCCGGCGCGAGGAGCCGGGCACCAGGCGGCGCAGGCGACCCAGTGGGAGATCAGTGGGAGAAGTGGCGGGTGCCGGTGAGGTACATGGTGACGCCGGCGGCCTGGGCGGCGTCGATGACCTCCTGGTCACGGATGGAGCCACCCGGCTGGACGACGGCGCGGACCCCGGCGTCGATGAGGACCTGGAGGCCGTCGGCGAAGGGGAAGAAGGCGTCGGAGGCGGCCACGGCCCCGCGGGCGCGCTGTGGTGCGGCCGCGCCTGCCAGGACATCGGCGGCGTCGGCCCCACCCACAGCCCCCTTCTCCTGCTGGGAGCCGTCGAGTGCGGCGTCGCCGGTGGAGCGGGCCCCCAGGGTGTTGGCCCGCTCGACGGCCAGCTTGCAGGAGTCGACGCGGTTGACCTGCCCCATGCCCACGCCGACGGTGGCGCCGTCATGGGCCAGGAGGACTGCGTTGGAGCGCACGGCACGCACCGAGCGCCAGGCGAAGACCAGATCGGCCAGGAGCGCGTCGTCGGCGGCCGGGCCCGCGGCCAGGGTCCAGGTCGAGGGGTCGTCGCCGGCGGCGTCCAGGACGTCACGCTCCTGGATGACGGCACCTCCCGAGACCTGCTTGATCTCGTAGCCCTCGCGCTGGGGGGCCTCGACGAGGAGCAGGCGCAGGTTCTTCTTGGTGGACAGGATCTCCACGGCCTCGTCGTCGAAGGCGGGGGCGGCGACGACCTCGGTGAAGATGGGCTTGATCTGACGGGCCATCTCGGCGGTGACGACCGTGTTGGTGGCGATGACGCCGCCGTAGGCCGAGACCGGGTCGCAGGCGTGGGCCTTGCGGTGGGCCTCGGCGACGTCGCCGGCGGCCGAGACCGCGATGCCGCAGGGGTTGGCGTGCTTGACGACGGCGACCGTGACGGCCTGGCCGTGGTCGTAGGCGGCGCGCACGGCTGCGTCGGTGTCGGTGTAGTTGTTGTAGCTCATGGCCTTGCCGTGGAGCTGGCGGGCGCCGGCCACTCCCCCGCTCGCCCCGGCGGTGCGGTAGACGGCGGCCCGCTGGTGGGGGTTCTCCCCGTAGCGCAGGCTCGCCAGGCGCTCGTAGCCGACGCCGACGTAGGCCGGCGGTGCGGCCGGCCCGCTGGCTTCGACCTCGGCCGAGTCCGTGGCGTGGGCGACGTCGCCGGCCTCGATCTGGGCGGCCATCCAGGTCGACACGGCCGCGTCGTAGGCGGCGGTGTGGGCGAAGGCCTCGGCGGCCAGGCGGCGGCGGCCGGCCAGGGTGAAGCCGCCTTCTCGCACGGCGGCCGCGACGTCCTCGTACCGGTCGGGGCTGGTCACCACGGCGACAGCGGGGTGGTTCTTGGCGGCGGCGCGCACCATGGTGGGGCCACCGATGTCGATCTGCTCCACGCAGGCGTCGAAGGGGGCACCGGAGGCGACGGTGTCGGTGAAGGGGTAGAGGTTGACGACAACCAGGTCGATGGGGGTCACCCCCAGGGTGGCCAGCTGGTCGAGGTGGTCGGGCTTGCGGCGGTCGGCGAGGATGCCGGCGTGGACGGCCGGGTGGAGGGTCTTGACCCGCCCCTCGAGGCACTCGGGGAAGCCGGTGACCTCCTCCACCGGGGTGACGGCCAGGCCCGCGGCGGCGATGGTGGCGGCGGTGGAGCCGGTGGAGACGATCTCGACACCGGCGTCGGCCAGGGCGTGGGCGAGCGGGAGGAGGCCGGTCTTGTCATAGACGGAGATGAGGGCGCGGCGCACGGGGACGCGGTCGGGGCTGACGAGGCCCTCGGTGGGGACGTGAGCGGTGGGGACCGCCTGGTTCGTGGGCTGCGAGGACTGGGACGACGGGGACGTGGACATGGCGCTCCTGGTGTGGCGTGAGGAAGCAGGACGCCCAGGCGGGCGACGTCCCCTTCATGGACGGCCTCGGCCACTCCCCGGTGGTGCCCCACCCTCGCCAGTCGCAGCCGACCTCATCCTATCGGGTGGCGGCCACGACGGCATCGGATAAGGCCACCGAGCCTGCCTGACCTGACGTTTTCCATGTCGCTCCCGGCGAATCACCCGACCGAACGGCCTGTTTCCTTGCGAGCGGCTTGAGGGACCGCATACAGTCCACAGCATGACTGCGCCCATCAACATCGCAGCAACACCGGTATATCGGAGGACTCCCCCGGAGCAGTGGCAGGAGGCCGCCTCCGCCTACCGGCGCTGGTGGAGCCGCCACCCGGGATTGTCCAGTGCCCTGAACCTGGTGGTGCGCGGAGCCTACGCCTTGATGATCCCGCTGCTCATCGCCGCCCTGGTGATGGTCCCGAGGCTGGCCTACGCCGCCGTGCCGGCGGCCTTCATGGCCGTGTGCCTCATGGTGGTGGCCCTCCTGGCGCGCACACGCACCATCAGCTGGCGCTCGGTTCTGCTCATGTACGGTGTCGGCGCCGCCTGGTCGCTCGTCGTGGCCGCCATCATGAGCTCGGTGCGTACCCGCGCAGGTCTGTCCGTCATGGGCAACGGGATGAGTATCGCCCTGACCATTGCCCTGGAGGTTCTCAGCCCGCTGGTGCCCCTGGTGCTCGTGGTCTTCCTGGCGCCGGGGCGGATGCGCCGCCTGGCGGCCTCCGACTGGGCCCTGCTGGGTTTCGCGGCCGGAGCGGGCCTGACGGCCCTCAACGACGGCATTCGGGCCCTTGAGGAGAGCAGCCTGCTCTCCTCGGTCCTGGGCAACGGGCGCCTGCCCTTCTCCTTCAACCCGTGGACCTCGGGGTCGATGACCCAGGAGAACAGCAACGTCCTGGCCGTCAGCAACCAGGTGAGCACCGCGAACATCACGATGGCGGTGGCGCTGGCGATCACGCTGTGGCGTCTTAAGGACTCGCCGGCCTTCGAAGGGGCCAAGAACCTCGTGTGGCTGCGGATCGTGGCCTGGATCCTGCCGGCGGTGGTCATCCTGCAGTCGGTCAGCGACCACGCCACCTACATCGCCAGGATCGCCCAGCAGCTCGGCCAGAGCGACTCCGGCGGCGGTTTCCCGGCGCTGCTCATGTTCCTGTGGAGGGTCAACGGCGGAGGCCTGAGCGCCATCCCCCTGTCCGTCATCCTCATGGCCGCCTGCCTGCTCCTGGACGCCCACCGCCGCGCCTACGCGGGCGTGCACGGCTGGACGGTGGCCGGGGCGCCGGCTCCCCGCTACCCCAACCTCACCGAGGCGCCGCCCTTCGTGCGCGCCCTCATCGTCTCGGTGGTGGCCCTGGCGAACTTCACCTGGGGCGACCTGGCCGTCACCTGGGGCGCCTACGGGGACCTGCGCCAGGGACGTCTGTACGCCATGCGGGCGGGGCGGGCCACGGCAGAGCAGGTGCGCGGCGTGCGGGCCGACGCCATGGAGGCCACGACGCCGGGTGCTGAGCCCAATGCCCGCCAGGGCTTCCGCCTGGGGATCCTGGTGGTCAGCGTCGTGCTGTTCCTCCTGTGCTGCATGTACGAGGTGCGCACCGTCTGGCAGCTGGCCCCCGAGCTCAAGGAGACCGAGGACGACCTGTTCCTCTCCGCCCTGCCGCGCCTGTTCTCCCAGTGGTGGAGCGGGTTGAGTGGCACCCAGGGGCTCCTCTACGCGATCGGTGCGCTGGCGGCGGTGGCCATGAGCCTATCCCTCGTCCTGACACTGGGGGCCCCGGGGCGCCGCATCAGCACGGCGCCGTCGTCGAGCAGCCTCATCAGTCACCTGCTCACTCTCACGCCGGGGCAGGCGTGCCTGGCACTGCTGGACTTCGCCATGACCTACATGCCGCGCTCGGCCCTGAGCGCCAGTCCCGCCGGGGGCGGTACCGACCTGGCCGCCGAGCTCTCCGTCAACCGGCGGATCCGGGGCGCCGAGAGCTTCTCCGAGAGTCAGGCGCTGTTCACGGCGCGTACCAAGCGGCAGGTGGCGGTCGAGTCTGATATTGCGCGCCTTCGCGAGCTCGCCGAGTCCCTGGGAGTGACCGGTGTCGATGCCCTGGAGCCCAGCCGGATCGATGAGACCGTCGCCGATCTGGCCGCCTCCGGGGCCGACTCCCAAGTGGTCGGGCAGATGCGCGACCTGGCCGCCTCAGTGTCGGAGCAGCAGGCCGAGATCCTGGAGCTGACCCGCCGCCTCAACACCGGCAACGGTGAGCAGTTCGCCATCCTGGAGGGCTATCGGATCACCGACGACTTCCGGGGTGAGGCCATCGACCAGCGGCCGGTGGACAGCCCCGTCCACGCCCTGGCGCTGTCCCCGGCCGGGAACCAGCTGGTCGTCGTCGAGTACCAGGGGGCGGCCCCCACCATTGATGACGACGACGAGACCGACATTCCTCCCCGCAGGCTGCCGGGGCGGGCGGCGCACAAGTCGGCCGACAACGTCCTGGAGCACCTGGCCCGCGACGAGCGCGTCGCGCGGTTCTTCCGGGAGAATCCTGAGCTGTGGCGGGACATCAAGGAGGGACGCGCCCTCTTGGAGGCGAACGTCCTCTACACCCCCATCCCCGGGATGACCTACCGGGCCGGGACCGCGCTCCTGGCGGTGACGCCCGAACTGGTCGAGGGCGTGGATACGGCCGTCAGCTCCTTGAGCAGCGCGGGCACGGCGGCTCGCTGACTGGCTGCTGACTCACCTCTCGCGGTCGTTCTCCCAGTCAGTCTCATCGACGGCGTCCTCGCGCACATCCTGGCGCCGGTAGGCCGCCGGCAGGACCGACTCGGGCAGGGTGTTGCGAGCCCAGGTACGCGTGTAGGGGTGGGCCAGGACGGCCATGGCCGCCAGTCCGACACCGACCTCGACGAAGACGAGGATGACGGTGTAGAGGACCAGCGGACCGACGCTGCTCATCCGGTTCGGCCCCACGGACCCGGAGGCGGCCAGGCACAACAGGCCCACGCCACCGGCCACGAGGAGGGCGGCCAGACCGGCGGCGCTGAGGGCGTAGCGCACCCGCAGGGCGTTGAGCACCGCTCGACGGCGCCAGGCGGCCACCATGGCGCCGGCCGTCACCACCAGGGGCAGCCACAGGCCCACGCTGCTCAGCGGCGTCGACGGCACCAGCCCCAGCAGCGGCAGGCGCGGGACGGGGCCGGCCACGACCCGGTCGGGGGCGAAGACCGTGCCCGTGCCCACGGAGAAGCCGGCTCCGATGAGCCAGGAGCAGGCCCAGATGACCAGGGTCGGCACCCAGCCGGCCTGAAGCAGGATCAGGCCGGCCATCGCGACGAAGCCGTCCCCGGCCAGGGAGTCGTGCAGGACCGAGACCCGGCCGGCACCGTTGACGACAGCCGCGACCACCACCAGCAGGCTCAGCAGGCTCAGGGCTCGCGTGGCCCCGTAGGCCAGTGACAGGGACGGCCCCAGCCAATGGGGTCGGCGGTCCCACCAGCGGGTCAGGGGCGACCAGTGGTGGCCGGCGCGCATGAGCTGGATGGCGACGATGACGCCGGTGAGCAGGGCGATACCGATGACGGCAGGCCAGGTGTCCAGCCCGGCGGGGCCGGTGAGGCAGGCCAGGGCCGCCACGACGGTCGCGGCGACGACGATGGCCGCCCCGGCCGCCGGTCGGGAGGGGCGTGCTCGACGCACACAGAACCAGGTCCA
>ERZ772920.425-NODE-425-length-24013-cov-4.077218_pt1 | contig 24013 bp, 28 predicted proteins | sample MGYA00511469_ERZ772920 | MGnify/ENA primary metagenome ERZ772920 (study PRJEB29015, sample SAMEA2738069) | human oral metagenome | biome: human oral; feature: human-associated habitat; material: saliva | place: China | collected 2216 ... | reverse complement strand
AAGGCCGCCGCTGCTGAGGCTAAGCCCGAGGCCCCCAAGGCTGCCAAGGCGGAGGCTCCTAAGGCCGCTAAGGCCGCCGCTGCTGAGGCTAAGCCCGAGGCCCCCAAGGCTGCCAAGGCGGAGGCTCCTAAGGCCGCTAAGGCCGCCGCTGCTGAGGCTAAGCCCGAGGTGGCTGGAGATGGTCCCACGGAGGAAGAGCTGCTGGACCAGGCGGCTCTGCACGCGGTGGCCCTCATGCAGGCGGGCATGACCGGATCCGTGCGTGAGGCCCTTACCGCTGTCGGCGCTCGCCGTGTCTCCCAAATCGATGGCGTAGAGGCTCTGCAAAAATTCATTAGCCTCCTACCTGAGGTCCCGGCCTCTGAGGATGCCTAATGCCTCCCCAGGATCACGCACAGCTGAGCCCCAGCGCCGCCGTACGCTGGCTCCAATGCCCCGCCAGTGTGGTGCTAGCCGACCAGGCGGGGCCTGAGGAAGCCTCCCCACACGCCATGGAGGGGACCGCTGCTCACGCGCTCGCGGAGATTGAGGCCCGATATGAGCTGATCGACCTCAACGAGGCCGCCCATAAGGCCGCCCTGGCCAGGTGGGATGCCAAGTTCGGCTCTCAGTACGACAGGGCCGAGATGCTGCGGCATGTGGGTAAATACGTTGACCAGGTGCGTGCCGCCCTGGACAGTCTCCCTCACTCTGTCCTACTGCTGGAGCAGCGCATGGACACAGGTATCCCTGGTGTGTGGGGGACAGGTGACGCAGTCGTGGTATCTCCTGAGGCTATCCACGTGCTAGACCTCAAATACGGCCGTGGCGTCCCCGTAGACGCCGCCGGGAATCCTCAGCTGCGCCTATACGGCCTGGGTGCGCTGAGGTGTTTCGGGGACCTCCTAGGTGAGGTGGAGACCGTCACGGTCAGCATTATCCAGCCTCGCCTGGGCAGCTTCTCTACCGAGACTCTCCCTGTGCGTGAGCTGGAGGCCTGGCGGGAGGGTGTAGTCATGCCTGCGGTTGAGCGGATCGCGCAGGGCTCCATGGTGGCCTCCCCTAGTGAGGGGGCCTGCCGCTGGTGTCCCGTGGCTGGTGAGTGCCGCGCCAGGCGCGACTACCTGACAGAGCAGGATTTCAGCGAGCCGCCGCTACTGGATGACGCTGAGCTGGCCGCCGAGGTGGCTAGGGTCTCCCAGCTACGCTCATGGTGTGACGCCGTCGAGAAATGCGCTTTCAAGCGCGTGTATGAGGAAGGCAAGTCTCTGCCAGGACTCAAGATTGTGCGTGGCCGGGGCAGGCGGGTAATCACCGATCAGCCTGCCGCCATCCAGACACTAATCGACCACGGCTACGGCGCAGAACAAGTGGCAGACTTCAAGGTGAAGCCACTGGGCCAGCTGGAGAAGCTGGTGGGTAAAAAGGACCTGCCAGAAATTATTGGGGCCTATATGGAGCGCCGTGAGGGTCCCCTGTCTTTGGTGGGGGAGGATGACCCCCGCCCGAGTGTCACCCGTGAAGCGTCTGCGGTAGCAGATTTTGGGTAGCGCTATCTCCGCTTGGCGTGGTATTATCTTATTGCCGCGCCAAGCGGCCTAGCTAACCGATCACCGATCACCGATAAACCGATTATTTGAGGAGAACTAGAATGCCTAACCTACGTAAGGTAGTCACCGACAAGAGCGAGGGTATCCGCCTAGGGTACGTCCACCTGGTTGAGCCCTACGCGTCATCCCCTGACCAGGAGCCCAAATACTCCTGCATGCTGATCATCCCCAAGACGGCGAAGCGCACGCTGGCGGCGATCAAGGCCGCCCAGCGGGCCGCGATTGAGGAACAGAAGTCCAAGTTCGGTGGGGTCGTGCCCCGCAACCTACGCTACACGCTGCGTGACGGTGATGTGGACGCGGACCTGGATCGTAACCCTGAGCTGAGCGGCTGCTACTTCATGAACGTTTCGTCTACTCGCCGTCCAGGTGTGGTGGATCGTAACCTCCACCCGATCATGGACGCGAGCGAGATTTACTCCGGTATGATTGCTCGTGTGTCTATCTCGGCTTACTGCTACAACTCTAGCGGCAACCGGGGCGTGACTTTTGGCCTGGAGAATGTGCAGAAGCTGGCCGACGGTGAGTTGCTGGGTGGTGGCGCTGCGCGGCCTGAGGATGATTTTGAGGCTCTGGGGGATGATGAGTCTCAGGATCCATATGATGTGCTCTGAGTAGAGCCGCTTTGAGCAATTGATCCCCTACTGTGATGTACACGGTAGGGGATCAACTTTTGTTTGTGGGTAGCGCTTTCTGCCTATATGCGCTATACTGTTTTTGTTGTCGAACCGAAAGGAACCACACCATGCCTATCTACCACGGCACATGGTCCGGATACACGCGCGGCTGCCGCTGCCAGAAATGCCGCGCACAAGGCGCCGAGCGCCGACGCGACCGCCTACCCCAGCTACGCGAGTACCTGGCAGCCAACCGCGAGCGCCTAGCACAGCAGCAGGCCACCTCTAAGGCGACTGCTGTGCGTAACAGCCTCCCTTGGGAGCCTTGGGAGGATGAGATTGCAGGTGACTACTCGCGCACAGTGCCAGACATTGCCCAGCAGCTGCAGCGGTCGGTCTCTGCCGTCCGCAACCGGCGTCGCACAGCCAAGCTGCGTGAGCGCTGGTACGCCAGCCACGTCCTAGACCTACCCGAGGGAGGGGCAGAGCAGTGAAACAGCGTCGCATGAATTGGGGCATTTTCGCAGCCGCCCTCATCGCTCTACTGTCTCTGCTGTGTGCGCTCGCTGGCATGGCCGCCCTGCCCAGGGCTCCTTGGCCGGTCACCGCGCCAAGCATCCTAGTTTTCATTGTCGCCACCCTGGTTTGGTGTTACCTGCGTGACCCTCAGGACGGTGATCACCAGTGAAGCGCCTATACATCGATATTGAGACCTATAGCCCCACGGACATCAAGCTGGGCGTCTACAAATACAGCGAGGACCCAGGCTTTTTGGTGCTTATGGCTGCGTGGGCTCTAGATGACGGACCCATCCAGGTAGCGGTCGGTGAGGATGAGATCCGGCGTATACCTGGGCTTTTCGCGCCGATCAACGGCGAGGACGTGGAGAGGGTAGCGCACAACGCGCAATTTGAGCGCGTGTGCCTCTCGCGCTTGGGCGGCCTGCCGGTGGGGGAGTATCTGCCTGCTAGTGAGTGGCTGGACACTATGGCGTGTATGGCGGAGTGGGGTTACCCGCAGAGCCTGAAGCAAGGCGCGCAGGCGCTGGGGGCCGCCCCCAAAGACGAGGCAGGCACGCGCCTGATTAAGCTCTTCTGCTCGCCTGATAGGCGAGGCACACGGAAGCTACCCGCCGACCACCCTGACCAGTGGCAGGAGTTTGTGCGGTACTGTGTGCAGGATGTGGAGACTATGCGGGACATGCTACACCGGCTAGAGGCCAAGTATGGTGCTTGGCCCACCGTTATGGAGCGCAGTATCTACGACGCCGACCAGCGCGTCAATGACGCTGGGATCCGCGTGGATCTGGCTTTGGCGAGGGCGGCTATAGACGCCGCCACTAAGGGCTACGAGCGGGACATGTGTCAGGCGCAGCAGCTGACGGGCCTGGCTAACCCCCGCTCTGTCCAGCAGCTACTCGCCTGGCTGGGAGGCGCCCTGCCTGACCTGCGAGCTGAGACAGTGAGTGCCGCCCTGGCCGGGGACACACTCACACCGGTGCAGCGTCAAGCGCTAGAGCTACGACAGTCCATGTCCCTGACTGCGCATAAAAAATTTGGTGTAGCCCTAGAGGCCGCGTCGCCCGACTCTCGCCTGCGTGGCGGGTTTAGGTTTTTTGGTGCGCACACAGGCAGATGGGCTGGCAGGGGCCTACAGCTCCAGAATCTCCCGCGTGACGGTTTCGATAGCGAGTCCCAGCAGAACGCAGCTATTGCGGACACGCTTTTGTGTGAGGATATCGATCCTCACACGCTAAAAGCACTAGTGCGTCCCCTAATGGTGGGCCCATTCACGGTGTGTGACTATAGCGCGATTGAGGCGCGCGTGGTTGCGTGGCTGGCCGGCGAGGATTGGGCGCTGGAAGCGTTCGCGGCTGGCCGCGATATCTACGTGGAGACTGCTAGGCGTATGGGTGGGGGCATGGGTCGCAAGGAGGGCAAGGTGGCCGTGCTAGCCCTAGGCTACGGTGGCGGCATTGGTAGTCTCAAGGCTATGGGTGGCGAGCGCCTAGGCAGCGACCAGCTACTACAGCAGATTGTGGACCAGTGGCGGGCCGCCAACCCACGCATCGTGGCCCTATGGGGCTTGCTGGAGCGTGCGTTCCTGTATGGGGGCATGGTGGGTGACCGCCTGTGGGTGGAGGCCCGTGGCGAGGATAGGCTGGTGTGGCTGCCCAGTGGTAGGCCGCTGGTGTATCACGGCATGAGGGTCACGCAGGTGGGTGGCCGTCAGCGCTTGTCATTTGTGGAGGCTAAGAGCGGCGCTCGCAGGGACACCTATGGTGGTCGTTTGACTGAGAATGTCACGCAGGCGGTGGCGCGTGACGTGCTGGGTGAGGCGTTGGTGCGTCTAGATCAAGCCGGTGCCCGCGTCGTTGGTCACGTGCATGATGAGGTGCTGGTGGAGGGCGCCGACTCTGGCTCTGTGGATTGGGTGAGGGGCATCATGACTCAGGAGCCGGCTTGGGGTGAGGGTTTGCCGTTGGATGCGGCTGGGTATGTGTGTGGCCGGTACCGTAAAGGGTGATCTACCGCACAATATTTTAGAGTAGCGCTTTTCAACCTATATGCACTATACTATTCATGTCGCTAGAGAACAGCGACCACACACACTACCGAAAGGACAACACCAATGACGCCCCAATTCGGCCTATACGACTTCTTCCTAGTCGTAACCAACCGTAGCAGCGGTGGCCCCAAGCACCTCGTAGCCGACGTCTATGTCAACCGCAAGGCCACCAACAACCCCAACGGCCTTGACTGGTTCAGCTTCAGCACCTCCAACCAGATCGGACGGTTGAGCCTCTACCCCTGGGACAAGGGCTGGCTCGCTAACCTCAAGGGCGCCGACGGCAAGCGCTACAAGGCCGTTTTCGCTAACGAGCCCGGCATTGACGCCATCCGTGAGGCGCTCGCGGACATCGTAAACGGCAGCTCCCGCCTTGCTGAGCTCGCGCTAGCCCCAGCCCCGGAGAGCGAGTGAGAGCCGTGGGGACCCTAACCCTACCTGTCGACGAATACAGCAGTAACATCGTTTTCTACATGCACGAGAACACCATCTTCCTACCCGGCCACTTTGGTGGGCTGGACGTCGCCGAGATTGACGACATTAGCTGGGAGAAGCTCGACGATGAGATGGGCTGCATCTACTTACGCACACCGGGATCTAGGAGCTAACACCAATGAATGACAACTACATCCGCATAATAGATCTCCATGGTGTGGCGCGCATCGTAGGCATCGCACCACCAGCCCCAAATGCCCAGTTAGAGTACGAAGGAAATACCCTGGACGCATTGTAGTACCGTCTAGCTTTGGCAAAGCGGTTTACTGGCCTAGGCGGGGGCGCCTACAGCTCCCTAGCGTCCTACACTCCATATACGCCTCACAGGTGGAGGCTATTTGTATCTCACCCCCACCCAAGAAAATCAGAGATTACAAAGGGCGCATGCTGCTTTGTCTCACCACGGCAGACTCGCTATATGTCATCCCTTTTAGGGTGGTGTACCTGGACCAGGTCAAATACCTAGTCAACCTCATAGAAAAGGAACAAGAATCATGATTTTGTCTGACATTGGTATCCGGCAGGCGCTGCGTAGCGGCAGGCTAGCCATTACTCCCACACCGCTAGTTTTGCAGCCCGCCAGCGTGGACCTGACGCTATCCGAGTCTATCCTGGTGCCCGCCAACCGCCGCGCGGGCACCGGGAATCTATCCCATACGCTGCCGCCGGAGGGTATCCTGCTGAGGCCCCAGAGCTTCATCCTGGGCTGCACCCAGGAGACCCTCAGTATCCCTAGCGACCTGGCAGCGCGGTTTGAGGGCAAATCCACTCTAGGCCGCATGGGGCTGCTAACCCACATCAGTGCGGGCTTTGTGGATCCGGGCTTCCAAGGTCAGCTAACCCTGGAGCTAGCCAACCTATCCCCGGATGACATCCTCATATATCCTGGCATGCAGATTGGGCAGCTGTGCTTCTACATGCTGGACCAGTCGTGCATGCACCCTTACGGTAGCCCACAGGTAGGCAGCCACTATCAGGGCCAGGCGGGAGCCACGGCAGCCAGGGGTGACGACTGATGCGCATCGTAGACGAGATCCAGCATCTGCTGCGGCTGGCTGAGGATTCGGGAGCCTCTAGCGCTGAGCGTGACCTGGCTATGCGGAGGGCAGAGAAGCTAATGGTGAGGCGCCGGCTGCGGCCTGACCAGCTCCACCAGGATGGGGAAATAAAAATCCTGGCTATCACGGTTACTGGTGGCGCGCGATCTGTGGCTCCCGGTGTAGCGCGTGGCCTGTGCGAGCTCGCCCAGGCACTAGACTGCAGGAGCGTTTTCTGGCCTGAAAAGCGCTCTACCCGCGTGATGGTGGCTGGTGAATTGGCAGATCTAGCCAGGGTGAATCAGCTCTACGCGTCAATCATGATCCAGGCTCCGCTGGCTCTCCACGAGCGCATGGAGCAGCGGGACTTCTGGTCAGACACGGACAAGCAGAAATTCCGGCGCAGCTACATGCAGGGATATTTCTATGGTGTGGCCGCGCGGATAAAGGTCAACACCAAGCGGGCTCTGAGCGACAGTGACCCCGATGCTCCACCTGTGGAGCCTGGTGCGCAGCTCATCCTGACCAAGCGCATCGATAGGGCTGAGGATCACCTGCGGGGGCTGTTCCCGTCTATTCGGGAGGCGCCAGCCATCCTACAGCACGCGGCAGGCAGGCTAGCTGGGTCTACTGACGGCTATGTGAGCAATATAGGGCTGTCTCCAACGCAGCTAGAGCATCAACCACGTGCTATTGAGTCTGAATAAAATGCCCTTTGTGGCCTCTCTACTGGATTGGTAGGGGGTCACAAAGGCTAAATGTGGGCTACTACACAGTATTTGAGTATAGCGTTTTCTAAAATGGGTTCGCTATACTAATTACGTCGCTAAGAAACGGCGACCACCACAACAACCCGAAAGGACAACCCCAATGAACACCAAGCTCACCACCTTCCACCACAGCAGCGAGCTCAACCCCAAGGCATTCAAGGCTGAAGCCATTGTGCGGACCCGCGGTGGCCGTGAAATCCAGATCATCAGCCAGTCAGACAAGGATATGATCGCTACCGCCCTGGTGCAGCTGGTAGCCCGGCACGTACCCGCCGCCATCACCGTAGAGCAGGCCCTGCCCTTGATCCACGACGTGTACAGCGTCTACGAGCCCGCCTGGTAAGCAAAAAATTTAGCCCCGTGGCCTCTCACCAAAATGAGGGCCACGGGGCTAAAACATCTAGTTGAATATCCGCTTGATACCATCCGCTATGGCGTCGGCAAACACATCGCGCGGCGCGCCAATGGGATGGATCATGTCCGGCTTGCCACCCACGGGGTGGCAGGTGGCTGTGCTGTCCATGAATTTAGCGGTATACCCGTCGCCGCGTAGACCGAACCATTCAGGGGAGAAAGCCCGGAAGTCGACCCAAGAATTGTATAGGCTCTCGTCGGCTTTGAGCTGGTTGTCAGCGTCGATTAGGCGTTTGTTTAGCTCAACATTTTCTTGAGCCGTGGCCTTGTCGCCGCGCGGGATAGTCCCACACAACACAATATAATCCCACCTTTGAGAGGCGCGCCGGGCTGCGATATAGGCTTTGGCGTCGGCCACGGTTTTAGCCACCGTAGCGCCCTCAACAAAAATAGAGTTAGTGGTCTCACCGGTCACCAAAATGTTCTTTTTGCCGGAACGCCAAAGGCCTTGCACGTCGGTTGCGTTCTTCGTCATGTCAGCCCAGGTTTGGCCGGGGATAGCACAGTTGCTGACGTTAGCGCCGGTAGACTGGATAAGGTTTTTAAACCCCGCGACTTCTTGGATACCGGGCGCAACCCAGCGGGCGAAAAGTGAATTGGAGTCCACCACTATATTGGTGGACTCATCAAACCCCGCTGACCTGGCAGGGCCATTGGTTTTGTTGGCTAGCCCTGCCAGGATCATTGCCAGTAGTTCGTAGCTGTTGCTCATTAGGCAAACTCCCCTGTACCGCGCCAGTTCTTCACAGTGAAGTTGTATTGAGAATCGATACGGCTGTAGACTGTTTTTTCTTCATGCCCGAAAGGCCGTGGTTGCAGGGTGCCCAGCATTACCCAGGTTTCTTTGCCTACTGGCTTCAGGTAGGCGGTGCAGTTAGTGCCGTCGTATTTGAACCGTAGGGAGTCGCCAGACTGTGCCGTGATATTGGTGATTACGGTGGGAACCCCGTTGGCGCTAAACTCGTACACCATGTTTGGGTTGGCGCCGATTGATACCAGCTTCTCATTGTAGGGTGAACCGTACAGCCCGAAACTAGAGCGGGGGTTGTCGCTTTCGATAGTGGCCTCAACAATGATTGGCTTGCCTAGTTTTAGTTCGGTGCGCCCATTTTGTGAGAGTGGACCGTTCTTGACTTTGGCTTTTTCGGTTTCGGTTGCTTCCTCGACGTAGTTCCAAAAATCGGAATTGCCGCGCTTGCTGTTGGGTAGTACGGACTGTACATTGTGGGTGACTTTGATAGTAAACCCATTGGCACTAGAGCCGGTAACACTGTTCACTAGTGCCAGATAGTTGGTGTCGTATGCCCAGCCGTTGTCAATGAACTTCGGGATAACCGCCTTCATTGGGGGCAGGGTAGCTAGCAGTTCGTTAATATTATCAAGGTCACCGGCGCTATAGCCTTGGTAGCCTGAACCGGTCTTAATGAATACCAAATAGACCACTGACCCGACCGTGTTTGTTAGTTCCGGCGGGGCCGGAACCCACGTAACATTAGCCGGGTGGGTTAGGTCAACAATACCCGGCTTTGACTTGGTTAGGATCACGGTTTGCACATTAGCGGCGGGCGCAAGGGAATACGTGTGGGTGTCGCTAATGTCAATGGTTTGTTCATTGCTGCCCATAGCACCAGACTTGAGCGCGTCCAGCTTGCGGTTAAGTTCGTCCAGCTGTTCCTTGGTTAGCGAACCGGGGTCGCCTTTGGGACCGGGCAAGCCCTGTGCGCCCTGTGGGCCTTGCGGGCCAGGGTCACCTTTAGGGCCACGTTCGCCAGGGTCACCCTTGGGACCCGGAGCGCCACTGCCAGACGTGGGAATAGAGTTACGAACAGCGACAATATCCTCAGCGTTTTTCCTGGCCAGAGCCTCAACCTCACTAGCCTTACTCAAAGCAGAGTCAGCCTTACCTGAAACCATGCTCACGGTTTCAGTCAGTGAGCCCACCATGGCACTAGCCTGCTCGGCTTTAGCGCTTGCAGTTTCCGCCTTGCTGTCTGCTCTCTCAGCTTTACTAGTTGCTGAAGATACAGCCTGATTAAGGGCAGCCAGCTGCTCCTTGGTCAGCGAGCTAGCACCGCCCTGCCCACCGTGTGTGACTTGCGCCCCTGTGTTGGAGTTAGAACCGGGCTCTGGCGGCGCGGACAGAGACAGGCCCACAATGTCGGCCAGAGTAACCACCTGACCATCCGTTAGGGTGATCGGGTGGTTGGCGATAGTGCGGGAGGGAGTATCCACCTGCACCTGATACCTGCCCGCATCCACCAGGACAGAAATGGGCCCCCGGGCGCTAGCCGCGACGACCCCGCCCGTGACCACAGAGCCCTCAGAGCCCCGCATAGGATCCGGGATGGGCTTCAGGGTGACAGTCGCCGGGACTATTTCACCGCTAGGGCCACGAACCAGGCCTTTAATTTCGGCTGACATCAGTTGCCCTCCTTAGCTCTTGAAATTTCCGCGTGTAGTTGTTCGTGTTCGACGCGCGCGGTCTCCTGCACACTCTTAATACGGCTACGCAGATCACGCATGTCACTGTCTTGCCGGTCGGTGATCTGGTCGAGCACATGGCCGTGAGCTGCCAGCACCTGGCCGTGTGCATCCAGGGCCGCTTGTACAGCTGCCTGCCCATCCTCGATACGCTTGACCGCGTCTTTGATGCTGCCCCCATGGTTGGGTGTCACCTCATGGTGCACCTCGACCAGCGAGGATTCTAGTGCATCTAGCCGGTTATCGATTTTCCCGGCGATAGCCTCTAATGTAGCCGAGGTTTCGGCCTGTTCCCGCTCAGCGCGAGCCTTGCCCACCTGTTCACGGGTGAGCAGGGTTTCCGCCTTGGCCTTTTCACGCCCCCACTTGATACCGGCCAGGACGGACACAGCCGTAACCAGGCCGCCGAGGGCTACCCCGGCGGCGCTGATTACGGCTACGACCTCGCTGGGAGTCACTCGGCGGGCTCCTGGGAGCCACGTACCCCATAGACCGGTGACTCATAGATCCCACCGGTGTGGGTGGCTGCCAGCACTAGGGCGAGTAGACCCAGCGCCTTGTCTGCCACATCCAGCCAATGGGTGGACTGCTCAGGCGTGACCATGCCATAGGCCATACCCAGACCCAGCAGGGCGGCCACGATGCCATAAATGGCCTTGCGGCGGGTCGGGGTGAGGGAGGCCCATTTGGTGCGGTCGGTGGTTAGTGCGTGCTTGGGGATAGTCATTTTTACCAGCCTCCGTTCAGCAGGCGTTCCTGCATAGCACGGATAGTCATGGATGGCGCATCCATGCACCCATCACCCTCAATACCATAATGAGCTGAGAGCGCATTAATGCTATCAGGCCCCATTAGGCCATCGGCCCCCACACCCAGGGCACGCTGCAGGGCCTCAATCACCTGAGAGCCCTGCGCACTCGCGGTGAGTACCCACTCCCAGCCGGTCGTGCAGCCCTCCATATGGGTGCGCATAGACGCCATCTGGCTAGACACCACACCATCCACGGTAGTGCCCAGCACACCCTGCAGCATTCGGGTGGTTTCCTCACCCCAGTAGCCGTCAACGGCGGGCTGCACGGCAGGCTGGGGGGTGACGTCGCCACCCTTCAGAGCCGCGACAGTCTGCGGGCCAGGGATACCATCCACAGCCAGGCCACCGTGATCAGCCTGGAAGGTCTTGATCGCGTTGAAAGTGAGCTCACCCAAAATGCCATCCGCGCCGTCTGCCCCCAGGTTGTAGCCCTTGGCTAGTAGCAGGTTCTGGACGTTGCGCACGTAGCTCTCGTCATACTGGTTAGGGTTGTAGACGCTGCCGCCCCCATAGGTAGGCACGGCGTTAGTGTCGCCACCCACATACCGCAGCACGCAGTCCCACGGGTAATCGTAATACGGGTGGACGTTGGTTTCGTCCGCCTGATCACCAGACTGACCACCGGCGATATCGCCGCGCTCGTCGATACTGGCTTGGGCCACCATCCCATCACCCAGGTAGCAGGCCACGTGGTTGGCGTGGCTCAGCAGAATATCGCCCCTCTGCTTATCTACATCGGGGTCTAGCATCTCCCAGCCGTGCGCAGTTAGATTGGCGGCCATGTTACCGGTGTAGGTTGCGTTACCAGTGTCGAAACCGCATTTGTCCAACACACCGATGATCAGGGCTGAGCAGTCGGTTTCGCCACCGACCCTCAAATCCCACCGGTTGGCCTGGTCGTAGCCCAAGTCGCCATACCTGCACCACCACTCCATCGCCTTAGCGAATTCTTCAACACTAGGCATAGCGTCCCTTTCTCTCGGCGCCCTTTAAGGCTTTCTTAAGCCTTAATTATATAGCCTATCGAGTAGAAAGGCGGCAGGTTATTGTGTGGCTTACCGCCGCCCTTGGATTTAGCCTCCAACCAGCCGGGGGCCTTCGCGTCGTATGAGGACACCGACGTCCAGCCAGAGCCAGCGCCCAAGTTAGTGGCGAAAATGCCCACGCCCTGCTCCCATTTACCCGGCAGGCCACGGCCAATCACCGGGTGCGCGTGGGCAGGCATTTCGGCCTCAGTCAGAGTATGGGCCTCCTCCCCACCAGTCTGCGCTCGCGGATGGGAGGCTGATGCGCCCATCAGGAAACGCCCCCGCAAGTCGGGCACGGTGAAGCTTTCGCCGGTTACACCCAAGACAGCCGCTAGCGCCGGATACTGTGAGCGCTGATATGTCGCGCCGTCACACAGCAGCCACCCGGCGGGAGCCGTCGCACCAGCATAGGCAACCACGGTTCCCACCGGTGTAACGTTGCCGCCGTCACCGGTCTGCGCGTCCCGCGCCGTGCCCAGCAGGTACAGGCGACGGTTAACGCTCACTGTCCACGCGCGCGCGGCGGGCTTCAGGTCACCAGCAAAATTAGTAGGGTCAGCAGCCAGTGGCGCCATGTCGCCATCCAGCTGGATACGTAGCGGGTCGAGGCTGGTGACGGTAGCCCACCTAAAAACCGGTAGCAGGTCCAGGCGCTGCCGCATACCGGCGAGCACGTCTACTAGGTAGTCCAGACTAGTCATAGGTCGGTCACCTCCATGAGTTTAGTTTTCACTAGGGCGGTAGGGTCTAGCGCGTAGCTGATCTCCCTGACCACGCCACGCGTAGACAGGCCCTGAGACGAAAAGCCAACAACAGAGTTAGGCTGCAATGGGATTGGCATGTGTTGGAGGGTGATAGAGGCGGAGGGCGTGGACACCTCGATCAGGCGTCTACGTGCCTGGGCGTTGATCGACTCTTGATTAGCTGCTTCCACGCCGGTTTGCGTTTCTGTCACCCACCGCCCACGCGACGGATACGAGTAAGGGCTGCTAGAGTCCTCGTTCAGGGCCACGCCTACCAGGGCGGGCTTGTCCTGGCTCCCCTCAGACACCAAAATAATTTTATTAGGCACGCTGGTTGCGTCCAGCTCATACTCCCACTCTGGGAGGTGGATCGCCCTGGCACCCTCACGAAAATCATAGTCCACACCCCTAGCAGCTGGACGCACGTACGGATCCAGGTGAATGGCCCCAGTCCCGTCAGGGTGTGCAGCCCAATAACCCGCCGCCGACAAAAGATCGTTAGCTATGGTTAACTTGGATTTGCCGGGGTCGTAGACGATGTCCCCACTGGCCTGGGCTGCGCTAGGAGTGACCGACAGGGTATTTAGGCCGGTTTCGCGCAGGATCGAGGCCGCAGTAGTCACCAGGTTGGAGCCCGCTTTGACAGTGTAGGTACGCTCCACACAGTCAGCGTCCGGGAGGGCCAGGAGGGAGGATAGCTCTACGCTCCACGTGGAGCCAGCCTCCGTATAGGTGCGTGTGGGCGCGGATAGGGTAAAAACACCCAACCCCCACGCAGGCATCCCGCTGGGCGCGTACTCGATACGCACGCGATTTTTTGCCCACTCGATACCATCATCTGTAGACGCCAGATCTATAGAGCCTGACGCACGTAGCCTAGATGAGCCACTTAGAGTTATGGTGCCGCCGGTGACGTTGGTGAGGGGCCTAATCTCGCGGCCATCCCAATCCAGCAGGGTGTAAATAAATTCCGCCTGCCTGTGATTATCGAGGCCCGGTATTGTCACTGGTCCACCTCCTCCACGTTAAGCTTTACCGACCATTTGCCGGACAGCGCCCGATCCAGGTCCACGCTGGTCAGAGAGCAGTAGACCCTGCGCCCCATGGGGTCACGGTAAATAAAGGGCGCGGGCAAATAAGAAAGCGTCTCGATACGCTGTAGGAGCTCCCAGTCGTCATCAAACAAAGTGGCTGACAAGCTAAGGGACTTTTCGCGGTGGTAGCCGCTCATCTCCACAGCCCCCGCGCGCCCCGCAAACATGTACAGCTTACGGTTGGCTAGGCCGGTCTTGCATGAGTGGATAGGGTCCCACCTAAGCGGAACAGTGACGCCAAAAGTCTCTCCACCACCCAGCCACATAGCCCACGACTCAACCGTCAAACTAGCCGTGGCTGACGCCGTCGAAGGCAAGTCAGAGACAGCAGAGACACGGTACTGCACATCCCCATGGGAGGTGGACTCATAGTCCAGGAGAGTACCCCCCACGGCCAGGTCATCAGTCAGTGCCTGCCAAGTCACGCCGTTGTCGTCGCTACGCTCAACCCGGTTACGCACAGCCGCCGGTTTACCCGCCGCCGGTGCAGGATTATCCACACGCACACGCACACAACCAGACTCATCATCCCACTCCAAAAACACAGCCGGGACAGGCGGTTTCTCATAAACCACGTTGAAAGTCTGGGTGACCGGCCACGACGCCAAACCGTGCCCGCTAAACGCCGTGACAGTCACCTGGTAGGTGAGACCATCACCCAAATACGTGACCAGAGGCACGCGCAGGATAGGGCCAGACACCTCCTGCGACTCCACAATAGCCCCATCCAGGGACAGGTCCACACGCGCCCGCGCCTGCAACGCACCATCACCCGTAGCATATGACCAGCGCACCTCAACCGATGAAGCCCTCACCTCACCACCAGGGGCCTGCACAGACGCCAGCGGCCTAGGCTCCACATAAAACACGGCATGCCGCGACTCCGGCGACTCAGCCGCATGCAAACCCCACGTGGACACCCAGTACTCGTACTCCCCCGCTGGTAGGTCCAGGCTTAGTGACTGGGCTGAGTTTCTCCGATCCACCACCGTGGGTGCCACACCAGAGCCGCGCTTCACATAGCGCAAGCTAAAGCGCGTCTGGGGGCTAGCATCCGTCGCGTTATGCCGCCAAGCTAGCGTGACTGACTCATCCGCAGGAAAATATGTCCCATCCACCAAGAGACTGGGAGCGTCAGGCTGCGCTAGTAGCTGCACCACATTAGACGGCGCTGATTTGAGGGACTCCAGGTCCCCCGCCACACACACCACACGATACTGGTGCGTAACATCCAGGCGAGGCGAGGAATGCACCCACCACGTAGCACCCGTAGCCGGGACCGACGCCACCCGGGCGTCACCGTCATACACATCCCACCGGGTAGGCGTATACGGGGCCTTGTTCTCCCAAGACACCACGATATCGCCGTTAGCATCCTTAACCGCCGCGACATTAACCGGCGCAGGCGGAGTCGTATACACGGCACCCGAAGACACATAGGCCGACCCACCCGACGCGTTGACGGCCTTCACACGGTAAACATATTTATGGCCCGCACCAACAAAATTCGTAAACCGAGTAGAGGCACTAGGCACAGACGCCGACAAGGCCCACGCACCCGCATCATCTGTGCGCCGCTCCACAATATAGGAGGCCACAGGGCGGGCAGCGGACACGGCTGGAGCCACCCACGCCACAGACACCTGCTCATCATTCACACGCGTAGCCGACACGCTAGATGGGGCTCCCGGGGCCTGGGCAGGCCGGGCAGGCAGCGTCAGGTAGTTCTCAACCGACGGGGCGCCACCATTCCAGATCGGGCCGAGCTTAGCGCCAATACCTACCCTAGTAGTAGCACCATATTTGAGTGGTACATTGAAGGTCCATTTAGCCAGCCGCTTATAGACGGTAGCGCCGTAGCCCGAGGAGAAACTGAACGCCTCTGAGCCCTCACCAGAGTACCCCCACCAAGACCAACGGGAACTAAAATTGTGTCCGTACCCGTCAGAACTGGCCGTAACCGTAGCGGTCACAGCCACGGAGCCGCTAGCCGGATTACCCGACCACTCCAAGCTGATACCAATGAACATGTAGCCGGACGAAGCCGACCAGACCGTAGCCATACTGTCCTCCCTTAGATGCTAGTGCCTAGCATATCGCGCACACGGCCACGCGAGGCGGGCACCAAGGCACCATCCACAGTGTCACGAGCGACCACGCGCATACGGGCCATCAGCTGGCCGTCCTCATCCACCACAACTAGTGTCTCCGGGGATGCGGCCTGCGCGCCGTGAGCACGCAGCGCATCCCACTGGGCAGACGTAAACACCGGCTCAGGCCGACCGGTCTTATTCACCACGGTGGTCACACCCGGCTGCAAGAAGCCACCATTATCGAACTTGTACACGCCTGCGGTAGGCGAACCCCAGATTCCGGTTTCACGCACAAACGCACCGGGCTTGGGCGCCTCCACCATGCGGCCACCACCAGAAGCAATAGCCACGTGCCAAGCCGGAGAACCCCAAAACAACAGATTACCAGGCACGTTAGCGTTACCGGCGCTCGCACCAGACTGATAACCTGCAGCCGTCAAACGCGGGATTTTAGAACCCATCTGGTGGGCAGCCCAATACACCAGACCTGAACAATCCAGGCCAGGCGGGATAGAGGAGCCACCCCACACATACGGCACACCAATAGCTTTACGTGCCGCGTTCACAATGCCGGTGGCGCCCATGGTCTTGGTTTTACCCGACAACCAATCCGCAAAGCCATCAACCCATTTAATAGGCAGAGCCTTCATAGAGTCGTGGATAATACCCGACCCAGGCAGGTTAGACAGCAACGCGTTGACCGGGGCCTTAATCATCTTTGCCACCGCACCAACAGGGTCAGCGATCAGCTTCCCCACCGTGTCAGCAGCGCCCCTCACCCAGTCCCAGCCACGCTTAGCAGCACCCCAAATACCACCATCAGCATAAGCAGCAAAACGCACCCCAGTATCCCCACCAGGAATATAGGTGGCGTGAGAGCGGGCAGCGGCATTCATGCGCGCCACGGCCTCAGGGCCTCCCACGGCGCGCACCCACTCAGGGCGCATAATCGCCTCACCACCAGACAGCGCCAACGCCCCGCCGCCATCCGGAGAGAAGAAGTGGAACACGTCGCGGCCTGGAGTGTACCCAGGCAACACACCACCAGACGCATACCCAGCAATACCGGACACAGCAGGCAGACGCAAAGACAAGCCAAGCTTTTCAGCCATACTGTCCGCAGTCTTTTTAATACCCTGCGTATAAACAGTATTAATAACAAAATTAACTGGCTTAGCAACAACGCCCTTAACACCATTCCAAATGGTCTCCAAACCAGATTTCATAGTGGTAAAAGCGCTCTTAACCCCATTAGCAACAGACGTCATAGACGACTGGACCGTAGAAGTCATCCACGAAACAACGGAACTAATCGTGGATTTAATGCCATTCCAAACGGAGGAGATAGCCGACCCGAACACACGCGCGCTCGCAGTTATGGTATTCCAGGTAGCGGTTAGGACTGGCTGGACATAGGTCTGGAACCAAGACACCACCGTGGAGGCAGCGAGCTTAATACCGTCCCATACGGACCTAATGCCAGACAGTAAAAGGTCCGCGCCTGCCTTAATGCCATTCCATACAGCACCTAGAACTGGTTGCGCATAAGACTGGAACCAGCTAACCACGGTAGCCACAGCGGCTTTAATACCGCCCCAGGCAGCCTGAATACCCGACCACAGAAGATCAGCACCAGCTTTAATACCATTCCAGGCCGCAGCCAACGCGGGCACAATATAGGAGCTAACCCAGTCTGACACAGTCTGGATAGCGGCCTTAATGCCATCCCAAGCCTGCTGCATGTATCCCCACAGGACCTGGGCACCAGCCTTGATACCGTCCCAGGCTTGCTGAATATACGGCCACACATAAGTGAGAATAAAATCAGCAATTCCTTGAAGAACAGCCTTAAAGGCTTCAATATAAACCGCGATTGCGGTGACTACCACCCAAACCGCAATTTTAATACCCTCCCAGACAGCCTCAAATACCGGAAGCAAATACGTCTGGAACCAATCAACCACAACACCAATAACCGACTGAATACCAGACCAGGCAGCCTCAATAATCCCCCTGAAGGTTTCGGACTTGTTATAAGCCAGCACCAGGGCGGCAACCAGAGCAGCAATAGCCACCACAATAAGGCTAATGGGGTTAGCGTTGAGGGCGGCATTTAAGAGCCATTGGGCGGCAGTATATGCACCCGTAGCCACACGGCTAGCCACCAGCACCGATTTTTGGGCCACCCACGCAGCCGTGGTACGCGCGATCTGGACTGTCTGCTGTACAAGAGATCGCAAAAAATCACCCGCCAGCATCGCCTTAAGCGCGATCGTTTCGGCTAGGTCCTGGGCTTTAGCGATTTTAGACGCCACAAAGGCCCGCGTGTTAGCAATAACCTGCGTGGTAAAAGCAACCAGAGAAATACCTGCTGTAATGGTTTTCCAGGCGATAAACCCACCAACCACAGCCTCAAGGACAGTTTTATTCTGGACTAGACTACCGAAAAACCCGCCCAGAGTAGACCAAAAAGATGAATTAACAACACTAGACAGGAAATCCTTAACACCCGGGATAACGTCGCTTTGTAAGTATTTCCAGGTGTCAATAATCTTGTCACGGGTATCAAGAATAAAGTCTACGAGGCCTGAGTCCTCTTCGACACCGAAAAAATTCCCGTCAAAATCCCCATTAACGGCCAGGTTAAAGAAGGACTTAACACCAGGAATAAGCGTACCCGTGACCCAGTTATATAGGCTCTCACCGGTATTACGAATATTAGTGAGAGCCGTAATAACTGCAGAGTCAGATGCCAGGCCAAACAGGTTACCGTCATAGCCCTTACCAGAAATCAAATTCCAGAGGCTCCCCAAAGCGGGCATAAGGTCGGTATTAATATAGTCGAAAGCCTTAGACGCTCCGTCAGCGGCAACACCCATAAAGTCAGTGATCGCAGGCTTTAGCTTGTCGACAATATCCATGCCACCTGTGACCAGAGCCGCCTGCAAATTACCCCAAGCACCCTCAATAGTGCTCGTAGACGTGGCGGCCTGACGCGCCACATCGGTAAAGCCAAGGTCAAGAATGGCCTTATTAAATTCATCTGCCGTGATCTCACCCTTGGCCATGGCGTCACGGAAATTACCAGTATAGGCACTATTCTTTAATAACGCTTCCTGGATTTTACCCGAGGCACCTGGAATAGCATCCGCAAGCTGATTCCAATTTTCGGTTGTGAGTTTACCCTGACCAGCCGTCTGGGTAAGCACCATACCCACCGACTTAAACGTTTCAGCATTACCACCAGCAACGGCATTCAGATTACCCGCAGCCTCAGCCAGCTGGTCGTAGCCTTTAACGCCATTAGCAGCCAACTGGGCCGTGATATTTTGAATATCGCTTAATTCATAAACGGTATCGTCGGCGTATTTTTTAGTACTTTTAGCTAGCGCATCGATTTCGCCTTTTGCGACACCAGCAAAAGACAAAGTATTACGGAACTTATCGGTGGCGTCTGAGGCGGCTATGGCCTCACGAGCCACACCCGCAAAACCCAGGGCCGCACCAACCGCCCCCATAGCCCCCAAAGCCAGGGCACCGGCCTTAGCGGCACGCTGAAACGCGCCACCAAGGCCGGTAGTGATCTTTTTCTCCGCAGGACGGGTATCGGTGTCGCCCAGCTCCCTACGGATGGCCTCATTGAGGCCTTTCATACTGGGAGAGATTTGGATCCACGCAGTTCCCAGGTTAAAACCGTTTTCTGCCATATCTACTCCCTATCTATGCTCCGTGGGCCTTTATCCACCTGCGAGCACGTTCTTCACGCGCCTGGCGTTTCGCCTCAGCCTCCTCAAACCAACCCGGGGGCGGGGGCTTGACCGGCTTGGGCACGCTACTCTTTTTGCCGCCCATTACACCGATTATAATCTGCTCCAGCCGGTGCGTGGCGGCGAAAATCGCGCTGATTTCGTCGTTCCATGCCGCGTCCCCACCTAGACGGCAGCGCAGCCTAGACCCTGGCGGTAGGCCCTCGATCAGGACCGCCACGCGCCGTAGAGAGAGACCCCCAGTGAAAACCCGGGCTAGGTCGAGGTGGTATATGGCCTGAAAATCAGCCTCCAGCAACTCCCAGTATTGGTCTAGGTAGGCTGGGAGGCCTATTATTTTCCCTGGCCCAGGGCGGTGAAAACTTCCTGCACGAATTTGAGTACATTGGAGTAACGTAATTTGCCGGAGGGCTCACGCAGGGAGTCCAGGGCCGCCTCACGCTCATCCTCATCAGGGAACATGCAATCCAAAATCAGGGTACAGTCACCGTTGTCCATGGCCTTCAACGCGTCATAGTCATCCAGGTCTACCGGATCCACAGACAGCTGGACACCCATCACCTCGATGTCACGAGGACCCTCGCCACGGTCCTCACGAGACTGAGCCTCACGGCGAGCCAGCTCAGCAGACGACGGCACCCCAGCGCTACGGTTGTTACGGTTGTTACGGTTACGGTTACGGTTACGGTTGTTAGCCATTAGTCTGTCCTCCTAAAAAGCGCCGCCCTCCAAAAAGTTGGTTACCGTCTGGCCTATCGGGAGAACAGCGAAAGCGATAGACCAGACGGAGCTAGAATAGCGGGTCAGGCTACAGCCAGGCCCGCCTCATCAGTCAGCAGGACGTAGCCGTCAAGTACCTCGAAGTTGCACTCGTACACGGTCAACTCGCCGACTTTAAACTGGATGTCTGAGCGCTCACCCAGCTCAAGGCGTTTAAAAATGTAGCGGCGCTGCTTGCCGGTAGAAACATCGAACAAGTCAGCGATACCGCACATAGACTCCACCTTGCGGGAGGTAGACACCTCCATGCGGGTAATAGAGCCAGAGCCCGCCGTGACCTTCTCCGTCTTAGTCACACCCAAGTAAGACTTCACCTGGGCTAACTTGGACTCAATCAGATTGGCGGTAAAAGTCGTGGAGGAGTCAGACATGTAAGTGCGGACCACTCCGTGACCCTGGTGACCACGAATCTTATCCACCGAGTCACTCATGCCCAGAGTCAGGCCATCCTCATCCAGCCACCCCACATCCTGCAGAGCCGCAGGGATCGGGGAATCCAGGGCAGTGACACTAGACAGGTCCGTACCAATCGGACCGAGATAAAGCGTGTCCCTTTCGGACCCCGCCATAAACGCGTTGTTAGCATCAACCTTAGCCATTTTCTTCAGCTCCTAGCTTGATAGTGATTTGATATGTGGCCGTATAGCGGCGCATGTCGCTATCAGGGTCAGGCAGCTCAGCCGGGGCCGGGGACTGCACCACACCCACCGGGCCCGGCGCACTAGGCAGAGCATGCAACGCATCCCCTACACGGCGGGCCAGCTCACCAGCCCACCAGCTAGTGGCCGCGTAACAGTCCACCGTGATCTGGGAGGTGTACAGGATGCGATTGTGCACGCCTACCCCACCGGTAGCCAGCACCAGCACATAGGGGCGCGGATCCTGACTGGTAACCGGTCGGACACCCCCAACCGTGGTGCCCTCCAGCTCACCAGTCAGGCCACGCAGCACACCCTCACCCGACAGGTAATCAATGACCAGTTTCTGTACGTCTGGTAGTGGATGCCTCATACGTGACCACCTCCAACCGCGCGCTCAAGCACATGATCCCGCGCCTGCCTACGACGCGCCTTGTAGTTGTCAGGGAAAACATAGGCCCTGACACGGTCTTTACCGTACCTGGTGGTGCTAGAGAAACCATCCCCGGCACGCGCGGCCACGTCAGCAGCACTCGCCGCCAGCATGTCATGCACCGCGCGGCTCTTCAAAAGCTCAGCCGCCCCCGCACGACGAGGCTTGAATCTAACGTTCAAGAGGAGCCTCCCTCCTAATCCTCAAGTAGATACCTAGCGGGTATTTAACCGGCTCACCCACCGGCACCCAAATATTCTCACGCACCCGCAGATGATCACCTGGCAGAATATTCATGATCACCGGCTGAGCATCGTCCCAATACAGGGTGGCCTCCTCACGAAGCGCATAATCCTCACCAGCACCATCCCCCGGCTGTGACTGACCCACAGCCACTAGAGCCGGTGGAAGCGGCAACTCAATAGGCCGCCTAGACCGGAAAGTAACCCCAAGCGGGTCAGTCTTGGGGGAAGCATATTGCAGGAGGGCGACAGGCTCCTGCCAGCCAGGCATACGAGTCACGCCACACCCCCAAACAAGGTGTCGGCGCAGCCGAAAAACGCGCCACTGGCCCCGTTAATGTCGTCCCGATCCTGCCGGGTAAGAAAAACCTCGCCAGACGGCGACGACCACTGGACTGATTGAGAGAACGGCCCAGTGGTCTGAGAAAACTGACTCACGTCACTAGCAATACCCGCGGGCCGTTGACGTAGTGCCCGGATCACGATACGGCACACCACGGAGGCGAGCACCGGCCAGGGCGCGGCCTCCCAGCCGGGGCACCGGTGCCGGATCAGCGAGCTAGCGTCAGATAAGAGTGTCTGAACCCGAACTGTAGTGTCGTCGCCGGTGAGCAGGCCAGCATCCCCAGGGGACAGGCGGGCACGCAGCTCATCGACGGTAGCGAAAATCTCAGACTCAGACACTCTTATCACCTAGACCTTCTTCTGGCCCGCGCGAGGCTTAGCCCCATCCAGGGTAGGGTCATCTAGGATCACAATATCCACACCAGTACCCAGTGAGGCATACTCGCGAACCTCTTTCTCAAGGACAGACCCGTTCACCTGGGCCTCACCCCCACGGAAAATCACGCGACCAGAGGGCAGATGCAAGAGCAGCTCAGGATAGCGAGAGGAACCAATACGCATGACGCTTACCTCAGGAGAGCTTCAACAGGCCATGGTGAGCCTCGCAGCCATACATCAGGCCAATCTCACCATAAAGCTGGACACGGTCATAAGCGCCATTCTTGGCAAGCAGCTCCGCAAAGAAATGCCCCTTACCAGGGATTTCAAGGAAAAATGGGGCGCATTCTTCCAGAGACACCACCATCAACATGTTGTCTGGGACAGACCGGTCCAGCATGATATTGCAGGACCCGAAATCCGTTTCCATGGTCTGAAGGTTGATGCCACCCACGTTACGAGTGGCCTCGCGGTAACCCTGCTCCTTGATGAAGATTTTGGTGAGGGCGCGCTTCAACTTGCCACCAACCAGAATGGTGCGAGTCTCACCCTGCTGGATGCCACCAGCCGCCCAGACCTTCTGTAGGGTGTCTAGTACCAGATCCTGGGTCAGGGCACCAGTACCCGCCACCACGTTAGTAGTGATAGCGGTGGACAGTCCCCTGGTCTTACGCGGCTGAGTATTGTTAGCCGGATCCTGATAGACACCAGTCAAGAAGGCCTTGTTTACGTCGCGCGCGACCTGCTTCAGCGCCTGATCAATCTGCCACTGGATCTCGTTCTCAGGAATCTGGGTACCGCCAATAGTCACCATCTTAGCGCCGTCAGTGGTGCGTGCATTCACCGCCGCCTGACGGGTATAGGAAAACTCGAGGGTTTCCTGGTGGATCTCAGCCACATTACGGACAGTAGAACGCGCGCGGGCCTCACCCGTAGGTGCGTCCTGGCCCTCCTTGCGCTGGCGAGTGTCGTCAGCGTCGCGCAGGTCGTAGGTCTGCCACTCATACAAAGGCGCGCCAGCGGAAATACCGCCAGTCAGACCACCAATCGCGGTTAAAAATGGGGTGTCCTCCGCAGAGGCGCTGAAAAGCTCCCCGACATAGTTGGGGAGGGTGTACATGTTCCCCTGACCAGTGATTCCGGCCATTTGTTTCTCCTTGCTCTAGATTACCTAAGACAGGCTAGCCAGTTTGGCTAGCTTGAGCCGGGAGAGGGCCTCCCGATCATTGTTCGCCTCAGCAGCCGCCAGCAGCTCATCCACACTCATCACCTTACCCCCAGGGTTACCGGTTCCCGCAGTAGGGAGGGTAGGTACAGGAGCTACAGTGGGCTTGGAGAGGGCCGCGAGCGCAGCATTTAGGGACTCTAGATCCGCGTCCTCGCGGATGAAAGCGCCCAGGGACTCAGGGATACCTGCCTTCTTTAAGCGCTGGGCCTGGCGGGCCTCGCGCTCATGTGCCTCCAGGCGATCCATAGCGGACTGTAGCTTAGTTTCTAGCTCCGCTACCTGAGCCTGTAGCGCATCCACCTCGGTAGGCTTAGCCCCAGCGGCAGGGGCTTCAGTCTTGGGAGCCCCAGCGGCAGGGGCTTCAGTCTTGGGAGCCTCAGCGGCAGGGGCTTCAGTCTTGGGAGCCTCAGCGGCAGGGGCTTCAGTCTTGGGAGCCTCAGCGGCAGGGGCTTCAGTCTTGGG
>ERZ772920.421-NODE-421-length-24120-cov-5.903594_pt1 | contig 24120 bp, 29 predicted proteins | sample MGYA00511469_ERZ772920 | MGnify/ENA primary metagenome ERZ772920 (study PRJEB29015, sample SAMEA2738069) | human oral metagenome | biome: human oral; feature: human-associated habitat; material: saliva | place: China | collected 2216 ... | reverse complement strand
GATATCGCTCTTCCATGTGCGACTCAAAACGAAATCAACGGTGAAGCAGCTAAACGTTTGGTTGCTCAAGGCGTGATCTGTGTATCTGAAGGTGCCAACATGCCAAGCGACCTTGATGCCATCAAAGTCTACAAAGAAAATGGTATCTTCTACGGACCTGCCAAAGCTGCCAACGCTGGTGGTGTAGCCGTTTCAGCCCTTGAAATGAGCCAAAACAGTCTTCGCCTCTCATGGACTCGTGAAGAAGTTGATGGACGTCTCAAAGACATCATGACAAACATCTTCAACACAGCTAAAACAACTTCAGAAACATATGGTCTTGATAAAGACTACCTTGCAGGAGCAAACATTGCTGCCTTTGAAAATGTGGCAAATGCCATGATTGCACAAGGCGTGGTATAAAAAAACAAATTACGGAAACTGACTACCCAGACGGGTAGCCAGTTTTTTCAATTCCTAAAATTTAAGATTCTAATATCCTTTATGCAAAAATATAGAATTCTACCTTTTTCTTTATATAGGCTAATGTTTTTAATATATTTATTGTCTATTTTTGAAAAGACAATAAAACTACTCTACTATAGATTATCATTTCCCACAATTCATAACTCAAACCTAATATTTTGTTATAAAACAGTAGATTTTATTTATTATATCTGGCACCTTAAAAAGTAAGAAATATAAATTAAAATTTAAAACTCTTTTTCCAATTCTCTTTCAATAGCTTTTCGCTTGCAATCAATTAGTTTATTCAAGTACAGTAGCAAGTTAATGTAGTCTATATCAGTTTCAAATATCTTTTTAATTCTTTCTAGGAGTTCTTTTTCTAATTCCAACACTGGAACATGACTACCAGTATAAAAATGTGAATAGGGAGTAAAATGTATTTCTTGGAATGAATTCTTACCAAATCCTTTAGCTCTGAGAAGATTAAATAGTATTAGTTTTTGATTGTTGTTTTCTAAAAATTCTACACCTAGATTGACCAATCTAATTGCAGATTGCTCATTATTTGTTTCCTCCAGTATTTCTAATATGATCTGACTGTCATTTTTTATAATATCATCAATCATATTGTTGTAGTAGTAATATGGCCTATTTATTGCAAAACGGATAAACCTTTTATAAATTTCTTTCTTATCTCTAAATTCATTTATAGAATGTAATACCATGTATTCTGAATTAGAATGACCTATTCTCAATTCATCAATTTTCTTCAAGACTTCTACCGAAAAATTAACATCTTTTTCACCTAATTTTTGAAAAAGATTATAGCTGTGATTCTGACAATTTTCTAAATTTATTAAATACCAAAACTTCAACTCTTTTACTCCAATTAGATTTATTAATTTTGGCACCTCTTCTTCTCTTATAAAATCAGAAATAACAAAATTTGTATTCCCAGCTTTTTGTATTAACAACTCTTTTAAACTAGGATCTTTCAAAATCAATCTCTCAAAATTTAAAATTGTAAAATAACATGGTAAAGAATTAGCTTCTAGAATACTCTTTAATGTTTGTATATCTTCATTTTTAACGTTTTCAAGTTGTGTTAAATAAGCAAGTTGCCATTCATATTTTTCTGATTCTGGAGAGGAAGCAATAACAGACTGCATTGAACTTTCCTCAATATTTTCTAAAAAACTAATCGGATTCCTATTTACAAAATGATAGTTTGATTTAAACATATAATTTAGAAATTTAATCTTTTTATCATTTTTTGATAGTAAAAACATATTGAATAGTACTAGCTCAATGTTATTGTCATTCATAAATAAGCTATGTTTGAATTGATTTGCAAAATTAAAAATTTTAAGCCAAACATTTGAATAGCTATTTGCAATTTGTTGTAGTTTAATTTCAGCAGCATCATAAAACCAAGCATGGTTAGGATTTGTTAAATTATTATATATTTTTTGTCTGTCAGAAATTATATAATCATCAAAAACAATCGGTAAGTTTTCTTTCACTTCAGCTTTATGCAAAGAATAAACTATTTTTTCTCCAATCATAGATAAGTTTTTAATGTCATTAAAAAATAATTTCCTAATATTTCTCAAATCTCCAAGGATAGTATTACGATGACTTTCTGAATAGGTCAAAATTTTTCTTCTGTAATCATATAGCATTTTCTCAATATAAAATCTAGTTTCACAACTCCCTATATTATACAAATTCGCTAAAAGTTTTAGTATACTTCTATGATACTGTTTTAATTTTTCACTATCCGGGACTTTATAGCGCCCAAAAGTAAATGTCTCTTCATGAGCTTCTGTTCTTTCGATTTCAATTTTAATATACTGCTTCAAAATTGTCACGATTAATTCTTGGTTATAACTTTTTGTCAAATCAAGATTAGCAAGTTCAGAAATGGTATTTTCAGCCAAGGTATAATCAATATATTCTCTTTCTGTAACCAACCCGTAGTTTGCTTCAAGAATACTATAAACCTCAGAAATTTTATTAGGATTTTTATCAAAGTACTTTAACAATAATTGGAGAATTTGACTACAATATTTTGTCCGTGTAGTTACAAATACAATATTTAAAACTGAATCCTCAATAGATTCCTTTTTATCCTTCTGATTAATAAAATTAGTCTTTGTATAAGCCTGAGACTCTATATTATCAATTTTATTTTTAACGTGTGAAATTGCTTCTAAAGGAAGTAATACTCCAAATTGTATTAAAAACTTTTCTTTAAGTTCATAACTTTCAAAATTACTTTCATTGTAATAATATGATTTAACTGCATCAGAAACGCTTTCTACATCACTCTCTTTCCTAATAAAATTGGAACATTGATTTAGTATTTGAACAACTCTTTGATCGTTTACTGGATATAACTCATGTAAAATTTCTAAAATTGATATTTTCTTGTTAATTAAAAACTTGATAACTATATAATCATCTAATGATTGATCTGCTATCTTTACAATTTTGTCGTTATAAATATTACACAACTCTCTCTCGTGAAGCTTCTCCACTGCACTCTTAAAGTCAGTATTTGTTATATCAGTTATTTTTAGTAATTTTTTGAATTCCTGGTTCTCTTCTAAACTTTCCAGCCTAATCTTTTTTAAGTAAGATAAAATAAATAAAGTCTTTTGTTCTGCATAAATAATGTTATTTTTATTTAAAATTTCTTCATAGTAATCTTTTAAAATATCAGTCTCGTCATTAAAATTAGTCAAATCCCTAGAGCTAGATAACTTCGCTGCAATGACTGCAATACGCGGATTGCTTTTAGATATCGTTTTTATATGTTCAATTTCTTTATTGGTGAAATCGTTTCGAGAGAATTGATTGAGTAATTCCTTAAAATTATCATCTTTTATAAGTTCTGGCTCAATATTATTGTACCCATAAACTTTAACATTATTGATTACATCTTTTTTAGCATAATCACGTACCGTAAGAATAAACCGAATATTACTAGTCGTGTTCAGTAGCCCAAGTGTAGAAATATAATTTTGTGTAGTATTAACATCATCAATAAAAACAATATTTTCTTTGTGTAAATTTAGATTGCGTTTTACATCTTGGTAAATATCCTGATTATTGCTCTTGACACAAATAATGTTATACTTATTTCGGTCAAGCAAAGAGCAAATTTCAATTGCAAATCTAGTTTTCCCTGTTCCAGGCTTAGCAGATATTAAGAAGATTCGTTTTTCACTTGATTTAATGGTATTTATAATTTCACTTACATCTCCAATATAGTCATTTGATATAGGTGCATTAGTTTTACTCTCATCATGAATTCTTATGAAGTCATTGATAGACCAAACTTGCTCTGTAGATTCACTGATTGATAGATACTCCTTTGCTAAATATTGAAAATCTATCTTTGTAAGATCATTAGCAATTTCATTAATTCCAATCAATTCTAGCTGATAAGGTTCAGCCATTTTTTCTAGATCTTCTTTTTGTTTAATTGTTATATTTGAAGAAGTATGACAACAAATAAGCCTCCCAACTTTATCTTCAGCAATATTTTCCTCTAAAATTTTTTTCTTAACTGACTGAATGTCTCCTTCTAATTTAGATATTACAGACTTATGGGTGCCATACATAATATAAACATATTTACCATCTTCGTCAGCGTAAGAATCTGGGATCCCTTTAGTTGTTTTATCTGTTCCTTCCTGTGAGCCTAATGAAACAATATTAAAATTGTATTTTCTACTTAGGTACGCGTCACCTAGTTTTTGAAACTTCCCTCCCTCTAGCTCTTTAATATGTTGCTCAATTTTATTTCTTAAACTCATTATAAAAACCTTTCCAGATAAGTATTTCAACATAATTATATCACACTAGTCAAAACCATAAGGTATAGTTTAATTAACAAACTCTTGTACTACATTAATTTAGAGTAGTAAACCAATTATACAAAAATTATTGCTTTCCTGAACAACTATATAAAAAGAAAACCGCTATTTCAAAGAATAGCGGTTTTATCATGTTTTTAAGCTACTAATGTAGTTGCTCTATTATTTAAGAGTAATTGAAACAACCTATTTAAATAAGCACACATAGACCAGAAAAGGCTTAAAATAAGGGTTTATAAGAGGTAACTTACACTTATTTTTGACCATGAAAACACAAAAAAATACACTTTATGCCCCCTTTTTGCCCCCTATGCCCCCCTCTCAATCTGATACATAAGAGTAGAGTGCTCCACCAGATCCCTGTACTTCCAGCTTGTCACCAGATAGTCAAGTAGCTCCTTATCTGTCACTGCAAAGTCAAGCAAGAGCAAAAGCTTTACCGTGTACTCACTTTTCAAAAAAGGTAAGCTGTACGTCACGCGCACCCAATGCTCAATGCCGATACTTGTCTTATCCATGCTGTCTAGCTCAATACTTAAAATTTTCATTTATTTATCCTCCTACTTATCTATTCGTAAAAAAAATAAAAAAGTGATGAAAAAATCACCACTTTCTTTTTTATTTTTTACTTAATTGGCCCATCTTTTTTTTGCCCTTTTATCTTTCTCTCGTTTAACCATTCTTCTATCTGACTTAAATCGTCATCCTGCGCACATAAAATGAATGATTTAGCTTTAGATTTGTATTGCCTATACTTAGTGGCTTCTGGGTTTGCTTTATCCCATTTATCGTTTGCTTTTCTTTTTGCTACTGAAACTTTATTTTCCGCCATTCTAAAACTCCTTTTTTAAAATTTTTGTACTAAATGATATTTTCCGTTTTCGAAGCGACATACTGCCCATCCGTCAACTGGTTCAGCAGTTGGACAATGTTCACCTTCTTCGCCAAAATTCCAGTGATCAGATACTCTTATGCTTCCTTCTGGCTTGTATCCCCAATCAACATCTTTAGAATCATAAAAGCTCATTGAGTAAGGAGAACGGCTCCATTCGTTTGTTTCATTTTGAATGACATATTTCATAGCTTCATACTTTGAAGAGGTAATTGTGGTCGCATTTGTTTTTAAAAAAATTTTCCAATCAAAATCTTTGTCATTTGAAAGGCCGTTATACTCTTCCAATCTTTTTGTTTCTTGAATCAATTCGTAATCTTCACCTTTATAATAGTAGCAATACAATTCGTTAGCGCAGTCATAGCCATCGAATCTGTAGATGGAACTTTTTCCTAATCTACGTTCTCTAATTTGATAACCTTTTTCTTTATCCCATACAATCTCCTTTACCATAATACCTTTATCAAAAATTTCTTTTAATTGTTCACAGCTTAGGTCTTCCATCTTTCTGTCCTCTTTTCGTTTATCTTTAATTATATTATACACGTTGCAACGTGTAAAGTCAATAAAAAAAGCAAAGAAATTTAACTTTTTTTCATTCTGAAAGTACTTTCAGGGAAAATGCTAAAAAGACTTTTTAATTTACGGATTTGAAATCCGTTTATTCGATTTACATTGCGTGGATTTTAAATCCAACCTTTTAAGCAACAAAAAAGCCGTGACAATCATCACGGCTCCTGCTTATGCCCAAAGTTGATTAAAATTCTAAGAGATTGCTTTCTACGACTGTTTTGCATTTTCCATGTCTAGCTCCTCCGCGTAATTTGTTAATTTAATAGCATTTTCTAAACTCATTTTTCCGATTGGCGTTTTGCCTGTGACCCATCTACTGATTGTGGTGTCACTAATTCCAGTAGCTTTAGAAATTCTATAAGCTGTTACCGTCTTTAGTAATTTTTGAATTTTGTTAAAATCTGCTTTACTCATTTTTTATTATCTCCTGAATACCAAGCAATAGCGATCGCTAAAATTGCTACAAATAAAATAATTTTCATCTTGATTTTTCTCTAACTTTCTTATACAATAAAGGTAAGGAGAGCTTTCGCTCTCTTACCCTTTAGCGATTATCTCTTCCGCCGTCTGCAAAACTTGGGAGCGATTTTCGCTTTTTTATTTTGCTCTTTTAGTACTTTGTACCAAGAGCGACTCTCTTTCGAGATTGCTACTGCAATCCCTATCGCGACTGTGACCCTTGCTAGCCACTCGTCTAGGTTGTCCATTTGTATCACCTCCTTACATTATTTATTATACCGCATTGTAATGCGGTAGTCAAGTATTTTGACAAAGAAATTTAAACTTTTTTTATTTTAGAAAGTACTTTCAGACAAACAAAAAAACCGCAAGCTACTGCCTGCGGTGTAATTTTTCTTCACTTTTCTTCCTATTATATAGGAAGATTTTTTGTCATTTTACAGTGATAAGACCTTGAGGCTCTACTGTGAACTCTGGTTTATCTGCCATTGTTCCATCTGCTTTAAGGTAGTACCAACCTTTTTTATCGGCTGATTGTACGAAAGCATTTGATACCATAGTACCTTCATTGCCGTCTAGGTAGTACCAAGTATCTTTATACTTGACCCAACCCGTCTTCATAGCACCCTCTGCGTCAAAGTAGTACCATTTATCAGCAATCTTCTTCCAACCTGTAGCCATAGCGCCTGAACCGTCAAACCAGTACCAATTACCATCTGAATGCTTCTTCCAACGGTCTGCAAGCATGTAGCCTGAACCGTCAAAGTAGTACCAAGTGCCGTCAATCTTCTCAAACTTATCTTTTGGATAGCTTCCGTCTGAATGCACGTACCAGTAGCCAGTGCCATTCTTCTTCCATCCTGCTTCAACGCTCAAGCCGTTTTCAATGTCGTGTTTGAATTGACTACGGCTGATACCCCATTTTGCAAGGTACGGATAAGGGTCAACGTGGTCTGAATGGTTGTCGGGCTGATTGTTGGTGCAGTATTCATGCGTTTTGATACCTTCCAAGTCGTCTGTGTCAAGGGTCTTCGGTAGGCCTGCTTCATCTGCTAGGTTGCGTAGCAATTCGATATAAAGGCGGTAGTCTGTCATAAACTCTTCTTCAGTTGAATGACTTTCAATCAGCTCAACCGCTGCATAGGTTTCAGCATTCCAACCGCCCCCAACGTCATATGATCCGTTGTTTGTCGGCCCTACCTGCATAACTCGTCCATTTCCAACGACATGAGAAAAGAACCCTAAATCAGGGTCCTTTCTGTAGTGATAGTCCGCTTCATTTTGTACGGTTGAATTACGGTTTCCCGTAGAGTGAGCGTGTACTTGTCGATATGGTGCATAGCCTACTTGTGGCAAGCCTTCTCTGTATCTGCTAGTATCAATATCCATGCTATTGTCCTTTCCATGCGTCATTCATCTGCTTCACGGCTGACTCAACGAATACTTCAAGCTCTTTATCTGTCATAGAGACATTGTATTTTTTAAGCTCTGAAATCATGTATACTTTAGCTTGCTCAAGCTTTTCATCACCCTTGTAGCCTGTTTCTTGAGCTACTTGCTCTACTGCGTGTACTGCGTTTTTAGCTAAGATTTCAGCGATTTTTACTGCTTTCTCTCCGCCTTTTTGCAAAAGATACTCTTTCACTGCTTTTACAATATTTCCTACTGCTACAGCTAAAAAGCCTGTAGCAAAAGCGATAATCAACTCATTAAATTGTGACATTGTTAAATTCCTTTCTTTTATGGTAATTTCGTAGGCCAAGGCTCATCTGTCAAGTATGAGATGGCACTTACACGGATATCTCCAATATCTTTGTTGGTTGGGATGTCTTCGTTAAATGTGAATTGAATGAAATTTAAGTCAGATTTACCGCCTAAATACCAAATTCCATAAGGTCTACCCTTATCATCATAAATTGGTCCTACAAGTGAATTTTCGCTTCTAAAGCCTTCTGGGATGCCGTTAGGATAAGTAAGTTTAGCCCCTTTGTCTCCGCTGCTATTGTGTCTTACAAATCCAGGTCCATTTCGTCTTCCTACTCCAAACCAGCCCCACTGAAGCCCTCCGAATTGATAAGTAACAAGATTGTTTACTCTTCGTATTTTGATGAATGAGTTGCCTGCTCTAGAGACACTGCTTAACGTCCTCCAACCTGTATCACCAATTAAAACGCGCCATCCTGTGTTGCCACTACCTTTTTCTTTAATCCACTTGAGAGCACCGTTTGTGACATTGATATCTACGTAAGTAGTACCAATATCCGCCACAATACGGCCTTCTGGTGAGCCTGTGCCACGGATTTCATGGCCTACGTTTTCAGGTAGGGGAAGCGTGACATTATTACCCCCGACAAGGCCGAGGGTATTTCCTGTCAAGACCAGACTAGGCTCTGGCTTTTGATTCAGCGCCTTGATGTCACGGCCAACGGCTTGAGCAAATTCTTCTAAATTGCTCATATCAATCACGCTTTCGCTGCATTATATACTGTGACTAAATCAAGATTGGCAAAAGTATCAAGTCGTGTACCTAAATCTGAGATTTTTTGTACAACTGCGCCTTCAGTGCTGCCGCTCATGGTTGCGATTTTTTCAGCGATTTCTTTAAGGGTATTCAAATCCTCTGATACACCTTCACCCAAAATTTCATTTTTGACTGCGGTTTTAGCTTGCTCAATCAGCTGTGTTACTGTTGCATTGTCAATCTTTCCATTAAGAAGTTGCTTGAGTTCCTTGATATCAACCCCAACGGCTTGTGCGAATGCTATTAATTTACTTGTGTCCATTTTCTTCTAAACCTTTCCTAAGTTGTAATAAAAAAGCAAGTCTGGAAACTCTCCTTGACCTGCTTGAGTGCCTGTTCCTTCAGTAGATGGTGTAAGGTGCTTTTCAGCTATCACTTTTTCCACTACTTTTTCTACTTCAAGCTCTTTCAGCTTGAGTTCATCTTCTGTGACTAGCTCCTTATCAGAACTTTCCACATGTATCATGGTAGCGCGATTGCTAGGGAAGACATATCCACCTACAGATACCTCTAGACGATACTTCCCACTAGGCAAGATACTATCTAGGTGAAAAGATACGGCACTTCCAACCACTTGCACGCGCGTTTTCCATTTGTGAACGCCTTTGGTTAAAGTGACCGTAGCCATTTCCCCGTCAAGTCCTGATACTACCTGATAATTTTCATCTAGTAGCTCAAACCCAAAAGAAGAAGCAAGGTCGCCCTGTTTGACGACCAGCCCTCCGTCTATTCGTGCTACATTCGTTGAGTTACTTCTATTTGCGCATAGCATTGTACCCTCCTTTAATCGTCGTCGTCCAAAATTTCCGCTCTGATATCCAACTTTTCAAAATCACTGAAAAGGCGGTCTATGTAGCCGTTTCCTCCTAAAGCCTTATAGCTTTTGTGTAGACTTTCCACCAAAGAGTACTCATCCCGTGAAGTATACTTCCTGCGGATAGCTCTCCGCATATCACGGTCAAGGCGCAACCTCATTGTGTTAAGGTGCGCCTCGTCGTGTACTTTTAGCTTTTCTTGAACTTCATCAATTTTGGCATTACTATCTTTTGCGGTTTTGTGTGCGTCATCGATTTGCTTTTTCACTTCTTCAAGCTCTGAGACTATCTTATCAGTCTCTTCTTTCGCTTTTTTGGGAAGCCTATAGCTTATCCATGCAATGATGGTAGGCGTGAGCACTGGCATGACGCTGGTAAAAAAATGCTCAATTTTATCAAAAATTTCCATAAGCCCCCTTTTCTACACGCTTGCTTACGCTTTAGGTTCGTACTTCCAAGCGGCTCCTGTTCCGTCAAGCTCAAGGCGTCCGTTACGTGCAAAGTCGCTTACAGGTTCGCCATTGTAGGTAAATTCCTTGTTAAACTGCACTAATACACGTTTACCTTCACCGTCCACTTCAATATGGTTAGGGTCTTCAATGGCTACCAAGTCATGCGCGTGATAAGCCTTGCCTACTTCTGCAAGAGGGATAAGCTCTACCAACTCTTTATAGCTGGTACCATAGGCGATAGACTTACTTGCTACGGCATTGAGCACTACTGCGTGAATGATTTTTCCATAGCGGTCAGTTTCTTCACGGTTGTGCTGTACTGCCTGATCAGTAACTGTAGTTTTAGCTTCCATTTGTTCTAGCTTCGTCTGTGCTTGCTCCAACTTCGCCTGAGTTTGTACCAAGGCACTGCCTGGGTCAAGCTCTGTGCGCAATAGGTCAAGAACTGCCTGAATGATTGAGCCTTCACTATCCTGCGTGCGGTCGCCTTTAAGCTCACATTCTTCGTATGAGTAGCGCCCTGCTGATTTCGCCTTGATAGCGACTACTGTGACATTTTCGCCACCTTTAAGATAAGGTTTGATGGCCAATTCATAGTTATTTGTCATTGTTGTTTTCCTTCTTTCATCTTGACTTGTACTTCTTCAAAAAGCTCCTTTAAAGAGCTGTCATAGGCTAGTACTGCCTTTAGTGCTTCAAGCTCTGTAGCTAGTAAAAAATTACTTACCTCTAGGTAAGCAAGTTCGTGCTCTTTTTCCGCAAGCTTACTAGCTAGCTTTTGCTGTAAAAGTGTTTCAAACGTTGAATTTTCATTCATTATTTACCCTCCAAAGTGTATACTTTATCCGTGAGCTCTTGTACCGCTTTTAGCAAGTACGGTACAAATTTTGCGTAGTTGATAGATAGGTAAGAAGTCTCATCATCTACTTCAATAGCTTCTGGCACTACTTTCTGTACTTCCTGCGCGATAAGTCCAATATCTTCATGCTTCTTATCCTTAATGAAGTCAAAAGAGACCAAGTCCAAAGCCTTGATTTTATCAAGTCCTTTTACTTTAGTCTCTGTGATATTTTCTTTAAGTCGCCTGTCTGAGCTTGAAGTAATTCCTGCGTATCCCCGCCATTTTGCCGTAGTAATCTGATTCCACCAACAAACTGCATTATGTCCGCCTGCAGGGTTTGAGCCGTCTCCGTGAATGTCTCCGTTACCTGTCCAAATACCACTTGTAGCATTTAATTTTGTATAAAAATTTACTGTAGAGGTATTGGAAAAGTCCACCGTATCGTAAAAACTCACATCATTATAGCAGTACATCATACCTTGAGTTGTTACGAACCAAGCGTCTGGCCCGTGTCTGTCCCAACTACTGCCCCAGTTTGCCCAAAATGCGGTACGATTCTCACCGAAAGACCCACCATTTCCCATACCTACTGAAAAGGTATTGATACCTGAGATCCAACGCCCGCCACCGTTTGGATAGCGCCCGATGGTGAAACCTCCAATTTCACCTTGATAGGCTTGCAAGAATGTAGAGCTAGATACGATGGATTCGATTTTAGTCGCGAAGATTTGCTTAGAAGCGATTTTATCCGCAAGGATATCTCTTGCTACAATCTTGTTGATAAGCGCGTCACTGATTTCAATCTTGTCTGCCGTGATAGCTCCTGAGCTAATGTGTTCCGCTGTGATAGCTCCCGCTCCGATTTTACTTGCGGTTACTGAGCCATCTACAAGCATATCAGACTTCACTCTTACTTTTGGCGCGATGATATCAACGCCTTTTGAGCTTGTAGAAATGGTAGTAGCTAACTGCTCACCCGTTAAGGTAGTAGAGCCGATTGTAACACCTTCAGGTGTCACTTGCACTCGTGCACTGTTAGCGGCATCACGCACTTCCTGCCTGATTTCACTTGCTGTCTGAGCAATGGCACTCTTAACGTTTTTGTCAAAGAATTGACTTAGCGCCCCTTGGTTATTCTGCTGAATTTTCCCCCAAAGAGTACTGTTAGGGTCTCTCAATTCCAATTCAATTGAGCGCATATCCTTGAAGATACCTGCCAAAGCACGCTGTGTTACCGTAGGCTCCACGAAGTTTGTCGGGAAGTCTCCCTGCTCAATCTGGATATCCGTCAGCACCTTATCTCCTACACACCCCATATGATGAAGCTTCACTAGCTCTTGCGGGCTTCTAGGTTGAAAAACCTTGTAGTAGCGCCCGTCGTGCTCAAGTGCTGGCGACCGAACGTTTTGAATAGTTATATCCATTTATCTATCCTTTCCTGTAAAATTCGATGGTCACATAAGTAATACCGTTACCTAGCAAAGATTTCATTTCATAAAAGTCAGCTGAATTTTTGAACCTCATGACAAGCTTTACATTTGTATGAAAATGTAAACTCTGTAGCTCAATATATCCAACAACTCGTGTGCCTTTCCTCACTTTTACTACGTTTGAATTTCCTAGCTCAAAGCTATCAAAGCCACCGCGGTAGTTGTAGAAGTAAGCTTCATTCATGCGATCATTAAATTCGGTTGATACCTCAACGCCTGCCAAAGTTCGCCAATGAGTATACTTTTTCCATACGGAATTACGGCCCACAAAGCGTTCCACAATCTCTCTACCGCCTACATATATCCCTTGCCTTGCCATAAATGCCTCCTAGTATACGTCATAGATAGTGTTAGGGTCTTTATATGGAAGCGAATCGTATTGATACCTTGATCCGTACCAATACTTCATAAGCTGTCCGCCATTTTGGTTTACGATATTCTGTCCTGCTGGGCCTTGCGGGCCTCTTGCACCGTCTGCACCTCTTGGGCCTGCGGGTCCTGCTGGCCCCGTTGGTCCTGATACACCTTGATAGCCACGGTCTCCCTTTTCTCCACGGTCACCTTTCGGGCCTGTAGGTCCTGGGCTTCCTTGCGGGCCTCTTGCACCGTCTGCACCTCTTGGGCCTGCGGGTCCACGCAAGCTTTCACGTTGCTGACTTGTGAGCTGTTCAAACCGCATTACACCATCTGCCCCACGAGGCCCTTGTTCTCCACGCTCTCCACGGTCGCCTTTTGGCCCTGTCAAGTACTGCAAGGCTGAAAATCGGTCGCGGCCATTCCCGACCTTGACTTTACCTGTATCGCTCTCTACTCCTAGCTCGCCATCAAGCAAGACTAGAGGGCTACTTGCCCATGCACTTGCACTCATGCGCTTATGCTGTACCCTTACTGGGATTGTTTCTGTCATGTTCTTCCTCCATCAAAAATTAGATCTGGATTGTCGCTCCAACTGGTACTATATGTAGCATTTTGAGCATCCGCCACGCTCTTATACGTCAAAGGCACTCTAAAGCTAGTGGACGTATCATTTACAAGCACGCGCGTAGCCGTAGGCATATACCAATCACTGATATAAGTAACTGTATACCACCCATGGTATACTGCTAAAACTTTAGTTTGACTTGTGCTTACAGATTGCGTCGCTCTAGGCATTATGGCATTGTCTGGTGCAAGCGCAACGCTACCACTACCATATATTGTGCTTTTGTCAAAAGTGATAGTGATATCATTTTTTCCATACGGATTACACACGCCAGACCAGCTGATAACGTAAGTCTTACCAACTTCAAAGCCGTCGCCATTGTGCCCCACTTCAACAAAGTCTGTACCATACGTAATCTTTTTAGCTGTTCCACCATTTAAACGGTTTTTGTTGTAGTAAGTGCTGTTGTTACCACCAATCAAATTGGCATTGATCCGTGCCGTCTCACTGACTTGCTCCAGCTTTTTACTTAATTCAGCGATAGAGTCCGTACCACTCATCAGGTCTTTACGAATTTTTTTTACTAGCTCTGGTTGCTCTTTTTCGATTTTGTCACGAAGTTCGGCGCCCATCTCTTCCGCTTTAGTCTTATACTTTTCGATTGACTCTTTTATAGACGTTTCACGCTTTTTAAATTCTGCGTCAAAAGCACGGTTTGCATTGTCAATCTCTTTTTTTAGCATTTCTTCAAAATGAGAGTTTAATTTTTTACTTTCATTTTGTACAGCGTCATTTACCACGCCACCGATAGCAGTCGCAAGACTTGACTTAAAAGCACCAAAGCCGATAGTCCGCAATCTTTTTGCCATAGGTGAGTAGGTATATTTAGTGATTTTTTTCCGTACATCAAGGCCGTATCCGTCATGATACAAGCTAACCACATCAAAAATATGTACTGGTACATCACTCTGCCCAACTACTGCAATTTCAAGGCTATCTTCCAACATATCGCACATGGTATTGCGATAGTATCTTTTTCCGTACTCGATAAGGCTTGCCTGGTCTTTAACGTTGTCGTCATTAACTTCTACTACTGCTTCATAGATTTGACTATATCTAGTCAACAAAGGGCTATCTATCACTACGGATAGGTGTTGCTCTTCCGCATGCTCTCCTTCGCCTTTTACTGTTGTTTTAAAGGTGATTCGTGTTTTCAGTGTTTTGGTAGAGCTTTTATGCTGATAACTAGAAAGGTTTTTACGATACATAAAAAGTGACTCATTTTCTGAGCCACCATTTTTCAGTAATCGTAAGTTGTAGCCATCACGCACCATGTCCCCGCCCCACTGGCCTAAGATAGAGTGCTTGTCTTTTGCTAAGACTTCCATAGCATTTTTATCTTTTTCGTTATAGGTATGCCTATCATCAATATCTGAGAAGAAAGAGAAAGGGTTTTGGCGCGTGATACTGCCTGCGAATCTGCTTAACGCTTGCGTTCCGCTTGCGTTGTCAATCTCAATGCTTCCAATAATGTAATTATTTAAGAGACTAATTACTTGATTTGCGTATACTTGCACATAGCCATTTTGCTTTTCAACTTCAAAGATTACAAAATCTTGAGTACCGTGCAGATCATCAGCCACCAAAAAGGTTTCCTCTTTCAGCAGTTGCCATTGCGGATTGCTTGTAGGGAATCTGAATTTTAGTTGATAGGTGCTATTGCGCTCCTGCACAATCTCATCACTGTATGCATCATTTAAAGGTGTATTCGTTGAGGTAAGATAGATCATATGATAAACCTCCAATTGGGATAGATTTTCACACTTCTAACGTTCCCCGTCCAAACGATACCATTATGCCCCGTTTTTAATTGGAAAAATCCTCCACGTTTTCGTAAGGTGTTCTGGATAGCCATATCAGCATTGTAGATATTTTGCTTTTTGTGTCTACAGTCGATTGTAACTTTGCGATTGACTGTAAGGTACATTGAAATCCCATTGATAGTTAAAAGCACGTCTCCACTGCCTTCTACTTCTACAATTGGCTCACTATAAACATTTCCCATGTTTGTGATAGTTGTTGAGCTTGTAGCTGTAAAAGTTGGCGGATTTTTCATGTATCTAAAAGGTTGCATGACTAGCTTGATTTCTAGCCTCCAACCATGCATGCCGTGAGGTTTATAGGTGGCGCCTGCAAACTCTGCATAGAAAAATGAATTAGCTTGATAGCTGAATTCAATGATATTGTCTTCTGGTTTAAATTTTTCTACGATTGTAGCGATATCTGTCTGCCTTGCCACATAAAAAGTGATTGTGCGCTCATAGCTCTCATAAGCACCGTCAAGTACACGGAAAGCCCCGTTCACTCCAAAGAGGTTCGGGTTTTCCGCCACTTTCGGTTTTGCCGCTTCAACGGTTCCAAAGTCAGTTACCACGCATTTGGGGATTGTTGAAGTATTAAAGCTGTTTATAACCATAAAATCCATGTATTAAATCCCCTCTCTCGCGTAGATTGCGCCTTGTCTTTCGTAGACACTTAAAGCTACTTTTTCACCGTCTAGATACGTGTCTGTATCTTTTTCTAGGATAGCCGTAAGGATTTTCTCCATACTTGCTCTCAGAATTGATATCTCAGACACGGTTTGACTGTCTTTTGCCTCAAACTGAGCACTTGGGATAGCTAGGGTCGCTTCAATGTTTTTCGCTACATTTGGTGTATCATACAAGCCAAAATCATCATCTGAAAAGGCGTTTGAGATTTCGCCAGCCATTCCAGTAACTGTTTTCTTCACGCCTTTAAAGCGGTCTTGGAGTCCTTCGTCCAAACCTTGCATAATCGCATTACCAGCTGGTATCAAGAGCTTGCGGTCGTACTCAATCGGACCTTTGTGATCGCGAATCCATCCAGCAATCCCACCAACAAAGTCAGTGACTGCACTCCAAGCAGATTTCAAACCACCTAGGAATCCATCAAGAATAGCTTTACCTGCTGACCATAGGTCAATGTTTCTGATTCCGTCAAAGATACTTGTAACATTGCTTACAAGGTCGCTTACCGCTTGCTTCATATTGTCCCAAGCATTTTGAGCACCTTGCACAAGTCCATCAATCAATCCTAGAACGGTTGATTTCAACGCTTCCCACGCGCCACTTGCTACTGATTTGATAGTTTCCCATACAGTCGATAAAATCTGAGCAAAGCCATCAAATATAGCCTTACCTGCAGCAGACAGTCCTTCCCAAATCGCTTTAAGAGCATTAGAGAAGTTTTCAAAAACAGCAGTAGCAGATCCAACGATAACATCCACGACTCCAGATAGGTATGTTTTAATACCGTCCCAAATCATAGAAACGCCATTTTTAATACCGTCCCAAATGAGAGAAAGGTCAGCCCCCAGCTGGTTAAAGTTCCCTGTTACAATATCAATGATGATCAAAACAGCGCCTAAGAAAATGGATTTGATAAATTCCCAAGCTCCTTGAAAAATCATCTTAATCCCTTCCCAAACTTGAGTAAGACCATCTGAAATATTGTTCCAGATATTCATAAATCCGTCTATAAACGGCTGAACAACCGTCATGATGGCTGTAGTAATTGCTGTCCAAGCAGTAGATGCAGTTTCTTGAATACTTGCCCACGAGTCAGAAAAGAATGTTACAACTGTAGTCCACAACGTGCTTGCACCTTCAGAGATACCAGACCAAATGCCGACAAAGAAATCGGAAATCCCCTGCCAAGCCTGTTTAACCCAATCTACAAAAGATGACAAAATTTGTCTACCTGTTTCGGTTTGAGTGAAAAACCAAGCTAGAGCCGCAACTGCAATCGCAATCCATCCGATAATCGGGATTGACCCAATGGCTGTTGTTGCAGTTGTCGCAAAAGTCGTTACCGCTGTTTTTGCTGTCGTGAAAGCTCCACCAAGACCACCGATACCATCCATAAATGAGGTGAATTTGATAGCTGCAAATGCAAATCCTAGGGCAACGATAGCCGTTTTTAGCAAGTCTGAAGCGATTTGATTATCACTGAAAAATTGCGTTATGTCTTTAATGATTCCTGAGACTCCACTTATAGCCGAGGTCAGAATTTCAAAAGCTGTACCTAGTAAGGTTACACCCTGCTCTCCACCTTCAATGCCTAGAAGGTCTCCTACGAAATCTCCTACAAAGCCAATCACATTCCCGATTATTGTTCCGATATTCTCGAATGTTGTTCGGATATTCTCACCGATATTGACGATTTGGGTTGCAGCATCATCACTAAATCCTAACGTATTAAGGATATCTATGTTCCCCTGTTTATCCATTGACCCGAAGACCATGTCAAAAAGGGTTTGGAAAATCCCTGTTATACGCCCGACTTGGTCGAAAACAGCGTTACCAAAAGTTTCCCCAAAAAGCTGAGAAGCCAGTGATTTTAAACCTTCTGCCAAGACTACTCCTAGACCTGATAAGATGTTTCCTATCATCGGGAAGAAGTTAGCGAAAAGAAAAGTTCTAGTAGTCTCTAATAAAGACTCTAAGGCTGGCGTTACATTTTCGCCAATTGATAACTTCCCTAGCACATTTTGAGCGGCCGACTTCATGGCTTCAAAAGAGCCTGTAAATGTGGATGACGCTTCTTTTGCTGTTGTGCCAGTGATATCCAATTTTCCTTGGATGGCGTGAATAGCGCTATAAACGTCTGACAAGTTATTTATGTCATACTTAACGCCTGTCAACTTTTCAGCATCCGCCAAAAGCCGTTGCATTTCTTGCTTCGTACCACCATAACCTAATTTAAGGTTATCTAACATAGTATAATTTTGCTTAGCAAATCCTTGATACGCCATCTGAATACTTTCCATAGATGTCCCCATCTTATTGGCGTTATCTGACATATCCACCATGGCCATGTTAGCTGTTTCTGCCGCTTTATCTGTATCTCCACCAAGAGATTGTAGCAAGCTGGCTGAGAAGCCCGTCACGGTTTCCATGTATTTATTTGCAGAAAGACCAGTAGTCCTATATGCTTCTTCGGCATATGCTCTTACTTTTCCTGCTGAATTTTTAAAGAGTGTTTCCACACCCCCTATAGATTGTTGAAGTGCTGCCCCTTCACTTAAAGCGGCACCAAAGGCTTTACCAATCCCTGCGGCGGCAATGACCTTTTTAAATGTGCCTACTAAATTTGAGCCTAGAGATTGACCTGATGAAGTTCCTGCTGAGGCAACTTCGCCACCAAGTTCTTTCTGAATCATTCCGCTAATTCCTTGAGCGGACGGAATGATTTGTACATAAGCTTTTCCAAGCTGAGTTGCCACTAGCTTTCACCTCCATTTCCAGAAAATAATTGTTTTCTATAAGCTTCGTAGTCTTCAGGACTTTCAAAAGTCATAAACTCTCTTGTATCTTCTTTTTCTTTCTTGATAAAGAAGTCTGTCAAAGATGTCGGTCTGTTTACTCCTTTTTGACCATCTTTCGATTGAATCCACAAAAGCATAGATAGTCTATCAACCATACTTGCCAGCAAAACTCTTTCTACTGGCGCTATCTGATCCGATAGAAGTTGCTTGATACGTGAATCGTCTTTCAACCCATATGCAAAAACAGCTACCGTTTGTAGTGGTAGCTGTTTGTAGTCATATACATGATAGGTTTCTGCTAAATCACATATTAAAGCGTCTTCATCCAAATCTATCATATGCGCCAGTATCGCTATTTTTTTAGCTTTTCTACCTGTGCAAATACGCTCTTGATTTCTCCAAAAAGTTTTTCATTTGGAAGGATTCCATCTTCTTCAATCAAGAAATCAATGAATTTTTCAGCCTGTTCTGGACCAAAAAGAAGGTCTAAAACTTTATCTACGGCTTGTACGTCACCACTATCGGCTTTACCGATGTAACGCAACAAAAGGTAGTTGTCTAGTCTTCGTGTTTCAATCGAAAAGGCAAAACCACCATCTGTTTTGCCCTCAATTTTGTCATTCATTTTTGGAAAATCGATTTGCTTCGTCATCTATTACGCTCCTTGAATGTATTCGTAGTGAGTGTTTTCGTTTGCGTCTGGCAATGCGGTAATAGTCAATTCATATCCGATCGGCTCACCGTCTTTATAGCTGACTTCACCAATTCCGCTTACTTTACCACGAGGGATTACAATACGCTTCATGTAGCCACTCTTCAAAAGCGTTTCAATCACGATGCAATGCTCTGGAAGTTCTTTCCCGTTTGCCTTGATAATGATACCTGATTCAAGCGTACCTGTAACGTTTTCTGGTCCATAAGTCTCTTTCAATACTTCAACGTTTAAGCTTTCAATCAATTTGTATTTAAAGGTATCTTTCTTTTCAGTTTGAGAAGATAAAACTGTTTGTCCACCCCATGCCTTGACTTCTTCACTTTCTGGTGAGTTTTCATTTGTCAAGCCGTCTGATGAGATATACCCTAGCTTTTTGAAAGCCACGTTAAGCTCTTCTTTGGCATTTGTTGGTAAAGTTGTTCCAGCTGGTGCTGTTGCTACTGCGCCCCCGATTTTAGGTTTTGCCGCTGTTACATTTGATGCTGATGCAGTTGTCATATTAGTTCCTCCATTTGTTACTGTTTCTGCGTTTGTTCGTACTCCTGATACGCTATCTTCTTGCGTCAAGTTAGTACCTCCTTAAAAATAGTTAATGTCATACACCGCTTGATAGCGGTATTTCTTGGTTTCTGTGTCTGTGAAGTTGTAGTCACTATTGTGATGCACGCCACACACCTCATCAATCGTGATGAGATTTTCCACCGCCTTCTTCACGACCTCATTTAATTCAGCGGCCTTTTGAAGTGATGGTGCGTAGCTCTGAAAAGCCAAGGTAGCTGAATGAGTGTAATCACTTCCCCCTGCTCCTGTCTTTTCTATCATCACATAGCTATCTGGTAAGTCCTTTTTATGTTCAAGATAGCAAGGCACTTGAAGCTCCTTACTCAAGAATTTCCTTACGATTAGCTCAATCATTTAGCGCCTCCTAGTGCTTTTAATAAGATATTGTGTTTGTTGTTTCTGGCCATACTCTTAATGTCTGTCGTGCTAATCGTAGCACTTGCACGCTTTTGCCCTGGCGATACTTTCAGCTCAAAGCCCTCTCCTGCTCCATCTGCTACTACCTTGCCTTTTTCCTCAAGGATAGCCTGCATTTCTGGGGAACGCAAAAGCTCTGATACGCCTGCGCCGTTTAACTTAAATTTCATATCACTCATAAGCTTCCACCATCACTTTCTTATTCCACTGAAGCGGAATCATGGCTTCAATTCCTTCTTCGGGTAATCCGATTGTCCGCCATTTTCTACCAAAAAATTCTACTTCACGGTTCTCCCATGTATTGGTATCTCCTTTTGGAATGGCGATAGTGTAGACAGCTTTTTTTCCTGTAATACTCAACTTATTGAGCACGTCCTGCGTAGAGGTTGGTGCGACTAGTACATTTTCAACAACAATTTTTTTATCTTCAAAGATAGGATGGCCAAAATCATCTTCCCCAGTTTCTACCTTGTCCACTAGCGTAACAGATATCCCCTTTAGGTATGTCATAAATTTCAATCGCTCCATATCTCTGTTTCTTTTTCAAGCCTAGGCGTTTCAATTCGGTGTCTTTAATGAAAAGGCCACCGCCTGGCACTAGGTATGAACCACTAAACGTATAACCCAACGCACTTTCAGATACTTGCGTCATCGGTTCGTGATCTGTTGAAGTCATGAGGGTTCGGGCAACGATATCAACGGTAACAGACTTAGCGACGCTAGCCAAAGCGACGCTCTCTGCCACCATATCGTCAAGGTCTTTTCCGACCTTTTCAGCCTCTAAACGTAAAGAATTAGATACAACTTCAAGTAGAGCTTCCGCTCTTGCTCTTTCATCTACCTTTAGATTTCTCCAAAGTAGCTGAAGGTCTTCGATAGTTGCGAAATTCTTCATGATTAAAGCTCCCTGTTTGCTTCGTAAAGCGTTACTAAATCAGACTTTTTCAAGCCTTTATCATAGTCCACGCCCATATCCTCTAAAGTAGACTTCAATTCAGCCACGGTCATATCTGAAGCCGTTGAGCTTGCTGTGTCAACAAGTACCCAATCTCCCCCGATTAAAGAATCGGAAGAGATTACAGCACCCGTTTTCATATCACGGTATAAAGCCATAGGTCTTAGGCTTTCACACGCGCAAATGCGTCTGCGTCAAGAATGCCCCAACCGATAAAGGCTTCTGCACGCAAACAGATTTCATTGTAAGCTTTAAGGTCACGGCCTGCTCCATCTGGGTCACCGTATTCGATGATTTCAAGCGGAATGTTTTCTGAGTAACCCCACTTGAAGCGGTTTTCAAAGTCTCCGACGATGGCGTGGTCTTGGTCTGCGCTTCCTGAGATTGTAAGGTTTTTGTTTACATCAGACTTCATGCCGAAGAATGAATCTGGATTTTGACCAAAGCGGAACTCTGGATATTGAACAACGCCATTTACCTTCACTTTAGCAAGAGCTTGACCTGCGGCTGGTGAGATAGCAATACCTGTAACTTCTCCACCTTTTGCTACGATAGCTTGAACTGCCGTATCAATATTTTCATCAACTTTTGTTTCATCATAGGTAACTGTAGTACCTGTAACTACACCATCAAAAGAGTTAGTATCTTTAAATGAAGCTGGGGTCATGCCTTTTGGCTCAAGTCCGTGAAGTGCAGCGATATCAAACGCTTCTGCAATTTTCTTAGAGAAGCCGTCTGCGAATTGTGACAAGTATTCAAGCTGTTTAGCTTCTGACATGTACTTAAATTCTTCAGTGATACGTGCTTGGTATACAAACTTCAATGGTTTGATAATTTTTGAAGTGATTGTTGCTTTTCCAGCTTGCTTTTGTTCGCCTTCACCAACGATTTGTGCATTTCCTTCAAGATTGAAGATGAATTGCTCTACTCCATTGAAAGGGATTGGCGTTTGATTTGATAGCTTAGCAAGCACGGAACGTCCTTGAACCTTGCTGATCATTTCTTTTACGAGTTCTGGTTTAAAAAGTGTTGCTGTCTTTAGTGAATTATCTGTCATTTTTCTACTCCTTTATTTGTGAAAATTCATTTCTTTAAGCATCTGTCTCATCTCTAGCTCTTTACCACTAGAGACCTCTGGCTCAACGTCTTTAAGAGGCGCTTGAGGCACTGGTGCTGGTCTCATAAATCCTGCCAAACGCTCTGCGTCAGCAGTTAAAGAGGCTTCATCTGTACCCTGCAAACGGTCTGCTAAATCGTACGGTAGGCCATTTTGTAGTGCGATACGAGTTCGTAGACTTGCAGTCTCATAGTTGCTTACTTTTCCTTGCAAGTCTGTAATCTGAGCATCTAATCCTGCTCTGGTTTGCTTGTCGTCTTCAACAGTAGTTTTTAAAGCACTGTTTTCAGTTTCAAGCTCTGAGACACGGTTTTTAAGCTCTTCATAATCGCTATATTTTTCACGCTCACGTCTGATGCGCTCTTTCACGATATTGTCAAGCTCTTCCTGTGTTTCAATGATTTTAAATTCAGACATTTTCTGTCTCCTTTCCCTGATTTCCCCGTCAGTTCGGTAATTTTTGGCATTAAAAAAAGCAGTATCTTACTGCTTGATTTAATAGTTAATTTTTTGCTTTTTCTTAGGTTTGGTTGTCGTACAAGCCCAATGCGCAAGCAAGGCGCTATCCATCAAAGAGATATCCATATCAGCAAAATGTGAACGATAGCCGAAGCCACCGTTTGAACCAATGTTCCTCTTGTCGCAATTCGTAGCCACTTTAGAAAGAGAAGGCTGGCCTGCGTGGCACAAAGTTTTCTGATAAATCCCTTGCTCCCACATTGAGTTTGCGACAATGATTTCTTTTACCGTTGGTAAAATAATCTTTTTCATTCGCTCCTTCTTCAGCTCTTCGTCAAGGATTTTCTGTCCACTTGCACCATCTATGACAATGCTTGCGATATCAGCGCTTCTAATGAACTCCAATATCCAATCATTGCCGTTTCTCACTGATTGACAGTCAATCGCTTCAACAAAAATCCTTTCATCTTCTGTACGAACTGCTATACTTAAAGCCACGTTTGCTCCATCTTGACCATATTTGATACCAACAAACAGCTTACCACTAGGAATTGGATTAGTTACTTTCAACTCATTCCATTCTGTCTCTGAGATTGCTGATTTCTGATTGTATTCTGGCCAAAAGCCCAAACGCTGAACATTATGATCTAGCTTATCATCTCCTAATTCGGCTTCTATTTTACGCTCATTCAAATGGTAGCCCATGGAAGGATTTGAGTTATACCACGCTTCCACGTCGTCTATCTCTTTTTCTTCCGATACAGACCACTCCGCCCAACCTGAGTACTTCCCTTTTCCAAAAAGACAAGTCTTTCGGTAATTGGTAAATACCGTACCATTTGATACAGGCGTAGGCGGTGTACCACACATGATAGTAATTGGATTATCACTATCCGTTACCGTATACTTTAGAGCTGATTCTTGCTCTGTCGTGTACTCCTGAGCCTCATCGATAAAGAGAAGGTCAAAACCTTCCCCCAAACCACCGTTAGAAGTTCTGGTACGGAATTGGATAACCCCGCCCCCCTTGAAAAGTTCTATCCGCTCTTGCCCTTTTGCTCGTATAGAGCTAAAGTCTTCTCCTTCTACATATCCCATCTTTTCTAGGTACTTTTTAACCTTTTCAAAAGAAGAGTGTGAAGTAGATATACGGTGAGCCGTGTGAAGGATATTCATCCCATTATGCAGGCCCCAAAGTTCAAAAATGTAGACAACCTCGGTCTTCCCATTTCGTCGGGGGATAGAGTAACCAA
>ERZ772920.416-NODE-416-length-24184-cov-4.561689_pt1 | contig 24184 bp, 26 predicted proteins | sample MGYA00511469_ERZ772920 | MGnify/ENA primary metagenome ERZ772920 (study PRJEB29015, sample SAMEA2738069) | human oral metagenome | biome: human oral; feature: human-associated habitat; material: saliva | place: China | collected 2216 ... | reverse complement strand
TACTTCCGGCAACAATAGCAATACTTCCGGCAACAATAGCAATACTTCCGGCAACGCTACACCACGCGTTGACTTTTCGGTTTCATACGGCGGGTTGAAAACCAACGCAATTGAGGATATTCAAAAATTAGCAAAAGATTTGGGAGCACCGGGGGCAACTGTTAAATCATACAATGTAACACTGGGCAATCAATCCAGCAGCGGCAGCAATATTAATTTATCTGGATACCCGCTCAAAGAATTAAAACTCAATCAAAACTTCCAAGAAACTGCCATTGCAAATGCTTCTGGTAACAATTACACCGTTACCCGAAGTGGTAAAGCCCATATTTACCGCCAAAACTATTCTTTGATTGCAGGTATCAATCCGACTAATACAACAGTTAGAGGATCAGGAGTCAATGAATCAGAAAAACTTGACGATACTTATATCCTGATTAAAGGTCAAACTACCCAAACCCTGCCGACTGCGGGCAAATTTGACTACTCAGGTATTGCAAGCGATGGTGTAAGTCAGGGCAAATTGGCGTACTCTGTTAACTTTGACAACGGAAAAGGCAGTGGCACAATTACCGGAATCGGCAGCGATATCAATCTGCACGAAGCGTCTATTCGGGAAGGCAGCTACACCAACGAAATCGATAACACCGAAATTAAGGGATACGGTATTCAAGGCTCTTCCAACCGTGGCGATTATGCGCTCGGCTTCTTCGGCCCTAAGGCGGAAGAAATCGTCGGTACGGTTAATGACGGTGAAATCGGTTTCGCCGGCTCCCACTAATTTGGATGTAGTATAACCAAAAGGTCGTCTGAAACCGTTTCAGACGACCTTTTTTCATAACCGCTCAAATTTGCGATTTTAGGCGGGTCGGATAACAAAGATAGGCAAACCCCCGTCAGAATCTTAAAAATCAATCTGACGCGATTCTAAAGCGGTTTTAAAGTGGGTATTTTTATATTTTGCGCGTAAGGATTTTTAAAAGGTCGTCTGAAACCTGAAATACGGTTTCGGGCGGCCTTTTTCATTTCGGGCAGCAAAGTGAAGTCATGCCGCCGTCTGTTTGCCGTCATGCGTTGCACAATGGCGGCTATGAATACGAAAACATCACCCCTCAATATCAAGTTGTCCGCCGCGCTGCCGGTTGCCTTGGCGACCCGTGCGGATGATGTGCGCACCTTTAAAGGTATCGCAAATTCGGGCAAGCCGTTCGGGTACGGCGGTTATCAGACCGTCGTCGATTTGGCGGAGCTGTCGCACAAAGCGTCCGTTCCGGTTCTGCTGGAACATTCGCCGCTGAAAATGGCGGGCGTGTGCAGTCTGTCGGTAACGGCGGACGGTCTGATTGCGGAAGGTAGCCTGTTGTCCAACGAGTTTGGCACGCAGATCGCCGAAGCAGCCGACCAAGGCTTCCCTTGGGAAATGTCGGTTTACGCGCAAGCGGAATCCTACGAGGAGCTGGCGGCGGGCGCGGTATTGTCCGTCAACGGTAACGAAGTAACGGGGCCTGCTGTGATTTTGCGGCGATGCACTATCCGCGAGGTGTCGTTTACCGCCGTCGGCGTGGACAGTGAGACGGAGGCGGTGGTGTTGTCGGACGGCAGCCCCTTGCCGGATATTTTTAAACAACCTTTGGAGTTATCCATGACACCCGAAGAAAAGAAAGCGTTTGACGACCTGAAAGCAGAAGTCGATACGCTCAAGGCTGAAAAAGCTGAAACCGAGAAAAAGCTGAAAGAAGCCGAAGCTGCCGCCAAGAAAAACCAAGTCAAGGCGAAATTGTCCGCCGCAGGTTTCAAAGAAACCGAAGACGGCAAGTTTGAAGGCTTGTCCGACGCAACCATGACCGTGCTTTTGTCTGTCGACATCGAAGCGGCGGAAGCCATGATTGCCGATTTGAAGCCGAAAGTTGCCCAGTCTGCCGTGCCGCCCGCGCTGTTGAGCGAAGGCGCAGGCAAAGGCGAATCCGAACACACCGGCGAAGCGGAGGGCAAGTTCTCCGTTGCCAGCCACAAAGGCTTATTGGGAGGCTCTTATGTCTAAAGTGAAAACCGAAATCTTAGGCCCTGCTATTTCCGACTTTTTGAAATACGAAGCCACCCCGCAAACCCGTGTTGCCGTTGCTGCTGATACCGGCACGAAAGCAGGCAAGTTTGTCGAGTACCCGCTGCGCGGCAAAAAGCTGGTCGCATTGACCGATGAAGCCGACGGCAAAGTCGTCGTACAGCCGCTCAACTGCATCATCGACCTGTCAAAAGTTGCCGATGCAGACGTCAAAGCAGCCACTACCGGCAAAACCTTGGACGCGCTGAAAAAAGAAGGCGACGCATACGGCATCGTTTACCAAGGCACGCCCGCCGCCTGATTTTCAGACGACCTTTAAACCTGATTTAACAAGGACACATCATGCCTTTATCCGATAACAGCAAGTTTGGCGTGCAGGCTTTGACCACTGCCATCAACAAAATCGACCCGGGCGCAAGCCAAATCCGCGAACTGGGCATTTTCGAACCCGAATATCTGACCACCACCTACGCCGACATTGAGTTCCAAGACGGCAAAGTCCACTTGGTTGCCAGCAAAGAGCGCGGCACATCCGGTCAGGCGGTCGAAAGTCCGAAACGCACCGTGCGCACCGTCAAAGTGCCGCACCTGCCGATTCATGATGTCATCCGTGCCGACGACGTGCAAAACCTGCGCGCTTTCGGCACGACCCAAGCCGCAACCGTCATGGACAAGGTCAACGAAAAACTCGCCGGCGGCAAATCCGACCTTGAATACACCCGCGAGCATCTGATGCTCGGCGCGTTGCAAGGCAAGATTTTGGATGCGGACGGCAGCGTGCTTTTGGATGTCAACACAGAGTTCGGCGTGCAACGCAAAACGCAAAACATCGAACTGTCCAAAGACACGACCAAAGTCGGTTCGGTATTGGACAAGCTCTTGTCCGAGCAACGCCAAAAATTCGCCGGTGCGCAGGTGCGCGGCTGGGTCGTGTATTGCGGCATGGATTTCCTGAATGCGTTCAAAGAGCATAAGTCCATCTTCGAGGCATACAAACGCTACGACGAGGCACGCGCCTACCGCGAAGGCGATACGCTCAATCCGACCGAGTTTGTCCACAAAGGCATCCGCTTTATCGAGTGTGCCAACCATTTCGGCAGCGACGCCGACATCGGTGCGGATAAGGCGATTCTGTTGCCGGTCGGCCGTAATCTCTACAAAGAGTATTTCGCCCCCGCCGATATGAACGCCACCGTCAACACCCGCGCCCTGCCGTATTACGCCAGCCGCGAGAAGTTGCAGCACGACAAGGGTTGGAGCCTCCACATGCAATCAAACCCGCTGCCGATTGCGCTGCGCCCCGAGTTGTTGGCAACGCTGACCATGTCTTAAACGGATTTCAGACGACCTTTAGGGCAAGTTTAAAGGTCGTCTGAAAACGGAGGACGGCATGATTACCATCCAAGACATGATGACCCGCTTCGGCGAGCAGGAAATGGCGGAGCGGTCGAACCATGAAAACTACGAAACCATAGACGAAGCGGTGATGGCGGCGGCGATTGCGGACGCGGAAGAAGAAGCGGCAAGCTACCTTCGGGCGGCGAAACTGTTTTTTACCAACGACACTGCGCCGCAGGTTTTGAAAATCAAAGTCTGCGACATCGCCCGCTACTATCTCTACGACGACGCGGTAACGGGTATCGTCGAAGAGCGGTATCAGTCGGCGGTCGCTTGGCTGAAGATGGTCGTCAAAAATCCGAATATGCTGGACGAAACACGCGTATCGGATGAACGCAGACCGTCAACGTGTGCCGTTTATGTCAATGCCGAACCAGATTTGCGGGAATGGCTGAAGGAGTAGGCAATGCGGATTAAGGTATCACACGACTTGTCACGTATCGCCCAAATCCTGAACCGCCTGTCGGGCAGGTTAAATGGCAGCCTTGAAGAGCCTTTGCGCGCTATCGGCGGCATCCTCGAATCTTCGACCCGCCGCCGTATCGCCGAAACCAAAACCGCCCCTGACGGCAAACGCTGGCAGGATGTCAGCCCCGCTACGGCAGAAGCCAAAAACGGACGCGGCGGGATTTTGGTGGATCACGGCAACCTCTTGGCAAGCATTACGCACGAGGCATCGGCAAAAAGCGTGATTACCGGCTCGGTAATGGGCTACTCGGTTTATGTGCAGGAAGGCACGAAAACCATGCCTGCCCGCCCGTTTTTGGGCTTGTCTTCGCAAGATTATCAGGGCATTGACGATTTAATGTCCGATTGGCTGGGAGGATTGATTGTCTGATATGGCTTTAAAACAGCATGAAAACTTATTGGCGGTCTATCCCGAAATCCTAGGCCGTCTGAAAACCGTCAAAGGCATTAAGGCGGTCAAGGAGATCGGCGAACTTGCCGAGCTGCTCGCCCAAGGCGTGGCGAAACGCAAAGCCGCCCCGCTGGACGGCGCGGTCTATGTCGTTTACGGCGGCTCGACCTTTGCCGACGAAGCGAAAAACGGCAAATACCTCAAATCGACGCTGCACTTTACCTTCGTCCTCGCACGAAGCTATACCGCCAACGGCAAATCCACGCTGTACGAGGTCGGCGAGACCCTGACGGCAATCCAACGGGCGTTTTCAGGCTGGGATGCGGGCGACGAATATGCCGTTACCCCTTTCCGCCGCATCGCCTCGCCATCCATCGAATACAACGACGGCTTTGCTTTTTACCCTATTTCATTCGCCTGCGACACCGTGCAGGCGGCAAACTAAAGGAGCTGCCACATGGCAAAACAAAACGACCACGGCTTAATCTTTGAGGGCGACGTCAAGGTACGCAACCTCAACCAAAAAGGCTCGGGCTTTATCGACATCGGCAATACCACCGCCCTGACCACGCAGACCAGCGTGGAAACCAAAGAGCGCGTGTCCAAGCAAAAAGGCACTTACGGCAGCGCATTGGACAGCTTGAAAACCGTCAAGCCTACCGAAATCGGTCTGAAGCTCGATACTTTCGATAAAGACAATTTGGCATTGGCTTTGATGGGCGAAGCCGCCGTCATCGCGGCTACGGCGGAGACCGTTGCCGGCGAGACCGTGACCATCGGCAAAAAAGGCATGGCGTACAAACTGGCAAACGGCAACATCGACCCGGCTACCGTCAAAGTCAAAAACAAGTCAAACGCCAATGTTGATGCCAAGCATTTGGACATTAATGCCACCTTGGGCATGATTACCATCCTGCCGGTCGCAGATACCGTCAACGACGGTGAAAACATCACCGTCGAATACAAAACCCGAGATTCCGGCGGCTATAAAGTCTCTGCCGCGACCTTGTCTAAATTGGACTTGGAAATCTACGTCGACGGCCGCAACCGCGTTACCGGCGAGGCCGGCATCCTGCATATTCCCCATGCCGTACTGGCGGCGGACGGCAGTATCGACTGGTTCGGCGACGACTTCAACGAAGCCGAATTCAAAGGCACGGCGGTATTGGCTTCGGGCGAAACCTCGACCTATTCCTTCACGTCGTACAACAACTAAAGATTCGGGCGGCTTATGCGGATTGGCGGGTTCGCCGGTCGGGCTGTCCGATAAACGGCAAAAAGGTCGTCTGAAACGGGCTTCTGCGTGTAGGCGCAGCGGCGTGGAGTTTCAGACGACCTTTTTTTAAACGGGTTTTAAAACAGATTAGAACCGATACAGGGCTGATTTAATCAGGTATCCGCTGACGGCCATAAAGGCAAAAAATTCCGGCAGTTTCATATCGCGGATGTGCGCCAACATATCGAAACCGAGATACAGGGCGATAAATGCCGAGAATGCGCCGCCGGCGAAAGTATGGTTAGAGCGAGGGTTTTCATGATTTTCGAACCATTTGTTTAGAAAGTGTGGATAAGTCGCACGGGAAAAATGGAGGCAGCTTTGGGAGTTTGTAATGTTCGGAAAATAGAACAAGCATTTTTTCATCAATCAAGTCTAACTGCGAAACATATGTTTCCCAGCTAAGGTTTCGCGTCAATTTGACTTTGGCTTCTGCTGCAATTCTAAGGTTTGATGCCCGCAAAGAAGCAGCCTGTAAAAGGATTCGGTACTTGTTTCTAGGATTTGGTGTTTCAAATTTTCTCCACCCTTCCTTGCGGGCGATTTCTTGGCATTTTTCCAATTTCTTCCATGTGAAATTTTCGTTATTGCGAAGCGTGCAGATATGGTCTGCTGCAGTTTGGGGAGTGGGAAAGGTGCATAGTGCGTCATAAATTTGGTCGACATCAAACAGTGCGGACAATCTGTTTTCTGAAAGAATCTGACGGATTGCCTGTTTGTAGTAGGGTTGCAAATGTTTCATATGCTGACTGTAAGTAAGATTATTTATTTTAAATAGCAAAGGTATCAAAATAATGGCGAATATTCAAGCAGGTTTAGAGATTAAGGCGGGTGTGTCCGGTGCCGAAAGCATCGACGCGCTGGCGCAGTCCATCGAGGCGGCTGGCATCGATACGGGCAAACTGACGGAAGAAGCGAAAGAGCTGGGCGCGACGCTGGCGAAAGCCCAGGCGCAACAGGCGGCGATTGCGGAATATAAGGCGTTGTCGGCGGAATTGGACAATACCGCCAAAGAAATGCGCGCGCTGGACGAACTGACCGCAACGCTTGAGAAATCCATGCGCGGCGGCGGTACGCAGCAACAGCAAGCGGATCTGGCGAAACTACGCGCCGAATCCGAGCGGCTGGCAAAAAGCGAAACCGAGCTGACGGGCAAGCTGTATGCCGCCCGCGATGCGATGTCGGTGTCGGGCGTATCCGTCAAAAACCTTGCCGCAGAAGAGGCGCGCCTGTCGTCCGAATCCGCCGCAGCAACAGCGCAGCTCGACCGCCTGACCGCCGAAGCGCAAACCCTAAAAGCCATCGCCGATGCCAAAATCCAGCTCGGTATCGATACCGACGACAAGGCGCGGCAGGAAATCCAAAAGACCAAAGACGCTTACGAACTGCTCAAAGACAGCGGCACGCTCTCGCACGAGGAATTGGCGCGGGCGGCGCAGTTTCAGGAAGGCAAGGTGCGCGAGCTTGAAGCCAGCCTGAAAGGCGTGAAGCCGTCTATTGCCGAGGTTGCTTCGGAGATTCAGGGCTTGGTTGGCGGCGCGGGCGGCTTGGCGTTTGCCACCCGCGAGGCGATGAAGTTTGAAACCGCGATGGCGGGCGTGAAAAAAGTCGCCGAAGGCACGGACGAACAGTACGCTCAACTTTCAAACGAGCTGAAAAAAATGGGCGCCGAATTGGGCATTTCCGCCGCCGAAATGGCGGATCTTGCCGCAGTAGGCGGACAACTCGGCATCCCGATTGAGAAGTTGTCGGAATTTACCGCCATCGCGTCCAAGATGTCGGTTGCCTTCGGGATGAGCGCGGAAGAGGCGGGCAATGCCGCCGCGACGATTGCCAACGTGTTCCAACTCCCAATCGGGGAGGTCGAGAAGCTCGGCGATGCCATCAACGTTTTAGGCAACAATACCGCCGCGCGTGAAAAAGACATTGTCGCCGCGATGGCGCGTATCGGTGGTACGGCGAAACAGTTCGGACTTGCCGCCGACGAAGCAGCCGCGCTTGCCGACGCTTTTATCGCATTGGGCAAACCGCCCGAAGTGGCGGCTACCGCCATCAATGCTTTGCTGCAAAAACTGCAAACCGCGCAAAGTCAGGGCAAGGGTTTCCAAGACGCACTCGCGTCCATCGGTACGTCCGCCGACGAGATGGCGGCAAACATCGCTGCGAACCCGCAACAGGCTCTGACCGAGTTCCTGCATAAACTCGAAGGCTTGGACAAACAAAGCCGCGCCCTGACGCTCTCGCAACTCTTCGGAACGGAATACAGCGACGACATCGCCCTCTTGGTCGGCTCGCTGGGCGAATACGAAAAGGCGTTGGGCTTGGTCGCCGACAAGGGACAGGTCGTCGGCGCGATGCAAAAAGAAGTGGCAAACGCCATGTCCACCAGCGAGGCGCAGATTGCCAAAGCCAAGCAGGAAATCATCAACGTTGCCATCGAGGTCGGAGAAAAGCTGCTGCCTTTGGTGTCTTTGTTGGCGAGTACGGTGGGCGGCGTCGCCGGAGCGGTCGGTGCAATTACCGAAGAATTTCCCGTTTTGACGCAGCTTGCCGCGCTGTTTGCGGCGGGCGCGGTTGCCGTCAAGGCTTATGAGGCGGCTGTCCGTCTGACTGGAGGTGCAGTATCGGCATCGTTTGCGACCCAGCGCGTCAGCATTGAGGCAACCAAGGCATCCATCCTGACGACCACTGCCGCTGCCCGAGAGCTGGGCATCGCGCTCAAATCCGCTGCCGCCGGTAACGGCTTTGGTAACGGAGCGGCTGCTGCGGGTGTGTTGGCGCAAAACCTTAAACTGGCGGCGGCCAATGCGGGATTGTTGGCTGCTGCCGCCACTGCCGGATGGGGTGTGGGTGAATGGCTGCGCGAAAATACCGATTTTGCCAAGATTTTTGGCGATAGCCTCGGGCGTGTACTCGCCATGTTGGACAGTTTCTTTACAACAGGCAGTCTGGACAAATACCGCGAACATTTCAAAACCGAAGCCCAAATCAAGCGCGAGTTGGAGGAAGCGGATAAAAAGGCGCAACAAGCCGCCGAAAAAGCCGCAGCCGCCAAAGCCAAAGCCGCTGAAGAAGAGGCAGCCGCCGTCAAAGCCCTGCAAGCCGAATATCGTGCTTCCGCTGCCGAGCAGGCGGCGTTGGAGCGCAGTATGGCCGCCTTGCGTACCGACGGGCGCGAAAACGGCGACTTTTACAGCGAGCTGGCAATCAAACTGGAAAACGTGCGCGATAAAACCGCCGAACTGAAAGCCGAACTGGATAAGAAAAACATCAAAATCAGCGCAGATACAGGCGAACTTGCCGAAGCGCAAAAAGCCCTCGAATCATTGGGGCTGACGGCTGAAGAAGTAACCACCGGCATGAGCAAAAAAGCGGCGGAAGGGATTGCCAACTTTTCCACCGCTGCCGCCAAGTTCGGCAACGATGCCGAGCAGATGTCGCGCCTTTTCCAGGCAGCGTTAAAGCAGATGGACAGCCCCGAAGCGGTCGACAAACTAAAAGCCGCCTTGGAGGACGCGGGCAAGCAGGCAGGCATGACCGCCGAGGAAATCAAGAAAATCGGCGACGCCGCGCCTGTTGCATCCGATAAGGTTGCCGACGCATTTGCCAAAATCGGCGTGGACAGCAAAGCCGTAATGACGGGTATCAGCAGCGACGCACGTCAGGCGTTTGCCGACTTTAAGGACGCGTCCGAACAGGCGGCGGCTGCCGGTCAAAAAGATGCCAAGCTGATGCAGGCGGCGTTTGAGCAGATGATGGGCAAACTCAAAAACAAAGAGGAATTTGCCGAGTTCCAAAACCAGCTCAAAGCCAGCGGCGACGCGGCACTGTTGACGCAGGAGCAGCTTGCCCGGTTGGGCGATGCGGCGTCAGGCGGCGCAGAAAAAGCCAAAGCCGCCTATCAAGGGCTGAACGATACGGCAGCGCAGGCGGGCGAGGCTGCCAAAAACGCCCACAATAAAGGCGCACAGGCGGCGGAAGGTCATGCCCAGTCTGTCAGCAAGGTGGTCAAGGCGAACGACGAAGCGGCGGCGAGTGCGGAAAAGGCGGCGGCAGCGACCGAAAAAGCCGCCAAAGCCGTTACCGACTACGGCTACCGGCTCAGTCAGACGGGCGGCTACGTCAAGTTCAGCAATGAGCAGCTCGAATTGATGAACCAAAAATTCAGGGGCGTCAAAATCGGCATGGAGGCGACGCTACAAATCGGGCGCATGAAGGACTACACCCAGCAGATTTACCTTGCCAACTCCGCCATGCAGCGGTTGAGCGACGCAACGGCGCAGGGTGCGTTGACGCAGGGTGTCCTGAACGATGCCGCCAGTGCGGCCGCCCGTGCCGCAGACAAGCTGGGCAATACCGAGCTGACCAAGTTCCGCAATGCGATTGCCGACGCGCAACGCCGCCTGAACGCGCTGCGCCAAGAGGCAAGCGACGCGACACGCGCCCTTGAGGCAGAGCTTGCCGAACTCAACGGCAACGCCGAGGCGGGCTACGCTTTGCAGCAACAGAAAAAGCTGCGCGAATTGAATCAGAAGCTGGCAAACGCCAAGCAACTGGGACAGGGCGACATTGCCCGCGAATACCAGCGTCAAATCGAATTGCAGCAGCAAATCTACGACCGCCAACGCAACAAGCGCGCCGAATCTGCCGCGCAGGAACGCGCCCGCAGCCAAAACACGGCAAGCGGCAGCAATAACGTGGTGCGTCAGTTGCAGCAAATCGGCAATCCGCAGGTCAACGTCAATACAGACGACCTTAACCGCATTTTGGCGCAGCGCGACGAGGCAGTCGCCAACAAAGCAGTCGGCAGCCTGATGACGCAACTGGAAAACTCGTTCAAACGGACGAGTTAATCCAAGCGGCAAATACAAACCCGACTGCAACCATGCCAAGCCCCGATTTTCGGGGCTTTTGCTTTAATGGGGTTTTATATTTAGGCAAAGGTCGTCTGAAATGGCCGATTGGATTTTAAAGCGCAAGGACACCGGCGCAAGCGTCCGCCTGCCGCAGGATATGCGCTGGGAGGATGAATTTTCGTGGAACAAGGTGGCACAGGCCGCGCCGCAGCGCACTCTGTCGGGCGGTTTAGTCATCCAGCAGGGCATCAAGGCAAACGGCCGCCCGATTACGCTTTCGGGCGATTGGGTATGGCTGGACTTGGGGTCTTTGCGCACTTTGCGCGATTGGACGGATGTCCCCGAATTGGAAATGACGCTGACGCATTACGACGGGCGTGAATTTAATGTCATTTGGCGCGCGCATGACGCGGCTTTGGGCAACGTCGAGCCGGTGCGGTACTCGACGCCCGAGGCGGACAGCGAGCGATACACCGCCAAACTCTGCCTGATGACGTTTTAAGGTCGTCTGAAAGCAGGTTTAAACAGGATTTAAAAAGGTTTCAAAATGGAAAAAACAACGCGCCTGACGCAACAGGATTTGCAGATTTACCCCAGCCAGCGCATGACCGATACGCCTGACGGCGGCGGTTTGATGGTGGGGCAGCCGCTGACGGGCGAGGATAACGAGATATTCCCGCCCGTCTCGGACGTTGACCGCACGATGGGCAGCTTGGACGCGCGCCTGCTCTACCCCGCCGTATTGCGCAATGATTCCGAGCCGCTCTATGGCGGGCATTTCGTCATTACCGAGCCGCCGACCTCTGAAAACGTGTCTTTCTTGGCATTTAAGGCGCGCAACTACGGCGAGAGCCGCGCGGATATTATGCCGCGCATTGAGGCGTATTCCGTGCCGACGGTGGAGAGCCGCATGACGCTGATGGGGCGGCATTTGGCGGGCGTGCGCCTTGTGCAGGCGTACCAGCGCGAGGAAGCCCCGCTGCCTAAAGTGGGCGAGCGGTATTGCTTACAATACGAAGACAAAACCAATGCCAAGACCGAACGCATTACCGAATATTTCCGCATCGCCAACCTGACGCACGAAATGCGGACGTTTGAAATCCCCTCGGCTGGTGGGCAGACCAAAGAAATCCGCCGCCGCGTCGTCAAAATGGAGACGACCAACCCGCTGACGCGCGACTTTGACGGCGTGGACTACCCCGTCGAGGGCTATGCGGGCAACAAGGTCAAGATTTTGGAAACGCAGGTCGCCGATTCGGCAAGCTATTACGGCGTCAAACCCGTTTCAGACGACCTTAAGGCGGGCGATGCGTCGCTGACGGTTGCCAGCATTTACGAAAAGCTGGTTCCCACTTCGACGGTGGAGACGCCGTATGCCGACCAATATCCCGTTGCGGGCGATATGTGGGTGGCTGCCGCGCCTGAAAAACAGGTGTTTCACGGTTATGCATCGGGCGGTACGCTGACGATGCCCCATTCGCTCCTGCCGGGCAGCATCAAAATCGGCAACTACAAAGACAATGCGCAGGGGCAGTTGGTCTCCGGCGACAACATCATCCAAGCGGACTATGAAAAAGGCCGCCTGAGCGGCATCCCAAGCGGGACTTATACCGTTTCCGCCATCCCCGCCGCCAAATCATCGGCGGCGCGGTTTGCCTTTGCCGTTGACATCAAAGAGACCAACCAAGGCACGGCGTTTGCGCCGCTGCTGACACCCGCCCCCGCCGCGGGCAGCCTGAAAGTGTCGTTTATGGCGTTGGGCGTTTGGTATCTGCTCGCCGATTCGGGCGACGGCGTGTTGCGCGATGAAGCAGGCAAGGCGGTAGGCACGGTGTCGTCAACTACCGGCTCTGTCGTGCTTAATCTGCCCGTATTGCCCGATGTCGGCAGCCGCCTTGTGTTCCAATGGGGCGGGATTTCGGGGTTTGCCTCGTCCGACGGCGGTAAGACGGGGACGGCAGCGACGCCGAAACCCGCAGAAAGTAAATGCACCTATGGCTTGGGTCATCCCATCAAGCCGGGTACGTTGGTATTGACTTGGGAGGACAGCGGCACCAAAACCGCCCGCGACGACGGAAACGGCAGTCTGACGGGTGATATGCAGGGGTCGGTGGATTACCTCAACGGCGTGATTTCGACCGCCCGCTACATCAACAGCAACACAGTCGAATACACCTGCGAAGAGACGCGCCGAATCAGCGCAAGCGTGGTCGGCGGCGCAGGCTACGGCATGACGGCGGAGGATAAAGGGGCGCATTGGGAGCTGGTATTTAAAGACTCTTTGCCTAATCAGTCGGTCTTCAGGCTGGATGTCAAGGGCGAAGTGTCTGAGGAGACGGAGTACACAGTGCCGAATTGGTATGGCGCATCGTTTAGACAAACATTTTAATGGTGGGATTTATGTCTAATTATTTGGGAAAAGAAATTAAATCAGGTACGGCGCGTATCAGTCTGCTCGCAGTCAAAGGCGGTTGGAAAGCGGGTAAAAACACCGTGCAGGGTATCCGCTGGGACGGCGGCAAGCTGATTGTGCCTAAATCCGCGTTGCGGGTGGAGGCATTGGCTTGGGCGACCAAGTCTTATTCGACTTTGGGTGCCGCATGGCGCGCGCAGGAAAAAGACGCGACCGCCAAGAAAACCGTCGATATGTCCTTCAGCGACTGGAATGCGGAATTTTTGTCCGCCGACTCGTCCCATGCCAAGCCCCGAAGCGGGCGTCTGGCAGGCGGGCTGACATTTAATGTCTTGATTGACTTTGACCAAGGCAGCACCTGCGTCTTTAATTCGTGGTCTTTTTCAGACGGCACGACCGAAATTGTCGAATATGGCGGCACGCTTTATAAAAGCTGGTATGCAGGCATAGGTAGCGGCGAAAATATCGGCACATTGTCCGCATCGGGCGAGGTGTCCATCAATGACCCTGCCATCAAATTCCAAAGCCTTAAGGTTACGGGCGGGGTCGTCCGTCTGCCGCAGGTTAAGATTTTCTCTTATGCAGGGCGCACGCCCGCCGCGCCGGTCAAGCCCGAAAGCTTTACCGTTTATGCCAACAACGGCGACATCGTAGGTCGAAGCAATGCCGAAGGCAATATCGAAGGCGGCATCACGGGGAAAATCGACTACGAGACAGGTTTCTACGAAATTACCCGCACCGCAGGCTTTTATCCCGAAGAGCTGCGATACAACGCCGTAACCCAAGACAACCTGCCCTTGGATTCGTCGATTATCGGCATCGATGCCGTGCGCCTGCCTGCCGACGGACGCGTCCCCGTGTTCCGCAAGGGCGACATGATTGTGATTTCCAACCGGCTCAAGCAGGATTTGGGCAGCGCGTTTACCGCCGCCCAGAAAATTACGCTCAACCGTCAAAACCTAGACCGCCTCTGCTTGGTCGACAGCAAGGGCAAACACGTCCTCGCCGAAAAATACACGGCAGACCTCAAGGCGGGCAGCATTACCTTCGGCGAGCCGTTGGACTTGTCGCAATACGCCCTGCCGCTGACCGCCGTGTGCGCGTGGGAAGAAGAAAACCGCATTACGGGCGTCGATATTTCGGGTCGTCTGAAACTGCAATTTGCCATTTCGCGCGCCTACCCCAAAGCAGGGACTTACGTTTCGTCCGCCCTGATCGGCGGCGATTTGCTGGTACGCGCGACCGAGCCGTTTTCACAACAGGCATGGGACAACGTTTGGGCGGATTCGCGCCGCGGCGATCCGATTTTGGCAAAGGCAAATGTCAAAGACTACCCGATCAAACTCACCAGCAACGGCGCGATTACCGAGCGTTGGCTGATTAGATTCACTACTGCCAACCAATTCGAGCTATACGGCGAGCAGCTCGGCTTGGTCGCCAAGAGCGATACCCTGACCGACCTCGCCCCCACCAATCCCGCCACGGGTAAGCCGTACTTTACGATTAAATCGACAGCGTTCGGCGGCGGATGGGCGGCTCAAAACTGCATCCGTTTCAACACCTACGGCACGCCGCTTCCTGTGTGGATTCTCCGCAGCGTACAGCCTTCGCCCGACAGGCAGGAAGGGCGCGACGGTTTTACCGCCTGCCTGCGCGGGAATACGGTGGCTGAGTAGGAGGCGGATAAGCAAAAGGTCGTCTGAAACTTGGAATCATGGTTTCAGACGACCTTTTAATACCGTTTGTTTATTTTTAATGCCGTTTAATTTAAAATGCTGTTGATATTTTTTTAAACGGAGTAATAAGAATGAAAAAAATTATATTAATAGCTACGTTAACTGCGATTGTGGCAGGCGGCTTGGCGGGCTGCGGGAAAAGTAAAGAAGAAATCGAACTGGAGCGCGAAAAGATTGCATTACAGCGAGAAAAGTTACAACAACTTCGAGAATCGAAACAAGATAGACCGATTGTTGCACCGCAGCCCGAAAAAATGGAGGTACAGACAAAAAAAGACGTTCAGCCAGAACCTGCACGGGAGAATGTAACGGTCAATGTCAACCAGGCGGAGCAGCAGGTGGAAGTTAGACGGGTAAGTAAAGCTGTCATGATTTCAAACGCCAAAACATACTTTTCCGAGAGTGTGCTGCGAAGTGTCGAGGCGCGTTATAAGGACGGAGAAAGTATTTTGTGTGGAGAGGTACTTTGGGATAAAGCCAACTGGCGGCGGTTTGTACAAGTCAATTCATACAATGACAAAGACGGCAAAATAATGACGCAAACCTATTTCGACAAAGATTATTCGCACGAATTTTCAGACACCATATGGCGAGAATATTGCCGCTGATACAAGTATCCGACTGCAACCATGCCAAGCCCCGATTTTCGGGGCTTTTGCTTTAATAAGGCTTTATTTTTAAAGCAAAGGTCGTCTGAAATGTTTAATACCGAAAGAGTGCCGGTGAAGGTTTACCGTTGGGATGACGCGGGTGCTCCGCAGGTTATGTCTGGTGACGGAGATATTAAAACTATCCTTAAAGCCTGTTTGGTAACGGGGTACGGCGGAAATGAAAACCGCAAAGAGTCGTTAGGTTGGGAAATGCTGTTTGAAAACAATAACGATGCCTGTTTCCAGAGTAAGCATGATAAGTCAACAAAATGGGCTTTGGGAGTTTATGGGGGCTTAAATAGGTATGGTTGTTATGTTATGGGTTTGAAAGAGCCATCATCCGAACGCAATGCGAAGTTTAAAACGGCACAGAAAGAGTTTTATTATTCAAATAAATATGGGGTGATAGGTAGCAATCTACAATGGGTTCTTGTTGGGCATGAGCGCGCTTTCGTCTTAACTATTCTTAATTCGGATTTTGCTACTTGTAACGGGCATCTGTATTTCGGCGATTTCCCAAGCTTTCTAACTAGTGATGTGAATAATTGTATTATGGCTTGCACTTTTGGATATTCAAATGACTTGCTTGGCGGCTGGTTGGGGGGGGTTATCGCTAACGGCTATAAAAATGACGGATCGGTTGATTTTGGGTTGGAGTTTAAGGGTAAGGGATTTCAGGCTCCTCCTAGCTATCCAAATCCAGTTACGGGAGGATTCACGGCAGATGAAATTTTTATTTCGGAATCGAGTAATGGGACAGTTTTACGTGGATTACTTGCAGGGTGTTTTTATACGGATGAAAAAATGCCAGGAAATAATGAATTACGATTCGGAACGATATATAGCAATCTCGATGGGAGTAGGGATGACTGGATTTACACAAGAGCCTCTGGCGGAAGAGGGCTTTTAATTAATCTCACAGCGTGGGAGGCTTAATTGTTAAACAGAATTTATAAAGGCAATCGAATCATTTCGCCGCATTATAAATACGGCGGGCGCGGCTACATCGCCGGCGAAGCCGTGGGTATCGTTACCGTCAACGGGCAGCCTGCATCACGACGGATTTATCTATTTGCACGACCTCGAATGGAGTGCATTGCCGATACATGGAGTAAAGACGACGGCAGCTACCGATTCGACCGTCTTAAGGAGGATGAGGAGTATCTGATGGTGGCAACGGATTATAAAAAGCAATACGAGCCGGTCTCCTATGATTTCATTAAGCCCCACGTCGATACTGACGGCGGATAAGGTCGTCTGAAATGTCTGACGATAAATCCAAAACCTATACCGATTCCGCGCGGATTCCGCTGCCTTTCGGGGCGTTGATTGCACAGCGTAAGCCGTCAAACCGTTTGGCAATCCCGTTTGTCCGACCGCTGCGCCATATTGCAGCGGGCGGGACGGTTGCGCCGATTGAGCCGCCTAAGCCCAAGCCGCCCGAACCTTACACGCCGCCGGCAGGCTATGCCGCCGTATCGGGTGAGTGGGGGTTTGTTTTACATGCGGCGGGAATGGGGTCGGCTTGTTTGTCCGGTGGTTTCGCGGGCGGTAGCGCGGCGGTCGGAATGTCGGGCGTGTCGGTTGAGGCTGTTGACGTTGCCCATTGTTTTCAGACGACCTTTGAGGGGATGACCGCGCTTGAAGGTCGTCTTAAATCGCTGTCTGAGCCGTCGTTTGCGGTTGCTGCGTGTGCGGCAGGTGTTCAAAGCGCGATGGACGGGCTGGACGGCTGTGCCGGTTCGAGTACGACAGTCAGCCTGTTTCTGACGGGCTGTGGCGGCGATGCGCAGGCTGCTCAGGCGGGCGAGCTATTGGAAACCCACGCGGACAGTACGTTTTCAGACGACGCTTTGCTGGTTGGCTGCCTGCAATCGGACATCCTTGAGGCGGCGGCTTTGGTGCGTTGTTTCAGCCCTAAATCCCTGCCTGCCGTTACCGTCCCTTGCGAATACTATGAGATTCCGGTCGAGCCGGAGCCTGTCCCCGAAACCTACGTCTGCGGCATCCGCCCGCCGTCAAACCGCCTTGCTTTGCGGTTTTACCGCAGGAAAATTGCGCACGACCCGCGCCATATCCCGCTGCCGTTCGCCTGTTTCGACACGGCAAAAACCCCTGTTTTAAACGGATACATCATGAAAAACACCGTCAAAGCCACGGCGGACGGGCAGCCGATTAAGTTGTTTTCTGCCTCGTTTACCGCCGATACGGGCGGCTACTGCTGGCAAGGCAGCCTGACCGTATCGCCCGAGGATTTCGCGAAAATCAATCCCGACGCCCGCGCAAAGGGCGAGGAAGCGCAAATCAAGGTGCAAATTAATGCGGACACTTTCGTAATTATCGCCGAGGATTACAGCGACAACCGCCGCTTCGGGCAAAAAAGTTATACGGTAACGGGCAGGAGCGTTACCGCCCGCTTGGGCGCGGACTACGCCCCAAAAGGCAGCGGCACATACCGCAACCCTATCTACGCCCAACAAATCGCTACGGAGGTATTGAGACCGACAGGCGTAGGCTTGGACGGATGGACGATGGCGGATTGGCTGATTCCTGCCGATGTGTACGCATTGACGGACAAAACGCCTATGGCGGTATTGCAAGAGCTGGCGCAAGCGGCAGGCGGGTTTATTGAGAGCGACCGCGCCAAACCTGCCCTGAGATTTAAGCCTAAGTGGCGGGCGGCAGCTTGGGAGGTGGCGCAGGCGGCGGCGGATGTAACCGTGCCTGCTAGCGTAATTTTCGGCATCAGCGGGCAGCGCAACGTGTCCGAGCGGGCAAACGGGATTTATGTGTGGCCGAGCCATAACAAGGGCAAAGGCGCGGATGTGTACCGCAATGGCAGCAACCGCGAGCCGCGAGCCTCCGCGCTGACCCACGCGCTTTATACCGACCAGCCTGTTTTGCTTGCCGCGGGCGTTGCCGCCTTGAGCGCGACGGGTGTCCACAAGCGCGAGACCGTGTCTTTGCCTGTATCGGATAAATACGCGATTCCGATGGCTAATTTGGGCGAGATTTGGCAAATCAGCGAGCCGTCGGGCAACTGGCAGGGCGTGGTCGTTGGCGTATCGGTCGAGGTCAAAATCGAAAACGACGCGCCTGTCGTTACTCAAAATGTCAGCATTGACCGCTATTTGGATGAGTGATTAAAGCCGTTTTAAGACTGCTTTAAAGGTCGTCTGAAAGCCATGTTCAGACGACCTTTATCTATTTGTTGGGGGTAACAAAATGACCAATCTGTATCAAAACCTGACGTCACTGCTCAACCACGAACAGCGCGGCATCGCCAAAATAACGGGCGATTTGGGCGGAGGCTCATGGGCGGCACAAACGCAAAGCGGCGGAAATATCGTTTTGAGCGGTCAGGCTGCTTTGAATCAACGTGTTTTCTACGACATTCGCACCAACCGCATTATCAGCCAAGCCCCCGATGCTGCCGTTTTGGAGTTGGGCGTGTAGTGTTGAGTGCAGGCTCGCCGCCTTGGCGGTGGGTGATGGGTTGAGATAATTTGTTTTATTTTGAGAGTGTTATGAGTACGGATATTCTGCGTTTCAAACAGGGCGAAACCGTCGAAATCAGCGTTATCTTCGATGTTTTGGACGACTTGGGTATTTCTGCTCTGACCGGCGTTACCGCTGCCGCCGAACTTCGGCGCAAATATACTAAGGAGACGGTCGCCCGCTTTCAGACGACCCTTTACCCCGAAATACGCTTGGTGCTACTGCGTTTGGATGCTGATGTGTGCCGAAGTTTGATAGAGGGGCATTACGTTTTTGATTTGCAATTTACACGCCGCTCTGACGGCTTGGTGCAATACAGCGGAGATATTCCGCTGGAGATTTTAAAGAGTACGAGCAATGTTGGGTAAGTTTCGAGTTTTTAAAGGTAATTTGGAAAATGCCGCGCATCGGTACGATGACGACTTGTATCGGACGTGGTTGATCCAGCCCGAAAATCAAGGCAAATCATTTGAGGATTTCACCCGATGGCTTGCTGGCGTTAAAAGCGAGGATGCGGGCGAAGCCCCTGATTTCGTAGCAAGATTTATTTTGGCAACTTCATAAGGCAGGTAAAAAAAATGACATTGAGACAACGTATAGACGCGCTGGTGGACGCTATTGGCACAAAATTCAAAGAGGTTATCGGTAAAATCGGCTCGACAGATATGCTGCAAACTACGGAGCGCGGGAGCGTGGTAGGCGCGGTAAACGAACTTAAAACCCGTATTGACAACATCGGCAGCGGCAATAGCGGCGCGGCGATTGACGATACTGCGCCTGCGGCTGATAAAGCTTATTCCAGTCAGAAGGTTGATTCGCTGATTAATGCGGCAAAAGCGTCTGTCAAATCAGAGATTTTAGACGGCGCGGACGCGGCATACGATACGCTGGCGGAAGTTGCCAAGTATATCGAGCAGGACAAAACCGGCGCGACCGCGCTTTCGGAAGCTGTTGCCAAACGCCTGCGTATCGATGAGGCGCAAGTGTTGACACAGGCTCAAAAAACCGCAGTGGAAACCACGCTCAATCTTGGCGATACTGATACCGACTTCGTGTCTAAATTTAATCAGGCGTTGCAGTCATGACCTTGGTCGAGCATTTTAAGCTGTTTGTCGATGCCGTTGCTGCCAAATTTAAGGCGCAGGAGGCGGAAATTACCGCCCTCAAAACGGCCGCAAATGGCGGGAAGAAAGAGTATCGGGAGGTTTATGTCCCGCGCGAAAGTATTAAGTTTCACGAGGGAAATAATAATAATCGCTTGATTACTATTCCTTTTGACCGTCCATTCTCCGAGCGTCCGTTTGTTAATGTCGTTTTAGATATAACTGATCCCACGCCGCGTTTGATGTATGTTGCAAACATCACAACAAACGGATTTGATATAGCCACAAACTATGCACCGTCGATGCAGGGCTTGTGGTATCAAGCTTGGATCGTTGATAAATAGGCAGAAAAAAAGGTCGTCTGAATACTGGCGACCTCAATAGGGAGATTAAAAAAATCAGTGGGACGGCGACGTAGCAGTGCGACAACACCGCTACGCCAGCCAAGCAGACCATACCTGCATTGACTTCTAAGGCCGCCTTAGTCTCGCGAGACTTGGGCATTCTATCTAATATAGGAGTGAATGCAAATGCAAATGCAAATGCAAATTTATCGTGAATTGCGCTGCAAATTTTGCGGCAAATTGCTGGCAAAAGGCAGCGGTTTCGTGCAAATAAAATGCACACGCTGCAAAAATATCAATTCTTTCAGTTGATTATAAAATCGAAGAATGCCGTTGAGCATCATATTAATCTGATTCAGAGCGTCGTCGAGTGCCGATTTAGGAGTATATATGATGCAAAAACCGCAACAATCTTTACCCATCATTCCTTGGATGGGCGGGAAACGACGGCTGGCAAAACACCTGTTGCCCATGTTCCCCGAGCATTCCTGTTATGTTGAGCTGTTTTCAGGTGGAGCGGCGTTGTTCTTTCTTCGGAAAACACCCGCCAAAGTGGAAGTTTTAAATGACATCAACGGACAACTCGTCAACCTATACCGCGTGGTACAGCACCATTTTGATGAGTTTGTCAGACAATTCGAGTGGACGCTAACCAGCCGAGAGACCTTTGCTCGCCTGCAAAGCACACCGCCTGAATGTATGACCGATATTCAACGGGCCGCTCGGTTCTTCTACCTTCAACACAACGCCTTCGGCGGTAAAACCGTCCATCAACATTTTGGTACGGCTACCACTTCAAAAGCATGGGATGCGTCGCAAATCGAGGCTAAATTAAAGGCTTCTAAAGACCGTTTAAAAGGCGTTTATATAGAGAACGAATCGTGGGAGCGTTGTTTCAAACGATATGACCGCGAACACACTTTCTTTTACGCTGATCCACCATATTGGCAGACGGCGGGCTACGATAGTGCTTTTGATTGGTCTCAATATGAGCTGCTGGCTAAGGCAATGACGGAGAGCAAGGGTAAGGTCATGTTATCCATCAATGACCACCCAGATATACGGGCTTTGTTTAAAGATTTTCGTATTACCCAACTGGAGCTGGCTTATACTGTAGGCAGAGATAAGACAGGCAAAACTAGCGGCGAATTGGTTATTTGCAACTGGTAAAACAAAAGCGACGGGAGCGTCGCTTTATTTGTATTTTCGAATTGCAATTTATTTGGCACAGTCGATAATTTAAAAAGTGTCAAAATTCCCGCGAAACTATGACAAAGCCGCCGCGACCTTACACAAGGCGACGAAGCCGCAGACAGTACAGATAGTACGGCAAGGCGAGGTAACGCCGTACTGGTTTAAAGTTAATCCACTATAAATGCCACACGATTCTTTGTCGGTTGCTTGGGATTTGGAATGGCAGCAAGTGGATTGGGTGAGGAACTGCATGGGTTTACCCCGATGTAAGCAGATCAGACAGGGAACGGATTTAGTGAATTTATCAGCGGAACATCTGCAAGCACATGCCTGCAATATTGGACGAAATCGGGCTATTTATATCGTCGTCAAACGCGATGGCGATGCCCTACGCCGCCGCCCGTTCGCGCACGCCAGCACTTGCCCACACCAGTGCCTGTGGATAGCGCGCCTGCCATGCGCTAATGTGAGCGTAATGGATTTTGTTGGGCGAGACCAAATGCCTTACTTCGCCCAGCGCGTCGATTTGCGCGAACAACTCGGGCGCGGGGTCGATGGGCGAGTGGCACCGCAAACCGCCATCTGCGAGCCGCACTACGGTCATGCGGGTGCTGAACGGGATTTTGACGCCGAGCGGAAACGCCATGCAGATTTCGCCGTCGTCGGTAATTCAGATGTTTTGATCGAAGGGTTTGAGGGTGTTCAGCGGGTGGTAGAGATGGATGGCGGACTTGGGGTGTTCTTTTCAGGCTGTGTAATCTTCAAATTCCCAATCAAAATAACGTATGAGTTGGTAGGTCGTGCATTTATGCCCGACCTACGGTTTCGCCCCCGCATCATCCACCGTTTCTTCCAGCCACAGCCGCACGGTTTTGCCTTTGACAAAATCGGCGTTGCCTTCAAATATGCGTTTTTCGCAGACTACGCGGTAGTCTCGCTCTTGGATGTCGCCGTTGTTTTGGTGGCGAGTGGGCAGGGCTTGGCACTTGCCTGCGTTGGCAAATTTGGCGTGCAGGTCTTTCAGACGGCCTTTAGGCACGGCGGGGTGCGGTTTTCCTTGTTTGATGAGTTGCAGGACGCGTTCGAAGTCGCGGGTTAAGGCGGGATGCTGGTCGGCGATGGGGGCGTGGGTTTTTTGGTAGCGCGGGTTGGTGCGCGCGGCGATGCCTTCGATGATGGCTTCGGTATCGACGCCGGCAAGGTTGGTGAGGACGACGATGGCGGTGCCGTCGCCTTCGTAGCGGCGCAGCTCGGTGCTGAAGCCCTGCCATGCGCCGGGGTGGCCGCTCATGGGGCTGCCGTCGGGGGCGGGTACGAGCGACCAGCCGAAGCCGTAGGGGTAGCTGTCGCCGTTGTTGAGGCGGGCGGGGGTGAAGATTTCGCGCCAGGATTCGGGCTTGAGGATTTGGCGTGCTTCTACGGCGGCGAGCCAGCGGCGGTAGTCGTGTAGCGTGAGATAGAGCGAGCCGTCGGCGGTTTGGTTGTGGTAGGGGGCGACCCATTCTTGGTTTTTCAGGCTGCCGTCGGCGTCGTCAAGCTCATAACCTGCGGCGCGGTGGGGGATGATGTCGCGCTCGCTGATCACGCGGGCGGAAGTCATGCCCAGCGGGGCGAACACGCGCTCTTGCAGGATTTCGCCGTAGTGTTTGCCGGAGACGCGGGTGATGACGGCGCCGAGGACGGCGTAGCCGTTGTTGCTGTATGCCCAGCGGCTGCCTGGTTTGAATTGCAGCGGGGAGGTGTAGATGCGGCGCAGCATGTGGTTTTCGCTGCTGTTTTGCTGCCAGTCGGTTTCAGTGTTGCCGATGCCGCCGGTGTGGTTGAGCAGGTGGCGGATGGTGATGGGCTGCCAGCTTTTGGGCGCTTCGGGCAGGTAGGCACGCACGGATTGGTCGAGGCTTATTTTGCCGTCTTCAACCAGCAGCATCACGGCGGCGGCGGCGAACATTTTGCCGATGGAGGCTGTCTGAAACACGGTGTCGGCAGAGACGGGGATTTGGTGTTCTACGTTTGCCAGCCCGTAGCCTTGTTGTTTGACGATGTTACCGTTGCGGTAGATGCCGACGGCAAGGCCGGGGATTTTTTGCCGCTCAAGCTCGGCTTGGGCGAAGTCGTCGATGGGGTCGGCGAGGGAGGAGAGGGATAGGGCGAGTAGGAGAGGGAGGATGAGGTTTTTTTTCATGAGATTGCCTTTTGGGTTGGGACGGGGTGGGGTTTCAGGCTGCCTATTTTGCCTGCGCTTCTTGGGCGCGTTTTTGCCAGTATTCGGCTTTGGCTTCGCGCTCGTTTTCGGGTGGGTCGGGTAAGCCGTAGGCGACAAATTGGTAATATTCGGCAAGGAGCGCGGCGGCTTTGCGGCTGCCTTGTTCGGCTTGTGTGGTTACGGCGGCAAGGTCTTGCGGCAAAAGGTCAAAATACTGCGGCGTGACGGGAGGCGTCGGGTTAGTAGTTTTTTGCCAGCTCGGCCAGATGCGGCGGCAGGGTTTCGCCCGCCTGCGCGGCTTGGTAGGCAAGATAAACGGCTTGGTATTTGTAGTAACCGTCGTATTGCTGTTGAGCCTGTCGCAGTAGGGTTTTGCCGTTGGGCTGTTCGGTTTGGTCGGGGGCTTGGCTGGGGCTGGCGGTCATGGCGGGCGGCTCGTGGATGTTTGGATTGGAATCGGTGCAGGCGGCGAGCAGTATAAGGGCTGTGATTAGGGGTCGCATGGGGTTTTCTTTCGGGCGGGGCTACTTTGATGCTGGCGGATTCGCATTTGAAGTGCAACTTTCCATAACAGAAAAAGGCCAGTATGCGG
>ERZ772920.407-NODE-407-length-24336-cov-9.264116_pt1 | contig 24336 bp, 22 predicted proteins | sample MGYA00511469_ERZ772920 | MGnify/ENA primary metagenome ERZ772920 (study PRJEB29015, sample SAMEA2738069) | human oral metagenome | biome: human oral; feature: human-associated habitat; material: saliva | place: China | collected 2216 ... | reverse complement strand
GTTGATATGACGGGGTTTTGGGGCGTGACAAAATGGGGACAAACACGTGACAAACAGAATCGAGATGTGACAAAATTTTAGACACACGCCAGAAACCGCACAACCACGCGGTTTGCAAGGGTTGAGGTTTTGTCACATTTTTGTCCCCGATGTGACAAATTTTGTCACAATAGTTTTATACATCAAAGTATTTGTCACATATCTTACAGATATGACGTTTTTGTAATGACAAATATATTATATTTATTGTGCACAAATAATTTAAAATATTTATTATAAACTATTGACAATTAACCTATTTTGTGGTATAATATAGGAAAACATGGCTAATGAAAGGGAAACTATGCGGAATCCATTTGCAAAGCATGAGACTGTTTCAAACAAATTACCTAAAACGAAGAAACACACCATGCGAAAAATTCTAAAATGGTCAGGGCTATCATCATTAGTTGTTATTGCAGGTTTAATGCTTTATTCAATGATATTTATTCAAAATCATTTAAAGACTTTGCCTGAAGTTTCAACACAGCAACTAAACACATATGGTCCTACTAAAATTGTAGACAGTGCTGGTAATGTCATTTACCAATCACCATCAAAGCGTTATACTGAAATTAAGTATGACCAAATCCCCGAATTATATAAAGACGGTTTGATAGCAACTGAAGATAAAACTTTTTGGAAAAACAAAGGTATTTCGTTGAAATCTCAAGTCATTATGATTGCGGGTACGATTTATTCAAAAATCAATAAATCATATCAACCACGTGGTGGTTCAACAATCACCCAACAGTTGATTAAAAATAAATTCTTCAATGGTGGACAAGGAATTGACACTGTAACACGTAAGATTCAAGAAATTTATTTATCTGGACAATTTATTGATAAGTTTAGTAAAAAAGATATTCTAACAAAATATGTAAATAGTTTGGAATATTCTGAAGGTGCAACTGGTTTAGCAACTATTATGCAAACGTACTTTGGTAAAACACCAGAACAATATAAAGAACGTACTGCCGCTAATATTGCAGAACAAGCGTATTTAATTGGTTTAGGCCAAGCACCAAGTGGATATAATTTATATGAGCATCCAAAAGAAGCAAATACTCGTAAAAATACAGTATTAGGTGTATTGCTTGATGATAAACTAATTTCTCAAAAAGAATATGAAGAAGCTAAAGCTTATGATTTAACAACCGGTTTACAAGAACGTTATCGCGAATCAGAAGCGCAACGTCAACAAAACTTGAAATATAAAGTTTATACTGATGAAGTGCTAAAAGAAGTTCAAGAGTTAGGTTATAATGATGAAGATGTATCGTTAACAATCAAAACGTTCTTAAATCAAGAAACTTTTGATAATATTACAAATATGGTACGTAATCCAAAATACTATCAAGATGGCGAAGGCGGACAACAACAAATCGGTGTCACTGTTATGAATCATGATGGTATTGTAGTAGGTATGGTTGGCTCTCGTTATGACGGTGATGAGTTAAACCGTGCCACACAGCAAACACGTAGTTCAGGGTCATCTCTAAAACCATTTACCGCATATGGACCATTATTCCAATATTTTGGAAATAAATATAATTCTGGAAGTATTTTCTCAACAGCACCATATTTATATCCAGGTACTAACACATACATGAATAACTACGGTAACTACACATATGGTAATCAATCAGCAACTTATTCATTACGTATGTCTCTAAACACACCGGTAGCTCGTATCGATGATGAAATTTTAGGTTCTGCACGTATGAAGAAATTCCTAAACAATGTTGGTCTTGATGTTAAAGCTACATATTCATCAGTTGATGGTATTGGTTTAGATATTTCATCATTACAAGCTGCCGCTGCATATAATGCTATCAATAATGGTGGTGTTTATACTAAGCCACGATTTATTGATAAAATCCAATTCACTGACGGAAGTGAAAAAGTTATTGATGCTCAATCGAAACAAGCCATGAACGCATCTACAGCGTATGTCTTGACACAAATGCTACGAGGGGTTGTAACAGCTCCATATACCGCTAAAGACGCCGCTATTCCTGAATATGCTGGATATGCTGGTAAGACTGGTTCCGTTGCATTCGACGTAACATCAAATGCGTATCCAATGTATGGTATTGGTGGTTCCGATGCGTGGTATGACTCAATTACCAATGGCGGATATAGTATTTCAATTTGGACTGGATATGATACACCAAACTCATCACCAATGGTCGCCGATGATTTCAAAGGTCAACAATATTTGGGACGTGACCTACAACGCATGTTGAATGGTAATAAACAAATTCCCGATTGGACAAAACCAGAAACTGTAACAGCACTTGGTGGAAGTGGTATTAATGCAACATATGCGATTACTGACGCTAAAGATATTGATTCATCATTGAATTCTGGTGTTATTGTACCAAATATTGGAGATACTTATAAATTATTTGGAGACTTGACAGATGCTAAATCAACATCTGATGTAAATCCAAACTGGTCAGATAAACTTAAAGGTAAATCTAAATCCCTATACGATTTGTTTAAAAACAATAATAGTATTTTAGATGATACACGAGTTATCGATAGTTCATTATATAATATTATGGGAGATAACTGATGAGTATCACACAATCAAGAATTAATAGAGAAGAAAAGAAACGTAAAAAAATATCTAAGCGTACAATGATTGGTATAGTCAGTGTCGCATTACTACTTACATCCGTAGCCGGTGTTGCTGGATTTAAGATTTACAATCAGTGGTCTTACGGTAAAGCTCAAATTGATAAAAATGCATTCAAAGGTAAAATTGCCGAATTACCAGCAGAATTCGCTAAGAATAATATTTCTGCTGATATGATTGATGATGTAAACTCAATTCGAGAAGTAAAACAATATATTAATCAAGCACAAGCTAATGGCGGATTAACAGATAATAATATCAAAGCTGCAAAATCAGCCTATGAAAAAAGTAAAAAAATCTTAGAGCATTATAAATTGATTGCTGGTGAAGCAAAGCAAGACCAAGATTTACTAGATTTATATATTCAAGCCTATGACGTTAGTAAAAATGCATACACATCATTAGACAGCAATAAGTTATCAGATGTTATTACAAAAATCAGTACACGAGTTATTGAAACTAACAATGATGGGGATAAAAAAGTATTAGATAACTTAAATAATATTGCCAATGACTATACTAATTTAAATAATTTTATTGACACATATTCATCATTATTTGGAACTGTTGATAAAAACACAGTAACATTAGAGTTATCGGTAACACGTGGTCAAACCAAAGAAATGCGTGACGCTATTGCAAAAAATGATTTAACTAAATTCAAAAATATTGAAAAGCTAGATTCATTATTAGCAAGTAAATCATGGAATAACGCGATTAAGAAAAATGATGCTAAGAAAAGCAAAGATTCATTTGATACTATTGAGCAAGCATTTAAATTAATGACTAAGAGTCAATATATTAAAGCCGGTGATATTACGACATATGCGGATGCGGTAAATGCTGGATTTACAGTCTATGGCGTAACGGAACGTAAAGGGTACTTAATTAATGATAACAGTCCTGTTAAATCATTAACAATTGATGGGGTAAACATTAAATCAAGTCAATACATTAGAAAAGGTACAGCTGTAATAGCAACTATTAATCCTAACTATAAGATTGACCCGAATTATAAATACAGCTCTAGTTCAAGTTCTAGTTCTTCAAAATCAAGTTCAAGTACTTCAAAATCAAGTTCTAGTTCAAGTTCATCTAGCTCAACTAGTTCATCACAAACAATACCAGGTTTGACTGATACACCTGACAGCTCATCCAGCACCTGGCATGATTATAATGAATAGATTAATTACCAACCATTGAAATGGTTGGTTTGTCTAACTCACAGTTTGTTAGATGAACCATAATTGATTAGCCTCAGTTTAAAAACTACGTTACTTGCAAATATATAGGTACCTTGAGATATTTGCCTAGTCTCATGCTCTACGCTTTAATATTAAACAGTTCTGATTGGTAGGAACAGTGTATTAAAGATTCAAAACTACAAGATAACATTGGCGAAGGCACTAAAGGGTGTGGTTTATACCCGCTTACCGCATAAAATAAACTAATTTTAAACGAAAGGACTTTGTCAAGCGTATGACAAAAACAGCAACGCAAAAAGTAACACAAGTGTGTGTTTTAGACCAAAATGGTCAACCGTTAATGCCAACTCAACGTCTTGGCAAGGTTTATCGTTTATTGGAAACGAAAAAAGCACATATAGTTGCTTATGAACCATTTACTATTAAATTAGATTATGAACCAAAAACACATATTATTCAACCACTGACACTTGGTGTTGATAGTGGTGCTATTCATTCAGGTTATTCCATAGCTAATGAACATCGTGAATACTATAGCGCTGAAGTTATTGCTAGAGATGATATTTCTAAAAACATATCAGATAAACGTATGTACCGTCGAAATAGACGTTCTCGTAAAACACGTTATCGTAAACCACGATTTAACAATCGTAAAAATAAGGGTAAAGGGTGGATTCCACCGTCCTTAGAACAAAAGGTAGACGTGCAAGTCAACGAGATTGAACATCTTCATAAGTATTTCCCGATTAACAATATTATTATTGAAGTTGCAGAGTTTGATATTCAAAAAATTGAAAATCCTGATATTTCAGGAAAAGAATATCAACAAGGGACTTTACAAGGGTATAATATTCGCAATTATCTTCTTGAAAAATACAATCACAAATGTTTCTATTGCGATAAAGAAGTGGTAACCTTTGAAGTTGAGCATATGATTCCAAAGGCTAGAAATGGGTCTAATCGTGTTGATAATTTAACCTTATCATGTCACGATTGTAACCAGAAAAAAGGGACATTAACGGCTGAAGAATTCATCAAGCAAACGTTATCACCTCAAAAAGCTGCTCAAAAATTACGACAACTTCCTAAGACTAAAAAGCTCTTGAAATATATGGCACATATGAATGCTACACGATGGGTCTTATATAATACGATTAAAGAAATATATAACTCTGTAAGTTTAACGTATGGTTATATTACAAAACACAATCGTATTAATACAGGTCTACCTAAAGCTCACCATATTGATGCTAAATGTATTACAGGCTTTTCAACTGTGCCATCATTTGATGTAATAGTTGTTAAGACTAAAATGCGTAGACACAATCGTCAATTACATCGAGCAACATTTAGTAAAGGTCATGTGCGTAGAGCTGCGACTTTACCAAGAATTGTCCATGATTTTCAATTATATGATATTGTATTGTTTAACAATCATCGCTATTATATCAAAAGCCGTCGAAGTTCAGGGTCTTTTACCATTGTATCTCTTGAAGGATTGAAAGATGAAAAGCGAAGCTATAAGAAATTGACGTTTCTCGGACACACAAATGCTTATTTAACAAATCATCATGTTAATGATGAAAAAGACTATATGGCCTCAAAATAAGACATAGAAGACGAAAGTCTTCTATTTTTTAGTGAAAAATTTGTATACACAAATTTTTAATATGGGGTTGCTCACGACGTTCGCACCCCAAACCCCCACCTATTCATGAAACACGTATGATAAAAATACAGGTGATTTAATATGATGACGATGAAAGGGTCGAAAAAATGAGAACACTATTACTATTGCGCGGAGCTCCAGGGGCTGGTAAATCAACATGGATTCATGAGAACAATCTTGAACCATACACATTGGAAGCTGATAAATTCCGTAAACTCTTAATGAATCCAATCTTAAATGTTGATGGTGATGTTGAAATTTCACAACATAATGATTATTACGCATGGGAAATGCTTTATCAAGCATTAGAATTTCGTATGCAAAATGGTGATTTCACTATTATTGATGCAACACATTCAAACCCTAATATGTTTGCTAAATACAAACAGTTAGCTACTCAGTATCGCTATCGTATGTATTATAAAGAATTTGATGTTGATTTAGAGACATTGTGGAAACGTAATGAAGAACGTCCAGAACATAAAAGAGTTCCAAAAGATGCCGTTGAACGTATTTATACGCTTATTCATGAGACAGCTCCACAATCATATGCAACAAAAATTGATGATATCTCAGAAATCATTAACTACTTCACAGACGATTTGAATGACTATGAAGAAGTTAAAGTGATTGGAGATATTCAAGGCTGTCATACGGTATTGATGGAAGCATTAAATAATGGTAATCTAAATCCAAAAATTAAGTATGTATTCAGTGGTGATTTACTAGACCGTGGTATTGAAAATAAAGAAGTATTAAACTTCATGTTGTCTATTAAAAACAACAGCAATGTTATTTTCGTTGAGGGTAATCACGACAATCATTTACGTAATTGGGCTAATGATTCATGGCCTGAGCGAGATGGTAAAATTAGTATGCCATATGAATTTGAGCATCGTACATTACCACAGTTGTTGTCAAATATTCCAGTAACTGATTTGAATAATGTAAAAGATTTATTAGATGAACGTGAAAACTTATATGATGCAATTATGAGTACTCATACCTCACCTAATAAAATGTATAAACGTTATATTCGCAATCGACTTGAACTTCCACAGCTTCAACGTCAATATGAACATGAATTAAAGAAATACAATACAGCATTAGCGAAAATGAAATCAGATGTTCGTATTTTATGTTCACGTATGCGACTGGCTTACCCATTCACATTTGGAAATCATAAAATTTTGGTAACTCATGCGGGATTATCAGCCGTACCAGATTTGACTACAATTTCAGCTAAGCAAATGATTTACGGTGTTGGTAATTATGAAACACCAATTGATGAAATCTATGAACAATCATATCAAGCTGGTAAAACACAAGGTTTCACTCAAATTCATGGTCATCGCCATACAGAATCAACTAAACATTCAATTTGTCTAGAAGATTCAGTAGAATTTGGTGGAAATCTTAAAGTTGCCGTATTAACTAAAGAGACATTAACAGTTGAATCATATAAAAATAATGTATTCCGTGATATTTCAAATCAAACACGAATTGATTATGAAGACCGAGCATGGTTACCAAAAACTGCAAATGATACAACTAATAAAATGATTAATAATCGTTATATTGATGTTAAGCAGTTAAATGATAATTTACTAAGTTTGAACTTTTCAGAAGCCGCCTTTAAGAAAAATCGTTGGAACAAGCAAACAATTAAAGCTCGTGGACTATTTGTTGATAAAGAAACTGGGGATATTAAACTTCGTTCATATAATAAGTTCTTTAATTTGAATGAACAATCAGAAACAAAAATTGAAAATTTAAAAGAATCATTAGCATTTCCAATTAAAGCTTATAAGAAATATAATGGATTCTTAGGTATTTCAGCTACTGTTGATGATGCATTTGTATTAGCATCGAAATCAGCAACATCTGGACCATATAAACAATATTTCCAAGATATTTTTGACACATTAAGTGATGATGAAAAACAACAATTTAAAGACTTAAGTGCAAAATATAATTGTTCATTTGTCTTTGAGGTTTGTCACGTAGATGACCGTCATATTATTGATTTCTCTGAAAATCATCTATATGTATTGGATGCTATTCCAAATCAATATGAGATTAATGGCATTGATATTGACGCAGAGTTTTCAGATAAAGTATGTTCTGAACTCAAACTGACATCACCACAAATTAGTAGAAAAGAACTTGTTGCAACATTTGATTCAATGGATGACTTATTAGCTTATGTTAGTCCGCATACTGAAGATGAATCATCTGAAGGTTTGGTTATTGAAGACCAAAAAGGTTTCTTGTTTAAAGTTAAATATGAGTATTACCGTCATGTTAAACATTATAGAAGTATTCTTGAACGTGTATGTTCGAGCAAGAAACATAGTGACCGTGTACAGTACCACACAATGAGAACTCCTGACGAAATCAAGTTTACAAAATGGTTAGATGAAAAGCCAATGGACGACTTATTGAGTCTACACATCATTGAAGCCTATAAAGGTTATATGGCCTCAAAATAATACAGTGATAATTATCACTGTTAGGAAAATTAAAAAGAATGGAAATGAATTAAATGCAAAGTCTTCAAAAACTATTAAAAGAAGAATCTAGTTTTACAATTAGACTTGAAAATCGTGATTGGTCACCGATTACATTTCAAGAACAATTTTGGAAAATTTTGGATTATGTTGAAAAAGCAGACGTTAAATGGTCAACATTAGCTGAAGCTAAAGACACATTTCAAACAAATGCGGTACTTCATTATATGCGTACTCGCGGTGATGATGACGGAAACGAAATCAGCGCTGTTATTCTTGATTTTCAAGTTCGCGAATACAATCACGGCGAACAGTATGACGAAGAAACACAAGAATTCGGTGTAGTTCTTGAAGACGTTTATAGTGTAGCTTGGCATACTGATGAATCATATACAGATTATTTAATCTCTGATTTTGAAGAATTTCAAGATGATTATGAGCCTCCATTGACTGAAACATTAGATATGTCTCAACTTCTATCAAAATATAAGGGATAATTTTTATGACAAAAGAAACTTATAACAAAATCAATCAGGTCTTAGGTCCAACTTGGCTTCCAAATATGCTATGGTCATTACAGTTACCAGTCATTCGACATTTTCTGTATATGTGGTTGCCATTATTAACGTGTATTATTTCAATTACAGTCACAGCTATTATTTGTGGGTTATTACAAGCATTTGGTATTATTCATAATGCAGAATTCACTATTAATTTCTTGGCTCTTGTTGAACTGATTGCTTGTACAATTTTATTCTACAAAACCGGCAAAAATATTGTAGATAATATTCATACAAAATTGCAAAACTTTTATGATAAAGTCAAGGCATAAAAATTGACTAAACACAACTATTATGATATAATAGTTGTGAAGGAAAAAATTTGAAAGACAGGTATTTATGAGTTTAAAAGATTTAGAAAATGTTACATATTTTCGATTAAACAATGAAATTAATATCCCAAGAGATGGTATTATTCCATTACATAAAGATAAAGAAGCTTTAGAAGCCTTTTTAATTGAAAATGTGGAACCAAATTATATTAAATTTGACAGTTTCCATGATAGATTAAATTATCTCATTGATAATGATTATATTGATGTAGATATGATTGATAAATATTCATTCGATTTTATGGAAAACCTTTATAACTGGATTTATGAACAAAATTTTGAATTTGGTTCATTTATGGCAGCGTATAAATTTTATCAACAATATGCATTGAAAACAAATGATGGTGAGTTTTACTTAGAACATTTAGAAGACCGTGTTTGGAATAATGCATTGTATTTTGGTAATGGTGATGAAGCACTTGCTAAAAGTTTAGCTGAAGAAATGATTACCCAACGTTACCAACCAGCTACGCCATCATATTTATCAGCGGGTCGTTCTCGTGCTGGAGGTATGGTATCATGTTTCTTGCTTACAACAGCAGATGATATGAATGATATTGGTCGTACAATCAACTCAGCCTTGCAATTATCGAAACAAGGTGGTGGTGTTGGGATTAATTTGTCCAACTTACGTGAAGCCGGTGCGCCTATTAAAGGTATTCAAAATGCTGCATCCGGTGTTGTTCCGGTAATGAAACTCCTTGAAGATAGCTTTTCATATGCAAACCAACTTGGGCAACGTCAAGGTGCTGGAGCTGTATATCTAAGTGTTCACCACCCAGATATTTTAGCGTTTCTATCAACTAAAAAAGAAAACGCTGATGAAAAGATTCGTGTCAAAACATTATCACTTGGATTAACCGTAACTGATAAATTTTACGAATTAGCAAAAGCTAATAAAGATATCTATCAATTCAGTCCATATGATGTTGAACGTGAATATGGAAAACCATTCTCATATGTTGACATCACTAAAGAATATGATAATCTAGTTGCTAATCCAAATATCAAGAAGACTTGTATCAACGCTCGTGTTTTGGAAGAAGAAATTTCAAAATTGCAACAAGAATCTGGGTATCCATATGTGATGAATATTGACACTGTAAATAGAGCTAATCCAGCTGGTGGTAAAGTTATTATGAGTAACTTGTGTTCTGAGATTTTACAAGCTCAAGAACCAAGCTTAGTTAATAACGACCAGACATATGCTAAATTAGGTCAAGATATTTCATGTAACTTGGGTTCTCTTAATGCTGTTAATTTGATGAAATCACCAGATATTGAGAAAACTATTAGTACTGCAATGCGAGCTCTAACATATGTCTCTGATAGTTCTAATATTGATACAGTACCAACAGTTCAACACGGTAATGCATTAAATCATACAACAGCACTTGGTTTAATGGGATTACATTCATATTTGGCAGTAAACCAAATTGAATATGGAAGTCCTGAATCTATTGAAATTACAAGTTTAATTTTCTTGTTAATGAATTATTATACATTAAAAGAATCTAATAAAATTGCAATTGAGCGTAATACAACATTTGAAGATTTTGATAACTCAGATTATGCAAGTGGTGTATATTTTGACAAATATACAGAAAAAGATTGGTCTCCAAAACTTGAAAAAGTCAAAGAACTTTTCAAAGACATTCATATTCCAACACAAGATGACTGGAAAGCTTTGAAGAAATCTGTACAAGAACATGGTATTTATTCACGCTATCGTATGGCGGTAGCACCTACAGGTTCAATTTCATATGTTAATGGTGTATCGGCATCAATTCATCCAATTGTAAATCGAATTGAAGAACGTCAAGAGAAAAAAGTTGGTAAAATTTATTATCCAGCATATGGTTTATCTACTGAAACAATTCCATATTATAAATCAGCATATGACACAGATATGCGTAAAGTTATTGATGTGTATGCTGCAGCAACAGAACATGTTGACCAAGGGTTATCATTGACATTATTTGTTCGAAGTCAAATCCCTGAGGGTATGTATGAATGGAAGAAACCGGGAGAAACTAAGCAAACGACACGCGATTTATCTATTTTGCGTAATTATGCTTATAATAGAGGTATTAAAACAATTTATTATGTTCGTACATTCACTGATGATGGAGATTCAATTGGTGCAAACGAATGTGAAAGCTGTAGTATTTAAAAGGGGATTTGAAAAATGGAAGTTATTAAATTAATCGCCAACCACAAATATGGCTGGTTTGCATACTAATAGTGTTATGTAAACCATGATTGATTAGCCTCAGTGTAAACTACGTTACTTGTAAATATATAGGTACCTTGGGATATTTGCCTAGTCTCATGCTCTACGCTTTAGTATTAAACAGTTCTGATTGGTAGGAACAGTGTATTAAAGTTATAAAACTACAAGATAACATTGGCGAAGGCGACAAAGGGTTTATGTTTATACCCGCTTACAGCATAAAATAAACATATTCTAACAGAAAGGACTGTGTCAAAACGTATGACAAAAACATTTACACAAAAAACGTCACAAGTTTGTGTGTTAGACCAAAATGGTATTCCATTAATGCCAACAAAACGTCTTGGCAAAGTGTACCGTCTGTTAAAAAATCAAAAAGCACATATAGTAAATTATGAACCATTTACTATTCAATTAGATTATGAACCAAAAACACATATTATTCAACCAATGACACTTGGTGTTGATAGTGGTGCTATTCATTCAGGTTATTCATTAGCCAACGAGCATCGGGAATATTATAGCGCTGAAGTTATTGCTAGAGATAATATTTCTAAAAATCTTTCAGACAGACGCATGTATCGTCAAACGAGACGTTCTCGTAAAACCCGTTATCGTAAACCACGATTTAATAATCGTAAAAATAAAGGTAAAGGGTGGATACCACCGTCTTTAGAACAAAAGGTAACAGTCCAAGTCAATGAGATTAAACATCTTCATAAGTATTTTCCGATTGAAAATATTATCATTGAAGTAGCAGAGTTTGATATTCAAAAAATTAAAAATCCTGATATATCAGGAAAAGAGTATCAGCAAGGGACTTTATACGGTTACAATATTCGTAATTATCTGCTTGAAAAATACCATCACAAATGTTTCTATTGTGATAAAGAAGTTTCAGTTTTTGAAGTTGAACATATGATTCCAAGGTCTAGAAATGGCTCCAATCGTATTGATAATTTAACCTTATCATGCCATGATTGTAACCAGAAAAAAGGGACATTAACTGCTGAAGAATTCATTAGACAAACCTTATCCCCTCAAAAAGCTGCTCAGAAATTAAGACAACTACCGAAGACTAAACAGCTATTAAAATATATGGCACATATGAATGCAACACGATGGGCTTTATATAATACGATTAAAGAAATGTATGAATCTGTAAGTCAAACTTATGGTTATATTACAAAGTACAATCGTATTGATGCCGGTCTACCTAAAGCACATCATATTGACGCCAAATGTATTACAGGTTTTTCAACAGTTCCATCATTTGATGTAATCGTTGTTAAGACAAAAATGCGTCGACACAATCGTCAATTACACCGTGCAACATTTAGTAAAGGTCATATACGTAAAGCCGCGACCTTACCAAGATTTGTCCATGGTTTTCAATTATATGATATTGTAATGTTTAATAATCATCGCTATTATATACAAAGTCGTCGAAGTACAGGTTCATTTACCCTTGTATCTCTTGAGGGGTTAAAAGATGAAAATCGAATGTATAGCAAATTGACACAATTGGCACATACAAATGCATATATGATGAATCATATGTTAATGATAAATAAAATAAATTGAAAGGTGGAGGCTGGCTCGGCCTCGTGAGAAAAATTATTTTAAATCGTTCAGCAAATATCAATGCCATTACCGGTAAAGAATTATAAGAATATATTTGATGACGAACGTGAGAAACAATAGGGGTAAAAGAATATCTGCCTATATTTGTCTATATTTTTTTTCAGAGTAATTATAATGATTATGGACGTAATTAACGTTATTAAACGCGATGGTCGACTAGTACCATACGATGAAACAAAAATTTATGAAGCAATTAAAAAAGCTTATGTGCGTGTATTTACACTAGATGATGATGCAAAAGAAAAGCTAGCTGAAATCACACACAAAGTATCATATGATGTTTATGAAATGGATGCTCATAAAATTCCAATCACAGTCATTCAGTCATTGGTTGAAAGTCGATTACTTGACTACGGATTAACATCTGTAGCTGAAAAATATATTGAGTATCGTATTCAACAAGATGTTGAGCGCTATGGATACGAAATGTATGTTAAATTAACATTACGAAAGGTATAATATGTCTTATAACGCAATTAACTGGAATACGATTGAAGATATCCTTGATAAAGCAACCTGGGAAAAGTTGACTGAACAATTTTGGTTGGATACTCGAATTCCAATTTCAAATGATATTGACGATTGGCGTAAGTTAAGCCAACAAGAAAAAGATTTGGTCTCAAAAGTATTTGGTGGTTTAACACTACTAGACACGTTACAGTCAGAAGTAGGTGCCAATATTCTGTTGAAAGATGCTCGAACTCAACAAGAAGAAGCAATTTATAACAATATTTCCTTTATGGAGGCGGTCCATGCGAAATCCTACAGTTCAATTTTCTCAACATTACTAACACCGAAAGAAATTGAAGACGTGTTTGAATGGACAAATACTGATAGTAATTTGCAATATAAAGCTGATACTGTAAATGATATTTATCAAAATGGTACACCTATACAAAAGAAAATTGCATCCGTATTACTTGAAAGTTTCTTGTTCTATTCAGGTTTTTATACGCCACTATATTACTTAGGTAATAATAAGTTACCAAATGTAGCAGAAGTCATTAAATTAATTCTTCGCGATGAAAACGTTCATGGTACATATATTGGTTATAAAGCTCAATTAGCAATGAACGAAATGCCAGAAGATGAATATGAAGAAACAAAAGCATGGGCTTATGATTTATTATATGATTTATATGAAAATGAAATTGAATACACACATAAATTATATGATAGTGTAGGCTGGACAGACGATGTTATTATATTTTTAGAGTATAATGCTAATAAAGCTCTAATGAATTTAGGTTTAGACCCATTGTTCTCAACAACAGAACAAGATGTAAACCCTATCGTTATGAACGGTATTTCTACAAGCACATCCAATCATGATTTCTTCTCACAAGTAGGTAATGGTTATCTTCTTGGACAAGTTGAAGCCATGCAAGATGACGATTACAACTATGGAAAATAAAACTCAGATTATCTGAGTTTTTTTGAATTGATTAATAAATAGTCAATTGAAAAAAGCTACAGATATACGAAAGGTATGAATGAATGCATAAAATAACAGCAGCAGATATTAACAGTCGATTAAATAATTATATTCAAAAGAGAAGTGAACATGTAGATTTACAAGTAGCATTACATTTAATTGATGCTGATTCTATTTTAGTTACACGAACAATTGATGAGAAAGTCATTCGTGTTATACGTATAACACCAAGTGACAGTTTTGAAAATTGTTCAATTGCTGAATATAAAACACAATCGACAACAAAAGCATTTAATCTGGAACTCTCAAAATCAAGTTCTAGTATTGATGTCAAAACATTACTAAAGTATATCTATGATGATTTAGTATTTGAAAATGCAAAAATCTTAATATAATCTTGTATTAATGTCTTAGTGCAATCATACATATACAATAGTAAACCTTGTATTATTGTATTAATACAATAAGTACTAATGTTGTATTAGTACAACAATACATACCATTAATACTATGACATAGAATTTGACAAAATTGCCTATATTTGATATAATAGATAAAAAGGGAAATCTAAATGAAGGCAATAACGATGAAAAAACTATTATTTTTCAGTATGTTATTATCTACAGTAGTATTAGTAGGCTGTTCATCGGTTGATAATGTGAAACCAACAGTAGTTGATGGATTAAAATCAGCCTTGACGGCTAAAAAAGATGTGGAAACATCGTTAGTTCCTAATGGTGATAGAAATGTTACTATTGCAGATAAAACGATTACTGTTAAAAAAGAAACGTTTGATTCTGTTAAAGAATTAATTAACGCAAATAATCAAATTGAAAAAACAATGGTCGATTTAATTGGAAGTCAAGTGACAGACAAAAATATTGCAACAATTGCATATTATGCTCAAAAATTCCACATTGACCCCGAATCATTGTTATCATTTTTGAAAGGGAATTAAATGGGAATTATTATTGTAGCATTATTAGCTTTAATGATTATATCAGCAATTTTTGGTATTATTAGAGGTGTCTTTAGAGGTGCCCTATCAGTAGTGCTCTTTATTATTATCGGTGGATTAGCTGGGTATGCATATTTAAATGATATTCATGACCCAATAACATTAGTTTCAAGTATTGTAACAAAATTTGAAAATGAAGATAAGCAAGTTCCAGCCCAACCAAACCAAAATCAACCAACACAACAAAGTACTAATACGCAACCAGCACCACAAAGTACCGATTCTAATCAATACTTTGTACCAAAATTAAATGGTAATGAGAAATCAAGTACTGATTCAAATGGTAATCCGTTGGGTGCTGCTAAGTGGGGTGCTACATTTATTGTTGGTGATACAGATGATTTAAATCGTCCTACATTTTCACATATTTTACTTTCAGATTCACAAGAACCTGGTCAAAATGGTGAAAAACGTTCAGAACGTATTTCGGTTAACCCAGCAGGTTGGCGCAATTATAAACTTGGTTCAAATTTCGCAAACGATAGAACACATATGGTCGGATATCAATTTTGTGGTGTAAATGACGAATATCGAAATCTTGTAACAGCAACCGCATACCTAAATCGTGGTACTGATAAACGAGGTATGAATCAACAGAATCCTGATGGTATGTTATTTTATGAACAACAATTGGATTCATGGTTAAGCAATCACCCTAATTATAAATTAGACTATTATGTTAAACCTCTTTACGAAGGTGATGGTAAAGTTCTAAAAACAATGTATATGCAATGGGTTGGTGTAGATGCTAATGGTAATACAATGCCAATCAATATTGGTGGTAAATCACAACAAACCAATGGTGATTATTACTATGTATTATTAGATAATGCTTCACCATCATATAACATTAATTACCAAACTGGACAAGTAACTGCTAAGTAGCTAAGGGAAATGTATGTTTAAGACAATAAAAAATACACTAAAGAAATTTGAAAGTCAACCCCGCGAAAAGACCGTGAATTTTGCGGGTCAGGATGTAAGAATTAAGACCTGGGATAAATCAATTCCAAAAACAGATAAATTTTTATATGACCATGAAGAAGACTTACAAGATATCTTCTCTAAATTAGATTGGCTTCAAGATGAAAACATCAGAATTAATCTTTATGATAAAACACCATTTGGAACAACATCATATCCAGGTAAAGATACCTCTGCAGGTATTACCTATTTCGTTTATGATGATAAAAACTTAGATGACTTTATCGGAAGTAATTATCGTCAGACATCTGGTCAATTATGGGAAACGTCTGTACATGTTCATACGGATACAACCTATGCTCTTGTACATGAATTAGGTCACGTTGTTGATAGTGCTGGTTATAAAGACAAATATGGTCGCTATATTCCAGATTCTCATGGTCGTATTTTATATAAATCAGAATATCCAGATTTCGATTTTATTAAAGAGAAATTCTCAGAAGAAGTTGATAGACTTGTTCAAAAAGAAGAGCAAGAGCATGGCACAAAAATCAATCGTAAAACGATTGAGTACTGGAAAGACCCCTCAGAAATATTTGCAGTTGGTTTTGATGTCAATTACAAAACTATGTTTGCCAATAAGCTTTTAACCACACCTGATTATCATCATCTCAGATTACCAGATATTGCTATGGCTAAAGTCTTTGACCAATATGCAGATGAATGCCAAACGTTTTATGATGAGGCATGTCCTGAATTAGCAGAAAAATGGAATAATTCACCATTACGACAAAATAATATTTCATGTCGTTTTGATTCAGAACATGGATTACCAGCAAGAGACCCAAATGAGCCAATGTATTATGTCTATACAGATGACGATACAGGAGCTGAATACTGGTTCGACCGTTTGCAAGATGAAAATGCGATTGCAGATTATATGGTTGAGCAACGACAAGAATATTATAAGAACTTACGTCATCAAGACAATGCAGCTAAGCAACGTCAAGAAGCTAGTTGGAATCCAACAATGACTCATGAAGATTTCTCTGGTATGCAAGCTGCAGCTATGACAGCCGATGATTTTGCGGGATTAAATACAGGGAGCCATGAACTATGAGCGTTAAATTAGGTTTTAAGAATAAACCAACAGATGACACCTACACAGTCATTGATGTGAATACACATGAAATTGAAGGTGTACGTGAAAAAAATGGATATGTAGAAGTCTTTCGATTATATGAAGATAATGCTGGGACAATTCTACACACAATTGAAGGGGTTGGTGTCAAAGACATGACACCGGCTGAACAGATGGATTTTTTACGACAATGTATTGAGGTCTCACCAGACCCAGAACCAGACATGAAATATTATTCATTTGCTCAACCTAAACGAAAAAATAAAACTGAAAGGGAATAACTATTCATTGAATAGTAGATAACATTGTGAACAACTCAATATTTACATTGCCACTTAATAGATTTCCAATTGAAACGAATAGTTTCCATGTCGATTTATTAACCTATGGTAAGAAAAAAGAAACCTCATTAGCTTTTATGAATTCTATTCAAAAAGAATTAAATGAATTTCTTGACCGTGTTAATTTTCTTGAACCTTATGAAATCAAAATTGTCTTTGAAGATGAACAGCCCAAAGATAAAGACCCTGATTTCAAACCAGAACGACATAAAGGTGCTAATGGCTATTTCATGCGAACAGATAATGGATTTGAGCCATCACCTGATATGAGTCCTATGATGGGGACAAAAAATGAAATTCGCGTCAGTATCTATGCGGTTGGAAGTTTGGTTCATGAACTTGGACATGCTATTAATTATGTTGGTAAATTAGATGTAAACGATGTTAATCACAATTTATCAGAATTCTCAGATTTTGACCATATTTATGAAACTTATGCAAAGAATTTAAAAGAATTATCAAATGGTACTTATTATTCTGACCGTACGAAAAAATATATGTACAGTCGTGATGAAGCTTTTGCAATTGGCTTTAATATGTATTACAATTCATGCTTTAGAGAAAACAAATTCACAAAACGTGAAATTCGAATTATGGAAAAAGCAATGAATAAAACCATTTCAGAATTGGGTGATGAATTTTATGCCTATTATGACAACAATATTCCATCAGTAGCTCAAGCTTATTATGATGAAAAATGTCGTTCAGATGAAATTGGTATCAAATATGCAGGTTGGACAAAAGAAAATGGATATGCCTATAAAGATTTAGCAACAGATGAAGTTATCTATAAAGATGAATACGTAGATATTCTTGATATTTTAGCTGAAAAAATTCAAGTAAATCAAATAGAACAAGGTGCTGTACATGAGTGGTAGTATACTCCGCATAGTGTATGCATTTCTAGGAGTTATAAACCTTATATTAGGTGTATTAGGTTGCATATTACCTATATTACCAGGATTAATATTCTTCTTTTTAGCACTTGTTTGCTTTATGAAAGTATCTTCACGATTTAAATTTTGGATACATCACACATCAACAAGTCGCAAGCTATTAAAGAAAATGCATAAACATCGTAAAAATAAACGATTAAAACAGGCTACATAAATTGGTACTGATTAATCTTGTATTATAGTACTAATCATGTCTTGTATACTTGTATTAATACAAGTATACAAGGTAAACATATGACACACAGTTTTGATACAGTAGATTATGCATTTCTATTTTTTATTATATAAGCTTAGCATTAATTCTTATAGGCTTAATTGATGACCTAAAAAAAATACAAATCAAACAGTAGGTGCACCGGTCTAGCACCCTAAAATCGTGACAAACATGGTTAATTATAGCCAAATATAGACTTATAAAAGACTTGACAAATTTCCTTTTTTGTGGTATAATATATGTATAAATATCATTATTGAAAGGAACAATCGATGGACTTGACAAGAAAAATAAGGTTATATCCTAATAAAGTCATGTCAACAATACTTGATAACTTATGTGATTATCGACGGTATTGCTGGAATCAAGCACTTGATGTTTGGATGTCTTTGTATCAACAAAGACAAGAGCATTTACCTGCTGATTTACGTCTTAAGGTGAAACAAGCAGTAAACGATAAGTCTATTACGTTTACCGATGATGAAAATGCTTTATTAATACAATATCCAGCACCTACACGGTATCAGGTATGTAATATGCTTGTTGCTACTAAAGAAGAGTGGCAATATCTGTTGTCATCACGTGTTTTACAACAAGCAGTGGCTGATTTAGCAAAGGCTTGGAAATGTTATTTTAACAACAAAGACAACACATCTTTACGTGTTGGTAAACCATCATTTAAAGAGAAAAAACAACCAAAACAAGGCTTTAAAACTGATAGAAGTCGTATTCAAAATGGTAAATTAATGCTTGATAAGCCACGTCAATACAAAGGTGATTGGTATGGAATACCATTTAAAGGCTATCCGTTACCCAATGGTCCTATCAAATATTGTTCTATCACAAAAATCAATAATAAGTATTATGCGTCATTAGTTGTTGAGGTATCTATTGAAGAATTACCTAAAACGGGTCAAAACACAGCTGTTGACGCCAATGTAAATCATTTTGATTATACTGATGGACAATATGCGATTAATCCAAAGCAATTAAATTCATTATACGAACGAATTGCGTTTTATCAAAAGCGTTTAGCACGCAAACGTAAAGTGAATGGCAAAAAAGCTTCAGACTCAAAAAGTTACTCTGTAATGAGAGCCAAATTACAGGCACTTTATGAAAAAGCAACAGCCATTCAATATGATTTATTGCATAAATTCACCACATATCTCTATCAGACGTATGACATTATTGTGATTGAAGATTTAGATGTAAAATCTATGCAAATGTCTAAAAAGGCCAAAAATTTGCATCGTTCATTATTTGGAAAATTTCGTTACCAAATGGAATATAAGGCAGAAAAATTTGACAAACAGCTTATTATAGCAGACCGTTATTACCCATCAACACAAAAGTGTTCATCTTGTGGGCATATTAAAAAAGGTGATGACAAAATCACTTTAACAGGTAATGCTAAATACGGGACAGCCCATAATGAATATATTTGTTATAACTGTGGGTATCAGTCAGACCGTGATAGGAATGCTGTAAATAATTTATTAGCCTTAATAAAATAAAATGAAAGGTGGAGGCTGGCTCGGCCTCTGAGGAGAAATCCTCTAGAAGCGTTAGGAGAATGTCACTGTCATTACCCTTACAAGGATATGGGAATACATTTGTCAACGAACGTGAGAAACAATGTAGATAAACGGATAAATGTATATAGTTGTCTATGTTTTTCAGAGCAGACATCATGCACCAACAAGTCGTAAACTATTAAAGAGCATGCATAGACATCGTAAAAATAAACGACTAAAACAAGCAACGTAAGCTTGTTTTTTTGCATGTAATGAAGGGAAACATATGATAAACAGTTTTGATACAATCGATTATGCATTTCTATTTTTTATTATACTAAGCGGATGCTTAATTCTGATAGGCTTAATCTTCGCGTTTTTTGCAACACTTGATGACCCGAAAAATGAAAATAAAAGTCAAACATTAGGTGGATATTTAGTCAATATAGGAATATTAGCACTTCCTGTAATAGTCCTTATATTTATGATAACATTTTCTAGCGATAGGGACATATCCGAGCAATTCACTAGTAAGTCAAATGCAATTCGTGTGGAAATAGTCAGAACAAGTCCGTATAAAACGGTCTACCGTAATAATGACGGTATTGATGTATCTGTCAAAAAGACAACAGCAGACAATATTTATTTACCGGCGGTTTTCCATCGAGTTCATGTTCCTACTACACTCGTTGACAAAGATTTAAAAGATTTTAATGAATTCACATTTTCAAAAAATGAGGCTAAACGTACAAGTGAACGCTTGACAGAAACCGTTGTAGCCAAAGACAGTCAACTTACTAAAGCTGACCCAAACGCATCTACACATATCGAAAAAGTTGAATTTGCAACTCGTACGTATCGTTTTAGTCTATTTGATAGTCATATTGAACATACAGAGCCAATTGCGCGTGTAACGGTCTCATACCAATTAGACAATGTAAAAGTACAGGAACATACTGATGGTAATGCAATTGATAAGCTTATTGGTAAAGATTAAACTATAATATTTTGTGTTATTGTATTAATACAATAATACAAGGGAATTTCTAGCACATCGTACTAATCATATGTTTGTAATATCGTATTAATACAAACATACAAAGAAAATGCATAGACATCGTAAGAATAAAAGATTAAAACAAGCAGCATAGTTGCTTGTTTTTTAGATGAAAGGTATTTATGACTATCTTATTTTATATTATACTTGCTATTTTAATTATAGCAACACTTATCATTATTAATGTATATGCAATTGAGTTTGAAGACTACGTAATAGGTTTTGTTATTGGTGCATTTATTGATGGGGTAATTATCCTATTATTATTCTGTATGAGTTCCTCAGAACAACTCTATAAAACTCATCAGATATATAATAATAATAGTAATACATCCGTAAAAATTGTAACTACCAAGACAAAAACAACATTTGAGTCAGGTAAGCAACTAAAACTATCAAAAACTCAAGTCCTTAGAAAACTTGAAGACGATGAACTTCCACTGGGTGACTCATTTTGGCAACCACCAACCGGTACATTAACAATGTCTAAAGATAATGAAACACTAAGCCGAGATGTTGACATTATAATTACAGGTAATCGTGATGCAAATATAGTTACCAAAATTGACTATGGTACTGTTACACGACGTAAAAAGTTATTTGGAATCTGGACATTATGTAAAGAACGTAAAAATGTCGCAATTGTAACATTAACCGCAAATAAAGCTAAAAGTGAAATGCTTGATTTATTGAATGATTAGAATTGTACGGCTAATTGTACTATTATATTAATCTTAGAATTGTATTATTGTACTAATACAAGCATACCGACTAGAATTGTACGGCTAATTGTACTATTATATAATCTTAGAATTGTATTATTGTGCTAATACAAGCATACGACTCAAATTGTACTGCTATTAGAATTGTATTATTGTGTTAATACAAGCATACAAACTCGAATTATATCAATCTTAGAATTGTATTATTGTACTAATACAGCGTACGAACTCAAATTATACGAATCTTAGAATTGCATTATTGTACTAAGACAAACATACGGACTAGAACTGTTTTGATACAAACATACCAACAAAAACCAAGCATACAGATAGGTAAATTTATGAAAATATTTGTAAACAATATAAATAGTTTAAGTAAAGAAGAAGTCAAATTAATGGACTTTTTGAATTCATATAATATCACATATGATGTTGATAATTATTGTAATTTGTCAACAGATGAATTTATTAGAATTTTACGAGAATCTCATGGTTATGATGAGATTATTCGAACGAAGAAAAAATATGACCATTTGACCCAACATGAGGTTTATACAAAAGTAAGACACCGAAAATTACGACTTAAGACACCAATTGCAATTGAAAAAGATAAAGTTACATTTGGACTCAGACAAAAACGACGTTGGATACCACGAACAGCACGTAAAATTGAACAATTGGAAACCTGTCTTAAAGCTGCAATTGAATTAGGTGTTGATAGCGATGAGGCTTACGATACTAAAGTTGAACGCGAATTGTTAGCCGTTGAATGTCAAGCTATTTAGGTAAAAATATGATAAATCTAATTTTAATTTTGTTCGCCTTTTCGCCAATCTTTTATCTTTTTATCGAAATTGTTGATGAAGATGAAAACTATAAAACATATCTATTGCAAGATGGAGATAAAACATATTTAGTAGTACAGAAAAGAAAATGAGGTAAATATGAAAATTAAATTAGTCGGTATTAAGTATTATAATCAGTAGACAGAAACATATTCTTTTGTGATGTTTTATACTGGTTTATTCTCTCACAATTATAAGTATTTAGACGTCAGGCTACCGTTCAAAACTGAATATGGCTTGACAAATTGTAAGTTCTGTGGTATAATATATATAGTAGACCGAAACATATATTTTTATAATATTTTTGTTTGGTTCTTTTAAACAAATTTAGATAAATCATTATTTTAGAAAGGAGTTATAGTCATGATTGAAGCATCAAAATGGATTGCAACTATTCCTACACCATCATTAGCTAACATTGGTAAAATTGATATTGTCACTGAATTATTAATTCCTTATTCTAATTTAATGTCTTATTTTTTGTCAGATATTGACTTACGGTTTGTTCGTGATAAGGAACATTTACCTTTTACGAATGCTAAACCTTATCAATCAACTAAAGATTATAAACGGTTGTTTGAATCTTGTAAAAAACGGTATAAATCACAACTTGAAAAAGGGCAAACACCTAAGCAATCTTTAGAAGAACAATTAAAAACGATTGAAAAATATGCTATTCAAACGCCATTATCTGCAAGGTATGTTCAAACGTGTTATAAGCAAACGTTAGAGATTCATTCATCTTGGTTAACACAACTTGAAGATGTGGTTCGTTCATGTTTAGGCAATTCATCTATTGTTGATGAACAGTTCCTAACCACTTGTTATCGCATTAACAAATCGCATCTCTGGTATCATTCATCTGTTGATTTAAAATGGCATCAAACAACAGACGGACAATTATTAGTTCCTTCGAAAGCACATAAGGCAAATATAACGGTACCCGTTTCATCAGATATTCTATTTTTCATGCGTAAATTGATTAAACGTGCTAGAAAATGCATTCGTTTTCCACGATTAAACCGTATTAAAACTTTAAAACTAGATGAAAAAGTAGCTGTATTAGAGGTTTCAGAAACTGCAACACATTTTGATTATTTTTTGAAATTAGCAACGTTACACAAAGGAAAACCCATTTATTTACCTTTAAAACGTAATCCTTATTTAGATGAGTGTTTACAAAAAGGTGAACGTTTGCCGTTTGTACAAGTTCGAATAACTGATAAGCTATGCACGATTTCAGCTATTGTTGGCTATGATAAAGCATATTTACGGCCATCAACAGAGAGTATTGGGCTTGATTTTGGCATGGTTTCAATGTTTACAACAA